>Ga0316189_10003114_pt1 | contig 16122 bp, 2 predicted proteins | sample LowCovwburrow_MG_FD_204930 | JGI IMG/M metagenome (GOLD analysis project Ga0316189, IMG submission 204930) | Coastal sediment microbial communities from Maine, United States - Lowes Cove worm burrow | ecosystem: Environmental > Aquatic > Marine > Coastal > Sediment | place: USA: Maine... | reverse complement strand
GCAGTGAATAATTGATAATCCACAGCGGTACCACCATATCCATCGAAGGTGAAATCCAACATCCCGTCAGCGATTCCTGTACAACTAACATCAGTGACCAAGTCTATGGTCGCAGATAATGTTGAAGCCGTTAAAACAGGCACTGTTGCTTCCTGGATATATTCACAACTTGTATCAGAATCATATACTATAAAAGTGTAGGTGACACCCGGAGTAAGCCCAGTAAAATTATGGGTATACGGGGGTAGACCAATACCTCCGTCCTGAAGGAACCAAGCCGGATCTGCGGCATTAAAAACAGGTGCCGGATAAATTGCAAAATAGAATGTACCTGTTCCTAGAGTTCCGTTAGTAGCATCAGCTTCAACCAGCATTTCACCACTACCTGGCATACAACCCGCAATTGCGGATGTTGTAATTAGAACATCAGGACCAGTGGTTATCGTTACCGTTGATATGTTTTCACAACCATTACTATCAATTACCCGTATCGTGTAATCACCAAAATTAAGGCCTGTGAATGTGTTATCATTCGTACCTGTTGAGGTATCATAAGAATCGGTATACGAATAATCGATATTGTTTATTTCATAAATATAGGTCGCAACGCCACCAGAAGCGTCCACTGTTATAGTACCTAATATGTTTGTTGACGCCGCACAGCTGAGATCTGTATGAGTGATATTTGGATTTATTGGCACTGGATCTGTCAGCGTTTGTAGTATTACCACAGAACACCCTCTACTATCCGTTACAGTAACTTCGTAATCACCAGCAGGCAAGTTGGTGGTTTGGCTACCATAATTGGTAGTAGAAATTGTTTCAACAACTCCTATGACATAAGGAGGCACTCCAAAATTGGTGTCGATTATCACGTCTAACGAACCTGAACTGTCGCCTACACAGATTGGGTCTGTTGGCGTTACCGTAGCTTGTGGTGCCACGGGAGGATCAACGGTAATGATCGGTGATTCGGCCATACAGCCATTATCATCAAAAACCAAGAATTGATAGGTACCTGCCGCGGCTGCCGCATAGTTAAATGAGGTTGCTCCTAATGGTGGGGAAATTAACCCTCCTGACGCATATGGAGCGCCATTAAAACTAACTTCGTAGCGATCATATTCAGGATAATATCCTCCATCAATATCTACTTGTATATTTGCGGCTATCGGTATTGAACAAGTCAAATCTTTTGTAAGAACAGCACGCACAACAATTAATCTGTCTGGGATTACTATTGCCGCTGCTGCTGATACGCAACCAAATGAATCACGTACATAGAAATTGTATGAACCTGGTAATAATCCTGCAAAATTATTGGCGACTTGGAAGGGTCCTGTCGGACTCATTCCATAAGTATATGCCGGCCCTCCACCTCCTGGAGGTGACGACGCATCGATTATGATATTAGTGCCATTCATATCAAAACAAAGATCAGAAGCCGGATTTATAGCGGCAACAGGATTTGTTGGGATACTAAGCGCAAAAGTATCACTAGCGACACAACCATTTACATCGGTTACGGTAACCGTATAATTTCCTGATGTATCCGACAAGCCTGTAAAACTGTTAGAGCTCTGCGGCCCAACAGCAGGTCCGACGGGAGGTGTTAAAGTATAAGTATAACTTCCCCAACCGCCACCGGCTATTATTTCAACCGAACCATCGCCTACACAGGTAATTGGACTTACATTTGCCGTTGCTGTTAGTACAGGAGGGTTTGTAATGGTCACGTTGGCCGTACCAGTACAACCCGTAGTATCGTCAGTTACACTTATGGTATAAGTTCCGGCTTCCAGCCCAGGAATATTTATTGCTGTTGTGGTATTAAGGCCCGCACCAGGAACAACTGCTGTAGGCCCACCTGTTACCGTATAGCTAAATGTGTTTACAAAGTTAGCTGTCGTAAATTTCAGCGCGCCATCTGAGTCGTTATTACAAGTTACATCACTGACCAATTGCCCGATAGTACTTATTTGTGGTACTGCATCAATGGTATAATTCCTGGTAATTGTACAACCCTTATCATCTTCAACTTCGAAGGTATACGTACCTGGATTTAAATTTGTGAAAACATTACTAGCGGCATTGTTTACAATAGCTGGCGCAATGATTCTATAATCGAAAGGAGCATTTCCTCCAACGACTGAAACCGTAACATCTGAGGATAAGGCAGGACATGTAACAGGACTTGAAGCGAATGTTAAATCTGTAGGCTCGTTTAAAGGATCTATGGTCTGTGAACTTGTTTCCGTACACATATTGGCATCCCTTGCCGTAATGGTATAGGTGCCATCCAATAAACCTGAAAAAGTCGTTGAGGCACTGAAATTAACCCCATCAATACTGTATTCATATGGTGCAGTTCCGCCACTTGCCAATGTAGACACCTCTATTGTTGCAGACCCGGTAACACAGGTGTAAAGCTGTGTAATCGATGTGCCAAAAGCTAATGGTGTCGGCTCTGTCAAGGTAATATTTCCTGAGGTAACACAACCCTTACTGTCAGTTACGGTATACGGATAATTCACAACTGCGGACAAGCCAGAATATACTTCTTGTGTGCTTGGAGCACTACCATTGAACACAATGGTATAAGGAGACAACCCTCCAGATACATTAAGATCAACACTGCCATTGGCATCCCCATTACATAAAGGTTGTGTAAGAATAGGAGTTACAACAGGAAGTGGGTTATCTGTAACTACTACCTGATTGGTGGTAACCGTACAGGTTTCACTATCAGTAATTACGAATTCAAATGTTCCAAAATCCGATGTCGTAAACGTAAACAGATTGGAGGGGACCGGTGTTCCTGCAGCCTGATATGTAGCCCCGTTTAATAAGACCTCATAAGTATGTGCAGGATAACCATTGGCTATAGTTACTTGTAATTGGGCATCTGGAGAAGCGGTACAATCCAAGTCTTTGACCAATAATGCACTAACCGTCAAGGTTGGGTTTACAGTAATTACTTCAGTATCCGTACAGTCTTTACTATCGGTAACTCCAATAGTATAGGTTCCAGGTGCCAAACCACTAAATACGTTGCTGGTCTGATAAGCCCCTCCGTTTATATTATACTGGAAAGGCGCAGTGCCACCTGAAGTGACAGTAGCTGTTAATACCAATCCAGTAGCGCTATCATAACAAAGGCTGTTTGGGCTAATACTTAGAACAGGAGCTACAGGGGCATTTAATGTAAAGTTTCCACTGACGATACAGCCATTGGCGTCAGTAACATTTACCGTATAGGCTCCCGATGTATCGCTAAGCCCAACAAAGGTTCCTGTTGTATTGGTTGTAGAGACCGCACTTGGGTCTATAATCTCATAGGTATATCCTCCTACCCAACCTCCAGAAGCGGTAATAGTAACTGAGCCTGGGCCAGTACATGTTGGATCCGTTGGAGTAATGCTGTCTATGACCAAAGGTGTTGCTGGTTCATTTACTATAACTATTGTGGTATCGGTACACAGAGTGGTGTCATCGGTTACAACAATTACATAATTTCCGGCTGCAAGGCCAGTTAAATTAATTGTAGGAGCTGATTGTAGGGTTACAGCAACCCCACCATTGATCGTGTATTGGTAGGTAGTCGTAAAGCCGCTTACTGTGAAGTCCACTGCTCCATCCACAGCACCAACACAGGAAACATTATCTACCAGTGTTCCCACCACATCGATAGGGGTAACAGGATTAATCGTATAATTTTCGGTATAGGTACACCCATTGGCATCGGTTACCAAGAAAGTATAAGTATCTGGAGCAAGTCCTATAAAGATATTGTTCGTTCCATTATTTACAGCAACTGGTGCCGTTATTTCATAGTTAATTGTTCCAGTTCCGTCTGTTACTGTAAGCGTAACATCTGAGGTTTGTGCTGGACAATTGGGCGGTGTAGCGCTAAAAGTGATATCTGTCGGGGGATCTAGTGGTGGGATAATTACAGCCGCTGTAACAAAAGTACATAAGCTGGCATCCCGTACGGTTATTGTATAGCTACCATCCGAAAGTCCTGTAAAAGTATCGGTTGCAACAAAGGTAATACCGTCTATGCTATACATATAACCAGGAGTTCCCCCAGAAATATTCTGTGCTTGAATAGTACCGGTTTGTAGACATGTATATGGCTGTGTCAATACTGCATCGGCACTCATTGGGTTTGGAGCTGTTAATACAACACTTCCGTTGATAGTACATTCTTTACTGTCCTGAACGACATAATTATAGGTACCCGCCGTAAGTCCAGTGTAAAGTGTTTGGGACGAAAGCCCAGCTCCATTGAAGTTTACTTGGTATGGCGCTGTACCAAAACTAGGGTCTATCACTATCTCTACACTTCCATCAGCAGCGCCGTCACAAGTTGGGTTTGTAGGATTATTTGTTGCGACAGGATTCGTAATTGGATCTACGACAATTGTTGTTTGGGCAGTACAACCCTCACTATCGGTAATCAAGAAGGTAAACGAACCGTCTGTCGTTGTGGTGTAGGTAAATGTATTGCCCACAACAGGGATACTGGCGCCACCATTCACCTGATAGGCAAAAGCGGCATAACCACCATTTATTGTAATATCAATGATTGCATCCGGAGATACGGTACAATCCAATTCTTTTGTAAGCACGGGTGCAACTGTGAGTTGTGGCTCAATGGTCACGGTATTTGAGGTTCCTGGACATCCATAAGCATCGGCAACCACTACGGTATAGGCGCCTGGGGCCAAGTTATTGAATACATTTCCATTTTGTGTTGGACCTCCATTAAGGCTATAGGTATAAGGCGCAACTCCGCCAGTGGCAGTGGCCGTTAAACTAACACCCGTTGCAGGATCATAACATAAATCTGTAGTTGGAGTAAGTGTTACTGTTGGGTTTGCGGGAGCAACAATATCAAAAGTATCAGTTGCAATACACCCACCTGCATCAGTTACACGAATCGTATGGGTTCCGATTTGATTAAGTCCGGTAAACACATTACTGGCTTGTGGTCCAACCGCAGGTCCAGCAGGAGGTGTTAAAGAGTAGGTATAACCTCCCCATCCATCAGTAGCGGTGATAGTCAATGATCCGTCAGTAGCGCATCCAAGCGGTGTGGCATTGAAAGTAAATGCCAATGGCATGGCCGGTTCGCTAACGGTTATCGTATTTGTATCAGTACAATTGGTGGTCTCATCGGTTACAACAATAGTATAATCACCTGCCAAAAGGCCTGTGAGATTAACGCTAGCAGCAGATTGACCAGTTACGGCGGCACCTGCGTTTATGACATATGAGTATGTGCTTGTAAAACCATTTACAGAGAAGTCCACTGCTCCATCTGAAGCTCCAGAACAACTGACATTATTAACCAAAGTTCCTGCTACTGTAATAGGAGTCACTGGTGTGATGGTATGGTCTTCTGTATAAAAACATCCTTTGTCGTCGGTAACTCTAAAAGTATAAGTGCCAGGAGCAAGGTTATCAAAAGTTGAGGTACTTCCAGAAATGGATGTAGCTGCGATTGGAGCTGGCGCAATGATATCAAAAACAAAAGGTGTGTTCCCGTCCACGACGGTTACGGTAACATTTGATGTTTGTGCAGGACAATTCGGTGCGGTTGCTGTAAATGTTAGATCACTTGGCTCGTTAAGTGGTGCGATGGTTATAGAAGGTGTTGGAAATGTACATCCATTCGCATCCCTTACTGTAATGGTATATGTTCCATCGGTTAGATTTTCAAACCTATGTGCATTTGGCGTTGTATCTGGAATAAAGGTTACGCCATCAATGCTATATTCGTATGGAGCAGTACCTCCAGTAACATTTTGAGCCTCAATAACACCATCCTGAATACAGGTATAATCCTGTATCAGTGAGGAATCAGCGGCTAAAGCATTCGTGGGCGCACTTATAGTGTGGTTTTCAAAGTAATCACAGGAAGCACTCCCTTTTCTTTGATTGATTACAATTTCATAATTACCAGAAGCCAATCCAGGAAAATAGCCAGTGGTATTGGTGCTAATTGCATTAGCAAGATTATAGTTATTTTGGTCGAATCCGACCCCATCAAAAAGGTAGTAAGTAAGTTGATAACCGTTTGAATTAACCAGATTAAATTCTATCGCCCCAGTTGAATCTCCAAAACACAATACATCGATTACTGAGGTGGCATTGAATTCAGCTGCGGGTTGAAATTCGATGGACACGGTATTTGAGATAGCATGACAGCTGTTTCTGTCGATGACCACGAAGGTGTAATCACCAGGCTGAAGAACATCGAAAATAACACTTGTCTGAAATTCAGAAGACGGAATATCATTAATAGTGGGGTACGATGTTACGGTTGCACCAGCTTCATCAACATATTCCCATATTGCATAGATATGGGGTGTTTGACCACCATTGGAATCCATTTGAATATTCCCTTCCTTACAGGTGATGTGCTGAGAAATCTGCGCGGTCAATTCCAGATCATTTTCATCAATGATGGTAATTTGCTCACTGTAAGCACAACCATCATCTGTTCGAGCGATTGCAATATAATTACCAGGGTTTAAACCAGTGAACGTAAAATTATTGTTGGTCTGGGCCAATTCACTATCAACAAGCGTTCCTAGGCCTCCGTTAGAACCATCATCCAATCTTATTTCATATTCATAGTTGGCATCAGCATTGGTAACCTGAATCGTGGCTGTGCCCAAAATGGTACAATTTGCAGGAGTTATGTTAACATTGTATTGCACATCCCTTTCTACGATACCTATGACTGGAGTTTCAAAGATACAGGCATCGTCAATGGGCACACCAGCGTTGTCTAATTGGGTAACCTGCACCCTATAGGCTCCGTTCTCACCTGTTCCAAAATCAAAACTTGGACCATTGTTGGCACTAAAGGGAATTACTATATTACCGGTCGCATCATCAACCAATTGGTAGCCATAACCCGCACCTAAATTAGTGATGGTAATGTTTCCATCTGTGGTACAAATAATGTCATTATTATTGTAAAGGATATCCAAAGTGTTTTGGAATACATTAAAGTAAAAACGACTTGTACAACCGTTTTGATAGGTGACAGATAGCCTATATTTACCCGCACTTGAAACCAGATAATTATTTCCAGTTCCTTCAGGACTCCAGGTGCAGGTAAGGTTTTTGTTGGCACAATCATCACCTGAAGGGGCACAACTACCTTCGTCCAATCGTTCCCAAACAAGACTTTGTGCATCAAGAATATTGACTTGTATTTGTCTGGTATCCCCTATTCCACATAAAAATAACTTAGGAAGTAGGTCATTGTCTATACTACATTGTACAATTTCACCAGCCAAATCATTTGAAGGGTCGGCATCGCCATTTACATCATTGAAATATTCAATGATCGGATTGGGAATCGTTCCAGAACCATAGGGTACAACAGTAATGATTTCCTTGAATCCCTTACATGGGTCGGCAACGATTTTATCTACGATATAAGTACCGACGGTTGTGACAATCATTGTACTTGGGTCATTGTCTGGGTCACCGTCTGTGATCACCGTATCTGTGGGGTCAAAAAGATTGTTCCCGTTGTCATCACTTACCCAAATGTACTCGTCAAAATTGTCACCGGCATCCAATATGGCTTCATTACCGCACAATTCAACAGTTCTTTGAAAATTACAGTCAGAAAGGTCATCTAACAAAAAGTTGGTAGCCCCTGGTACTATAAAACCACAACTGTCAAAATCGGTAACACTGGGGTCATCTGTAATTACGGCCGAATTTTGGACACCTTGATAGGTTGAAAAAGCCAAGTTTTCTATTAAATCAGAACAGGCATCGACAAAATCAAAACAGTTTTCGGCCACCTGTACACGCATCCTAATTGAATAAGGTGTAAGTCCCTGCACAACCAAATTATTCGGTATGGTAAACAACACTGTACGTGTAGCTGGGTTGTAGGTATAGGTTACTCCTGGAGGCAGCACCATATCTGCAGCTGTAAAGTTGGTGCCATTTGGTGGTGCAACATTTACCGGGAGAACGTCCCTAATCGTATAATTATCCGCATCATCATTACCAATGTTCTGAAATGTAAGCACATAGTCTAAAGTTTGACCAAGGTTTACACCTAATCCTGTAATATCAACCCCTCCCGGAGTGTTTACTTTTTTCTCAAGTACAATATTAGGTTCTATGATCTCTACGTCGAACGAGGCAAAGAAAACGTCATATTTATCCTGCGTAGAACTAAGTCTTAAAATAGCACTTGTTGCATCGTTGGGGATTACATTATTGCCCGGTTGATTAATAACAGGAAATAAATCAACATCCCAACCCAAAGTATTTATACTATTTGGATTACGCGTGGTAACTATTGAGGGGTCAATGGAAATGTTTGAGTTGAAAAAGTTGTTGGCAAGGTTGACCGTGCTAAAAAGAGGGGAGAAAGAACCGTTAGCATTAATTTGTAGGCCATCGCCCCCAATGCGATTATCACCCTCAAGAGCGGCAATAGCTATATTTGCGTTTACGTTGAAAGGAGCAGGAAGCGTAGTAAAACCACTAACTGGAATGTCAACGTCCGGGGCTGCAGAAGCAATCCCTGCATAACCGTCAAAAGTTGTGATATACTTACTGCCAGGAAGGTTTGGGTTTTCATAAACTACCACCATGGTCCAGCCACCAGAAATTCCTCCGGAAATACTACTTCCTGAACTGGCGCGAACATTGGCCACGAAATAGTCCCCATCGGGGTTTGCCAAGCCAGTGACAATTGAAGTTACGTCTGCATAACAAGCGTAAGGGCTATAATAGCCAAAATCAACATCGCCATTGCCATCAAAAAGAATTTCATCTGCTGTAATATCTTGATAAGGACTACCTGGAACCTGGAATTTTATATCATCTATATTGCTTCTATCTGCGTCTACATAAACAGCAGACCAATAAAGACCGGCATAGCGTACCAATGAACAACCTTCATCGGGCACATCCAATGTGGCACTACTTGAACTAAATGTGGTTGGATCGGCGTCAACATCAATATATTGCATATTGAGGTTGTCATTGTAATCCGAAGCGCCTCCTGTAAGATTATATGGGGTATTTGGGCTTGTGGCGGGAATCCAGGTAACTTCAGGGTCCCACACCCATCTTCGTCTTTGCCTAACCCATGCTCCTTCCCAATGGGCATCGACTTGGCGGTTGACAATATTGTTGGCAATAAAGGTCAATTCACCTCGAATATCCGCTTCATAGCGAATATCAAAGTTGTTTTTTACTTGGGAAAAGGATGAAAAAACACCTAGAAAAAGAAAACACGCTAGTAAAAAGAATTGGGTCGACTTTATTTTCATCAGGTCAGTAGGTTTGGTTTTGACGGCCGTCTAATAGTTTGGTTACTGTATTGTTTATTCATGACAATTTCAGAAAATGAAGATTCTGGAAACTATCAATAACAAATATTGCCCTTAATAATCAGCGGTGAAATTTAATGTTGTAGTATGCAGCAGTTATGTTGTGAAATGCTATTTAAGCAGGGTTTGTAATCCCCGATTACCAAATTTGATGACAACCCATATTTTTGTCGGAAAAAGTGTACTTTTCATCTTGTTGTAACAACTAAAACTGACATTGACAGGGTAATACACCATGATTTTGGACACCCTTTTTTTGATTAAAAAGACGAAAAAAGCATGATAGTTTTAATTTATTCTGTCCCGATGGTTCTGCCTCGAGGATAATCTGTTTCAAGGACTTTTATAGTATCCAATTAATTGTAAAAACGTCGCCATTTCATTGGAACTACTCTCGTTTTCAAAAGCCTTTCTAGGTCAATAATGTCATTCAACACTTGACGCGGAATCCATTTTTTGGTTTATTGATTCCAGCTCGTTGGCAACAATTAAAATTAACATTGATAGGGTAATTCACCCTGAATTTGGACATCTTTTTTTGATAAAAAAGACGAGAAAATAAGGATAGTATAATTTTAAATATTGCCCGATGGTTCTACCTAGGGGATAAGTCTGTTTCAAGGACTATTATAGTATCCAATTAAAGGCTAAAACTTTCAATTTACAGAGGTCAGTAGATAGCTACATACTATTTGGGTGATAGATATGATGAATAATGGGTGCTCCCCTTATTGTAGGGGGACCTGCCTGTCGTCAGATAGGGGTGTTGCGAGGCGGACGCCCGCCCGAACGGTACTGGCGGCAGTCATTTAGGAATTTATTAAACTCATTAAAATTGCGGAAGCCCAAAATAGTAGTCTATAAATATAAATTCAGGCTAGGGGAATAACTACTGACCTCTATCAATTTGATTGCGGATACTTCTGTTTCCAAAAACTTATTTGGGTCAATTTGTTATTCCGTACTTGATGCGGAATCCATTTTTGGTTTATGGCTTCTTGCTTGAATGAAACAAGTACAGCACATGTCGCGAGAATGACAACAGCTCGATTTTTGGCTTGACCCAGACAAAAAGAATTTCATTCGTTTCTGAAAACTATAGCCTGAAAACCTATAGTTGGTTATTTAAAAAACTCGGCTATAAAATAGATGGAATTAAGCCATTTGACTTGGTGTAACGCGCATAATCCACATTTTATCATCGTAAGCGTCATTTAGTTTGGTATAGTAAGAAAGAAGGGCATTGTTCCAGGATTGGTGACGTTTTAAATAAACGTACCTGTAATTGTTTTCAGGGTTTATAAAATAGCTGGCATTCAAACCGTAAGAATTTAGAAGCTTGACAAATCTCTTGGCATTGTTAGGATTTGCAAATACGTTTGCAATTAGGTAGTAACCTGAACCCACACCATTCATGATTTGGGTATTAGGTTGTTGCTTGTTCGCGGCAACCTTGTCTTTTACAATTACATTTTTCTGCAATACATCAGTGTTGTATTTAGAAGCTTTTTCATTGATTTTTGTTGCATTCTCTACATAGGCTTCATTTGTATAACGGTTGTCAACATTCATGATCCACATTTCGCCGCTATAATTTCCATTTAAATTACTTTTGTGGGCAGCAACAGCTTCTTCCCAAGTGTCATACCGATTTAAATAAACATATTTAAGACCGTTATTAGGGTTGTCTATAAAGTCTGCGGCTATTCCTTTCTGTTCAAGGCCATCAATGAACTTATGCATATATTGCCCGCCTTTGTATACATTGGCAACTACGTAATACCCATCTTCAACCCCTTGTAAATCCCCGAACTTTCGCTGTTTTATCTTATCGGAAGCAGTTGTATTGTATGTGGCTTTGGTTTTACGCGTATTGTCTTGGGTAGCTATTGGGCGGGTCTTGGTTTCGTTGTTTGCCGCTATAACAGCGTCTTTTGTTTTTTGGATAGGTTTGGTTTTTTCAAAAACGGGTTTTCTATCAACCTTGGATGCAATCGCAGCGTCATTATTATTCCGTTCGGTATTTTCAAAGGTCTGTGGTCTTTCGCGGCCGTCATTGCTCACATTGTTTGCGGCTACCGCAATATCTGATTTATCTCCTAAGAATAGTTTTTCTGCTTTTTGTTCCAAGTCTGGTCGTTCACCTTTGGTTTCATTCCTGACCATGCGCATGACCATTTCAAAACGTTTTTCGAGATCTTTTTTACGGTTGTTTTCAAGGGAATCCTGTCTAAACATTAGTTCTGCGATTATGGCGTCGTTTTCGGCCAGCTTCTTTTTCAGATCTTCCAACTCTTCAGAACTTGCGATTGAATCTTCTTGATTAAAGTCATTGGAATCGACTAAATCATCCTCACTATTTTCAAGGAATACCCGGTCTTCCGTTAAATTAGGCTCAAATGAATAGGCAAAGGATATTTCATGGGTTACACCGAAATTGTCAAAATTATTGGAAAGGCCTTTTTCCATAGTATAACCCAAAGAAAGTCTTTTACTTAAATTAAAACCAACACCGGCAGAGGCTCCATAAAAACTATCATAACCCCCTTGCACCCATCCTAATTTTGGAAGATCAAGGATTAGACTACCGCCGAAAACAATATCATTTTCCCCGACTTTTCTTGCTCGGGCCAAAGGCATTAGTCGTCCACTTTCTAGAACACCAGTAGCGTTTTCAAATTCATGGGTATACTGCAAATGACTGGAAAAGGTTTTATCCTTGAATTCAGTAACCGATTCGCTTGTCTTTAAGTTGTAATCGAACAGATTTTCTGCAAAAAGACCAACATCGAACTTGCCATAAGAAATGTTGAAACCTGGCTGAAAAGACAAAAGATTACTGTCCTGAAGGCCTGCCAAGAATGGATCTTCCTCTACTGTAGTAACGCGGTTTTGGTCAAAACCACTATTATAGTAAGAAACATTGGCGCCAAATGTGAAATTACTTTTATCGCTTAATTTAACACCATATGCATAATTGGCCAAGACACCAAAATTACTAACCGTTCCTTCCCGTTGGGAATATAGACTTAGTCCAAGTCCGGTTCTATCGCTGATTCTACCACTATAACTAAGAAAGTAGTTTTGGTTATTATCATTAAATTGTACTGATTGGTTTCTGTGTAAAAGATTTATATAGGATACATTTTCCCTAACCGTTGAGAATGTTGGGTTTATAAGAAACCTATTGTATTTCAACAAGTTCTGTGAAGGAACATCATAGGGTACAAAAGGGGTATCTTCTTGCGCATTGACACCGGTCAACGACGCTATAAATACTAGTATTAATATAATTCTTTTTTTAAACATTGTATTAGCTTATCTAATTACAGTAATTGTGCCTTGTTTCAAAACCTCCTTGGCATTCCTAATCTTATAATAAAAGACCATATTTTGCTTTGGAAAGGCCATTGATGATGAAGGCCATGAATTGTTATAATCAAGTTCATTTAAGATTTCCTCTCCTTTTTCGTTGTAAATAATCACATTCACATCGGCTTTATTCGAATACGAATTAGGTAGCACCCATTGATCATTAATTCCATCGCCATTCACACTGATGACATTAGGAACTTTAAAAGTGTCTAAATAGGTTACATTTATTTGTCTGGTAATTTCACAGTTGTCAATATTTGCAACTAGGGTATATGACCCTTCAGTTGTAAAACTCATTGAACTTGATGCGCTCATTTCAACATTGTTGGAATCATACCAGCGATATGCAGTACCGCCATTTGCGGTTACTGTTCTTGAAGAGCCTTCAGGGAAAACAACATCACCGGCCGGATCTAAGGTTATCAACGATGCATCCAATGGAGCTATTGTTATTTCGTTGGATACTAACGAGCATCCGTTTCTATCTAAAAGCAATCGGTATGTTCCTGCTTCATTCACATCAAATGCATCATTGGTTGTGTTAACAGAAACACTGTTTCTTTGCCATTCATAAGTTTCACCTGAAAGATTCGTTGTCGTATTTAAGGTGACAACATCAGATGCACTGCAATACACTGTACTTGTGCTTGAAATAGTCAATGTTTCTGAAGTAAGCAGTTGAACAGGAAGCGTATTGGAAGTTGTATTATAAGTACTTATACTTGCATCAACCAAGTAATCATCATTTTCAGAAATATCAGTTAAACTAATTGAATTACCCGTAGCGCCAGCTACGTCAGCACCATTTCTTTTCCATTGATAGGAGAAGTCTGAAGCGATATCTGCCGTAAGATCTATCTTGCTTAAATCGGACATTATAGCATTAATGGTTTGAACTTGTAAAACGATATCGGTTGATGCGCATGCGGTATAGGAAGATGCATAATCGGCAATAATTTCGAACGATGCAGGTACAACTACTGTTGTAGTCTCAGAATTTTTAATGGTACCCGGACAAGTTCCCCCTCCTTGGGTAACCTCTGCATAATAAGCGCCATCCTGGGAAACACTAATAGCGCTGCTTGTTTCCCCAGAAAGTTCAGATCCGTTTCTAAACCATTTGTAGGAAGGTGAAATAGCAGAAGTACTTATACTGATTGTCTTGGTTTGGGAGGGTAATAAAACTAGATTCGGAGCATTGTCTAAAGTAACGGTGAAACTATCTGCGTTTGACATTGGTACAGGAGCGGACATTTCGTTACAAATGCTTGTTGATGATATTTCAATCTGATAGTCACCTTCAAATCCCGGAGTATTTGCATCTACAGTATAGGATGATAAGGTTGCAGATGGGATTTCAACACCATTCTTAAACCATCTATAATTCCATGAGGGATCCGTTCTATCAATACTCAATGTTTCGGTCTCTCCCACACATAATACGGTTTTAGTTGGCGGATTGATAAAAATTCCTTCACCGCCACCCCCAATGGTTACATCTACGATATTTGAATCTGTGTTTGCAGAACCCGAACATGTAGGGCCATAATCTATTAAGGCAAAGTACATACCTGAAGCAGTTACGTTTAGGGTATGATCTGTTTCACCACTGATTGGGGAACCACTCATGTACCAGATATATTGATAGGTTTCCGGATTGGATACATTATCGACCTGAAGGGTAATAGGCCCTGTTGCACATATAGACCCAGGAGGTACGCCGCTGCCATCGTCACTAATATTGATGTTAGAGGTTACATCCATGTAATACATGTTGTATGCTGCGGACGCATCACTTGTATTTGCAGGATCCGTTGACCGGACTCGCATTTTATACCCTTGACCTCTTGTGTCTGTAGGTATGCCAAATTCTGTATCAAATTCTTTGGAACTATTAGCGTTTTGATCAGTTATCCTGACCAATTCAACGGCATTTGTGAAATCTCCGGAAGCATCTGATAACTCTAAAATAAATTCATTGGCACTATTGGTGGTACCTGCCCATGAAATTTTGGCATAGTATTCGTTGAATCCGCCTACACCAGCACAAATTGCTGTCCAAGGAGAATTACCAGCTAAATTAGGATTGTCTGCGGGTTCTGGTGCATTTACCAGGATTTGAGCAGAAAGAGGAGCAAGAGCCAACAGCGAAAAAGCCACTAGGAACATCTGGATGTGGAACTTTGATGTACGTTTCATAAGTAGTTAAAGTTTTTGTTCAACGTGTTTTGCTGTTTGATTTGGGGTTGAATTCGTTTTGATTTTGGCAGTTAATCGATCTTAATCATGTCTATACCAATAACTCAAAACTATTCAAGAACAAATATGTTATTTAATTACTCGGCCAGAAACTTATTGTTGTAGCGTATCGCAAATATGTTGTGAAACGGGGTTATTTGTATGCTAGGGTATTTGATAGCCCGCAATAGCTGCATTTTTCCTACCTTTGCACTTCTTAAAAAAAGTCAAATGAGTGAAGCTCCAAAATCATTGAATTTCTTAGAACAGATTGTTGAGGAAGACCTTAAAAATGGGTTCCCAAAAGAACAATTGCGTTTTCGTTTTCCTCCAGAGCCAAATGGTTATTTGCATATAGGACATGCCAGCTCAATTTGTCTGAATTTTGGATTGGGATTACGTTATAATTCCCCTGTAAATCTTAGGTTTGATGACACCAATCCGGTAAAGGAAGAACAAGAATTTGTAGATGCTATAAAACGGGATGTTCAGTGGCTTGGATATGAATGGGATACCGAACGGTATGCTTCCGATTATTTTCAACAATTGTATGATTGGGCAGTGGTCCTCATTAAAAAAGGGAAGGCGTATGTAGATAGTCAATCCTCTGAAGAAATGGCTTCCCAAAAAGGCAGTCCGACCGAACCGGGAATCCATAGTCCTTTTCGCGAAAGGTCGGTTGAGGAAAATTTAGAGTTGTTCGAGGCAATGAAGAGGGGTGATTTTAAAGAAGGCACACATGTACTCCGCGCAAAAATTGATATGAGCTCATCGAATATGTTAATGCGGGACCCTATCATGTACAGAATATTGCATAAGGCCCATCATAGAACAAAGTCGGATTGGTGTATTTATCCGATGTACGATTGGACCCATGGTGAAAGCGACTATATAGAACAAGTTTCACACTCCCTATGCACTTTGGAGTTTGCAATGCACCGTGAATTGTATGATTGGTTTTTGGATCAAGTTTACGATGAGAAAAAGGTAAGACCCAAACAGCGCGAATTTGCCAGGCGGAATTTAAGCCATACCGTTGTAAGTAAACGAAAACTGTTGAAATTGGTGGAAGAAGGCGTTGTGAATGGATGGGATGATCCCAGAATGCCTACAATTTCTGGAC
>Ga0316189_10003113_pt1 | contig 16125 bp, 20 predicted proteins | sample LowCovwburrow_MG_FD_204930 | JGI IMG/M metagenome (GOLD analysis project Ga0316189, IMG submission 204930) | Coastal sediment microbial communities from Maine, United States - Lowes Cove worm burrow | ecosystem: Environmental > Aquatic > Marine > Coastal > Sediment | place: USA: Maine... | reverse complement strand
GTCTTTAGCATGTCGTCATTCTTTTTAATTGCACATTAAAGCTAAAGGATTTTCTAAATAAAACCGCACCCGTAAATCAGATATGGATTTTCAAAAATTGACTCATACTACCCTGAAAGTCAGAGCATACAAGGGTTGACAACATTCAATTCGAATGACAATTTCCCGTATTAGTACTGGTGTTTTTTATTTTTTGAAAGATCAGAATGTAACCAAATGGTAATCATTTGACTATGTAAACGAGCTTATTTGGCTTGCATATTAGAAAAAAAAGTCAGCCTAACACTATTAGTATTATAAACATTTCAATATTTTGTTGAAAATCAACAAAATATATACATTATGAAAAAAATTTCTATTGCCGTTGCAGAAAGTCAGTCTATCTTTAGAAAAGGGCTGGTACAATCATTAAAGGATGTTCCTGAAATTGACCTGCTTTTTGACACAGAGAATGGTGCACAATTAATTGAAAAATTAAAACGAAATCAGGTAGATGTTGCGATTATTGATTGCCACATTTTAAAATTGAATTGTTATCAAACAAGCTTAATTTTAAAACGGAAATATCCTGATCTTAAAATCATCATTTTGTCTCAGTTTGAATCATTGGTCACTTTATTAAATTTTTACAAGATTGGTGTGAATGCTTATTTAATGAAAAAAATAAAAAAAGATAGACTGATTAAAGCAATTTCAAAAGTCACCGAATGCAATTATTATTTTGATTCGCGCACACCGCTTAATATTAGAAATATGATTCGTCAAAACAATTTTAAAAATAGCCTCACCTTCAATGCTAAAGAATTGGTTATTATTAAACTGATTTGCGACGAAAAATCGAATCAAGAAATTGCTGAGACCTTATGTTTAAGTAAGCGAACAATTGAGTGGCATAGACGAAACATTCAATTGAAAATGGGGGTGAAATCAACAATTGGCATGCTTAAATACGCCATGAAGAATCAGCTTTATTCTATTCCAGTTGAATAGTTTTAAGTTCATCCTTGAATTGGACGATTAATGAATCTTTGAAAATGGATTTGATTTGAATGCCATCATAGGCTTGAAATTGTTCAACCTTGACTAATTTATTGTCAATGGTCAGAAGACATAGGCCAGCGGCATTGGTTGTTTTTTTGACAAAGCCAAAGTATTTGACTACTGGCCAAGGTTTTGGTGGTATGGGTTGAGGATTGACCTTCACTTTTTGCTGTGGGTGGCGTGCTACTTCTTGGTGCATGCCGTGATCACTTTGATGATTTTTGGATCGTTTTTGAGTACCATCATAATGAAACGGGTCGGTCAAGGGCATATTGATGATAAAGTCCTCTTTTTTATAATTGGCTGGACTAAAACTTGAGTTGTTGTTAAAAGCAATTTCTTCTTTGGCAACTAAATTTTGATTGGCATAAGATTTATAGACGATCGTGACATAAATGATCACTACCCCAACCAATAGAGCCCAAGTTAGTTTTTTATTCTTTTTTATCATGGGATCGTTATTTTTCTAGTTTCAGCGGATAAAAAGCTCACATTGTTTGCCGCATCATACAAATAGGCACGCCAGTAAAAATCGCCTGAATTAGAGAAAGTATATTGCACTGAGTCTACAGCAGTCATTTCTAATACTATAGTATTGTTGACTAAAAAAGTAGTATCACTTGAAATATCCACAACAGCTGTTAGTGGGGCATTCACTTCTCCAGGATCTGGTCCATTTTCTGACCATTTAAAAGTTACTTGATTTGAAGTACTTGTAAAATTGTCAATTGGAGATAGTAAAACCGGTGTATTTGGTTCTGTGAGATCAACATTAATTTGCCGAGATGAAAATGATGAACTTGAATTAGAATTTACAGCCTGTATTCCCCAAAAAAATATGCCCTCGCTCAGCGTAGTGCCGCTGCTCAAAAACAAATCGTAAGACAAACCATAAATACTTGGTTCTTGGTATACAACTGAACTCGACGCAAAGTTAGCTCCCCCATTTTTCAACTGGAAAACATAATAATCCGCAGCATAAAGATTAGTCCAACTGAAATCATTCCAATTCGTTTCATTAGTATAAATATTGTCAGCAGGGCTTGCTAAAGACACAATCTGATTACTTAAATCACTTACACTATCTACATATATAAAAATTGGATCAAAATAATCGGCAACATAAGCGGAATTTTCAGCCCTGAGTTTGAACTCATATGCTCCGGGTGGTAAAATAACTTTTATTTCAGTGTCAAATATCACTGAATCCATTACATAATTTTGAATGTTGGAAAAGGACGGACTTACAATTTGCATACTATATCTGTCAGCATTAGTCAGCTCTTCCCATTTAAAATGAACCTCATTAGTTGTTAAAGTATCATTATGATTAGGAATAATCATGACCACCTCGTCTTCATCTAGTTTTTTTTCAAAGATGACGTCACAGCTATTCAAACTAGTAATGAATACTAATATCAAACTACATTTTAAAATAATGTTGAAATAAAATTTTCGCATAAACTTTAGATTTTTTATCTCCATAATCTTTCGTTTTAAAAATATCTGTATTAATAATTCTGGCATATTCAAATTCTCGTTCCAGTTGGTTAATGGCTTTAACCAATCCTTTGAAGTTTCCTTCTAATAGCACTTCACTCGTTAAAATTCTGTAATCAACCGTAGCGAACAAATGCGTGGGATTAATGTTTTCAACCGTTAGCTTATAACTCTTAGGAAAATTTGAAATTTCTTTTAATAATTCTTGCTGAACCTTATCAGTTGTTTCGTCTGTTCTACCTAAGTTTTTATTGATTAAATCAATTTCTACTTTTAGAAGATCTAATTTTTTTGTTGAATGTTTAATCTCTTGCTTTTGCATGTCTTGCTGATTGATTTCTTGCTTTAAATTGATGGACAAAATAAAAGACCGTTTATAGCTGACCATGGCTAACAATATAAATACTGCTAATAAACCATAGTTCTTTTGTTTATATGTCAGTCGATCAAACATTAAATGACTATTCTGATATTAAATTCACCTAAACCTTTGCTATAATTATAATCTTCAATCTCAACCTTCCTCACCCATTCAAAGGCTTTTAACTCTAAAATCCAATCGCTTAAATGACTGGGGGATTTAGTGGTTCCTTTCACAAAGATCAATTGATTGTCAATTTCTATTTTCAGTTTTTGTTTAATCTCTTTTTTTAATGGCTTCACTGTAAATCGACTAAAACTAATGGCTCTAGGCACTGTGTTTGAAATTTCGGCTAAATAGAATGAAATGTATTTTCTACTTAAAACACCTGATGTTCTTAAAAGAATTTCCTTTCGTGTTTTCTCCTCTTCCAATTCATTGATTTGATTGAATTCTTCATCATATTCAGCCAATAAGAATGTATTCTCACTAAATACTTTATTGAGGTGACCTAAATAAATGTAATTTCCCAGTAAAACCATCAGGAAAAATATGAGCATAAAGAAACCGAACTGACTAAAAATAACCTTTTGCTTTGCCTCTTCTTTATTGACTTTAAAAATGGCATCATTTTTTGGCAAGCTAAAAATTGGATTCTCACTAAAGGTTAACACACCATGGGCTATAGAACTGACATTTTTTTCATCTGCACTACCCGTTCCAACTTGATAGAATGATCTTTTAGGCTCATCTTGTTTTGCGAAGTTTTTCAATTGATCAGCCTCAACTGTTAAGCTGTAAAACCTTGTGTCTAATACTGATTTATTTAAATACGGTGCAATAGCCATAATCAAAAAAGGACCGCTTGAAATGCTGATGACAGTTGCCTTTTCCGCCTTAAGTGCTTCAACCCATTCATCCATTACCGTTCTTCTGACGACTGAAGCATATACTTTATTGCCTTGCGTATAATCGGTAAAATAGAAATCAGCTGGATTTGCATTTAGTAAAACTGATTGTTTATAATTTTCGGATTGGTCAACTACCCTATTCAAAATACCTTTACCAGAACAATGCAAAATATAAGGCAATTGATGCCCAAATTTTTTGATCACTTCTTGCATATTCTGAAACCCACCTGCCGACTTTAATAGCTCTATCTCTCCTTTCGAAAACTTGATAACAACTGCCTCAATAGAAGTATGGTCACCTTCAAAATGAACTGAAAGCGAGACTATTTTTTTGATATTTCCAAATTGAAACTTCATGAGATTAATACGTCACCGTTGGTTTAATGAAAATATGTAATTTCGATTTTTCTTTTTCTTTCTTTTTACTGCTGAACAGCCATTTAATTAATGGGATTCTTGACAGGACGGGTGTACCTGTTCCAGATTCAGTTTTAGAATCTTTTTCCAAGCCTCCCATTAAAATCATTTCACCATTTTTAACCCTAACTAAGGACTGAAAAGTTTGAGTCGATTTACCTGGTGGGGCATCTCCCTCTTCTGGAATAAACGTATCCTGTTGTACATTGATTTCCAGAGTTACATAGCCATCAGTTGATACAAATGGTTTAACTGTTATGGTCAAGTTAGCATTAATGGCTGTCCAGGTTTTATTGGTCACACTTCCCACCCCTGAAATATTTGGTGAAACGGTTACCGTTTCCTGTTGAAAGTAATCTGTTTCTCCTACCGTAATTGTCGCTTCGTGACCATTTAAGGCAGAAATTTTGGGGGTTGATGTAATGTCAACAATACTATTGGTCTCTAAAGCAGATAAGGAGAGGTAAAAATTTTCCGATACCAAACCAAAATTAACCAATCCAAATCCATTTAAGGCATTGATAATACTATTCACACTTTCGGCACCAAGGGTAACATCTAAACCTGGGAAAACAGTTCCACCACTCGCCACTGGTTCTGAATTGAGACCAGCTTGAACACCAGTGGTAATGGTATTTGATCGGCCTGAATTAACAATAATGATGTCAATTTGAATCATTGGCACAATTTGATCAACCGAGTGAATAAAAGCCTCTAATTCTTCAATCCGAATATATGAACCCGACACAATCAAGCCGTTTAATTCAATAAACTCCTTTACTTCTATTTCGGTTAATAATTCCTTTGGAATTAAGTCCATCACCGTTTCAACCGTTCGGTTTTCCAACTGAATTAAACGAGAAGCCCTCAATCCTTCAGTGTTTCGATTACCAATTACATAAAATTTTTCCGTTTTTTTAAACGTAAATTCAGTGCCGCGCATTACATGGTGCAATAATTCCTCAAAACTGATATGATCAACATCAAGGTTAGTATTACCTGTTGGCACATCATACATAAAATAATGCTGTCCCAATGCCAAAGAAACCTCTTTAATAATCACTTCAACCGATTCATCATAGGCCACAATGGACACCGTTTTGTCATCATTGATGGTCACATTCAATGACGAAGCCGATTGATTATTTTGTTTAGCTCCTCTCCCATTATTTTTTGAATTGCCTCGATTATTGCCCTGTTTGGCTTCAGGTGTTAGTGGGATATAATCAATAAAATAATAGCCATCTGTTGACCGTTCAAAGGTTAAGTCATTTGATTTTGATAACATTTCAAGTGCCTGTTCAAAAGGTCTGTTTTCAACATAAACTGTGGCTAATTTATGCTGTGCTGCTGGAGCTATAATGACGTTTTTCCCTGAAGCTTGGGTAATCGCTTTGGCTACTTTATTTAAGGAATCATTTTTAAGGTCTATACTTAAAAAATCATTGGCTGCCTTATAATTAACCTTAATCTTCTTTGGCAGAATGATTGGTTTAATTTCTGCTATTTCTGGCCAATTTGAAAATGCAATGATTGACCCTGAAAAGTCAACCCGAAGGTCATATTTTTTAACTAAAAAGATATAAACATCCTTTACCAAAGCATCATAAAAATTATTGACCACTATAGTCTCCAGAGATTTATCAACACTGACATTTAAATTGTGTTCTAAAGCAATAGCAGATATAAAATCTGCCAATGGAATCCCAGACACATTGACCTGAACCTTTTCATTTAATCCAGTCTGCGACTTTGCCAATTCATTCAATTCTTGCTGAACCAGCGAAATGTCCTGCTGAGCAAAACTAAATTGATTGAGCAATAGTGTGAACAGCGTTAATATTTTTATTTTTTTTATCATCTCTAAATGTTAATCAATAGTGCATACACCTCTTCAAGAGAAGTCTTTCCATCTGCCAATAAGCGATAGGCTTTTTCATTTATTTTTTCGACCTTTTTTCTGATCAAAATCTCATCAACCCTTAATTCTCCTTCTTTAATTTTATCTGCCAATTCATGGTCAATATTAATCACCTCATAAATGGCTTTTCGACCTTTATAACCTGTATAAAAACAAGATTCACAACCGACGGGTGTAAAATGCTTATTCAATGCCCTATCTCTATATATTTCAGGTAAATCCAGTGCTGTTAATTTGGCCTCAGTTTTACAATCTTCACACAACATTTTAACTAGCCGCTGGGCCACGCTAGTATTAATGGTTGACGCCAATAAAAATGGTGGTAAACCCATGTCAATTAGTCTGGCAATAGTTCCCCATGCAGAATTAGTGTGAATGGTACTTAAAACGAGGTGACCCGTTTGTGCCGCTCTTATTGCCATTTGCGCCGTTTCTGTGTCTCTGATCTCTCCTAGCATAATAATGTCGGGATCTTGCCTTAAAAAGGATCGCAAAGCACTTGAAAAGGTTAAGCCAATACTTTCTTTTAATTGTACCTGATTAATCCCTTTTAAAGTATATTCAATTGGATCTTCAACAGTGACAATATTTCGTTTTTCCTCGTTCAGTAATTTTAAGGTGGCATAAAGTGTAGTCGTTTTCCCAGACCCTGTCGGACCGGAAATCAAAACAATGCCGTTTGGTTTTTTGACTCCTTCCAGATAGGCTTGTTTTTCAAAATGGGTTAACCCCAATTGTTCTAAATTGATTTGGGAGGCATCTCTGGATAGAATCCGCATCACAATTTTTTCACCATGTAAAGTTGGCAAGACAGACACCCTGATATCAAATTCAGGCAAATTAATTCTGCCGTCTTGAGGTAATCTCTTTTCTGTAATGTCAAGATTGGATCGAATTTTAATCTTATTCACCAATTCAGGATATTCAGTCAATTCAAGTTTGTATTTTTCAATTAAAACGCCATCAATTCTGATTCTAATCCTAGCTGATTCATCATATATTTCAATATGAATATCACTACTGCCTAATGATTTGGCCTCAAAGATAATTCGCATTAAAAAGTCATTTGAGTCGTTGGTATTTAAACTCAAACTTTCCGATTCTAGACTTCCAGATTTCCTATAATATTTCCCTAATGCCCTTTGCAGAATGCTCGACTCAACCCTTTCCAAAGCAATATCAAACCCCGTTAGTATTTCCAATTCCTCAATAATGGCGGCATCTAAATCGGTTAAAAATGTCACTTTACCATCTTTTTCCTCTAATGGCACCACATGATATTTCCAAGCAATATCAGCAGAAATTAATTGCTGTAAGTCAACGGTCAATATGATGTCTTGCTCGGCCATATTAAATGAGATCGAAATAAAAAAGGTTAATGCTTGTAAATAAATTGGTGATGAACAATCCGGTTAATACAATCGATAAATAACCGGCTAAGGGAATGGTTAGACTGTAACTATTGTCTTTAACAAACTGTTTGATGATCAAATGAATGGCTAAAGAGAACAACATGCCTAAAATGATAAATAACACCAAATTTCTTGAACTAAAAAGAGGCGACATCAAAAATAGAAACAAGACATCTCCAAGTCCAAACCAATCTTTCAGAATATTAGTGAATTGACGATTTCTAATGGAAACATAAATCACCAAGCCAACCATCAAAAGACTAATGAATCCAATGTTTAAGACTAAAGTCTGCCAATCTCTAAATTCTTGATAAAACCAAGTGCCTGTAACTATTAAAAAGACAGGGAATACCCAAATGCTTATGGCACGACTTTTTAAATCCTGGAAGATAATGACCAGCAATACTATACAAATTGATATGGTAATCCAATAGGTCATTTTTAATCTTTTGTGACTTCTTTTAATACTTTGTTATGGTCGATTTGCCAAACATTAAATTGTCCATCTCCATCAAAATCGACAACTGATTCTGCTTTAATGAGGAATGAATTTGAAGTTGCTTCTTCAACAACTAACCGATAACAGGCTTGGCCTCCTTCGGTTGTCAGGCGCTCCTGTTCAAATCCAATTTCTTCCAAACTATTGGAGTATTTGGCATACATGAAAAATTGACTTTTTTCAAAGGCATAGACTTGATTTAACATGGACTTGGCCTCGATTGATCTGGCCATAGCTACTGTACTGGCTTGGTTAGGCATCACCAATAAATATAAAATACCGATTATCGCCAGCACGAATAATAATTCGGCTAAGGAGAATGCTTTTAAGGTTTTTCTTTTCATTTTTTTCATTCTAATTTTTATTGCGCCATCAAATTGCTTAAATTAAACATTGGCATATACATTGCGACTAGGATCACCCCTACGATTACCCCGATTATCAGTAAAATAAGGGGTTCCATGATCTTTCCAATTATTGCAGTTTCATGTTTGAGTTCTTCACTATACTGTTTAGCGACTTTTGCTAACATGGCTTCCAGTTGATTCACCTCTTCCCCTACCTTGACCAATGAAACCAGCCGTTTAGGGAAAATTGAATGCGTTTTCATCACACTATGGAGTGATTCTCCTTTGGTCACCTTTGCTTTAATGTCAGTTAAGGCAACTTCTAGGGGGTAGAAACGGATCATCTTACCTGTTAAGTCCAAGGACTTAACCAATGGTGTTTTTGAGGACAGCAAAAGGTGCATTGACTGGACAAATCTGGCTAGGTAAATCTTACTAGTCATGCCATTGATAACAGGAATTTTTAATACTGTTTTTGATAATCCCTTTCTAAACCATTCTTCATTTTTTTGTGTATAAATGAAAATTCCAATCACCGCTATTACGCCAAAAAATATTAACGCATAGAACCAAAAATGTTCAGAGATATAGATAATATTTTGGGTTAAAGCTGGTAATTTTCCACCTAGTTGTTTAAATACATCTGAAAACATTGGCACGATATAATTCAACATGAAATAGACAATCCCTATCGTGATGCCAAAGACAAAACCAGGATAGGATAAAACAGAAATAATTTGTTTTTTGAGTTCAATCTTTTCTTTAAAGTATAATGCCAATTCGCCCAAAACCGTATTGAGTTGGTTAGACTCCTCGCCGATATGAATACTATAAAATTCATAATCACTGAATTTATCCGTTTTTTTGAGTGCATCCGCCAATGAGTTCCCTAAAATGACATCATTATAAATCCCAGTGAAAAAGCTTACTTCTGCTTCTTTTTCTTGTTCAGCAATAATGATTTCAAAGGCTGATTTAAGGTCAATTCCTGAATGCAATAAGACCTGTAAATCTGAATAAAATCGTTCTCTTTTCTTATCATTAAATCGACTAAATAACCTAATCTCTTGACTCAAGAAATTGACTTTTTCTTTTGGCGGATTACCAACAGAAACGGTATCGATATGTTGATTAATTTTCACCGTTATTCAGAATTTGATGATTAATCATGGCTTGACTATCATAGGGTTTATACATGTAAAACTTCATGGCCTCTTTCTCTAAACTTAAATCAATGGTTATGGCAGAGATCAAGATTTCTGGTTGGTACGTCCTTGTTGGGTCCACATACTCAAAATGAATATGACTTACTGTACTGGCAAGGGTATCTTTTTGGATATTTTCGCTCCTAATCAGATAAGAATCATCCAGTTGATAAGTGATCGCTTCATTTTCAAATACAAGGTCGAAACCATTGGGGATTTCGACTATTTTATCAGCCTTATTGACATTATAGTTTAGGTCGGCGGTCATCAAATTGAATGAAGTCATGGCAGCCGTTGTGCGACCATATTTAATGACTTGAAAATTGGTGCTATTGAGCAAATAAAAGACGATCCCAACAACAATACTCATGATCACCATGCCGGTAAGCAAATCCATCATAGTGAAGGCGGACAAGCGATATGTTTTTTTATTGGGCGTCATTATAAATTAAATGGGCTTCGTTTAACATGAGTTTATCTTGAATGAACAATTTGTAATGCACTTCATAAACTTTGGCATTGCCTTGATATGCCTCAAGCTCTTGATCAATTCTATAATAGTCGAAGTCAAACGATTGGTTGACATATAATTTTGTTGTTTTCAATTCATTAAACAAGCGTTTCATTTCCTCTTTTCCTTTCACCACCATTATTGGTTGCTGTGATCGCATGACATTGGTGTAAATGGCGGCGCCAATCCCAATGCAGATTGTGATAATTGCAATGGCAACAACGGATTCGAACAAAGAAAATGCCTTTACTTTAACCATGATACTGTTTTATATTTTTGATCAGACCCTAACAGTGGAATAACTGCAAAATCGGCTGGTAAATCATTTATAATTTCGGCATTGAGTAAGTGGTTCTCATAAGCTGAAGAGGGTGTTTTTAAGTAAAATTTTTTGGTCAGTAATTGCCCATTTACTTTGCCTTTTAATTGGGTTTTTCCATTGCAATAAGCCAGACCATAAACCGCTGCCTTTTCTTGGATGTCCAGTAAAATTTCTTTTCTAAAGTCAGGTGTTTCGCTGGTCAGAAAAATGGACCCTAATACACGAGACCCCTCACCCAATTCAATTCCCGAAATGGACTCATATCGATTGGTTTCAATTACACTCAAAACTGATGGGTATAATAAAGTCACGTCTTCTTCTAAAGTGATTTTATGAGAGGCAAATACTTGGACACTCCCTTCGAAGCCACTTTCAAAATAGACCACGGGACTCTTTAAAATGACCTGGTCTAATTGTGCTAATCTTGACACGAAGATTGAATCATCCGATTCAATAATAACCTGACCCTGAATATAATTGGCATCAATGCTAATTGAACCAGATTCATAATAATATAGGGGTTCATTCACAAAACTATTGACAATGCTATCTTCTGATTCCCAATTTCTTTTGGTCACTAAAACTGGTAAGTGAATCTGGTTAAGGAGGGTTTGATTCACTTCAGGCAATTGCGCTTTGGAGGTTGTTGTTGTCCCGTAAATCAATTTATCTCCAATATAATTTTGCCCAGCAATATAAGTTCTTTTCACGCCACGTTTAGGCAATTCACATTGACCCGAAATTTTTGTTTTACCACAGAGTCCTAAGGGATTCCCTAAATCCGCTAAATATAAACTGGGTTGATTATTTTCAGACAAATGACCAATCATAGCCACTGCTTCGGAACGGGTTGACCTGTGAAAAGCTTTGCTAACAATTACCTGATAGGCTCCCCAGGTTTTTTTGGTGACTTCTACTGAATCAATGCCGCGTTCAAACAATATAATTTGTGTGGGTTTATTAAAACTCAATTCATTGGCAAATGCTTTCCCATATTCAATTCCTGAGTAGGCATTAAACCTGACCTCCTCTTGCAATTGGAATTGGGTTTGGATTTTACGCGTGGCACCAGAAAACAAAACTAGTCCACCTAATAATAATGCCATCACGACAATTAGAACAAGGGCATACTGAATAGCAGATGCTTTTATTTTAGTTTTCTTTATCATTGGACTCAGATTCCTTTTTTTTATCTTTAAACCAAAAGGTTTTGGCAGAGTTTTTTTTGCTTTGACTTTCCTGATTCGTTGTATTGACTTTAGCGGGGTCGTCTTCCTGATTCACGATCAATTTCCCCTTTTTATATTTTCCTTGTTCAAGTGATTGGCCGTTTTCATCAAATTCAATATAAATGCCATGCTGTAGGCCACATCTATAGTTATAAATTGACGCCAGATTCCCATTAGAATGCCAGGTTTTCCACTCTCCATGTTTGAGTCCCATTTTCATTGAGCCCTTTTCCGCCAATTGCCCTGACAAAAAAAATTTGATATAGTCCCCATCCAATATATCACCGTGATAACCACCTTGGGTGATCATTATCTGTTGTGATTTACACCAATGGTAAAACAATGAATCCTTCAAAAAGTAAGCATGAGGCTGTTTGGGACTGATATACACTTCATACTTAAAGTCCTGTGTTTTAATATGTCGCCTGAGTAATGGGTCCTGCGCCTGAGCGGACATAAACGCAAACAAAAGGAGGATGAAATTCAATATTTTAATCATGAAATATATTAAGGAAATTTATGTTATCAAAAAAATGCTATTGTACTAAATAACATAAATTTAAGGACGATTATTAACCTAATAAAAGGCAGTCCTTCATGATTTAATCATGTGAAACATCCGAATCAGGACACAAAAAGCTTATTTACAACACATTAAACATAGGTAAAACGCCTGAATCCTGAAGGCATTTTCCAGTAGTATTACGGGTATTTTATTGGCTTTGGGTAGTCTGTAGTGTTGCACTAGCATAGTTTATAAAAAAGCTTCTGAAGAAACTTTGATGTTTTATTGCTTTAAACAAGATGGTACTGAAAAGTATGTTTTGAAAATTCGCATTAAAATCTAGGTATGAAATGCGAATACAGAAGGAGTAACATGGTTACAACAGTTGTTCCAACCTTGATCCTTCTGGTTATGATGTTGGATACTTTAAAGGAATAGTTATTAAACATGAATCCACCACTTCTGTGGATCAAAGTACTTTTTCTGACATGAGCATCTACCCTAACCCTTCAAGGAATCATATCAATATCAAAACTTTAGAGACATATGATATTGAAATTATTAATGCTTCGGGGAAAATTATTCAGAACATAAATAAAATGAATCAATCGCATCAAATTAACTTAACGGAATCAGGTGTTTATTTTATCCGCTTTATTGGTGAAAATCAAACTCATGTTGAAACGGTTATCATGCTGTAATATTATATCAATTACTTCAGTACTATTATTTTACTTTGACAGCTTGAAGGTATTTTAGCAAAAAAGATTAAAGGGCAAATTACAATAAAAACCAATAAGAAAAAATCCATTTTTTCTTGGGGGAAAACGCTGGAAAAAAACAATTGTCGAATTAGCGCTGGAATTGTACTACTATGCAGCCATTAAGCCACGGTACTTCGACTACGCTCAGTTACCGCTGGCCTTGTATTATTGTGACTATCTTACAACTGCAGAGCTGGTTGGATAATTCAGCAATTAATACTTTGCGGCGCTACTAGCGCGATTTAATCTATGCAATTTTCATTGTAAAACTCAACTAATTTGATCAATTGCTCTTCTACAAAAACTGCCGATTTTACTTCATCTGCAAATTCATCACAATAAGGGTCCAATTTCAATAAACGTTTCCGCCAATTCATGGCAACTGTTGTATAATCTTTATCTCCTGTTAATTTGGCATAATACACAGTTATAACAATTGTTTCTCCTTGATATGATGAATATTGATTAATTACATAGAACCACATTTTACCTTTCACTAAAACCTCTAAAAATGACCAAGACTTGGCTCCATACAGTGTTGGATTAGATACTTTAGCTGATATGAAGTTTGCCATTAAAGTGATACTCTCTTAAATCACTTGGTGAAAAATTTTGCTTTTTACCGTTAATAATAGCGACTATCTTAGCTGGGTAAGCCTTCTCAATTTGACAATAAACTGTATCACCATCACTTTCTATAATGTAATCATTGTTTTGACCATAAAGCATTAGTGATGTTAATAAAATAATAGTGACTAATAGATTTTTCATTATTTTTTCCTGATTTAGTAAATTATAATTTGCACTAACTCTTAATCCAACTCACAAGTATAGGTTACGCCTGAAGATTCGCCTTCTCGTGTCGCACATTCATCTTTGGCCGCTTGCTTTTTAAAAGCTGCTATTTCATAAAGTGTTTCGTCAGCATTTCCAGAAACATCAGTGCATCTACATGAAAAATTCCGAGCACAAGCCCCCAAAAATAGTGCCCCAATAAATCCAAATAAAATTGCTTTCTTCATTTTTGTAGTTTTATTAAACGGTACTAAAGATAATCAAATTATCGTGTAAAATATATTTAATTTGGTATTAATGAGTTAGCTACACGAGGGCGTCCCGTTGTAGTGTAATTGCACTGTTAGATCTCCATTAAGCCATGGTACTTCGACTACGCTCAGTTACCGTTGGCCTTATATTATTGAAACGAAACTATTGATACTACGGAGCTCATTGTTTTCAACAACAACTCATTATTAGGCATCCTAATCTTCGTTAGGTTCTATGATTTTGTTGATCTCAGCCTCTGTTTTATCCAATTTATCTCGGCAAAACTCCACTAAGGCTTTTGCTTCTTTTACTTTGTCCGCCAAGTCGTCAATTTTGATTTCTTTTCTTTCTAAAAGCGCCACTATTTTTTGCAATCTTTCTAATGCTACTTCGTATTTTAAATCTTTTTCTAATTCCATAATTAATTCTTTTTAATCGCTGTGATTTCACTGTTAATTACAGCGGTTGAAGTCAACGTTTTCATACTCTTTCCAACCAATTCTCCTTCAATTTGATTTAAATCTATTCCATCAACTGTTGATATGGTGTATCCTCTTTCTAATAACCGTTGTGGATCTAACATCAGTAATAAATCATTCAATGCGTTCAATTCTGTAGTTCTTTGTGTTAAATAATTACCACTGCTTAACATCAATCGATCCAGTTGATTTGGTAAATCTGATTCTAAGACTAGATGAATTTTATTCAGGGCTTGAGACCTCACTTTATCTAGTTTTAAATCCAAATCTGATTTTTCATTTTGGATCAATTGAATAAAGCCTTTTTGTAATCTATGAGATTCAGTATTCAACTCCCATTGGTATTCTATCAAAACTTGTTTACTGTTGTGTATTAAATATTTGTGAATATAATTGAATTCATCTTTTAAACCACCGACCATGCTTCTTGAATAATTTAAAACGGCATCAAATCCTTGCCTTAAATTTGCTGAAAAAGTCCCAATTTGGATGAATAGAAATTCTGCAGCAGCCGTTGGGGTAATGCACATTTTACGACAAACCAAATCTGATACCACCTCATCATGTTCGTGCCCAACACCTGTAATAACTGGTATTTTCGTAAGGCAAATTTCTTTTGTCAATTCATAATCATTAAATACATTCAAATCCATTTTACTGCCACCACCTCTTAAAATAACTATGACATCTACATCATAGGTACGGGCTTCTTTTAAAGCTGCAATTAATTCGACTGCTGCTTTATCACCTTGCACTGAGGCAGGGAATTGTTTGATCGTGAAATTGGTATACACTGAATTTGATTCTAATTTGCTTATAAAATCTCTATGCCCAGCTGTACCTGGAGAGCCTATTAAAGCAATTCTTTTAGAAATCACCGGAAGATATAGCTCTTTTTGAAGATCATATAGTCCTTCCTTTTTTAAGCGTTCAATGGTCTCCTGCTTTTTACGCTCTATTTCTCCGTATGAGTATGAAGGATCTACATCCTGCACATTCAATTTTAGCCCGTAAATCTTATGATACTCAATCCGCATTGAAAACAAGACCTTATTACCCGGTTTCAGAATTTCAACGAGGTCATTTCCTATAGTCGATTTAATATTTTTATAAGTCCCTGCCCATAAGGTGGCTGCCATTAAAGCTGAGGTTTTCTTATCCACTGTATCCACCAATTCCAAATAATGGTGCCCATTCTTTTCGCTTGATTTAGCAATTTCAGCCACTACCCAATACTTCGACGATCCAAAATGTTTTAAAATGAAGTTTTCAAGTGACGTCGTCAGCTGCGTAAGGGTGAATATTTTTTTTTCTTCTGAGATGCTCTAAATTTAATCAATAAGTGGGATTGTGGGAAGAATAAGTGGGAGAAATTAGTCTAGTCTTCGGGTATTGATTCCGCCCTTCGAGTCCTCTTGGCTGAGCCAAGACCTCAGGGCTCAATTGTTGTCCTACTGGAGGCCTGAGGAATCAAAATACGACAGTATTTTGATTGGACTCGAAGGCCGTGTTTTTAATGTCATCAACCTATTCTTCTTCCCAGCTTGCTTTTGATAGTTTAGGTAGTTCATTTGTTTTTCCGTTAATTAATGCTTCTTTCTTTTTTCTATTCCAACCCTGAACTTGTTTTTCTCTATTGAAAGCCCAGTCAATT
>Ga0316189_10003112_pt1 | contig 16137 bp, 16 predicted proteins | sample LowCovwburrow_MG_FD_204930 | JGI IMG/M metagenome (GOLD analysis project Ga0316189, IMG submission 204930) | Coastal sediment microbial communities from Maine, United States - Lowes Cove worm burrow | ecosystem: Environmental > Aquatic > Marine > Coastal > Sediment | place: USA: Maine... | reverse complement strand
AGAGACGATTGAACAAGGGATACTTTAAAGAAAGTATATTTAAATACATACTTCACACTATTAATCATATTATATAGATTAATAGTGCTTTACAAATTATTTAAACATTGTGTGCTTAAAACCCTGAAAACGGTTTTAAAATGAAATTGAACCTATTTTAAAAATCCCTTAACATGGTTTTTAAAGGTTAAATCATGAAATTTCAATGGGCTATGATCCTGCAGGGATGATTTAGCAACCGCCCTCTGGTTTTCTTTTTTTCTTTTTCTTTACAGGGATAACTTTCTTAGTAGGTTTTGGAGTGATTTTTTTAATCTGTTCCACTTTTTCTGGAGTAATTGTTTTAAAAATTTCCAAGTAGTTGGCAATTGGCTTTTCCAGACTATAATTTTTTACCACTAATTTGTTATCTATGTGATTGGTTTCAACATTTAGAATTTTCGTATTATCATAACCAAGCTGATACAATAACATCCAAGCACTGTTCGCCTCGTCTGGATTTTTACCATAGATAAAAGCAGTTTCCCCCGTATTTTTCACATCACTTAGAAGAGCGATACTTTTATTTTCCAATATTTCCGCTGTTGGAATGTTAATGGCATTTTCAATATGGCTTATTGAATATTCAGATTTACTTCTAACATCGATAATCACTGGGTCTTGATTGGCGATATCTTCCAAGTGCACGAGATAATCCGTCGATTTTAAAGCACTCAAGGTTTCTTCCTGTGTTTTTTTGTAGACATTTCTTGGTTGTTTAAACGTCAAAACCCCAATAATGAGAACCAGTATGAACAATACTGTAGAGATAGATATTCGTTTTGTTTTTTCCAATTCCTTCATATCGATATATTTTTAGCAACCACCTTCTGGCTTACGTTTTTTCTTCTTTGGTTTGGGAACAACCTTTTTTACTGCTTTTTTGACAACTTTTTTCTCTTTTGCTTTTATGCCAACACCAAAAAATAAGCCAGCTGCACGTCTAAAGTTATATAACTCATATGCCTCATTTGGCATATCTTCAGTAGGTTTTGGAGGATTTAAAATGGTATGGTACCATCCATTAATGCCCCCGTTAAGTACATGCAGGTTGCTATATCCCAATCTGTTCAATAATAACCAAGCTTGATCTGCTTTGAAATTTTCATTGGAAAAGAGGATTATGTTATATCGGTCTTGATCCAAATAGCCTTGATAGTCTTCATTCAATATGTCACCTAACGGTATGTTGATGGCATTTGGTAAAGTGTAGGCAGTATACTCATCAACTTCCCTTACATCAACAAGGATGATGGAAGGGTCATTCGTGATAATATTGTCTGCCAAAACATCAGATGTAATATATCTTTCTGGATTAATAACCTTGGCCAAAAGGTTTTCTGCGGTTGTATTTTCATTCTTTTGATAAGAAGGCAATAAAACCAAACCTAAAGCTGCTATAAGTAGCAAAGACGCCAAAATAATATATCTCTTGGATAGAATTTTCGCAAGTTTCCTGTTGATCATAATCGTTTGTATTCAATAATTAATAAAACACTTTTTTAACACGTTTGCGCACTACATCTGAAATAAAGAAGGCAATTAATGCAATCACAGTCACAGTAAGTATTATCCAACTGGCAGGTAGACCCAAACTGTCCACAAGGGTAATATTCCCTAGATTTGTGTCATTGTAAATGTTTTCAAAGGTGCCAAAGGCTTCAGAAAAAACCAGAACACCGATCATAATGCCGAGCACATAGACCCAGGCATCCAATTTTCCAATTGCCACGGCACATATGCTTGTACCTGGGCAAAATCCACCAGCAACAAAACCAATGCCCATGATGGCGCCACCAACAATTGCGGCCCAAAGATAGGTAGGATGTACGTAGAGCATCGATATATTGATCCAACCCAGATAATCCATATAGTACAATCCGATTACCGATACCAAGGCAGCAGTAAAAAAGACCTTCAATACGGCAAAATCATAGCCGTAAAAAACTCCAGCCAATTTTCTTGAAGAAGAAAAACCCGATGCTTCCAAAATAAAACCGAATGCCAAACCAATGAGCACAGCGATTATAATATTCCATTCATAAGATAAAATTCCGTTAGGTATTAATGGTCCCATAATAATCTTGCTTTGATATGATTAAATCCAATTTTTTCTAAAAAAGTAGGCGAATAGGAATGCGGTCCCGAAAATAGAGAGCATGGTGATAAAACCACCTGTTGACAGCACAGCCATTCCGCTCAGGGCAGCACCACTGGTACAACCTCTCGCTATTTGTGCGCCAAGTCCAAATAGTATACCTCCCAATAAGGCAAATACCAAACGTCTTTTTACTGTGATCTTAGGGGAATGTTGTACTCTAAAACCAATTCTGTTTGCCAAGGAACCCGATAAAAAGGCACCGGCCAAGACGCCTAAGGTTTCAAAAACCAACCAATTATTCATAGGTGATTTATCACCACTGACAAACTTGCTATAATAGGCATTATGCAGGGTATGCTCATGGGAAACTTGATCTACCATAGTTACAACGCCACTCTTCATTACCCCACTGGCACCCAAACCTCTACCAGTCATATAAAAAGTAAAGATGATCAGGAGCCCTAAAAGAAAACCACCAAAATATGGATTCCAATAAACGTGTCTATTCTTTTTACTTTCCTTCATTTCTTGTATTTATTTTGTTAATAGAGATATCTGGTTATTTGACCTGCTTCAACCATGACAAATCTGAAAATCAATCCTCCAAGGAGTACCAATAAAGCGGGTACTATAACAGGAACCTTATACCCTTTTAATTCAATGATCTCCAATACGGCAGGAAAAATCAGACCTAGTATGATGACGAATACAAAAAACATCACCGTAAAGTCACCATTTACCAATAATTGCATGGCTTCCAACTGCACTTCTGAACCGGCCCAATATCCCATGATCATGTGAACTATCAAAGCAAGTTCTATTATTATCAGGCCGAGATCAATTTTGCTGAATAATTTTCTTTCAAAATGACTTTTAGATACCAAAATAATCGTGGCGGCAGCTGTTGATAGGCCAGAAGTCAAAAACAAGGGGCCTAATATGGCATTGTTCCATAGGGGTCTGGCATTGAATGCCGATAATAGTATACCTGTATAAATTCCCAGGACAATCGATAAGGGAATCAAGGCATATGCCATATTCATTCTGTTCTTCGCCAAGAATTTTTGAAACGTTTTCAAGAACCCAAATTTCAAATTCAATTTGGGAAATATTTCATTGGAGTAGCTAAATACCCATAGTATTGATAAAGGGGTTATAATCAATAGTACCCATGCGCCCCATGACATGGGAGATTCAATTCTGACTGTGGTGTAGAGTCGCCAGAAATAGATTTTATGTGTTAGATCATAAAACAGGGCCAATAAGCCTATAATAAGGGAAATAGAGGCAATTATCGCGGCATATTTTACGGTAGTTGGGGTTTCTTTTTCCTTCTTTATAATTGTAAATAAAGCTGCGAAAAACAACAACCCAGCAGCTAGTCCACCTAAAAAAAGATAAACGGATATAGGCCAATGCCAAATCTGCAATGAAGGATCGATATTTGGTATGTTTCTACCACTTGTAAATAGTTCTTCTTCCATTATTAGGGGATTAGATTAAATAATAAACATGGGGTTTTGTTCCAGCTTCTGGGGCCAAGGTTTTATGCTTTCTGTTCCTTAATAATTGCGAAACTTCACTATTGGGATTTTCCAAATCCCCGAAATACATACATTTTGTAGGACAAACAGAAACACAGGCAGGCAGTTCGCCTTTTTCCAATCGGTGATGACAGAAGGTACACTTATCAACATACCCTTCAGGATGTTGAAACCGCGCATCATAGGGGCAGGATTCTATACAAGCACCACAACCTATACACTCATTATCGGTTACCAGGACAATACCACCATCAATAATATGACTCGCGCCCGTAGGGCAACAGCGAACACAAGGGGCATTTTCACAATGGTTGCATCTTTCCGACCTTAATTCCAATTCAATATTCGGATAGACACCTTCAACGCGTTCTGTAATCCAATCCCTGCAATACCCGATTGGAACATTGTTTTCTGTTTGGCAAGCAACCACACAGTCGCTACAACCTACACACTTTTTAGTGTCGATTACCATCGCATATCTCATACTGCTACTGTTTTAGTTGGATTTTCAGTTAGTATTTTTACAAAATTTCCTCGCATACCGGTACCGCCCATTAAGGGATCAATAGTAACTTGGCTGATCAATTCAGTATCGCTGGCCCCTTTGCCATGGGCTCTACCCAACTTTTTGTTATTATGGCCAAACCCGTGGACCATATAAACTGAATCCCAACGAATCCGCTCGGTGACCCTTACCCTTATAGGGAAGGACGATTGAACACCATCCTGGTTTTCTAACCAGACATATTGCCCTTTCTTCAGGTCTAAGATTTTAGCAACCTTAGGATTTACCCATAGATCATTTTCGCTCTTCAGGTCATTCAAGTTAGGATTGTTTACCGTACGACTAAACGTATGCATGGGTGATCTCCCGTAGTTTAGACGATAGAAACCAGCAGCAGGTTCAGGATGTTTTGTGTATTTAGGGATTGGATCAAAACCCAATACCGCCAACTGCTGAGAATAAAATTCTATTTTACCGCTATCGGTAGAAAACTCATAGTTTTGGTCCTCAGACAGATACATTGAACCTGATTTACGCTTGAATTTCTTAACCCCAATTTTTTCCAATTCCTCCAAAGAAGTGCCCAATTGTTCTAATTGCCATGAAATCACCTCTTTATAATCCTCATATTTGAAATAATCATGAAGACCTAATCTTTCCCCTAGTTGCTTTGCCATCCACCAGGCCGGCTTAGAATCATATTTGGGTTGCACAGCTGGCATTCGCAATGCAATTGAAGGTTCCCTATTGGTAGCAGATCTAATATCATCATAGCGCTCCAAATAGGTGCATTCTGGCAATACTACATCGGCATAACCGGTTATCTCCATGGGCATCGTATCAACCACCACCATAAATTCAAGGGAGTCTATAGCTTCTTCCAATAACTTCTTATTGGGAATGGAATTGTTCAAGTTGGTCCCTGCGACTACCCAGCCTTTGATGGGGAATTTATTTTCCTCTGAAGGAATTGAGGCCCTAATCAATTCATTGGTAATGCCCATTTCGGCAAAAGGATAGTTTTCACCAATCTGTTCCCATCCCCATTTGGGTTTAGGGTAGGGCGGATGTGGGTATTTGGATATACTTGTTTTTTCCTTGAAGTAAAAGCCACCTCTTCTTCCCCATGAGCCCAACAAACCATTTAAAATAGCAATCGCTCTTGCACGTTGGGTATCATCACCATACCACGTTACATGACGTCCTGGATGAATTATGGTCGAAGGTGCTGCTGCTGCCATTACCCTTGCGGTTTTTCGAATAGCTTCAGGTTTAATGGTCGTAATTCCGTATGCCCATTCAGGGGTATAATCCTTAACGTGCTCTTTTAATTCATTGAACCCGGTGGCATATTTATCAACATAGGCTTTATCGTAAAGATTTTCATCTATCAAAACATGCATCCATGCCAATAATAAAGCGATATCGGTAGCGGGTTTTATAGCCAACCAATGCTGTGACTTGCTTGCAGCGGTTGAAAGTCTGGGGTCCACGGTAATAATCGTAGCGTCATTGTCAATGGCGTCGGACATTTCTTGCACTTGGGTGTTATGCATATTTTCCCCAATATGCGATCCTATCAAAACCAAACATTTGGTATCCCTAATATCCGTAGGTTCAGGGGAGCCGACCCAAGATCCAAACGTTAATCCAAATCCTGTTTCCCTTGGACCCCTACACTGGGCATAAGCGGGCTCTGCTATACTGTCTGACCCATAGGCTTTGAATAAATGTTCAAAATGCTTGCCAGGGGAGCCATGCTTCAGCAATGCCATGCTTTCCGCCCCATGCGTATCTTTGATTCCTTTCATTTTTGAGGCGATAAGGTTTAAAGCCTCGTCCCAGCTAGCCTCAACAAATGTGGTTTCCCCATTTACCATTTTTCGTATCAAAGGCGTTTTAAGACGATCGGTATCTGTGAACATCCCAACACCTCCTGTTCCCCTAGGGCACAATCTGCCATTACAGTGGGGATCTATATCATTCCCGATAATTTTATGAATTGCACCTTGATCATCGGAGTGCACCCAGGCGGCACATTTCCAAAAACAAACTTCACAATATGTTGCAGTTTGATTTAGTTTTTTCAAGGCATTTTCCAAAGCAAAATCCTCTAAATAAGAATTTACGCCAAGGGAATTGAAAGTTGATGCGGCGGTGGCAACACCACCAAGACCTAATGCAGAAATTTTGATAAATTTTCTTCTGGATGTACTCATAGGTTCTTAATCTAAATTATGGTACAAAATTACATGGGCAAAAAATTATGGATTATGATAAATATCATATAATCAAGACGTTAAGTGTAACAATTGTTACAACTATTAAATAAGAACCTCCTTGATTTATGTTGTATTTTTGTTGTAGGGAATACTTAACTGAATGGAAAACAGCTACTTTGATATGATTAAAAAATATGCTCCTTATGCACTCTTGATTGTTATAATCAGCATGTTAATTTTAATCAAGTATTATGATTTTGGAAAAAAAAACCTGAATAATGGTTCACAGTACACTCAAATGTCAGATCAACCTGAAAGTTGTTTGAATTGTCATGGCAATACCACGGGATTTTCGGCTTATCATGACCCACAGATTATCGGTTGTGTGAGTTGTCATTTGGGAAATGGTCTAGAAAATGATAAGGATAAATCGCATGAAGGAATGGTGCTCATTCCTGGCAATCTCAGTAATGCGGAGATGACTTGTGGTAAATGCCATGCCAGTGAGTTGTCAAAAATCAAGACATCCTTGATGACTACAAATAGTGGCTTAGTTGCCGTTGATAAATACATATTTGGTGAAGCAGAAACTCCTGATGACCAATACCATATAGAGGATATAAAATACACGGCTTCCGAAAAACATGTAAGGGACTTGTGTGCCAACTGTCATTTAGGTGCTGAAAAAGTCGAGTTGGGTGAAATAAACCAATTAAGCAGGGGAGGTGGCTGCATCGCCTGTCATTTAAACTATTCAGACCAAGCAAAGATGCAATTGGCCGAATATCTTGATTCGGATAAAAAGACGATTCCCAAAATTCATCCTGCTACTGATATTTTCGTAAACGACAACCATTGTTTTGGTTGCCATAGTCGATCAAGCAGAATATCAACCAACTATGAAGGCTGGCATGAAACATTATTGGATGCACAAGAGGTGAAAGATAAACCAGGTTATCGCGTTTTGGAAGATTTAAGGGTTTATGCCAAAATGGATGAAGATATACATCATTCAAAAGGAATGCTTTGTATTGATTGCCATTCAAGCCATGAAGTAATGGGAGATGGTAAATTATATGCACATGAAGAGCAGGCAGTTAAACTGCAGTGTTCAGATTGTCATTTTAAAGGTAAACCCGAAACGATCGCTTATTATTCATTGGACAATGAATCCCTTCTTGTATTCATGCACAGGAAATATTCACATTCCGACAAACAAATTCTAGTGGTCCAAGAAGACAAACATCCTTTGGTAAATACCTATGTTGATGAAGATCAAGTATATTTAATAGGTAAAAAGGATGGTGAAATACATGAAATAAAACCACAATCAGAGGTTTGCTCTAGAGATAATGTACATAAGGACATAAGTTGTTCCACCTGCCATTCCTCATGGACAAATAAGTGTATCGGCTGTCATAATGTGTATGATAAAGAAGATATTAATGGTTTTGATCTGTTGGACAAAAAAGACGTCAAGGGCCAGTGGGTAGAACATGTTGCTGAATTCTTAACATCGTATCCCGCACTTGGGGTAAGGGAATCAGATAAAGGCAAACAATTTGAACCGGCCATTCCAGGTATGATCATGACCATTGATAAGGGTAGTTTTGAAAACAATGAATCGGGTAAGGACATAACTTTTCATAGATTATACGCCCCCAACTCACCACATACCACAATCAAGGAAGTGAGGGATTGTAAATCTTGCCATACCAATCCGGCTACCTTGGGGTATGGTTCCGGCGATTTGAATTATCAAATTGATGCAAATCAGGGCACTTGGCACTTTACACCGGATTATGCCTTAAACTCAAATGACGATTTACCGGAGGATGCCTGGATAGGATTCCTAAATGGACAGAACCAAAATAAGATCAATTCTACACGAACAGATTTTAGGCCACTGTCCATTGAAGAACAGCAACGATTGCTTTTGGTAGGCGCTTGTTTACAATGCCATTCCGACGCTTCGGAAGTAATGCAGAACAGTCTAATCAAGTTTGAAAATACGCTCCATAATTTAAGTGAACAATGTATTTTACCAAAGTGGGGCACTGATAATTTATCTAAAACAAAATAAGAAATTCCACAATAATGTAATACTTTCAAAGACTCTTAAGACATAAAATTCACCACACCATGAAAAATCTTAGCTTATTATTGTTTTTATTCATTTTAGTTTCAAGTTGTAGTTCACAAGAAACCACTAGCCTTTTTAACGGAAAAGATTTAACGGGTTGGCATATAGATGTCCCTATGATGGATAGTATCCCTGAAACCATTAATCCGTTTATTGTAAGAAATGGTATCTTGGTAAGTTTAGGAACGCCACAGGGCCATATCATTACCGATAAGGAATACAAAGATTTTAGATTGGATGTGGAATATCGATTTGCTGGTGAACCGGGTAATTGCGGGGTATTGGTATTTGCATCAACGCCTAGGGCCTTGTACAAAATGTTCCCAAAATCGATTGAAGTACAGATGATGCATGAAAATGCCGGGGATTTTTGGTGTATTGTAGAAGATGTGGAAGTGGATGACATGGTTGCCCGTAGAGGCCCAAAGGAAGAGTGGGGCATAACCGAAGGTAAAAAGCGTCGTATTTTAAATTTGACAGATGGTTCTGAAAAACCGTTAGGGGAGTGGAACCACATGAAGATCGAATGCCTAAAAAATGAAATAAAAGTTTGGGTAAATGGCGATTTGGTCAACCATGGCTATAATGCCACAGCAGATAATGGGCAAATTGCTCTGCAGGCAGAAGGTTCAGAAGTTGAATTCAGAAAAGTGGAGCTAACCCCAATTAGCGTATTGAGCGAATAATAAATTTTAGGATTGTTATAAATTGCCGAATAACCTGTATTAACTATGAAATACATAAGGTTTCTATTACTTGTTTTAGTCGTGTCATCATGTGCTACGCCCAGACAGTACAAAAAATTGAAGACCCATGAATATGCCAAACCAGTTGATACCGAAACCAGGGAAATTGCATATCAGGAAACAGGTACGTATTTGATAGCTGGGGTGGGTGCAACCAATAATTTTCCTGCAGCGCGTTTGAATAAATTCGATAGGATAAATGACAGCCTGTACGAGGCAACAATAACGCCCGAAAACGCTCCAATAAATCCGAGCCCATGGTACGCCTTTAAAATATGGGCCAAAGAAGCAAGGACATTGAATGTACGCTTGGAATATGGAAAATTTTGGCATCGGTATAATCCAAAGATCAGCTCGGACGGAGAACATTGGGAAGCTTTGGATTCCACCTTGGTTCAATTGGGTGTTGATAGCACTTCGGCAACCATAAAACTTAATATTGATAAAGATACGCTCTGGGTAGCCGCTCAGGAAATTCAGGATACCAGAAGGGTTGAGGAGTGGGTGAATTCCTTTAAGAACAATGCATTGGTCACCATTGGAAAAGCTGGTGAAAGTGCCATGGGACGTCCGTTGTTGCATATGAACATCACTAAGGGAGCGAATGATAAAAAACCAACCATATTGGTTATTAGTAGGCAACATCCACCAGAAGTAACAGGCTATTTTGCTATGAAAGCATTTATAGAAACCCTTATTGAAGAAGGAGGTAATAATGGTTTTTTTGATCGCTATCGACTAATGGTATATCCGCTTATGAATCCTGATGGGGCTGATCTCGGGCATTTCAGACATAACACTGGAGGGGTTGATTTAAATCGGGATTGGAGCGCCTATCACCAACCTGAAATAGCACAAATAACCCAACATATGGTCAATGAGACCAAGGAACATAAAAACAAGGTGCTTTTAGGGTTGGATTTTCACAGTACTTTTCGTGATGTGTATTACACCCCCGATGAATCGGTAAAAAGAAAGATTCCTGATTTCACGAAAACCTGGTTGGAAAGTATTCGTTCTGCCCTAAATATTGATGACATTAATGAAAGCCCTGGTAAAGGGGAGCGACCGACTTCGAGTGCGTGGTTCAATAGACAATTTGGGGCCACGGGAATAACCTATGAGATCGGGGATAAGACCCCTCGGGAATTTATAAAGAAAAAAGGGGAGGTTTCTGCCCATGCTTTGATGGACTATTTTCTAAATCTGAAATAGGTAATATAAAAATAGGATCTATAAGAACTATTTACTGTTCTTAGGGTCTAATACGTATAGTGTTTGCATACATCATCATTTTAGAATTCGTTTAAAATACCCCAACCTTGAAAAACGAAGCTGATTTTATTAAAAGATTGACGAACCCCAGGTACAGAGATAAGGCATTTGCCGAATTATTGGATCTGTATCAGCAACGTTTGTATTGGCATATTCGAAAATTGGTGAACACGCATGAAAATGCCGATGATGTACTTCAAAATACATTTTTAAGAATTTATAAGAGCTTGCCCAATTTTAAGCAGCAAAGTTCATTGAGCACCTGGATGTATAGAATAGCACACAACGAATCACTTCGGTTTTTAGAAAATGAAAAGAAAAAACAGCACGCCTCCCTCGATGATGAAACCAACAATTATCTGAACATTTTAACCGAGGACATTTATTTCGAAGGAACAGCGGTACAATTAAAACTGCAACGTGTTTTGTCCGAGCTTCCCGAGAAGCAGCGCATAATATTTCAGATGAAATATTATGACGATTTAAAATTCCGTGAAATGGCAGCTATTCTTGATGCAAAAGAAGGTACCTTAAAGTCATCCTATTATAATACAGTAAAACATATCGAAGAAAAAATGCTTGATGTTGAACTTTTTACAAAAACCAAGGTCTAATAAATAATATGAAACCATTGAACAAACATAAGAATACAGACCAAAAGGCATTGGAGGAAAAGCTGCAGAAAATGCACATTGAGGATTTGGGCTTAGGTATGCCCGAAGATTACTTTTCCAAATCGAAAAGTGAAATATTGGCGAAGGTCGGTATTGAAGATAAGAGCAAGGTACTACCCTTATACCGAAATAAAATATTCTGGGCTGCAGCGGCTGCCATTGCTGTTTTATTTGTTCTGACCCTATTCAAAACGAATACAGTACCACAAATCGAGGAAATTCCTGCCATTGTATCCGATACCATAGAACAATTGAACAAAGGTTTGGCCAATGAAGATTTTTACCAGGGCGAAAACGATATTCTAATCAGCTCGCTCTTTGTTGAAGATACTGAACTAGATGAATTTGTGGATAATTATATGCTGGGGGAAGCATTATTTGATAAAACCGAATTTGATTAACAAAACGAATAGGAAGAACTATTTATTAAAGTCTGGGTCAATAAGATTGCGACATTAATAATGTAAAACTAAAAAAACATGAAATCTATAAAAACAATAGTCTCCATTTTATTTATGCTGCTCTTTGGGATTTCAAGTGCATTGGCCCAAGAAAGTATCGCTATGGAAAATCTAACAGAAGCTCAAAATGAACTTTTGCTGGCACAACGCGAATTGATAAAAACTAACAGGGAAGCCATTAAAGCCAGTCTTACAGCAGAACAATTGGCGCTGCTAAAAAACCAGGCACTTTCCAAAAAAGAAAGACAAGATATGCTGGTGGCCTCATTTACTGGAGAACAGCGGAAGTTAATGCAAGCGAATAGAGGCAATGTACAAGATTTGAAAGATCAGTTCAGGGCCTCATTGACTGAAGAACAACGGGAGCAAATACGTGCTAGAATGATGACCAGAAAGGGTGAAAATAGGAATGAGTTGCGCGAATCTGTCAAGGAAGGAAGAAAAAAGAAGTCAAAAGGCGGTAATTAAATCGCAATAAACATAGTACTTGAAAAAGTAATCGGGTAAAAATCCGATTACTTTTGCTTGTTTTTCTATATGAAAAAATTGTTCACTTTATGGTTGTTGATATTGGGGCTGCCTTGTGTATTTTCCCAGGAAAAAACCACTGAGGATAATGAAGTGGATGAAATAATCGACAACCTTCTTATGGGAGATCAGGATATGGAATCCTTTATAGAATCCGTATCCGATTTTCAATTCGTTTATCTGTCTGCCAATTATAGTAATGATACTTACTTTTCTGGGCGCGATATTGGCATTGACCAATATAATGTACGTCCACAGATTACCTATATGCACTCCAAAGGTTTCTTTGCGAGCCTATCGGGCGTTTATTATAGCGAATTCATCCCAAACTGGGATTATACAACGGCGACTTTGGGCTATGGAACAAGTTTGGACAAGAAAAAAATGTTAAGGTTGTATTCTTCCTATTCAAGATACTTCTATTCTGAAGGTGTTGAAAACCCTTTTACAAATGCCGTAAGTGTTGGCTTGGGAATCAAAAACAAGAAAAGAACCTTGGGAACCCAACTCAGCTGCACTTATTTGTTCGGAGAAGACAATTCGTTTCAGATAGACTCCCGAAGTTTTGTTGCTTTTCAACTGGTCAAAACAAAGGAGCTGGGATTAAAATTAAAACCGCAGCTAAGTTTTGTGGCCGGACAACAAACCTTGGAATTGGCACAGACCACTGTGCAAAATGGGGTGCTGATTACCAATTATTTAGAGAACGATGTGTTTGATTTGATCAATACCCAAGTAAATATACCTTTGCAGTTTAGCAGTAATTCTTTTGATGTGGAATTGGGCTATTCAATAAACTTTCCTACCGCCTTGGCCAATGAATCAAACCTGCCCACAACGGGCTACTTTAACCTTAGCATTGGCTATATGATCGATTTATAGGATGCAGCTTAATTGTCTTGGCCTAAAGTCTTGGAAATGGGAAGGTCTCTGTCCATGCCCTAATTGTATACTTCCTAAAATTAAACTAAGCCAAACATTTATAAATAAATTTTGTGATGATTTAGATCAAAGGGGTACTAATTAGAAAATACTAATAATACACAATGGCAAATACTTTTAAAAAAAGCGACTTTAGGAAATGGCTGGTCAAATTTTATAAATGCGAACGCAAGGAATTCAAAAGAATATTAGGAATAAAACACTAGGCTTAAAACGTCAATGCTTTTTATCACTATGGAATAGTGACAAAATAGTAGGCAGTGATTATAAAAAGCATAATCAATTGTAGGCCCAAAAGTCGTATTGAACGATTTACATTTTTAAATTTCAAGGCAGCTATTTTTGAATTTATAAATATCTGTTGCCCCAATTGATCAAACAGCTCAGCCTCGTTCAAACTTATATGATAAAAGGTTTTGGAGAATTCCTTGATATTACCATATTTAGAAATAACATCCCCAAAGAAAAATACGTTCTTATCATATTTATCTTCAATATGCGGCATAAAACATTTGATACTGAAGTAAACTGATGCCCCGGTAAAAACAAACCAGAGTGCCAATAGCACATATAGTAATGGATGTGTTGCTGCATGCTCAAATACCAATTCGAGATTTTGGTAGACAAAGTTCAATAAAATACCATAGAAAGACAGAATCAGACCCGCCTTTATTTCTGAAGCTCTAATTAGATCAGCCACATAATTGATACTACCCCAATAATGATCTACTAATTCTTCTGCATGTCCACCTAAAATGTGAGGGCTCTCAATAGGTATTTCCTTATCCTCTTTTTTCGTTTTTTGTGATTGCTTCATACAATTCAATTTTAATTGATTGATAATTTTTCATCCACCAATGTTATCAACCAACGAAAGATAGTAAATACATTAGAATTCCCAATTTAATTTCTTTCCTTGATCATTTAGGGCGATACGGTAAATGTCGCCTCCCGAATGGAATCTATGCCAGAACCCGGGAAGATCAATATCTCAAAAAGCACTTATGAACTTATAAAATCAGAATTTGATTGCGAGTATCGCGGAGAAATTGAGGCGAAGAACAGGGGCAAAGTGAAGATGTACTTTGTAAATGCCTTAAAAAATTAAACGTCTAAAACACCTTCGGTAAATAAATAGAGGGTTTCGGACAAAAATTGAAGGACTTCATCCAAAATCATTTTAATGGTTTTCTTAAATTCACTATATTAATGACATCCTCACTACTATGCTAAGTGCAGCCTCGCCATTTTACTTAGAGAATGTGTAGTATTTTATTATTAACCATATAAATAAGAAAATTATGCCAAATACTAGGGTAATTGTACTTGTAGACACAAAGGCCATTGAATTTGATCAAACAGACAAAAAGGAGAATTCTGTAATATTTTATGATAACCGGCTAGATCCACCAGGAAATGGCAAGAATTTTAAATCGTTTATCAATCGGGGAAAGAAAATTACCTGGAAGGGCAGAGTTATGGGTTCTATCTGGGATTTGGACGATGAAGATTTCGCAAAAGATTCCGTAGACATAATCAAAGTAGAATACACATCTGGTGCTCATTTATTGAAAAAAGATACTTATACAGGTACTAAAACTGTCGTTGGTGAAGTCAAGGATGACGATGAGGTAGGAATAGAAAATTATGCCATAACAATAAAAGTTTGTCGCGCCGGTAAAATCAAAGAATATAGGATTGATCCAAAAATGCATAAATGACCTAATAAGCAACTATGTCCTTTAAGGCAAAAGCCTCTTATCTAATTGGCTTCTTTTGTTTTGTTATTCAGCTAATTTCTGCTCAAGACCAGAAATTGGCAGATAGTCTTATTACCTTATACAAATCCGGAAACTACGAAGGTAAGGAGGTTGTGATTCTCAGTAACATTGCGTTTAACGAGATACACCCCGAAATAAAACTTGAATATTCCGAGCTCCTGATTAAAAAAGCTGCTTCGGATTCTTTATTCGATTTTCTCCACATCGGTTATTTAAAAAAAGGAGACGCCCTGCTAGAACACGCAGATTATGCCCTCGCCATTGAATCTTATTTTGAAAGCCTTAATTATGCCAGCCGCATTGAGGATGAAGAAGGCATTGGTGCCGCGATGATAGGAATTGCAGATTCCTACTCGCAAATTGGAAACTCAGATAACGCCAAAATCTACTACAATAAGGGCATAGCTATATTGAGAAAGACCAATGACTCTGTTACCTTAGCCAAGGCTTTATTTAATACAGGAGACGAATATTACAAGATTAAGAAATACGATTCAGCATTGATGTATCATGACGAATCTACTCGGATCTTCAAGAATACCAAGCACCAGATTGGCGCGGGCTATAACCTGGGAAATAGGGGCATGATATATGCTGCCCAGGGAAAGGATGAAAAGGCATTGGCGAATATCAATGAAGCTATAGCAATTCTCGAGGAACAGGAAGTATTTCCTCCAATATCTGAATACCTGATCTGCCTTTCTGATATCTATCTAAGACAGAATAATTGGACTGCTGCATTGGAGAGTGCACAAAAAAGTCTGGAAAATGCACAAAAATTTGGCTTAAAAGAGCAGATAAGTGAGGCAAACCTTCAACTTTCCAAACTATATGAACAGGCTGGTAACACAATCGAGTCTTTCAAACATTTTAAGAATTACAATGTTTACAGAGATAGTGTCAATAATATTGAAACCATTGAGCAAATGGCCAATCTGCGTACGAATTATGAAGTTTCGCAGAAACAGGTAGAAGTAGATCTTCATAAAAAAGAGTCTGAAATCCTGGAATTAAAAGGAAAAAGACAGCGGAATTTAAATTATGCTGTAATCGCCACGGTATTAATTGTGCTACTGGCCTTAAGCCTGTATCAACGGTATAGTTTTATAAAAAAAACGAATCGTATTATTGAGGAAGAAAAAAATAGATCCGACAAATTATTACGCAATATACTTC
>Ga0316189_10003111_pt1 | contig 16150 bp, 11 predicted proteins | sample LowCovwburrow_MG_FD_204930 | JGI IMG/M metagenome (GOLD analysis project Ga0316189, IMG submission 204930) | Coastal sediment microbial communities from Maine, United States - Lowes Cove worm burrow | ecosystem: Environmental > Aquatic > Marine > Coastal > Sediment | place: USA: Maine... | reverse complement strand
AGCAGGCCTGGTGCGCGCGAGACGCCGATTTAGGCCACCAGAGGTGCCACCACCTGGGGAGGGAAGAGAGAAGTCGCGTTCTACGGACCGTAGAACGGCGTTCTAGATGGGCGCGACAGGGGTCGAACCGATCCAGGGGCTGCGGCCAAACATCAATGATGCCAACGGCTTGCACCCGTAAGCCCTGGATTTTGCTAGCGAAATCGCTCTCTGTTGTTGGTCTGTGTGACCTGCGGTGACCACGGCTGACGAGGTCTGACACGGAGCGACTAACAACAGACTAACAACAGATCTCGCATGATGCGCGTCTCAACCTCACCGTGGGACTCACACTTGCGGGCGTATTCGCCTGCGCTGGCGACGACCATGTGAGTCTGTGGCAACGGTGTCCCGAAGGCGGACGAGGGCGCTGACGGGTTTGTGCAGGCCAGTGTCGAGCTCTGCGGCAACCGAAACGACGGCCCCCGCACACCGGTTTGCACCCCACCGAGCTCACCATCGCCTCGAGAAGGTCTTCGGGAGACCGTTCCGGGGACGGGAGAACATTGATTGCGCGACCCTCGCCGGGTCTTCAAATCTACTGTTCTCCCTGCCCACCGGCAAGCTCCAAAAGAACAGGCGAGAAGGTATTGATCAGTTTCACAAGGTCGTTCGAGAGCTGCTCTCGGAGATCGTTCAGCTTCTCTTCTTCCATACTGATGTTACCTTCCCGCTCCATGTGCACTCGGCAGGCACGCTTTCCCTCAATGGGGCTCCAGATGAAGTCGGAAACCGGCTCAACAACTTCCTTAAGCCGGGTATAGACTTGGTCGTTCCGAGCCGAGTCACCACTATCGATGTACAGCTCAGCTCGCACGCGATTTTCAAACCCGAATGCAACGCTGAAACGACCAATAGTCTCTTTCCCCCACAAGGCACGAGCAAAGCTGTTCCAACTGGACCCTCTCGGACTAGCCGGTGCCAACCAATCTGGATTCTCGCGAGCCCTGAGCTCTTGGGTCATTCGACTGAAGAAGTCGATATACTGACGCTCGCGGGCCTCAATCCTCCCAAAACATACGGTCTCAGCGCTCATATTGACCCTATTGACGCGCCAATCTGCATCGAGCCACTGCCTCGCCTGAGGCTGAATGACACTGTTCGCCCACCATGAACGGTACTTCCTGGCATTGCGTGGGAGTGGATTGCTGAGGATTCTCTCGATTTCAGCGAATGAAACTACTATGGTGCGCTGGGTTCGCGGCAGTGCGCGAAGGTGCACGGTCAGCCGCACGAACGGTGTGTCCTCAGCCGAATCGAGTTCTTCGTCCTCGACTTCGTCCTCGGCGCCCCCCTCGCCTGCAGTCGCCGCCTGCCCCGCTGCGGGACCGCCCAGTGCTCGCAGGCCGTGCGAATCATGAATGACCTCGTCAGCTTCATCTGTACCAAATGCGCGTGATGCTCGATCGAAATGGCGATCGATCCAATCCGCCGCAAAGCGCAATGTCTCGCGACTAGACTCAGAAAAGTCGCGGAAATGCGCGAGTGCGTTCCGAGTCTCGCGCACACCGTTGAGGAGCTCTACGATAGCCTTCCGGCGAGTCTCGTCGCCGAATAGCGGTTGAAACAGGCTCCAGCTCTTCTTCGCGGTGAGCACTCCCACGAAATCACCTAGTGTCATCGCATCGAAGTCTCGAGATCGGGTGAAATTCGCACAAAAAGCCTCATTTGCTTTTGCCCGGTCGACCTCCCCCCCATCAGGACCAAGATAATCTGCTAGCGCTTTAAAGAATGGAGCCTTGTCGGGTAACTTCCCAACCGCGCTCGAAATCGCCTCTCGGTTATCATTGAAAGCGAGCAGAAGAATTTCTTTGAGGGCGTCCTCGACGAGTCGTACCCGCATCACATCTTCGGCGTGTTGTCGGAAATACCGAGTAGTATCAGCGTGTGTAATTATCCCGCAGACGATGTCCTGATCGTCGTGAATCAAGACTGATGACTCATCTTGAAGACGGCGGAGCACATCCTCGATTTGGTCGTCCCGGCGAACGTATGCGGCCTTGATGATGACGTCGGAGAGTTGCAGCGCCCTCACGCCCAGGCTCGAGAACTGCCTCATCGTTTCTAAACAAGAAGCCCGGGTCACCATACCCATTACATCAGTCCGTTTGACATCCGCTCCGGCCTCGCTCTGGCAAACGGGTACCTGGCTGAAATCGTGATCGAGCATCAGGTTGAGAACCTCCTCCAAGGTCGAGTCCTCGGAGATCACGGAAAGGCAAGGCTTGTCGGAGTCGTCGAGTAGATCGTGTGCCTGAAACTTCACGTCGATTAACCTTTCGCTGAACTCGCTACTGTGACGCGCCTTCTCGACTTCGCTCTGCGCTTAGTTTGTAGCGTGTTGCTATCTGGCGTGCTCCACAAGGAGATCCGATGACGAACGTACTTCGTTTGGGCCGCGGCGACAACAGATTTATTGAGCTGAAGTCCCGACTCCGCAGCCGACACAAGGTACGAAGCCACGAGGTGTCCGCTGGAGTGGTCAGCCGAGCAGGGCGATCATCCTGCTGGAGGTCCGCGAGGACGGTCAGCCTGCGGTCAAGCCGCATACCCCAATCATACAGAGGACGTCGTGGGTTCACCGCCCCCTCCTAGACCCTTGACTAAGGTCCCAGGGGATGAATTCTGACATGACCGGCATAAGTGTCGCTGTCCGAGGTGCTCCTTAGCGCAAGAGCGCTGCTCGCCAGGTCGTGTTGACAGAAAGACCAAAATCACAGACATTACACTGCCCTTCGAAAGGAAATCAATGTCAGATAGCATATCCCCCATGGGTGTCGGTGGTGTCCAACATCTGGTGGAGCGCGCTTACCGCGAGAGCGATCCGATGCAGTTTGTGCGCGAGCTATTCAAGAACGCGATCGAAGCTGACGCCACGCGGATTGAGTTTGGACCTGAGTGGCAGGGGGTGGCAGAGAGCAACGTGTATCGGCTGATGGTGGCGGATAATGGTGCTGGAATGGGACCAGAGAAGATCGAGGCCTACCTCAACACGTTTGGCGGCGGAGGCAAGCCTATTGGCGATGCTCACGAGAACTTTGGCGTAGGATCGAAGACCTCCACGCTCCCCTGGAACAGGCTTGGCGTTGTCGTTCTGTCTTGGACTGCAGAGTGTCCTGATGGATCGATGGTCTGGCTTTGCCGGGATCCTGCGACTGGTGAGTATGGTGCGCGCAAGTTCGAAACCGATAATGGTGAGTTCGTCAATGTGGTAGCTCCTTTTGACGATGAGGAAATCGGCATCGATTGGTCATCGATTAGACCGGAGTGGATCAGGGGCCACGGAACCGTTGTAGTGCTTCTTGGAAATCACGGAACAGAGGATACCTTTGTTGAGAAGGTGTCAGGGGAAGAACCGTTTGGGGGAAAGGGAATTTCGGCCTACCTAAACCGCCGTGTATGGAAGATCCCAACAGGTATAGAGGTCTACGTTCAAGAGCTTCGGTCAAACAAACGCGCAGACTGGCCAAGGTCCCTCAAGGAAGCTGCGGCAGGCAAGCCACCTGCGAAAGGTAAGGTCGATCGCCGTTGGAACCATCGTCGCCTTCAAGGAGCAAAATACTACGTCCGATACAAGAAGACTGCCAAGGGCGGCGAAAAGGCAACTGGATCTGTTGCGCTCTCTGACGGGACTGTGATCGAGTGGTACTTGTGGCAAGGAGAGCGTCCCGCTGTGCATAGCTATGCTCACGACAAGGGGTACATCGCGGCGCGCTATGACGATGAACTGTATGATCTTAAGAAGCATCACTCATCGTTTCGTCGTTTCGGCATAACGAGCTCAGATGTGCGAGAGAGGCTTACTCTCATTGCATGCCCTCCAAGGTCTGGAGAGGGCGAGTTTGGAGTCTATCCCGATACTGCGCGCACGAGTCTGCGAGTGATGGGATCGAAGCGAGCAGGTGAGCCTCTCCCATGGGACGAGTGGGGGGATGAGTTTGCCCACCGGTTACCGGAGCAAATCGTCGATGCAATCAAGGCTGCGCGCTCTAGGTCCGAAGGCTCCCTCGACGATGAAAAGTGGAAGGAGAGGCTTGCTGAGAGATTCGGTGCTCGGTGGAAGCGCCCCATATTTCGAAAGGATCCTGGCGGACAAGCCACGGTTAGTCCAGATGAGGCTGGCCGGAACTCAGGTCAGACAGGCAGGAGGAGAAAGCCTAGCAAGAAGCCAAGGCCCGCAGGGGGAAGGAGTCGGAGTCCTGAGTCCTCCGGGGGGAGTTCCGGGGCGAGCCCCGGACCGAAGCCAGCGAGAGCGGCACAGGCTGCAGGGGGAGTGCCGACTTACCGATGGGTTTCAGGTGAGGATGTAGAGCCAGGTGTTGCAGCAGTGTTCGTGCCTCCATCTGCTGTGGCGACGTCAGGGGAGGTGCTCCTTAGTGAAGATTTTGCCCCTTTCTCAGAAGTTATCAGGTACTGGCAACAACAATACCCTGATCATCTGGCGGATGAGGTTGGGCAGGCTGTTCGTGATGTGTACGGTCAGTCAATGGTTGCTCGTGTTGCCCACTCGCAAGCCCTTGTGCGCGATCCGAATTGGGGACAGAAAAAAGTATCAACCGAACTTCGCTCACCTGCGGCGCTAACAATGGCAGCTCTCGGCCTTGTGAACGAAGATCACGTAATCAGCTCTCGACTCGGGAGTATTCTTGGTGTGAAGAGAAATGTTCGCTAGCCGAATATTGCGCACGTCTGACGCAGATCAAGGTGGCGTGCTCCCGAAAGGCTGGCCCAGCCAAAGCGCACGCGTCCGATAGACGGCGTCTGGAGGTGGCACCGGCTGTCGGCCAGTCCTCGCCCGGCACGGGGTTGGCGAGGAGGTGCAAGGGCGGCAATCGACTCGATGGTGTTCTGTGCATCGACAAGATGCGCCAGCTGCCCGCGTGTGAGCGGAGACGAGCGCGAAGTCGCCTGCGTGGCTGCGACATCGGTGCTCTCAGGCGCTCTATCTCCGTGTCCTAAAACAAGGACAGCGTCCTGCCTGGTTGACGAAGTTGGCCTCGTTGCGATTGAGGATCGCGCCTGCACCTACTCCTCGGGCGTCAGCTCCATCAGCAGCTTCAACGGCGACCAGGCGCGATTGAGCCGCGCGGCTCGCTCAGCCTTGGTCCGAGCCTGGCTGTAGTCGAAGCAGGTCCACGCGGCGAGCGAAGCCTGGGCCTCGCAGCAGCCGGCGAAGGTCGGGCTCTGACCGACGTCGACGCCGGCTTGAGCTAGCGCCTCGATCAGCGCGGTGTCGAAGTCCTCAGCGCTCCGGTAGCGCTCGGCAGGCTTCTTCGTGAGCGCCCGCAGGGTCACCTCCTCGAGCACGGCTGGGATCCCTGCCGACGGCGCGAGTACGCTCGGGAGAGGCGGGACCTTCTCGACGTGACCTGAGAGCACCTGGTAGTCGGAGCCGACAAAGGGCGTGCGCCGGGTCAGCAGCTCGAAGAGCACGACACCGGCGGCGTAGAGATCGCTGCGCTCATCGACCGCCTCGCCGAGCGCTTGCTCGGGCGACAGGTAGGGGAGACTGCCGATCACCATGCCCGCTGTCGACGCGGGCCTCCGGCTGAGCAGCTCGTCGCGGGTCGCCTTCGCCAGGCCGAGGTCGAGGATCTTCAACACCTCCGCGCCGCTCTCGGGGACGAGGATGCAGTTGTCGAGCTTGATGTCGCGGTGAAGCACCCCGTGGTCGTGGAGCGCGGCCAAGCCTGTGAGGAGCTGGTGCGTCCAGAGCCCGGCGGCCTGCCAGCGCATCGCCCCGTCGAGGATGACCTCGCGCAAGGTCCGACCGCGCAACAGGGGCATGACGATGAAGGGGAGGAGCTCACCACGGGTGTCGACCTCCTCGCCGTAGTCCAGGATCTGGGCGACGTTTGTGTGCGAGATCTGGGCCCCCAGCAGCGCCTCTTGGCGGATCCGAAGGCGCTGCTCCTCGCGCCGGGCGTACTCGGGATGGATGACCTTGACCGCGACGCGACGGCGGAGTCGCTGATCCTCGGCGGCGTAGACGTTGCCCGAGCCGCCACTGCCGACAAACTCAATAAGGCGATAGCGGCCGCTCAGCAGCGCACCGCGAAGATCGGGACCAAAGGCTCGGGAGATGGAGGACATGACGCTCTCGGGAGTTCACGGTCATCACGCCCTGCACGGGTGAGGACTGCCCTTGGACTATGTGTTAAATTTTCACCGAAATGTGATAATTTCACAGATGTTGATTTTCCGACGTTTTCAGGCAATTCGGCACGGTCTGATACCTTCGCGCCCGTGACGAAGGAGCAATGTCGCGCAGCGCGCGCTCTACTTGGCTGGACCCTGGACCAGCTCGCAGAGCGCTCCGAGATATCGAAGAACTCGATCTCACGGTTCGAGTCCGGTGTTCACGTCCCGCGCGGCTCGACGATCAAGCTGCTGCGTCTCGCGCTCGAGGAGGCCGGTATCGAGTTCTTGAGCAACGGCGAGGGCCCCGGCCTCCGCCTACGGACACCGCCCGACCACGAGTAGGCAGCGCCCCCAGGCGCCTCCCTCGGCTGAGCCGCCTGTGCACGACAGCGGGTTGCTCGCCTACCGTTGACTGGACCGCTGTGGTCATCGACCCGTCGGCGAGCTAGGCCCGACGAACTTTGGTCGGCAAGGCTAGCCTTGTCTCCGTTGCTCGGTGACCCGATCCCATCGGAGCACGCGAGCGCCGATCGAGGCCATCCGGGGCGTGTCGCGAGCTCTTGCGAGAAAATGCTCATCACCGCGCAACGCCGCGTTGACCTGGTCGACCCCTGCAAATAGCCTCGCCATGATGATGCGCGCCTTCAACCTCGCCCTGGGACTCGCACTTGCGGGCGTGCTCGCCTGCAATGGCGACGACCACGGGCTGGGTGTCTGCGGCAACGCGGTCCCGGAGGCGGACGTCGGCGAGGAGTGCGACCGCGGGGCGGAGAACGCCGAGGACGGTGCGTGTACCCCGGACTGCCGGAGCGCGAGCTGCGGTGACGGGCTCGTGCAGGCCGGTGTCGAGCTCTGCGACGACGGCGACGACAACCGCGACGAAGGCCCCTGCACACCGCTCTGCGCTCCGCCGAGCTGCGGCGATGGGCTCCTCCAGGAGCCCGAGCTCTGCGACGACGGCGACGCGAATAAGCCGGTCGCCGACGGCCTCGGCGGCTGCTCGCTCCAGTGCACGCCGCTGCCCGAATGCGGTGATGGCGTGGTCCACCCCGAGTTCGAGGAGTGCGACGACGGCAACCTCGTCGACACCGACGGTTGCACCTCTGCTTGTACGCTTCCGCGCTGCGGTGACGGGCTCCAGCAGCCTGGCGAGGCCTGCGACGACGGCAACGACGTCGACACCGACAACTGCACCAACGCCTGCGAGTACCCGACCTGCGGGGACGGGATCCTCTGGGAGGGCAAGGAAGAGTGCGAGGACGGCAACAAGGACAACAACGACGGTTGTCTCAATATCTGCCGCAAGGCCTCCTGTGGCGACGGCGTGCTCTACGAGGGGGTCGAAGAGTGCGACGACGGCAACCTGGTCGACGATGACGGCTGCAACGCATCCTGCTATCGCGACCGCCTGGTCTTCGTCTCCGACGAGCCCTACGGGGTCTCGCAGATCGACGGCCTCAACATCGCCTACCTGCGCTGCGCCCAACAGGCGGAGAAAGTGGGCCACTCGAACCCGACCAGCTTCCGCGCCTGGCTGAGCGATGGCGTCGACTCGCCGGCAACCCGCTTTGACCACTCTGGAGGGCGATATGTGCTCTCTACGGGCGAAGTGATCGCCCACGGCTGGGAGGACCTGACCGACGGTGAGCTCCTCCACGCGATCGACCGCACCGTCACCGGCAAGCTCCTCGAAGAGGTCCCCGTCTGGTCGGCGACCAAGCCGGACGGGACCGCCTATCTGAGCGGGCACTGTGGGGGCTGGTCCGAGAATGGCGACGCGAACACCCGCTACGGCTTCTCCGACCTCACGGATGAGGGATGGACCAACTACGTCGCCGACTTCGGCTTCGAGTGCGCCGATGCGCTCTATCTGTACTGTTTCGAGGCTCGGACATGAATTCGCGCCCCGGATCGCGGTTTGAGCTTTGGGTCGCCCTTGTTGCGCTCCCGGGCTGTTTTAGCGACTCGGGAGTCGGAGCTAGCGCGACGGAGGTGACAGGCTCGACGAGCTCGACCTCGACCCCGGCGACTGCGTCCTCTCCATCCACAGGCTCACCGACGGGGGCGCCGACGACGACGACGGGAGGACCGTCCGGCACCGGATCGACGACCGGGCTGGCCACGACCACGGATAGCTCGGGTCCCACGTCAACGAGCACAGATCCGTCGACGACGGCGCCGGGCTTCTGCGGTAACGGGGTCGTGGACGGGGATGAGGAGTGCGATGACGGCCCAGACAACGCCGATGACGGACTCTGCACCACCATCTGCACGGAGGCGAGCTGCGGCGACGGCCTCCTCCAACCGGCCAACGACGAGGAGTGCGACGACGGCCCCGCGAACGACAACGCCTCAGAATGCACAGAGGCGTGCACGATCGCGAAATGCGGCGACGGTCACAAGCAGGAGGGCGTGGAGGAGTGCGACGACGGCCCCGAGAATGAGGCGGACGTGTACGGCGGCTGCACGCCGATGACCTGCACCTTGGGCCCCCGCTGCGGTGACGGCGAGACCCAGAAGTCCAACGAGGAGTGCGACCTCGGTGAGGAACTCAACGGCCTCGAGGACGGCGCCTGCACCAAGCTCTGCAAGTTCGGCGGCAAGGTGGTCTTCGCCACGAGTAAGCTCTACGACGGCAACCTCGGCGGCTTCGTCGGGGCCGACGACAAGTGCAACACCCTCGCGATGGTCGCGGGCCTGGCCAACGCCGGCAACTTCATGGCGTGGCTGAGCATCGGCGACGAGTCGCCGCTCACGCGCATGACGCCTTACGAGCACCCCTACGTGCTCACCGACGGGCAGACTGTGCTCGCGACAAAGTGGAGCGACCTCATCGACGGGGCTCTCGCCGGAGCGATCACCCTCGATGAGACCGGCGCGCCGAACAACAGCGATCGCGCCTGGACCGGCACCACTGCGATGGGGGAGGCGTCCTCGCCGACCTGCGATGGCTGGATGAACGGCACCAAGGACTTCGCCGGCCTTCAGGGCTCGCTCGCGGCGATGAACGCCGAGTGGTCGGAGAAGGCACCGAAGCTTTGTTCTGGCTCGGCCCGGTTGGTTTGTGTCGAGCAGTAGGCGCTCTTTGGTGCTCAAACGCTCCATCCGTGAGACGTCGATCTCGATCGGCGATGGCCCCCAACGGCTGCGGCCTCACGCGACTGACACGATGACGAGGCCCACATCGTCGTACAGCTTGCCTGAGCGGCTGCGGGCCAATGCCACCAGGTTCTCGGGAGTTGGAGTCGCGCGAAGCACGGAGCGGATCGCCTCGGCCGGTGCGTAGTTAAACAGGCCGTCCGTCGCGGCGATGATCACCGAGTTCGCTACGGTCGCCCGAAACCCGACTGGATTCGCTCGGCCAGACCCGAGCCTCGACTTGTGCTGGCCCGAGGTGAGGACCTCGTGATTGCCGTCGCGCACAACGACCCATGCCTCGCTGTCGCCCACGCTCGCCCCCACAACTTCGTTGTCGCGGACGACAACCACGACTGCCGTTGACTCGCCCGCGTCCGAGTCACGCTCGATTTGCCCATCGAGCCGGAGCAGGAACTCGCACCACATTTCAGGTGTCGCGCGGCTTGCGGAGAGGCCCCCTATCTCGTCCTCGAAGGCTCGGACCACCAGCTGAGCAGCTCGGGCTCCACCGCCGACACCACCTGCACCATCGGCGACAACGAAGGCGGCAAGTTGATCGTGCTGGAAGACGTGGACGAAGTCTTCGGGAGCCGAGCGATACGACTCGACGTGCGAGATGATGTTCATAGACGACCGCATCCAAGTTTCCTCGGCGCGTCAACCGCCACCTCTGACGCAGGGCTCTCTTCGTCGAAGCGTTGAAGTGCGAATGTTTGGAGCTGCTGCGCGATGCCCACGAGGGCGCCATGGAACTCCTTGGTTCGGTCCGCTTCCCTGGCAGGCTCGACTGTCTGCCAGCCACAGGGGCTGTAGTCGCAAGCCTTGGCCGCTCCCGCTCGAAGGAGCAGGCCGGCCGTAAGCACGGTGACGATGAGCCAACGCATCGCCCCATGGTAGCGCGAGGACACTGAGCGTGCGGCGAAGGTTTCGCGCGTGTTCGCGTCGTCGTTCTAGAGTCCGGGGGCGCCATCCTTGTGCATCCAGCCGCCGACCACGAGAACGCCAATCTTGCCTGCCACGGGAAGCCTAATGCGACCCTTTCGTGATCGCGAAATCTGTCTCCTCTGGACCGCTCTCTGTCGCCGCGGATGACTCCGCTGAGCGCCGAAGCGCCCGCGAGGTTTCATCCGCCAGGCGGGTCTCCAGCCTGCATCAAGCTGGCGCTTGAGTGTCCTGGAGACCGACCCTGGCGACCTCCATATCGGCGCAGAAAATGGTGTGTCAGGTGCCGGAGTGCTGCCGCCGTCTGACTGCTGATCGTGCAGCTAGGTGGCAGCTGGAGGCTGTCAGCCCGCAGGTGGAGGGTGGCGACACGTCGCCACCATGCGGGCCACCATGCGGGCCACCATGCGGACCACAAGGACGCCCGCTCTAGGGGCCCTGGTGTAGTCCGTCCCGTATCCCTGAATGTGTCCACTACGCGAACCCAGCGCATCGCCACGACGCGCGCCACGAGGAGCACCAAGGCGAGCGCCACCGGGGACGCCCCTCTTCTTGGGGCTGTGGCGTGTCCCGTCTCGTAGCCCTGTGTGTGTTCACTAGGCGAACCCAACGTATGGCCTCCACGTGGCGACGCCGGTGGGCATGGTTCACGGGCACTGCGAAGAGCCCTCGCGCGGGGTGCTGGTGTGGCACACCATGTCTCCCTAGGCAGCGCCGCCATCATGGTCGTGCCGTATGGCGAACTCGTGGGCTTCCCCTGCCGGCGCAGCCCATAGCCAGGGCGAGATATGCCGGTGCTCATTGTGCATTCGCCTATCACCGACCTCTGGCGACGATATCGAGCTTCGCCCGCGCGGCCCCGGGCGCAAGATCGAGTTCGAGCTCGAGCTTGCGTGTCCAGAAGGCAGCTGCGAGGGTACAAGGATGGGCAGATCTATCGGGCCGAGCAGCCCCCGGCTCCACCACATGATGTCCCGCCGCCTCACGCCTCAACGGGTTCTCGGGCTCATCATCGCCGCACTCGCGCCGGTCGCCTGCGCGCCGATGCAGGCCGTCTCTTGGGATCCTGCCCATCCGCGCAACATCGATTATTACCAGCGCGCGACGCCGCCCAAGCCTCGGATCCCGGGGCAGGCTTCCACTGAGTATCGATACGCGTCGAGCGCGATCCCGATGAAGCTGACGGCCAGCGACGGCACCGGCCTCATATTGCGCTCGCTGCAAGTCGAGGCCGTGGTCGATGACCCCGTCTCGTTGACGGAGCTCCACATGAGCTTTGAGAACCCCCACAATCAGACCCTCGATGGGAAGTTCGAGCTTCTTCTGCCCCGCGGCGCAGAGATCTCGCGCTTTGCGATGATGGTCGACGGTCGCTGGGTGGAGTCCGAGATCGTGGAGCGCAAGCAGGCCCGGGAGATCTACGCCGACCACAAGCACATGCGCCGAGATCCGGCGCTTTTAGAGCGCGAGCGAGGCCGCCGCTTCAGCGGGCGGATCTTTCCCATCCAGCCGCGAGAGCGCAAGCAGATCATCCTGAGCTACACGAACATTCATGACCGCTCCGATCGCGTATTTCGTGTGCCGCTCGCCGGTCTCCCTCGCGTCGACCAGCTGGACCTGAAGGTCACCCGACGACGAGCCGGTGAGAAGCCCGAGGAGATCGAGGAGCACAGCGAGCACGAAGCTCCCAAGCGCGACTTCGAGGTCGGCCTCGAGGGGCCGGCGAGCGTCGGCCTCAGCGCGGGCAAGGAGGCTCTGCTGCGCGTGATCCCAGTGCCCGCCACGGGCACCGCCGAGCGCGAGCAACCCAAGGGTCTGACCGTGCTCATCGACACCTCAGCGTCGATGGCTGGCCTCGCGGAGCGCTCGAATGAGACCATCGCCGCCCTGTTGAAGAGTCTGGGCGAGGCAGGCCTCGCCAACGTCCCGGTCCAGATCCTCGCCTTTGACCAGGCCGTCACGCCCCTCTACAGCGGCCCGCTCTCGGGTGCCCAGGAGCCGACGGTCGCCGTCCTGCGAACACGTGCGCGCCTCGGGGCCAGCGATCTCGGCGCGGCCCTCGACGCGATCGCGGCGAGCTCCGACCGCGCCCTCTTGATCAGCGACGGCGAGGCCTCGGCGGGAGTCGACAGCCGCTACGGGCTGGCTTCCTTGCTCGATCGCGCCGCCGAGCGGGGCCTCGAGCGTCTCGACGCGATGGTCCTCGGCGCCGAGGCCAACACCGAGCAGCTCGAGCGGCTCGTGCTCAGCGAGCGCCTACGTGCGGGGATCGTCCTCGATGCGACCCGCTCCGCCCCAGCCGCATGGGTCGACCAACTGCTCTCGTCCCCAGCGGCGCCCGTGACCGTGGACATCGCTGGCGCTGCGCAGGTCTGGCCGGCGAAATTCATCGGCCTGCGCCCAGGTCAGGCGGTGGTTGTGCACGCGAGGTTCGAGCGCAAGCTGCCGCCGCAGGTGAAGCTCAGCATCGGCGGTGCCGTCGAGCGCACCGAGACCATCAGCTTGCGCGGTGGCGACGATCCGCTGATCGAGCGATCGATCGCTGTAGTACGGGTCAAGGCATTGATGGCAGAGCTCGAGGCCGCTGCCAGCCCCGAGACCCGCCAGGGCCGCTTGAGCGAGCTCATCGAGCTGTCGAAGCGGCACCGGATCTTGAGCGACTACACCTCCTTGCTCGTTCTGGAGTCCGACCGTGCCTACACGGAGTTCGGCATCGAGCGCGGCAGCGGGCCGACGCTGACCCTCGAACCGGGCGAGAGCGCGACCACGACCGTCAACATGGAGCAGGCCAGGGCCATCCCCGTCGGTTCCACCAGCCACGACTTCACAGGCGTTGTCGACATCTCACCTACGGCCTCTCGGGACAGCGCAGGCATGAGGCTCGCTGGAGCTAGCGGGATCATCGACGCAGATAGCGACGAAGACGGACTCGCAGCTCGGAAACGCAAGCGGAAACGCAACCGTCGCTGGCGGCTCAAGGCCGAGGGGCGCGCGGTCGGCCCACGGCCCGCGAAGCTGCCACGGGCGATCAAGACCTTCGAGCGCGAGCTCGACGAGATCATGGCGCGCTGCGCTCGACATGCCATCAGCATCGACGAGTACCAGCAGCCCAACGATCTCGGGCTCGCCCTGCGCTTCGACGCCCAAGGGCGTCTCATCGGTGTCCGCAAGCGAAACGAGCCGACCCAGTCCAATGCGAGCCTCGATAGCTGCGCCCGCTACCTGCTTGTCGAGCTCGGCGGCAGCGAGCTCGACGAGCGCCCGGCCAAGACGGAGCCTGCCTTTGAGGTGTTCCGCGAGGTCCACATCGACCTCACCAGTGGAGCGGGCAGGCCTCCGCAGCACTGGCGCATCCCCGAGGCCCTGCTCTTCTCTGACGACATGGCGCTCGCGGGCATGGACGGGACCGCCGGCTGGGCCCGCTTCATCGCCGAGGATCTCGAGGCCGGCCTTGTCGACGAAGCGCTCGACGTGGCCTGGACCTGGCACCGCGCTCGGCCAGACGACATCCTGCCCTACATCTCCCTCGGTCACGCGCTGGTCGCCGCAAAGCGGCCCGAGGAGGCGGCGCGGGCCTTTGGCTCGCTCATCGACCTCGAGCCCACACGGGCCGGGGCACGCCGCTTCGCCGGGGCTCTGCTCGAGTCCCTGGACGATGGCGCGGGCCTTGAGCTAGCGATCGACAGCTACCGCAAGGCCCGCGACATCCGGCCGGATCAACCCACGAGCCACGAGGCCCTCGCCCTCGCCCTCGCCCGCGATGGCCAGCTTCAGGCTGCCGTCAACGTGCTCGTAGACGCGCTCGGGCGGACCTACGCCGAGGGTCGCTACGGCGACGCGGTCTCGCTCATGCGCGCCGAGCTAGCGACCCTCGCGGCGGCGGTGATCCTCGCCACGCCCGAGTCGCGCCCGGAGGTCCTCTCGCAGCTCGTCGAGACGATGATCGTGCCCGACGCGACGCCTCGAGACTGGATGAGCCTCCGCTGGGAGAACGACGCTAGCGCGCTGAGCATGGAGATCGTGGACGGCGACGGTGAGCCCTACACCGGGGGCAGCAGCGTCACGCCCGTGAGCCGGGCGGTCGGCAACGGCTACGGGCCGCAGGGCTTCGAGTGGAGCCAGGGCATCCCGGGGCCCGTGCGTGCGTGGGTCTCCGTCGGCGACCTCGGTGTCGACGGCGTGGCCATGGGCAGCCTGACGCGAGTGCGCTTTGATGATGCGGGGGCGCTCCAGTTTGAGACCCGGCCCTTCGTCGCGTGGCCCGGACAGTGGCGGATCGGTCTGGGTCGATTCGAGTCGCACTAGTGCCGCGAGGGGATGTGCAGAAGTCACGAGACATGCACCCTCGCAGCAGCGAGGTTCGAGCTCTGCTCGGGCTAGAAGTTCATCCAGACACTGATCTTAATCTCGAAGAAGCCAACTCCGGAACCCTCGGGCGGAAACGCTGCATCAGCAGCGCTCTCAACCACTTCTCGAAGGCAAGCGGCGGTCATCGGCGGGAGACCCTCCGTGGTCTCGACCTCGAAACGACCCGAACCTCCGCTTGAACTCCGGACGTTGCGCAGGCGAAGCATCCGGTGGACTCGGTAGCTCTCCCGTGGCGCGACAAGGGAGCATTCGGCAAGGGATTCGGCGCCTGTCTGCAGGACGTCGTGGAGCTTCCGCAGATCACCGCTTTTTGGCGACGATGAGCGGACACGGACGCGCGCCTCCGGCTGGATCCTCTCCATGCTCTTGTCCTTTCCTCGACCGCTCGCGCCCTCGTCTGGAGTCACGGAGGTGATCCCTCCCGGGATGGGCACGCCGTCAACGAGCCAACGCATCGCACCATGGTAGCGCGGTGACCAGAGGGGTCGCGGCAGTATCTATCGCTAGTCAGGAGCAACGGGCCGGCACCACCGCCGGCGTGATGGCCGGCAAGCTCTCCTAGGTACGGCATTCTGTCGCCGCGAGTGACCGTCTGACGGCCAAAATGCCGTGAGGTGTCATCCTCCAGCCAGGTACCGAGCCTGCAGTAAGCCGGCGTTTGACCGTCGCGGCGGTCGACCGTAGCGACCACCTGCTGGCTGCAGGAAATGCTTCGAGAGGCGACGAAATCCGACGGCGAGCCGCCAGCGTATCGTGCTGCTAGGTGGCATCCGTCGGCTGTCAGCCGGCAGGTGCATGGCGGCAACCCGTGACCACGACCTGGGCCACACGGAGCGCCACGGCGAGCGCCCACAGGAACGCCCACCGGGCCGCCATCGAGAGCACCACGTGGGGCGCCACGGCGAGCGCCCACCGGACCGCCACCGAGAGCGCCCATCGGACCGCCACGGCGAGCGCCCAACAAACCACCACGGCGAGCGCCCACCGGACCGCCACGGCGAGCGCCCACCGGACCGCCACCGCAAGTGCCCACCGGACCGCCACTGCGAGCGCCCGCGGGACCGCCACGGCGAGCGCCCAACGAACCGATCACGGAAACGCCCAACCGACCCGCCCACCGGGCCGCCACTGAGAGCGCCATCGTGGGCGCCCAGGCGGCCCGCCACGGCGAGCACCCACAGGACCGCCACGGTGCCCGCCACGGCGAGCGGATCAGAGGCGCAGAATCCTACTGAAACGTAGCCTGCTCCGTCCCCGGCGGTGCATCGAGGTATTGACCGCATGCGAGTCGAGAGAGGTTTGTCTCCGTGGGTACACCTGGTCAAATGCTGTCAGATCCGGTCAAATCTGGTCAAATCCGCCAGATTCCTCAACTCCTGAATGTCGCCCAGAGCATGGCGCACACGGTAGCCCGTAGCTATATCCCACTCTATGCAAACAATCGCGATCTACAACAACAAGGGTGGAATCGGCAAGACGACCTTCGCGGTACACCTCGCGCTCTATGCCGCGGAGCGGCGGA
>Ga0316189_10003110_pt1 | contig 16152 bp, 10 predicted proteins | sample LowCovwburrow_MG_FD_204930 | JGI IMG/M metagenome (GOLD analysis project Ga0316189, IMG submission 204930) | Coastal sediment microbial communities from Maine, United States - Lowes Cove worm burrow | ecosystem: Environmental > Aquatic > Marine > Coastal > Sediment | place: USA: Maine... | reverse complement strand
GAATATTTATTTCATAAAAACCATCCTAAGCACAGTGTTGAGAGTATTGGAATGACAAAAAATGAAATATTGGAATTTGAAAATAAAAAGATAAAATCTGCAATAATTGTGGATTTTATCTTGTCTGTAGAAATTGTAATCATAGCACTAAGCACTGTCGTTGGTAAACAGCTCAATGTACAAATTGCAGTAGTTACAGGAGTTGCCATGTTAGCAACCGTTGGAGTTTATGGGATAGTAGCATTAATAGTAAGAATGGATGATTTAGGTTTTAAATTAATAGCATTCAGTAATAATAAGACAAGTATTTCAAAAATTATAGGAACAGGCCTGGTAAAGACATTGCCTATTGTAATTAGAAGTTTAGCTGTAATAGGAACTATTGCAATGATTTTGGTTGCAGGAGGAATATATGTTCATAATGTACCTTTTGTGCATGATCTTTTTCAGGCTTTGCCGACAATTTTGGGAGAATTTATGGTTGGTTTAATAGTAGGGTTTGCAGCTTTGTTTATTTTCAAAATTATTCTGAAAATCATAAACAAAAAAGAATAAAGAAATGACCCCGGCTGCCACTGGCATCTCGCTCGTGCCTTTTCCCATCCAACAACAAAGTCCAAATCTGTGATTCTGTATCATGTGTACATATAAGGCATCATGTACTACATAACCTGGAACCACGAATTATCTTTGGGTTCAGTAAGATAACTTATCTTAGTATACCTAAGTGAGATACAGTTAATAACTATATTCCATTGTTGTGCGTCATTATTAAATTGATACATATTTAAATCAAAATAACAGATGAGATGGAAAAAATGAAAGCACTAATATGCACAAAGTACGGATCACCTGAAGTTCTTAAACTCAAAGAAGTTAATAAACCTGTCCCTAAGAGCAATGAAGCACTGATAAAGGTTTATGCATCGTCAGTAACTGCAGGTGATTGTAGAATCCGAAGATTTGATTTTGCGAAATGGTTTTGGCTACCTGGAAGGATTATATTTGGTTTTACAAAACCGAGAAGTAATATACCTGGTTGGGAATTATCTGGTAAAATTGAATCCATTGGTAAAGATGTGAAACGATTCAGGAAAGGAGATAAAGTTTTTGGATATAATAAAGGAATTAGTTTTGGTAGTACCAATGCTGAATATAAATGTCTATCAGAGGATAGGTTAGTATCCATTAATTTAGACAAAATGAGCTATGAAGAGGCTGCAGTATTACCAATTGGGGGACTTACAGCATTGCATTTTTTAAGAAAAGCAAATATAAAGAATGAACAAAAAGTCCTTATTTATGGAGCTTCTGGAAGTGTCGGGACATATGCAGTTCAGTTAGCTAAATACTTTGGGGCAAAAGTTACAGCGGTATGTAGTTTAAAAAATTTTGAATTGATTAGATCTGTGGGTGCTGATAATGTAATTGATTACTCTAAAGAAGATTTTACTAAAAACGGACAAACCTATGATATCATTTTCGACACGGTCAGCAAGATTTCATTCTCATATTGTAAAAGCTCACTAAAACAGAAAGGTATCTATCTAACTGTTGATTGGCCATTTCTTCAGGCATTATGGACTTCATTAACAAGCAACAAAAAAATTATTATTGGAATGGCCCCCGATAAAACTGAAGATTTAATTTTTTTAAAGAATCTTGTTGAAAATAAAAAGATTAAACCAGTAATTGATAAAAGTTATCCTATGGAACAAGCAGTTGAGGCATACAGGTATGTCGATAAAGGGCACAAGAAAGGAAATTTAGTAATTACAATATTTTCTGATAATATGAAATAACGAAAGCACAACAAAGTCGTGTATAGTGCATTTGGCGGGACTTACAAAATTTTGGCTTGGTTTCATTTATTATACTTCTTGAACAAAGGATATGAAAGCGCTCCGTAAAGCCAAACGACACCATACACGAGGAACGTTAGTCCCGTAAAACGAACCATTTAAGGGACATTACCAATTTTCTTCAGCTGTTCTTTTTAACCGCCGTTTTATGGGACTCGATAAATCAAATAAACATAGATCTATTTAGGTTGAATCTGGAATAGCTACAACTTTACTAAGAATACTACCTTTTGTGGCCATTTTCCTCCCACCCATACAACATCTGTTGCTGTATACAATGTGTACTTTTAAAACATTATACCACAAACCAATAATCACCAATCACCCTTGGGTATAATCTAAATAAACTATCTTAGTTTACATAAGTAGAATATCACAAATAACTATATCCCATTGTTGGTGGCAAGCTCTAAAAAAACCAAAAATTGACAGATAAATGAAAAATACAATCTACAAACACATCTTAATAAAGGCTATCCTGATCATTTACTTATGCTTGTATATTTCCTGTCAACCTCAATCCAGAGATGCTCAAATTACAGAATCTGAAAGTTTTAGATTTCTGGAACAAAATATAACTCAGATTCAGCAGGGATATAAAGATGGTTCATATACGATCAAAGAGGTGGTTCAAGCCTATTTAGACAGAATTGATGAGATTGATAAAAGTGGTCCCACCCTTAATTCATTTATTCAAGTAAATCCTGATGCTATTCAAATTGCAGAAGAGTTGGATAAAGAGATGAACGAGGGAAAAATAAGAGGACCTCTTCATGGAATCCCCATAGCATTAAAAGACAATATTGACACCTATGATAAGATGGTAACCACAGCTGGCTCCAGAGCAATGATGAATTCTTACCCGTTGAAGGATAGCTATATTACAAAACAATTAAAAAATGCTGGAGCAATTATCATTGGAAAATCCAATTTAAGTGAATGGGCGAATTTTCGTGGTGAATTATCTACAAGTGGATGGAGCGGAGTGGGTGGCCAAACCAAAAATCCGTATGTTTTGATTCGTAACCCATGTGGATCAAGTTCGGGTTCGGCCGTATCCGTATCCGCTAATCTTACAATGCTAGCGATAGGTACTGAAACCAACGGTTCCATCGTTTGCCCTTCACATAGCAATGGTATTGTGGGTATCAAACCTACCGTGGGACTTTTAAGTCGCTCTGGAATTATTCCCATCTCATATACACAAGACACACCGGGACCTATGGCACGCACGGTAAGAGACGCTGCGATTTGTTTGGGAGTATTAGTCGGCATAGATTCAACTGATGAAAAAACATTGGCAAGCCAAGGAAAGTTTTACAATGATTACACAAAATTCTTAAAAGAAGATGGGTTAAAGGGTAAGAGAATTGGTCTATTCAAAGGTCCTTTTGGAATAAATTATAAGGTTGATACGCTGATGTATCAAGCTGTAGATTTCCTGAAAAACCAGGGAGCGGAAATCATTGAGATAGATGAAATATCAAATACTAAGATCGGCAATTATTCATTCGAAATCATGCTTTATGAATACAAAGACGGATTGAATAAATATTTCCAATCCCTGGGACCTGATGCTCCGATCAAAAGTGTTGAAGAGCTTATAGCATTTAATCTATCAGATTCGATAGAATTGAAATATTTCAACCAGAGATACCTTGATATGGCTTTGGAAAAGGGTGATTTATCTTCTAAGGAATACCAGGAAGCATTAGCTAAAATGATGAAAGGCAGTAGGGAAGAAGGAATAGATAGAGTGATGAATGAACATGATCTGGATGCAATAATAGCCCCAACAGGAGGCCCTGCATGGAAAACCGATTTGATCAATGGTGATAGTTATCATTTGGGAAGCTCTTCTCCTGCAGCTCGAGCTGGATATCCAAATATTACAGTCCCTATGGGATATATTGGTGAGTTGCCTGTTGGAATTTCATTTTTCGGAAGGGCCTGGAGTGAGCCGGTGTTACTCGAAATAGCTTATGCATATGAAATCGCGACAAATCATCGCATGGTTCCAAAGTTTCTAACTGCAGATTAAGTCCAAAATGAAAAGAATAAAATGGAAAAAAGGAAGAAAGCCAACCTCCAATTGAGTAGACGGCTCCGCCCCTGTATAGGAACGGAGTGCGCCCTTGGATTACACGATTTAATCCTATAATGTTGGGTGTAATGTTAAAATAGCTTAAGAATGACAAATGACCGTAGGATGGGTAAGTGTTGTATTTGTGGTGAATTTTCTAAACTCACCCAAGAACACGTCCCTCCTAAAAAGGCATTTAATAATGTCCGCTATTATATTTCTGCTATGGATTAACACATGCCTGAAAAAATGAACGTCGTTCCGAAGGGCAATTATTGTATCTGATAATCTAGAGATTCTATGTAAATAACAAAACAACAATCACTAATGAAGGCTACGTAAAAAAAGTCCTCAATTTTGTGGTCAGTCTAACAGACGTTTATGCCCTAACCCGCTGAAAGAAGATACATCATCAAAATAGCAGTTCAGAAGTGAAATTTTGAATTTTTTTGCTTTTTTATTCCATTTAAGCAAATTTTAAGTACTTTTTAATGAATAATTAATTTATCAATCATTTCTTTACGAGTTAAATTGTAATTTGTATTCCTTTCATATTACATATTTAGATTATGGAAAACCGTATGCGGGAATGGTCGTTGAGAATAACAAAAGAGTTCTGATATAATTTTAAATCCACAAAATTATGTCAAAACTTAAGCTACTGAAAAAATGGTTCGAAAACCACAAGGGAACCGTAACTGCCTTTTCCGGAGGGGTCGATTCTTCCTTGGTGCTATATGTTTCCAAATTGGTTTTAAGAGATAAGGGGATAGGACTGATTTCCAATTCCGAAAGTTTGAAAGGCAGGGATTTTGAAGTAGCCACCGCTTTTTGCCAAAAACATAAAATCAAATTGGAGATTATAAAGACAGAAGAATTGAGCGACCCTAACTACACCTCCAACCCAGCAAATCGATGTTTTTTCTGCAAAAACCATTTGTACAAGGCAATGATGGATATGATCCAATCAAGTTATCCTCAATATACCATCCTCAACGGAACCAATTTGGACGATTTGGGCGATTATCGCCCTGGTCAACAAGCTGCTGAAATGCACCAAATAAGGTCTCCTTTGGCGGAACTTCAAATCAGTAAAAAAGAAGTCATCGAAATGGCGGATGCCCTGGGATTGGAAACGGCATTTAAACCTCCAAGCCCCTGTCTGAGTTCAAGGATTCCCTACGGTATTCAAGTGAATAACGAAAGGCTTAGGCAAATTGAGCAAGCTGAATATATTCTTAACCAGTTTGGATTTCTTCATGTTCGCGTAAGGTACAGGGGAGAGGAGGCTTCAATAGAAGTCCCGGTATCCGAAATGGAAATATTAAAAAATCGATTTGACAAGATTTCATATGGTATAAGGGCGTTGGGTTTCTCAAAAGTGACTATCGATGAAGAGGGCTTTGTTTCAGGAAAATTAAACCGAGTATTGAATGAATAAACCTTTTAACATAGATAAAAACAGAATGCATCGTTTGGGGTTCGATGAGGTAATCTACGGCGCTTCAAAAAGTGTGCCCTTGCTTTCAGAATTACTAAAGGAATACACAAAAAATTCCGAAAATGTATTGGTTACCAAACTCCAGAAAAAAAAGGCCAACGCTTTATTAAAGGAATTTGAAAAAGCCTTTTACGACGTAGAGTCCGGCATATTCTTACTTACACCAGTCAAGGTTTTTAATAAGACTAAAAAAGTTGGAATTATATCTGCGGGAAGCTCTGATATCGGGGTCGCCAACGAGGCTTACTATACATTGGCCTATATGGGAGTGGGTGCGGAAATTATTCATGACGTTGGGGTAGCGGGCCTCCATCGATTACTCGATAAATTGGATGACTTACGGGCTTTCGATGTATTAATAGTGGTCGCAGGATTTGAAGGAGCCTTGCCTACTGTGGTTGGCGGACTATTGCCGCAACCCATTATAGCTGTACCGACATCGGTTGGTTATGGGACGGCAAAAAAGGGAGAAACTGCTTTGAATGCTATGTTAACCAGTTGTGCCAATGGCATTTCTGTAGTCAATATTAACAACGGATATGGTGCGGCAATGAGTGCTTTCAGAATACTTAATCTAAATAAATAATGAGCGCAATATATATTGAAGCTTTTTCGGGCCTATCAGGAAATATGTTCCTGAGTGCATTTTGTGAACTGCTTGATGATTACGAACTGCTTTTGGACTTGCCCAGAAAATTGCACTTGCCTGATGGTAAGATTGAGGTTCAAGAGGTCAATAAAAATGGAATCAGTTGTAAATACGTCGAAGTCATCGATTTGAATCTGAAAAAAGATTCCCTTGCCGGGCACACACATGAACACGGAGACCAGCAACATGACCATTCGCACGGTCATGACCATGCCCATGAAGATGGAGGCCACCACCATCGACATCTCGTTGATATACAAAAGCTTATAGATAATGCGCATATCAGCGAAGGAGCTAAAGAAATTGCACACGAAATTTTTCTCCTAATTGGGAAAGCCGAGTCAAAAATCCATAACATGTCGCTTGAAACGATTCATTTTCATGAGATAAGCGGAGTAGATTCTATCATTGATATTGTCGGAAATGCGGTTCTGATCGACAAGCTCAAAATTTCAAGAGTGTATTGCACACCCATTTGTACAGGTTTCGGTATGATTAAAACGCAACATGGCATATTGCCCGTTCCGGCCCCGGCTACGGCAGAATTGCTTCAGGGAATGCCGATTTATTCTGGTGATGAGGAAGGAGAAAAGACAACCCCGACCGGAGCGGCAATTTTAAGATATCTTAATCCCGATTTCACGAACTCGAGCTACGTACCGAAAAAAACGGCCTATGGACCAGGTAAAAAGGATTTTAATAATCCCAATGTGGTTCGGATTTCCCTGCTCGAAGAAACTGACGCGAAAAAGATTCATGCCTATATTCAGCTTGAGACCTCAATAGATGACATGTCTCCGGAATATCTGGGAACTGACTTCCAACAGGGATTATTGGATGCTGGGGCTGTTGATTTTGGAATATCGCAGCAACTCATGAAAAAAGGACGTTTTGCTTTTTTACTGAGCGTTATTCTTCCGACCGACTGTTTGAAAAAAGTATCGAATTACCTGTTTGATAGTACGAGCACTATCGGCTTAAGATATTATACCATTGACAGGATAGAACTTAAAAGGCAGCAGCAGAAAAAGCAAACTACGTTTGGGGAAATCAAGGTCAAACAAACTATTACCCCAACAGATACCATAAAGACTAAACCTGAATATGAGGATATTAGAAAATTCGCAAAAAAAACCAATCAATCCCCATTTCAGGTTATCAGTAAAATCAATGAAAACCCCTTAAACTAATAGATATGAAAAAAGCATTACTGATTTTATTCTTGACAATAGGCACACAGATTATGCAAGCCCACCCTGGTGTAGAACGTCATGCTCATGATTCCTTAATTGCTGAATGGGCGTGGTTAATAATCCCTGGGATTGCCTTGATCGCTTTTGGAAGAAATTGCGTCAAAAGGCAAACGAAGAATAAGGTGGGATAGTCGGATTGATCAGGGGGTTTATTGTTCGAAATAATATGATAAACTTCATTGTCATATAGTTGACGATAGTTTAACGTACTCCATATATCATTCCATTTAATAAAATAATCTCGTTTTTGTATATCAATAAAATCATCAATAAAATATTTACGTAACTTGATTAGGAAAACATGAATATAAAAAATAGCGAAGAAATTGCTAAAATGTAAGTATAAAAATAAAAACCCATGAATAAAAGACGTGCTTTTCTAAATCAAATGGGCATGCTCACCGGTAGTTTGATGCTTCCCATTTCTAGCTTTGCTGGTTCTAACAAAGATAAATGGGGAGAAGTGCTCCCATTACGCACCCTCGGCAAAACCGGTAAAAAAGTAACAATGCTTGGCCTAGGTGGTTACCATGTTGGGTGGACTACCGAAAAAGATGCCCAAGAAGTAATTGAAAAAGCAATAGAAGGAGGTGTCCGTTTTTTCGATACAGCAGAATCTTATGACAATGGCGGAAGCGAAATACGATATGGTAAATATCTTGTGCCCAAATATCGCGATGATGTCTTTATTATGAGCAAATCAACAGCTAAAGACGGTATCACTGCAAAAAAACATTTAGAAGGTTCGTTGAAAAGGCTAAAATGTGATTACATTGATTTGTGGCAGGTTCATTCTTTGCAAACTCCGGCTGATGTTGATAATCGGATAGAAAACGAAGTATTGGCGGTTTTTGAAAAAGCAAAAGCTGAAGGAAAGGTGAAACACATTGGTTTTACAGGACATCAAAATCCATTTGCACACAAGCAGATGTTAAATAAAACTGAAGATAATGACATTTTTGAGACCGTCCAAATGCCCATCAATGTTATTGATTCACATTTCCACAGCTTCATTAAAAATGTTTTGCCCCTTGCTATTAATAGGAATTATGGAGTTTTGGCAATGAAAAGCCTTGCGGATGGGCGTTTTTTCAAGGAGAAAAAAATGTTGGACGAAATTCAGTGGGAGGCAAATGATCCAATAGTGCCTAACTATATATCTGTTAGAGAGGCGCTTTATTTCGTTTGGTCACTTCCGGTAAGTGTATTGATAACCGGGGCAGAAAACAAAGAATTGCTCCAAGAGAAGATAGAATTGGCCACCAATTTTACTAAATTTTCCGAAAATGAAAGGTATGAATTGATTAACAAAGTTTTTGAGAAGGCAGGAAATAACATTGAATACTATAAAAATGTTTAAATATATTTTAGGTGGTCTAAAGAACATTGGTGAATTTCGAGATATAGAATCTTCAAATACGCTAACGCCCGATGTAGCCTTCCCCTTTTTAATTTAGTTTAAAGCTATGTCAATAATTGAAGACTTTGGTGAGCGTCCCGCCCCTACCAACAACCACTAAGCGATACCTTGATTACACCAACCCTCCCGGTCCAAACTCCGATACTCAATGGCTTCGCTAATATGATGACCCTTAAGTGCTTCGGTATTTTCAAGATCGGTAATGGTTCGGGCGACTTTTAAAATTCGATCCTAAGCGTGCAAAAAGTTGAGGCGTTCCATGGCATTTTTTAGTAATTCCATTGAGGTCAAATCGAGCTTGCAGAATTCGCGGATCTGCTTCGAGTTCATTTGAGCATTATAGTGCACATTTCCAATTTTTCGAAAAGCTCGGTCTGAATCTCCCGAGCTGCCGTGACCCTTTTTCGAATCTCGAGACTGCTCTCCTCTTTTCGGTCTTCGGAAAGTTTTTCAAAAGGTACCGGTGTCATCTCGATATGAATGTCGATACGGTCCAACAAAGGCCCTGTGACCTTCCTCGTCGACCAAAAGGACATCTGTCATGGTATGGTGCGGACAATGGCACTAGGAAAAACGCCTAGTGAAAAAATCATTATCATATCATGTTTTGAAAGCCCCATAAAACGAACGTTTTATAGGACAGAATTAAAAACCCTCGGTATACTTAGCTCCACCTTTAAATAGACTTTAAAAATCGACTTAATAGTTCACTATCAATGGCCAATTACTTTTTCCTAAAAAGCGGAGCCCCCAAATCTGTCCATAACTTACCTGCGCCGGAACCTGTTTCGATTTTATAGCATCCAGACAGGTAAGCGTTAAATAAAATCGAAATAGGGCGCAATTGCTATGCCACTATCCTTGTTCCAAGAAACAACACATCCAAAGTTCAATTTTTGAATTCCCATTGATTCCCGATTTTTCTTGAACAATCCCAAAAAGAACTTTCCTTTTTAAGTTAAAACCCTTCCCTTTTTCATAAGGATATTCATTTCCACTAATTTGAAGTTGAGTAAGCAATTCAAGATGTGTTTTTGTAGCCACAAAAACGATCTTGCTTTGCTCCCGATGGGTCGCAAAGTAAAAAAAATGAAAAGCAAAGTGGTCAGATTTAGATGCTCGATTTATGAGCAGAAACTGTTGAGGGTCAAGGCAAGAAAGTCCGGACTTTCATTGAGCGAGTATTGCCGTAGGGCAGCCTTCGATGACCGGATCATAGAACGCCTTACCGAAGACCAGATAGAAATGTACAAGATGCTCATCGACTACCAGAACAACTTTATACGGATCGGCAATATGTTCAAAAAGCGCAATCCGAAACTAGCGGACGAGGTAACACAATTGGCAAGGGAGATCAAGGACCATCTATACAATTTCAAGAAATGATTGGCAAGGGCAGATCCATATCGTATACACAAGCTTCCATAGCTTACGGATGGAACAAGGATAAGGATATGGAAATCGTATTCAAGGAATATTTAATGGGGGAGAATCCCAGGGAGATAGCATCGGAGTTCGAGATCATCCAATCGCAAAACAGTAGGTGCAGGAACAATACCTTGAGCTTTGTACTGAGTCCGACCATAGAGGATGGCAAAGACCTATCACAAGATGAACTAAGGGAAATGACCCAAAGGTTCATCAATGAAATGGAACTTCAAAATAGGCAGGCCATAGCCTTTGTACATCGGGACAGGGAACATACCCATGTACACGCATACGTAAATCGAATCGATTTTAACGGAGTGGCCTACAACGACAGCTTTATAGGAAAACGGAGCCAGCATGCAGCGGAGCGGGTGGCACACGAGATGGGATTGACCACGGTAAGGGAAGTGCAAGAGCAAAAGCTATTGGAGATACAAAGCATCCGTCAAAAGATAAGGGACATCCATAAGGAGGTAATGCGGGAATACGGACCCAAGGACTTTGACCAGTACATCAAGCGAATGAAGCAAAGGGAAGTGGAGGTCATCCCAAGTATCAACAAGCAGAATAAACTGCAGGGCTTCCGATTTGAATATAAAGGACACAACCTTAAGGGAAGCGAAGTACACCGCTCCATGTCCGGGGGAAAGCTGGCCATTGAAATATCAAAGAATACCAGTAGGGAGATTTTCCTTAAACAGGGAAAAGCAATCGAATTATTTGGAAAGGCTACAGAACTCAGTGCGAATATGGCCTTGGGTATCACTAAACATGTAATCAAAAGAGCAATCCAAAAAGGATTGGATATAGGAATGGGAATTTAAAAACAACGAATCATGGCAAAATTGGATGAGATTACGGAACTGTTGACCGAAGAACTGGAAGGGTTCAAAAAGGCAATACAGAAAATGGAGGGAATAGCGGAAGAGCTGAACAGCTCTCAGGTTCGAACGGAGATTGCCGAAATAAGTGAAAAGGTATCCAGATTAAGAAAGGACCAAGGCCTGCACTTTCAAAGCCAAGAAATAATCGTGGATAGATTGAATCGAATAATTAATGGAGCAGAACTGACCTCAAAATGGTTATTGGGATTGTCCTGCATAGCAATAACATGTACCATGGTTGTTTTGGGTTATGCCTTCTATCAATTGAGCAATATAGATGACATAAAAGAAGAAGTCTATCAAAAAGGGAGGGAAGAGACCATACAACAGATCTTACCATTTTTTGAAGAACATCCAGCGGCCAAAGAGAATTATGAAAAATGGCGTTTAAAGCAAATGGAAACACAAGTTCAAAAGTAGTATGCGCCCTATGGGTTTTTTGCCTGACGCTTATCTGCCCGAACACTACAAAAACCCCACAGGATCCACGCGCAAAGTTTTGAGGTAAGAATTGGGGGCTTGGGATAATTGAAAATCCAAAATGTCTGTAACCATTATTTAACCGTTTTTATCTTTTCAGGACATATTAATTGTACTATAATGTTCCGCGTTATGACACTTTGCTTGGGTAAAGCAAAGTTTTATTACTACATTTTCTTTTAAATTTTTCTTCTCAAAAGTTTCTTTTAAAAGGTACTGGAATACTCTTTTCTCGAAACTACGGTAGGAGTATAGTGGCAATGTGTATGGAATGGCCAAAAGCCAAGATCTGCATATAAGCAGATTTTTGTATTTAAACAACTAGTTTTATTTTTCATATGTATATTATTATATAATTTAGCCCTATAACACTAACTATTTGAGTATCAAAACTTCATATATACTGCTATTATTTTTCCTTTTTGGAATGAAAGTTTTTTCACAATGTCCCCCCTCAGGAGATATTTTTTTAAATAACCAGGCTGCCGTTGAAAACTTCATCGTGAATTACGGTACTTGTGAGGTTATTGATGGAAATATTTGGATTGGTGGTGACGCTACCGATATTTCTGGAATAACTGCTATAAAGCGGATAGAAGGTTCTTTGATAATTAATTATTCTGAAATCACGAGCGTTTCAAATTTTGGCAATTTAGAGTTTGTTGGAGGTGATTTTGAAATTGATCAAAGTCATTTAATAGAAACTATTGAAGGATTAAACAAATTACACACAGTAAAGGGAGACTTTTCTATTACGGACAATTATGGAGGGTTAAAAGCGATTAAAGATTTTATTGGCTTGATAGCTGTGGGTGGGAATTTTGAAATTTTTGGAAATTCTTTAATGGGAACTATACCTGTCTTCGAAAATTTGACAGCTGTCGATGGATGGTTTACCATAGTTAGAAACAACTCATTAACCCGTATAGCAGGCTTTAATAAGCTCATAAAAATAGGAACACTATATAATGTTTCATCTTTCAAGGGAAACCTAAGTATAGAAGATAATGATTTACTTAATGAAATAAATGGGTTTAACTCTTTAATAGAGGTGGTAAGGAATATTGATATTTTGAAGAATGGTGATTTACAGCATATTGTGGGTTTTACGAATTTTCAAAAAGTACGCTCTCTAACTTTTAGGGTAAATCCATTATTAATTGAAATTCCGCTATTTGATAACCTTCTTACAGTTGGCAGAGGCTTAGAGATTAGTAGTTCAGGCTTAGCTAATATAAATAGCTTTAATAATGTTCAGGTCATAGGAGATCTTGAACCGTCATGGGGAAATTTATATTTTGATGGTAATATTAATCTTATAGAAATATCAGGTTTTGCCAGTCTTAAGAAATTAGAAGGCGAATTGGGGATTACAAGTAATGATAAATTAATCAGTTTACTAGGTTTTATTGGTTTAATCGAAACTCGAGGCATAAATATTACATCAAATGAATCAATTTTCAATTTAAATGGTCTAGAAAATCTCTTCACCGTTGGTATTGTTGATGGTAATGGTATTTCAATAAGAAGAAATATATCTTTATCAGATTGCTCAGCAATTTGTAATTTACTTACTAATGGAAATGTCTACGGAAATATAAATATTGTAGATAATCCTTCGAAATGTAGTAGTGAAATGGAAGTAAGGGAGGAATGTATTCCAGACTTTGATGATGATGGCATTTTAAATGATGATGATTTAGATGATGATAATGACGGAATTCTTGATACAGTGGAACAAAATGGTAATCCTGATAGAGATACAGATAGTGATAATTACCCTGATTATCAGGATTTAGATAGTGATAATGATGGTTGTTTTGATGTTATTGAGGCAGGTTTTACTGATAATGATGAAAATGGTACTTTAGGAGACATTCCAAATACTGTTGATAGTAATGGATTAATAATTGGAGAACTAGACGGTTATACCATACCAAGAGATAGCGATTTGAATACTATTTTCGATTTCCAGGAAGCTTCTATTTTGAGTTCTGGAGAGGATGGAAGTTTAGAGATCTGTGTAAATAGTGGCCCGGTCGATTTGTTCGATAGCCTAAGCGGTGCACCCGACTTGGGAGGTGTTTGGACACCAAGCTTAACAAGCGGTACCGGATTGTTTGATCCTTCGATGGACACTGCAGGTACATACGCTTATACGATCACAAATGGTGTTTGTGGGACAGATACTTCAGAAGTCGCCGTTAAAATAGATGTGTTGCCAAATGCCGGCGAAGATGGAAGTTTGGAGATCTGTGTAAATGGTGGCATGGTCGATTTGTTCGATAGTCTAAACGGCACACCGGACACTGGAGGTGTTTGGACACCAAGCTTAGCGAATGGAACAGGAGTGCTTGACCCCTCAATAGATGCTGCGGGAATTTATACATACACAGTTACCAATGGAGCATGCGGAACAGATACTTCAGAAGTCGCAGTTAAAATAGATGGATTGCCAAATGCCGGAGAAAATGGAAGTTTGGAAATCTGTGTAAGTGGTGGCCCGGTCGATTTGTTCGATAACCTAAACGGCGCACCCGACATGGGGGGTGTTTGGACACCAAGCTTAACAAGTGGTACCGGATTGTTTGATCCTTCGATGGACACTGCAGGTGCATACGCTTATACGATCACAAATGGTGTTTGTGGGACAGATACTTCAGAAGTCGACGTTAAAATAAATGTATTGCCAAATGCCGGCGAAGATGGAAGTTTGGAGATCTGTGTAAATGGTGGCCCGGTCGATTTGTTCGATAGCCTAAACAGCACACCGGACACTGGAGGTGTTTGGACACCAAGCTTAGCGAATGGAACAGGAGTGCTTGACCCTTCAATAGATGTTGCAGGAATTTATACTTACACAGTTACCAATGGAGCGTGCGGAACAGATACTTCAGAAGTCGCAGTTAAAATAGATGGATTGCCAAATGCGGGAGAAGATGGTAATTTAGAAGTATGCATAAATAGTAATGCAGTTGATTTGCTGGATAGCTTAACAGGTACACCAGATACAGGTGGAGTTTGGTCGCCTAGTTTATCCAGTGGAACCGGATTATTTGATCCCTATGTTGATGCTGCAGGAATTTATACATATACAGTTGTTAATGGAGTTTGTGGTACGGATATCTCAGAAATTAATGTTACAATAACTAATGTGACACCTATTTCTGATTATGAAATTAAAATAAATGAGTTTAGCAGTAGTAATAGCATAGAAATTATTATTAACTCTAATTTAGAATATGAATTCTCATTAGATGGAATTAATTATCAAAATAATAATGTGTTTAATAGTTTAATCGGTGGAGATTATATGGTATACGTCCAAGAAATTAACGGATGTGGGATTTTAGAAACTATAGTTTCCATTTTAGATTATCCAAAATTTTTCACACCCAATAATGATGGATTCAATGACTTTTGGAAACTAAAAGGAAAAACAGACAAAAATTATTCTATTTATATCTATGATAGATACGGTAAACTTTTAAAGAATCTAACTTCACCTGAAAGTAGTTGGGATGGAACATATAATGGGCATCAACTTCCAGCTAGTGATTATTGGTTTAAAGTTGTTTTTATAGATGGCACTGCGAAAAATGGACATTTTGCACTAAAAAGATAATTCTATTAAAATTAATAAACTCTAAGGATATTTTACATAATAGAATTATGGCTATCATTGATTAAGCATTTGTGGAATTTCGCCAGCGCGCCATCTTTCTTGATTATTACTTCAGCCACTGGCTAAACCAATAATACAAAATGTACTATAATTTTTCTTATGTAAAGCAAAAGCATATAGAAGTTAGGTTTACATATAACAGTTTTTCATTATCAAGTTGTTAATCAAGTGAATATATTCACCAAAAAGCATTACTTTTGGTGAATTAAATCACTAATAAGGCATGATAGAGCGAATATTAGAGCAGAAAATAGTTCAAAAAATAAATAAGGGCAAAGCAATAATCCTAATTGGCCCAAGACAAGTGGGTAAAACAACACTCATCAATTCAATTCTAGAAAATAGAGAGCATTTGTTTTTGGATGGTGATGACTCAACGGTAAGAAGTTTATTGACCAATCCCAATACGGAGCAACTTAAAAGTATTATTGGAAATTATACTACCATCTTTATAGACGAAGCCCAAAGAATTGAGAATATTGGAATAACCCTTAAAATAATTACCGATCAATTCAAACACGTTCAATTATTGGTCAGTGGTTCATCCGCTTTTGAACTCAATAACCAAACAAGTGAACCTTTAACCGGAAGAAAATGGGAATATAAGCTGTATCCTATTTCTTGGCAAGAACTGGAAAACGATATAGGATATGTAAAGTCCGAACAGCAACTTGAACTCAGAATATTATATGGCATGTATCCCGATGTCATCAATAATCCGGGGGATGAGGTTGAGGTATTGAAAGAACTGACGAATAGTTACTTATACAAAGATATTCTGGCGTTCAGTGGCATTCGAAAACCTCAAGTATTAGAAAAGCTACTGAGGGCACTTGCCTTGCAGATAGGTAATGAAGTTAGTTACAATGAACTTGCCCAGTTGGTAGGTGTGGATAAAAACACCATA
>Ga0316189_10003109_pt1 | contig 16154 bp, 14 predicted proteins | sample LowCovwburrow_MG_FD_204930 | JGI IMG/M metagenome (GOLD analysis project Ga0316189, IMG submission 204930) | Coastal sediment microbial communities from Maine, United States - Lowes Cove worm burrow | ecosystem: Environmental > Aquatic > Marine > Coastal > Sediment | place: USA: Maine... | reverse complement strand
ATATTAAACCCGGATTATGTATTAGAAATCTACTCGGCAACAGCTCCTGCGTTGCCCTACCTCCTGCTCCATGCAGTCGTACGAATGAAAGTAGCTTTGAAAACAATGACTTTCTCGAATTATTTCGTTCACCATAGAGTGACTATGGCATCGCCAAATAATCCTTCGAAAGCCCTTGTTTTCTTTGCTCTTTTCCTTCTCGCAACGATCCCTAATGCATAATCCGGGTTAAAGAGTTGTTCCCAAGGCTATCCTTCAATCAGCTATGTTGATATCTGGTCTGATTGCGTCTGCGTTTTGCTTTGATGTGTGGCTTTGATGTGCTTAAACGCAACTCACATAGCTCGAATAACGAAGTTACAAATATTGCAAAATAATTGATTTTATTGCTTAGACCTGAGGCCTAACTTGATGTATTATCGCGACCCATTCGGTGCTGGCTGAATCGATATATTTATTCGGTTTCCAGCACCTTTTACATTTGTATTTGAATTCACGGTATTTATTAACCGTTGGTGAGACTATTCACCGTTGGTGAGACTTATTCACCGTTGGTGAGACATGGGCAGCAAGATGTGGCTTTTGTTAAAAATCAAAACAACTGTTAAACACCAAAACAACCTGAAAGTAGATTAACTTTCGCTTTAGAGAAATCGACATGGCTGACCTTTCGAAATATAGAAATATCGGTATATTCGCGCACGTAGACGCGGGTAAGACCACAACCACCGAGCGCATTCTTAGCCTTACCGGCAAGATTCATAAGATTGGTGAAGTTCACGATGGTGAAGCAACCACAGACTTTATGGAGCAGGAGCAAGAGCGTGGTATTACCATTCAATCTGCGGCAACCAGCTGTGAGTGGGATGGTTATCGTATGAATATTATCGATACGCCTGGACACGTAGATTTCACTGTTGAGGTTTATCGTTCGTTAAAGGTGCTCGATGGCGGTGTTGGTGTTTTCTGCGGGTCAGGTGGTGTTGAGCCCCAATCAGAAACCAACTGGCGTTATGCCAATGAGTCGGGGGTCGCGCGGGTTATTTTGGTTAATAAGCTTGACCGCATGGGCGCTGATTTCTACAAAGTTTTAGGCCAGATTAAAGAGGTTCTCGCAGCCACGCCACTGGTTATGGTATTGCCAATTGGTATCGAGGATGATTTTGTGGGCGTGGTTGATCTGCTTACACGTAAAGCTTGGGTTTGGGATGAATCTGGTGATCCGACTAAGTACGAAATACAAGATGTGCCAGCCGATATGGTTGATCAGGTTGAGAAGTATCGTGAAGAACTTATCGAAACTGCGGTTGAGCAAGACGACGATGCAATGGAAGCCTACTTAGAGGGTGAAGAGCCAAGCATTGAGACGATTAAGGCTTGTATTCGCAAAGGTACCAACGAATTAACATTCTTCCCTACTTACTGTGGTTCAGCTTTCAAGAATAAGGGTATTCAGTTGGTGCTGAACGCCGTTGTTGATTATTTGCCTAACCCCACTGAAGTTAAGCCACAACCTGAAGTGGATGAAGAAGGCGTAGAGACTGGAGAGTTTGCGATTGTTGATCCGGACCGTCCATTCCGTGCTTTGGCGTTTAAAATCATGGATGACCGATTTGGCGCTCTTACTTTCGTGCGCATTTATTCTGGCGTTTTGAACAAAGGCGATACCATCATGAATGCCTTTACCGGCAAAACTGAGCGTGTTGGCCGTATGGTTGAAATGCACGCAGATGATCGAATTGAACTTAATCGTGCACAAGCTGGCGATATTATTGCAATCGTGGGCATGAAGAACGTGCAAACTGGCCACACCCTATGTGACCCTAAGTATCCAGCCACTTTGGAGCCAATGGTGTTTCCAACGCCAGTAATTTCAATGGCGGTGTTTCCAAAAGACAAAGCAGCCACTGAAAAAATGGGCATCGCTCTTGGTAAAATGGTCGCAGAAGATCCATCGTTTATTGTTGAAACTGATCAAGAATCAGGTGAGACAATTTTGAACGGTATGGGTGAGCTTCATCTTGATATTAAGGTAGACATTATGCGCCGCACCTATGGTGTTGACTGTGATGTCGGTGCTCCTCAGGTTGCGTACCGTGAAACCATCACGCAATCAGTTGAAGACAGTTACACGCATAAGAAGCAATCAGGTGGTTCTGGTCAATTTGGTAAGATTGACTACATCATCCAGCCGAACGAAGCAGGTGCGGGTTTTGAGTTTGAATCAAAGGTAACCGGCGGTAATGTTCCTCGTGAATTCTGGCCAGCTATTGAGAAAGGTTTTAGAACGTCAATGGACAAAGGTGTACTTGCCGGCTTCCCAACCGAAGACGTAAAAGTAACCTTGCTTGATGGTGGCTTTCACGCGGTGGATTCATCAGCGGTTGCCTTCGAGATTGCCGCTAAAGGTGCCTATCGTCAGACTCTGCCTAAGGCGTCACCACAAATTATTGAGCCAATTATGAAGGTAGATGTGTTTTCACCTGAAGATAATGTTGGTGATGTAATTGGTGATTTGAACCGACGTCGTGGCATGATTAAGTCGCAAGACCTAATGCCTACTGGTGTACGAATTAAAGCTGGTGTACCGCTAGCCGAAATGTTTGGCTATATTGGTGACCTGCGTACTATGACTTCTGGTCGTGGTCAGTTCTCCATGGAATTCGAAAACTACATGCCGTGCCCGCGTAACGTCGCTGAAGATGTAATCAAAGCACAAAAAGAGAAGGATGCTGCCAAAGGCTAGGTTGTCTTTAGTAATATCAAAAGCCTCAATGTGGTGACGCATTGAGGCTATTTAGCTATATGGATGTAGGTATGTCGAAAACGCCGGGAGCGACTTTCGACTGGTTCGGCGGATTCGGTAATAACAATGACTTTCTCAGTATAGGAGTGACCGTCATCTACGGTGAGTTCTCGAGAGGGTACGACTTTTATATGAGCGGTAAGTTAGCGCATATTTAGGGGCTTTGAGGCTTGCTAAAACCCTCATAATTGCTTAATATCGCGCGTCCTTCGGTATATCCCTTAGGTGTCCTTGGTTATCTGCGTTTTAAAACTGTAGATGTTCCTCTTATTTGGTTAGTTTCGGCCTTTGGTTAGTGAGCTTAGGCGAACATAGAGATAAATATTATGAAAACTTTTTCCGCAAAAACCGCAGAAGTAAAGCGTGAGTGGTTTGTTATCGATGCTACCGACAAGGTATTGGGTCGAGTAGCCACAGAGATTGCAATCCGCCTACGTGGAAAGCACAAGCCTGAATTTACCCCACACGTCGATACCGGCGATCATATTGTTGTGATCAATGCCGAGAAAATCGCAGTGACTGGTAACAAAGAGGAAGGCAAGATATATTACCGACACACTGGTTTTCCAGGTGGTATTAAAGATGTCAATGTACGTCAGTTGCGCGAACGTGCGCCAACGCGAATTCTTGAAAATGCTGTAAAAGGCATGATGCCAAAGAATTCATTAGGCCGTGCAATGTTGAAGAAATTACACATCTATGCTGGCACCGAGCACAAGCATGAAGCACAGCAACCACAAGTTTGGGAGATTTAGAGCTTAGACCTCTAAATGGGAGAAAGAAAATGGCTAATTCAGAAGTATATTTAGGTACCGGGCGTCGTAAATCATCTACTGCGCGTGTTCGAATTCAATCAGGGTCTGGCAGCATCACTGTTAATACCCGTCCACTAGACGAGTATTTTGGTCGTGAAACAGCGCGCATGATTGTTCGCCAGCCATTGGCGTTATTAGATATGGAAAGTACTTTCGATATCAATGTTAATGTTCAAGGCGGCGGCGGTAGCGGTCAAGCCGGCGCGATTCGCCACGGCATTACGCGTGCTTTGCTAGAGTATAACGAAGACTTTAGGCCTGCACTTCGGTCGGCGGGTTTCGTTACTCGTGATGCTCGTGAAGTTGAGCGTAAGAAAGTTGGCCTTAAGGGTGCACGTAAGAAGCCACAATTTTCAAAACGTTAATCGCGGCGAGTCTGTATCGAAAAAAAACCAGCATCATGCTGGTTTTTTTTTGGTCTGTAGAGCTCTGCATCTGCAGGTGCTTTATGTTGACTCTTTGCATATATTATTTAAACTAAACAGTCGTCCTTAGAAGCAAACGGGCTAGTCCCTTCGAGTGGTAAAATTTGTGAGCAAGATTAGAGTCGGTGTCATTGGTGGTACTGGTTACACTGGTGTAGAGCTGCTACGTCTATTAGCGGGCCATCCAAATGCAGAGGTGGCTTTCATTAGCTCACGCAGTGAAGCAGGTCGACCCGTTGAGGAGATATTTCCGAACTTACGCGGTCACTTCGACATATGTTTCTCACCGCCATCCGTTGAGGCTTTTTCAAAATGTGATCTGGTGTTTAGTGCCACTCCCAATGGTATTGCCATGACTCATGCCCGAGCGCTGATGGAGCGCGGCGTGCGCTTGATAGATTTAGCCGCCGATTTTAGACTTAAAGATCAGGCTGTTTGGGAGCAATGGTATGGCATGGAGCATGTGTGTCCTGAGCTGCTCGAAGAGGCAGTTTACGGTTTACCGGAACTGAATCGAGAGTTTATTGCGGATGCGCAGATTGTTGCTAACCCTGGTTGTTATCCTACGGCGACCACCTTGGGGTTTTTGCCGCTGATAAAATCAGGCCTAGTAACTGTTGATACTTTGATTGCTGATACAAAATCAGGAGTGACAGGCGCTGGGCGCGGCGCTAGTGTCGCCAACTTATACAGTGAAGTCGCAGATAGTTTTAAAGCCTATGCGGTAGGTGGGCACCGTCATTTACCTGAAATAATGGCCAATCTTAACAGCGTCTCAAATAAACAAGTTGGTTTAACATTTGTTCCGCACCTTACGCCTATGCTTAGAGGAATTCATGCAACTCTGTACGCCGATTTGATTGATAAAAGTATCAACATCGAGGAGCTGCATTCAAGCTACTTGACTTCTTATGAAAATGAACCGTTCGTTGACATTATGCCGCTTGGTTCGCACCCGGATACGGGATCTGTCAAGGGCTCCAATATGTGCCGAATTGCTATCCATCGAGCACCGAATTCATATAAGATAGTTGTTCTTTCAGTGATTGATAATCTTACTAAAGGTGCAGCAGGCCAGGCCCTACAAAACATGAATATAATGTTTGGGTTGCCAGAAGATACGGCCTTACAGGGCGTAGCAATGATGCCCTAAGTATTGCTTATCTAAAGAATTGGCGATCTATTTAAGTAAGCTCTGTGCTAAGTAACCACGGTATTAAGAAACCAGCGTACCCACAACTATGATTAGAAAATCTACTAATGAAATCCTGATTCAGCCGAAAGTTTCTCCTGGAGTGAGATTGCTGACGATTGCAATAGGATTGTTGTTAATGGGGGCAGCATTATATTTTTCGTTCAATGCTGGCGTTAAATCAGGCCATGAGCGATATGCTCAAGACAGGGATGCTATCGCGCAATTAAATGACAAAATTATTGGTCTGAATGCGGATCTAGTTAAATCGGTGGAAGAGTTGACCATTGCACAGCGACATCGACAAATTCAGGAGGAAGCTTATAAGCAAATTAATGCTGCCTACGCTGGTGCCGAACAAAAGAACCGGTACCTAGGGTCGAGGCTCGATTTCTATCGTAGCATTATCTCCCCCGAAGGTGGCCAGACCGGGCCTGCTATTCAAGCGCTAACGGCTGTTCAGCAAGCAGGGGAAGTCAGTTTTGAGGTGACGTTGGTTCAGGCGATTAAACACAAACACCATGTGCAGGGCTCGCTTGTAGTTGTGTTGTACAATGGCGAGAAGAATGTGGGCCAATGGCCTGCGGCCAGTCAACAGAACATTAATTTTCAGTATTTTCAGCAAATTACTGGTGTGATCAAAGCGGCACAGCCTATTGAAAATGTTAGAATGCACGCAACACTGACATTGCTCGACGGCACTACCATTGAGCGATGGTTTGAAATTTCCGATAGTTCCGTATAAAAGCTGTTTAAATTTACCCAGTTTCAGAAAAATCTAGAACAGGAATATTTGGAAAAAATTATTTATTTGCTAAATTTGTACTAAGCGTTAGACTCGACAAATTCATTCATCATGGGTGTATTTTGATTATGTTGTAGCGCTGGAGTATCAATTGCTTCCAAAAATACTACACGAGAATAATTATGAAAAGATCTAAAGACCAGACCAGTAAACCCGTTGAAACTATCGATACCCTAATTGGTTCAGGCACAATCTTGCAGGGGGATATTGAATTCACCGGCGGCCTAAGGATAGATGGGCATATAAAGGGGCATGTTTCTGCTCAGGACACTTCAAAAGGCACTCTTGTATTAAGTGAATCCGGAGTAGTTGAGGGCGATATTAATGTGCCTCATGTTGTGGTTAATGGTACGGTTAACGGCAATATCGTGTCCAGTGGACACATAGAGCTGCAGTCAAGCGCAAAAGTGACAGGAGATATTCATTATAAAGCGGTTGAAATGGAGTTAGGCGCGGTCCTTAATGGCGGGCTTGTATCCGACACCGTTGCTCCTGTGTATGATGTGATTTCAGGCGGCGCAGACCAAAAAGAAGCTTGATATTCAGGATTTCGGTCATAGTAGTATTATGGCGTCATCTAAGATGGTAATAGTCTTTCCTCATCTAAGGCCTATTACTCAATTCGTATTACTCAAGACATATTATCAAAGAGCAGGCAAATAAAATGATACAAACTGAAAGCGCAAAACCCCAAGGCCCGTTGGATTTTACGGTCGAAGCTGCTTCCAAGGTCTCTGAGTTAATTCATGAAGAGGATAATGACCAACTAAAGCTGCGAGTCTATGTGCAAGGCGGAGGATGCTCTGGTTTTCAATATGGATTCACCTTCGATGAAGAACAGCTCGAGGATGATACTGCGGTAGATACGGATGGCGTGCGTCTTTTAGTAGACCCAATGAGCTTTCAATATCTAATAGGCGCAAAGATTGATTATAAGGATGACTTGGATGGCGCGCGGTTTATCATCAACAACCCAAATGCAACCACTACTTGCGGTTGCGGTTCGTCCTTTGCCGCTTAGGTTCTTCGGGTCATTGTTAGCTAAACATTGCTTAGCCAGGTATTCTTATTTCTAGCGCAGTCCATGCACTAGTGCGCATTGAGTTGATTATTGGGCAGAAATTGCTGACCTAAAATCAATGATTCTCTAGCACCTGTTACACTCGGCAGGTTGCTTTCTATATTGTTTAAAAAACAGTATCCCAACCAAGCGAAACCAACCGCTTCCACCCAATCGGATGGAACCCCCAACTCGTCGCTGAGGGCAATGGTGTAGCTTGCTAAGCGATCGCCCAAGCCTGACATCAGTGCTGTGTTTTGCGCGCCGCCACCACAAACATAGACGGTGCCTGAGCAATCCAATTTTTGATTAGAAGCTATTTGTTCCAAGCCAAGGGCAATAGACTCAATGCTTAATTGCAATAGGGTCGCCTGAATATCTTGATCGGCATAGTCGCCAAGCTCCCCGATTTGCTTTTCTAGCCAACTTAGATTGAGATAGTCGGGTCCTGTGCTCTTTGGATAGACCTGCGTGAAGTAGGGGTCGTTCAAGAGCTTTTCTAATATCTGTGGTAGCACGGTTCCAGAATTTGCCCAATGGCCACCTTCATCAAACTCCTCATCTTTTTGATGTTTGATCCACTGATTTAATAAGGTGTTGGCCGGGCCTGTGTCAAAGCCGATAACCGATTCGCCGAGATAGGTGATGTTGGCAATTCCGCCTAAGTTTAAAATGAAAACCGGCTGCGCTGCATGTTTTGACCCGAAGATCGCCTGATGAAAGGCTGGCATCAATGGGGCGCCCTGACCTCCACTTTCGATATCCGCTTGCCTAAATTGAGAGACAACCCTTATTCCAGATTCATTGGCGACAGTTTGCCCATCACCAATTTGTAGGCTGTATGGTGGTTCGGCATTTGGGTCGTGTGCAATGGTTTGCCCGTGATTTGAAATTGCCGCAATCCGTGCAGGCGCCATTCCGCTTTTTTCTACTAGCCGTAAACTGGTTTGTGCGTACAAGATTGCAAGCTCATTATCTAAGGCTTGATAGTCAGTGGGGCAAGGCTTTGTTGTGCAGTGGGCGAGCGTATTAATACGAGATCGAAGTTCTACAGGGTAGGGCGCGAATACGCTGGCAACTACTTTCAATGAATGACGTGACTCAAACTCGACCAGGGCCGCATCTATGCCATCAACGCTGGTGCCAGACATTAAGCCGATGATTAGTTCACCGGGCATAGGTTTAGTAAGCTTCTAAGTTTTGCGCTCGCGAGTCACTAATCTTAGCTAACTCATATTCGGAGGCTACGTTTCGAAGTTGCGCAATCATTTGCTTGGATAGTGAATTGAATCGCTCTTTGTGAGCTGTGTTAACTGCAGAGGCTTTGGGTGTTTTGAAGGTGAGCGGGTTGCGGTGCACGCCATCTAGTCGAAATTCATAATGTAGGTGTGGCCCAGTCGCTAGGCCGGTGCTGCCAATATAGCCAATCACATCGCCTTGTTTGACACGGCTGCCTGTTCGAGTATTTTTGGCGTAGCCATTCATGTGACCATAAAGAGTAGTGAAGCGATCTGCGTGGCGAAGAATTACGGTTTTGCCATAGCCCCCCTTGCTACCCGCATGAACCACTTTGCCGTCGGCAGTGGCTCTAATGGGAGTACCTCTACCTGCCGCATAGTCGACCCCCTTGTGCGCACGCCAGGTCTTAAGAATCGGGTGTTTACGTTTGCCAAATCTACTTGAGATGCGGCTGAACTCAACTGGCGAACGTAAAAAAGTCCCCAACATGCTTTCGCCCTGAGGGTTGTAGTAGCTAGCGACACCTTCACTGTCCTCAAATCTGATAGCTTGGAAGGTTTCCCCTTGAGTGGTAAATTCAGCTGCTAATATATTGCCTTCGGTTAACGCGTCACCGTTAATATGATGTTCCTCAAAAAGCACGTGAAAAGAGTCCCCGGATCTTATGTCCAGCACAAAATCAATGTCCCAACCAAAAATTTGCACCATATCCATCACTAGGCTAATACTCAAGCCTGCATCGATTGCGGCTTCATATAAAGAGCTATTGATTTCGCCTGAGACAGATCTTTGTCGAGTCTTGAACGGTAAGGCAGATATTTCCGCGCCTAGCAGTTGCTGGCCATGCAACTTGATTTGGAGTTCTTTAAGCGCACTAATAGGATAATCTATTTCTTTTAGCTGGTCTTGTTCATTGATTCTGAATATTAGAGTCTTACCTATCGAGAGCGCCTTAAGCTGTTTGCCAATATCATGTTGGCTAATCTTATACGGAAGGCTAAGGTCCAGATCTAACTTTTTGAATATACCACCGAGAGTATCGCCCTTTTTAATCGTGTATGTTTTTTCTGACAAGGACTCTTTCGGTGCTGCGAAAATATGTTTCGAAAGTGAAAACCCTGAGATCGTATTATCTGAAATTGGTCCATAAGCGGTCTTCAGAGTGTCAATAAATAGTTCGTTAGGAAGGCCGCCGTTTAAGGTGGCACTATTGCTGGGAATGGATTGAGAAAATTTCAATGCTTGTTGATTGGAGAAATCTTCATATACGGTGGCGGTAGTCGTATGTGTGATCCAGCTACCGATAAAAATAATGGCACTGCCCAAGCACCAATGGCGCTTTCTTATGCTTGGTTTATTTACTGGGTGTTTGGCGTTTCCGCGAATATTGCTGGCTGTTTTGTAGTGTTCTATATTATTTCGCATGCGTTTGATTTTATTGTTCTAGCTATTGAAATTTTTAGCTTTTGAATATTTAAGTTTTTGAAGATAGGGGTGGGCATCTCTGATTATCTTAGTAATCTTGTAGAGTCGAGTAATTAAGGCTATATTTTGCTTGTTTATTGTCAAATAAGCAAAGCCAAAACACCATGTTGTAATATTAAATACTGGTAAGCGAAAATAGGATTTTGCGCTGCATACGAACAATTATCCAAAATCATCATCATTTGAAAGATGCCGCTGTTTCCTATGTAAGCCGAAGTCTGCAATTGACCCTATTTAAATGCGACAAAACGGTGCTTGTATCCCTAGTCACTTGACGTTAGTCTTGGCCTTTGGCAAGTCAATAGATGAATATTTAAGGTTAATTACGTGTCCGAAGAAGTATCAAATGTTATGCGGCAATTGTTGCGCGGTGCCGATGAAATCATTCCCCAGTCCGAGCTGCTGGACATGCTGAATAAGGGTAGGCCTCTTGAAGTTAAAACAGGCTTTGATCCTACTGCTCCTGACTTGCATCTAGGCCACACGGTGTTGATCAATAAAATGCGGCAATTCCAACAACTTGGCCATAACGTCTCCTTTTTGATTGGTGATTTCACTGCCATGATCGGCGACCCGACCGGCAAGAGTGTTACCCGGCCTGCTCTAAGTGAAGAGGAAATAAAAGCTAACGCCCAGACTTATCAAGATCAGGTTTTCAAAATTCTCGACCCCGATAAAACCCGAGTTCGTTTCAATTCTGAGTGGATGAGCGGCATGAGTTCGGCCGATATGATTAGGCTTTCAGCGCAATATACCGTAGCCAGAATGTTGGAGCGAGATGATTTTAGTAAGCGATATGCGGCGAATCAGCCAATTGCGGTGCATGAGTTTCTCTACCCATTGGTGCAAGGCTATGATTCGGTGGCTATGAATGCTGATATAGAACTGGGTGGCACTGATCAAAAGTTCAATTTATTGGTGGGGCGGGATATGCAAAAAGCTTACGGAAAGCCTCAGCAGGCGATTCTAACCGTGCCCCTATTAGAGGGCTTGGATGGTGTGCAAAAAATGTCCAAATCCTTGGGTAACTATATAGCCATTACTGATAGGCCCAATGAAATGTTTGGCAAGCTAATGTCAATATCGGATGATTTGATGTGGCGTTATTTTGAGTTGCTGAGCTTTCGTCCAATGTCCGACATAGAGGGCTTCAATGCGCAAATACAAGAAGGCGCGAATCCGCGTGATATAAAATTCTTATTATGCGAGGAAATAATTAGTCGCTTTCATGACTCTACTGCAGCCGAATTGGCAAAACAGGATTTCATTCAACGATTTCAGAAAAACGCTATCCCAGATGAAATGCCGGAAGTCTCTATACCTTTATCGGACGGTTTAGCTATTGGTAATTTGATAAAACAAGCGCAGCTTTGCAGCAGTACTTCTGAGGCCATGAGAATGGTTAAGCAGGGCGCGGTCAAAATTGATGGACAGAGGATCGATGACCCACGTCAAATCATTTCCGAGCAAGGTAGTTTTGTGCTTCAGGTAGGCAAGCGCAAATTTGCTAGAATCATTCCCATGTAGATATAATCTCGTGCAGTCTTTTCGCTAAACATTAAGGTTGCAGCCTGACTAAATTAATTTGTAACTTATGAGGCTATCCAAAGGGTTCAAGTCACCGGAATTCACATTATGTTTTCAAACATCGATTCGATGAGCTGTATGCCCATGCCTTATAGACAACTGCGCCGAAACTTTGTTAGCGCTCACTCAGAAGCTCAATGAAAAAAGCACTTATAACCGGAATAACTGGGCAAGATGGCTCCTATCTTGCTGAATTTTTGTTAGAAAAAGGCTACCAAGTCCACGGCATCAAAAGGCGATCGTCTTCTTTAAATACTGACAGAATTGATCATTTATACCAAGATCCACATGAAGCTAATAAATCCTTGTTTTTGCATTATGGTGACTTGAGCGATTCGTCCAATTTGACTCGAATAATCCGTGAGGTGGAGCCAGATGAAATATACAACTTGGCCGCGCAGAGTCATGTGGCTGTATCTTTCGAGGTACCTGAATATACTGCTGATGTAGATGGATTAGGCACCTTGCGGTTATTGGAAGCCATTCGGTTTTTAGGGCTGGAGCGAACAACGCGATTTTATCAGGCAGCAACATCAGAACTTTATGGCTTGGTTCAAGAAACACCTCAAAGTGAGACTACGCCGTTTCATCCGCGCTCGCCTTACGCGGTGGCCAAGCTGTACGCATACTGGATTACCGTTAACTATAGAGAGGCCTACGGTTTATACGCGTGCAATGGGATATTGTTCAACCATGAATCACCGCGCCGCGGCGAAACTTTCGTGACGCGTAAAATTACTCAAGCTTTAGCCAATATTTCACAAGGAATCACCCCGTGTCTCTATCTGGGTAATCTGGATGCGCTAAGAGATTGGGGGCATGCCAAGGACTATGTGCGTATGCAGTGGTTAATGTTGCAGCAGGATAAGCCAGACGATTATGTGGTCGCAACCGGTCAACAGCTGTCGGTAAGAGATTTCGTGAGCATGGCGGCCAAGGAGCTAGGGATAGGTTTAGAGTTTCAGGGCGAAGGGCTTAATGAGGTAGCTATTGTGGACTCTGTCGATGCAACTAAGGTTGCTGGCATAAAAGTTGGAGACACTATAGTGCGGGTTGATCCAAAGTATTTCAGACCTGCCGAAGTGCAGACTTTATTAGGTGACCCTAGCAAGGCAAAGAAGGTGCTAGGCTGGGAGCCAGAAATTACGGTCGAAGAAATGTGTATTGAGATGGTGCGCAATGATCTTGAGGTCGCGAAGCGAAATGCTCTATTGAAGCAGCACGGCTTCGAAGTACCCATTAAGCAAGATTAAGTTATTTTTAAATTATGAAAAAACGCATCTACATTGCAGGCCATCAAGGCATGGTTGGTTCGGCTTTGCTGAGAATTCTGCAAGAGGCCGCGGATAATGAGTTGGTGCTGCGAGATAAAAGCCAATTAGAGCTTACAAATCAATCCCAGGTGCGGCGCTTTTTTGCTGAAACCGAGATCGACCAGGTTTATTTGGCGGCTGCCAAAGTTGGCGGTATTCATGCTAATAATGCTTACCCAGCGCAGTTTATTTATGACAACCTGATGATTCAGAGCAATGTGATTAATAGTGCGTTCGAAAATGAGGTCCCACAGCTGTTATTGCTTGGGTCTTCTTGTATTTACCCGCGGTCTGCCGATCAGCCGATGAACGAAGACGCCTTGCTCAGCGGAGCGCTTGAGCCCACCAATGAGCCGTATGCAATTGCTAAGATTGCAGGAATCAAGTTAATTGAGTCTTATCGTAGGCAATACCAGGTTGATTATCGTGCGGTTATGCCAACTAATCTTTATGGGATTAACGACAATTTCCATGCAGAGAATAGTCATGTGATTCCAGCCATGATGCACCGTATGCACCTAGCTAAAGTTTCAAAGCTGCCTGAAGTGGAAATATGGGGGTCAGGCAAGCCCATGAGAGAATTTCTTTATGTGGATGATATGGCCAGTGCCTGTGTGCATGTAATGAATGTGATAAGCCAAGAGTATAAAAGTATCACCAATCCGCGAGTGGTACATATTAACGTAGGAACAGGGATTGATTGTTCTATTCAAGAGTTAGCCCAGACCATAGCCGAGGTTGTTGGCTATGAGGGTGAGTTGATTTTTGATCCCAAGCGGCCTGATGGTGCGCCTAGGAAGCTGCTTAATGTGGAGAAATTGAATAGTCTGGGCTGGAGAGCATCGGTGTCGCTCAAACAAGGACTGGAGAAAACATATAGTTGGTATGTCGATCATGCAGACGACTTGCGAGGAACGCAATGCTAATACCGGTCGTGTTGTCAGGAGGGATTGGCTCTCGTCTATGGCCTTTGTCACGCGTGGATTATCCCAAGCAACTGCAGCCGCTGACGCATCCTGAGCTAACGATGTTGCAGCAAACGGTGTTGCGCTCATGCAGCATTCCGGATATTCAGTCGCCGCTGGTAATTTGTAATGAGCAGCATCGTTTCATGGTGGGAGAGCAGCTTTCACAAATAGAGTTTGAATCTTCCGACATCTTGCTAGAGCCCGAAGGCCGAAACACTGCGCCTGCTATTGCATTGGCTGCTTGGTATGCTCTTAGCAAGAGCGAGGAGGCTACTCTGCTGGTTATGCCCGCAGATCACGTAATTGAGGATGCCGCTGCGTTTGAGAAGGCGGTGTTGGATGCCGCACAAATCGCAGAGGATGGGTATTTGCTTACTTTCGGGATAGTGCCGACTGCGCCAGAGACCGGTTATGGGTATATCAAAGCCGGTCAGTTGATTGGGTCAGCCTATAAAGTTGATCAGTTTAAGGAAAAACCATCATTGGCTCTGGCAGAAGAGTACTTGGCATCGGAGGACTATTACTGGAATGGTGGAATGTTTGTGTTCAAGGCTTCAGCTTTCCTTGCTGAGCTAAAGCAATTGGCCCCGCAGATTCATTCGGCTACCAAGCAAGCAATTCAGGGTGCCACATTAGATATGGATTTTATTCGGATAAACAAAGAAGCCTTTGCCACATCGCCAGCAGAGTCAATTGATTACGCTATCATGGAGAACACAACAAAGGCCGCTATGGTGCCGCTGAATGCGAGTTGGAATGATATTGGTTCATGGGGCGCGCTATGGGAGGCCACCCACAAAGACGCAAATGGTAATGCAATTCATGGTGATGTGGTTTTGCATGAAACAAAGAATTCACTAATCTATGCGCAAAATAAGCTGGTATCAGCGGTGGGCGTAGAAGATCACATTATTGTTCAAACCGATGACGCTGTGTTGGTAGTGCCGCGTAATAAGGCTCAAAATGTAAAGCAGATAGTTGAAGCACTCGCCAATAGCGGAAGGAGTCAAGTTAACCACCATAGACAAGTCTTTCGTCCATGGGGATGGTATGACTCGCTAGATGCTGGCGAACGATTTCAAGTCAAGCGTATATTAGTCAAACCAGGCGCCAAATTATCAGTTCAAAAGCATCACTTTAGAGCGGAGCATTGGGTGGTGGTAAAAGGTACCGCGCAGGTAACAAATGGTGATAATGAAATTATTCTAAAGGAGAATGAATCAACCTATATTCCAATAGGCGTGAAGCACTCGCTAAGGAATCCGAGTGATGATGAGCCACTAGAAATTATTGAAGTTCAGTCAGGCTCGTATTTAGGTGAAGATGACATAGTTAGATTTGAAGATTTATATGGTCGTATAAAGGGCTGACCGCCGAATGGAAGCTGATTGTGGCAATATAAGCCGTATAGTGACGAACTTGGAATCGACCACTGTGCAGTGTGTAAGCTCGCTAAAATGCAGCTTTGTTAGCTGGCTTTTGGGGCATTCAAAAATAAATTCAAAAAGGTGTTGACCTACAACTTTAAATGGGTAGAATGCGCCTTCCTCGAGAGACGAGTGGAGCGCTAAAACAGGCTCCAAAGCAGCTCAAAACTGGCTTGAAATTTAATTTCAAAAAGGTGTTGACCAAGCCCCGAAAATGGGTAGAATGCACCTCCCTCGACAAGGTTGATTGAAGCGCTAAATACCGCGAATTAATTCACTTTGAAGCTTTTTGAAATTAATTTTAAAAAGCGGTTGACGAGGCAGCCATTAGGCGTATAATGCGCCTTCCCTGAACGACCGCGAGAGCGGGATTATGTTCTGGGTGCGGTTTTTAGCCGCAGCGCTCTTTTAAAAATTGAACCAAACAATTTGTGTGGACGTTTTCTTAAATGATTAGGTTTCATACAAACTGACAAAACTCTTGTAGGCTGTTTTCAACAGCGGCTGAGGGCTAGAGATTCTTTCGAGAACTGATAGCTTAATGCCAATGTAGAATCTGGTCGCTCAATTCCGAGCAAGAGCGTAGTCCGGCTTTTATTATTTTTTGCCGTTAAAGAAAAAATTCCTTTAGTAATTAGATTGAACTGGAGAGTTTGATCCTGGCTCAGATTGAACGCTGGAGGTATGCTTAACACATGCAAGTCGAACGCGAAAGTTTCTTCGGAAACAAGTAGAGTGGCGGACGGGTGAGTAACGCGTAGGAATATACCTAGTAGTGGGGGATAACATGGAGAAATTCATGCTAATACCGCATATGTCCCACGGGATAAAGAGGGCCTCTTCTTGAAAGCTCTTGCTATTAGATTAGCCTGCGTCGGATTAGCTTGTTGGTGGGGTAATGGCCCACCAAGGCGACGATCCGTAGCTGGTCTGAGAGGATGATCAGCCACACTGGGACTGAGACACGGCCCAGACTCCTACGGGAGGCAGCAGTGGGGAATATTGGACAATGGGCGCAAGCCTGATCCAGCA
>Ga0316189_10003108_pt1 | contig 16155 bp, 16 predicted proteins | sample LowCovwburrow_MG_FD_204930 | JGI IMG/M metagenome (GOLD analysis project Ga0316189, IMG submission 204930) | Coastal sediment microbial communities from Maine, United States - Lowes Cove worm burrow | ecosystem: Environmental > Aquatic > Marine > Coastal > Sediment | place: USA: Maine... | reverse complement strand
CTAAGTAAGAAATCACTAATGTTGTATTAGCATTAACTAACTTAAGAGAATATTTACCATCAAAATCTGATTGTGTGCCATTTGTGGTTCCTTTTTCAACAATATTAGCTCCAGGTAACGGGAATCCGTCCAAATCTGTAATGGTCCCTGAAATAATGTTTTGCTGTGCGCTATCTTTAATGTTTTTTTGTGAGTTAACTTTTATAAGAATCGCATTTTTATCTGTAATTTCTATATCAAGATTTCCTTGCGATAAGCTTTGTTGCAGCAATTTATTTGTTCTTATAATTCCTTTTTTTACGCTTACTTTTGGGTAATCTTTAAAAATACCTTCTTCATAAAAGAATTTATAGTCTGTTTGATCCATTATTAGGTCGAAAACCTCGTCTACTGTTAATGATTTACTCTCTGTTATTTTAACTTTAGAGTTTTGTGATACTATGTCCATTGGTGTAAACGCAAACATAGTTGTACAGCATAAGAAAATGAATGTTCTCATAATAATCATTAAGCGCCATTTTCTAGTTCGAAAACTGGCATTAATTAATTTAATTTTCATAAATTTGTGAGTTGTTAATTAGTTAAACATTAATTAGTTAATAATACTTACTAAGGGGATAGAGTTATTACTTTTGCCGGTTAAACTTTATCCTCTATTTTAATTTGTTTATTGTTAGTTTTTCTTCATTGGCTATCTTTTTTTGTTGGTTTTTATTATAAGTTTTCTAAGTGTTTTACGCTTTAGACTGTCTTATTTTATTATCAATAGTTTGTCTTTTATTTCATATTGATTAATAGTATTAGATTTCATTATTGAAAGAATTTCTTCTATAGTTTGATTTTTTTCTAGAACTCCTTTAAATTTTACAGATTCTAAATCTTTGTTTACAAAAATTACATCTATATCGTACCATCTAGAAATAACTTTCATGATATCTTTTAATGGTTTTCCTTTAAAGGTAAAAACTCCATTTTTCCAAGACGTTTCTTCTTTAATGTCTACAAGGGTAACAGATATAATATTTTTAAATCTATTAACATTAGATTGATAATTGGGTTTTAATATTTCTTTTATACCATTTGTATTAACTTCTACCTTCCCTTCAACTAAAGTGGTATAAATATTTTGCTCGTCTTTATAAGCTTTTATATTAAATTCTGTTCCAAAAACCTCAACTTCTTGAGCTAGATTAACAACTTTAAATTTTGCTCCTTTATGCGCTGTACTAGGAGACACATCAAAATATGCCTCACCATATACTAGCTCTACCTCACGTGTTTCTCCTTGAATAAAACTTACTGGGTATTTTAATTGTGATTCTGAATTTAACCATACTTTTGTGCCATCTGCGAGTATAACAAAGTACTCTCCTCCTCTAGGAATGGTTAAATAGTTATAAGCAATCTCATTTTTTTTATTTGCAACTGCCGATTTATAAATAATTTCATCTCCATTACTTTTAACATTCTTTGTTTGAAAAGACGCTCCTTTTTCTAAAGCAATAACAGAACCGTCTTCTAATGTAAGGGTTGCTTTATCGGTACCAGGCTGAATACTATTATTCTCTGGGTTTGGGTTTTCTACTACTTGGCTCTTTTCAAGCGGATTTATTATTTTGCTATTCAAGTAATACGAAGAAGCTATTAGTGCTACAAATACAGCAGCATATTTCATGTACTTCCGTATTTTTATTACTTGTAGTGCTTTTTTCTCCTTCTCTATAAGTTTAAAAAGCATTTCTTTAGTAGAGTTTGACTCGAACTTCTTCAAATTATAATCTATTAAATAATTGGTTTCAACATAACTAATAAACTCTTGTTTATTTTCCGACTTCTTAAGCCATTTCTCTAGTTCTTCCAATTCTTTAATTGAGGCATGATTGGTAAGGAACTTAACTATAAGGTTCTTATTTCTTTTGAGCATCGTTTAATTTCATCATATACATATATAACGAAGGATATTTACATAACCCTAACTTTTTTAACAACTTTTTTTATACTTTAGCATTAATCTACATTAAATTATGATTTTTTTGTAACATGCATTTAACTTTTAAAAATGACATCAGCCTTATTAAGGCATTAAAAAAAGGGAACCCCGAAGCCTATAGTTGTCTTGTTGATGCTTACCACAATAAACTTTGTATTTATGCCTTTGGGTTGACCAATGACAATAGTTTAGCAGAAGACATCGTACAAAATGTTTATATGAATGTTTGGAGGAAAAGGTTACGTCTTAAAGATGAGTTTTCTGTTAAAAATTACTTGTACAAATCTGTTTATAATGAGTTTATTGATCAATACCGTAAGAGAAAATCGGTCATGTCTCTAGAAAAAGAATATATTGATGCATTACATACTATTATAGAGAAAGAGGATGAGAATTCTTTGGATAAACTTATCACATTAGTAAATAAAGAAATAGAAAATCTTCCCCCAAAATGCAAGCAAACTTTTATGCTAAGCAAAAAAGAAGGGCTCACCAATATTGAAATTGCAGAATATTTAAATATTTCTATAAAATCTGTAGAAGCACATATAACTAAGGCTTTTAGTATCCTTAGAAAAGCTGTTGGTAATAAAATGAATGGTATCCTATTTTTATTATTTACACCGCAAAGAAAAGCTGTGCAATAAATATCTTGATTTATTCTTTTTCGGCAAATAGCTTTGCAAAATAAAATTATGAAAATAAAATTAATTTCAAAACTAGTACTCTTTGTTGCATTAGGATGCTATTCATGTCATGACTCAAAGGCCGAAAAAGTCAATACAAGACCAAACATTATATTAGTAATGACTGATGACCAAGGTTGGTACGATGTTGGTTTTAATGGGAATCATGAAATACGTACGCCCAATATTGATTTACTAGCATCAAATGGAATTATTTTCGATAGGTTTTATTCAGCTTCCGCCGTTTGTTCACCAACAAGAGCCAGTTTAATAACTGGAAGAAATCCTTTGAGGATAAATATTCCGACGGCTAATCAAGGGCACATGAAAGATGAGGAAATAACAATTCCTGAAATCTTAAAAAAAGAAGATTATAAAACAGCTCATTTTGGAAAATGGCATTTAGGAACACTATCTAAAACAGTTAAAGATGCCAACAGAGGCGGAAGACCACAGTTTGAAAATGAATATACCATTCCAACCGACCATGGTTATGACCATTTTTTTTGTACAGAATCAAAAGTCCCTACGTATGACCCTATGGTTTATCCAACAAATTTTATAGAAGGAGAAAGTAAACGATATGGGTGGAGAGCTATAAATAATAGTGATTCAACTAAGGTATATGGTACAGCATACTGGGTTCAAGAAAATCAAAAAGAAGTCACTAATTTAGAAGGTGATGATTCTCGTATTATAATGGATCGCGTTATTCCGTTTATTGAAAATTCGATTAAAGAAGACAAACCATTCTTTTCGACCATATGGTTTCATACACCGCATTTACCCGTGGTGAGTGATAGTATCCATCGTCGTTATTACAAAAAATTCGACCTAGAAAAGCAAATTTACTACGGAAGTATTACTGCAATGGATGAACAAATGGGCAGATTATGGGAAACACTTAAAGCCCTTGATATTCAAGAAGAAACCATACTGTTTTTCTGTAGTGATAATGGTCCCGAAAGAGCAACACCAGGTAGTGCCGGCATTTTCAGAGAAGGCAAAAGAAGCCTATATGAAGGCGGTGTTAGGGTGCCCGCTTTTGTTATTTGGAAAAACCATTTAGAAGGCGGAAAAAGAATAGATTACCCAAGTGTAACAAGTGACTATTTGCCCACCATACTGGATATTCTAGATATAGAATACCCAGTGGATAGACCCATTGATGGTATAAGTATATTAGACGCTTTACAGGGCAGTCAAAAGGAAAGAACAAAACCAATTGGGTTTATATTTGGACCCCAAATATCATGGGTAACCCATCAATACAAATTAATTGGCGATAAAAACCGAGAAAATTTTGAACTTTACGATTTACTAAATGACAAATCAGAAAAGAAAAATATTATCGACAAATTTCCTGAAGCAGCAGAACAATTGAAAACGGATTTATTTGAATGGTTGAACTCAGTTGAAAACAGTAAGAAAGGAATGGATTATAATTTTTAAGCAACAATATTATTAACCCTTAACATAGAGCAAATAGCAGTAAATAATACATCAATATAATATAGATAGCGATGTTTTAGACTTTCAAGACGTCTTTACCTATAATAGCTATAAAGATGAAACAGAAGTATTGTATTATTATGTGCGTGCTACTCAAAAAAATAAAGGTTTGGCATGGCCAAGTCCTATTTGGGTTGAAAGGGAGGTGTAATTGTATTACCTCAGAGTCCTCTGTGAGTGATACCGATTGGAAGTAATTTAAAAAAAAACATATGATGCAAAATCGAAGAAAATTTATCAAGAGAACCACTATCGCTTCCCTTGCAATAGCAACAGCTCCCTTTACATTAGGGAAATTACATGCTGCGTCCGATCAAACACCCAAGGGCGTCACCATTTTGTTTCAGGGAGACTCCATTACTGATGCTGGTCGTGCCAAAGATCGATATTATGCCAACTTGCCCAAGGGGATGGGATTGGGGTATGTATATCAGGCTGCTGCCAAATTGGTCGCTGACAACCCCACGGGGGATTACCAGATTTATAACCGAGGAATCAGTGGACATAAAGTCAATCAACTGGCTGCCCGATGGAAAGATGATACCCTAATGATTAAGCCAGATGTACTAAGTATATTAATTGGTATAAATGACTACTGGCACATGGTCAATGGTAAATTTGACGGCAGTGCAAAGAGGTATGAAACAGAATTTAGGGCACTATTGGAGCGAACTAAAAAGGAATTACCAGCAGTAAAACTTATTATTTGTGAGCCATTTGCGGTTTGGGGTGGGTCGGCCATCACCGACCGGTGGAAAAAAGAGTTGCCAGCATATCAGCAAGCGGCAGCTAAATTGGCAAACGAGTTTGATGCTGCATTTGTGCCGTTCCAAAAAGTTTTTGATAAAGCACTCAAGCAAGCACCTGCATCAGTTTGGTGTCCAGATGGTGTTCATCCTTCCCCCTCGGGAGCACACCTTATGGCAAATGCTTGGATTACAGAATTCAATAAATTGTATTGATCGTACCTTTTTCGTAAGAACAGGAAATATGCCTGAAAAGAACAATCCAGAAGTATTATATTATTATATATGTGCTACTCAAAAGAATAAGGCATTGGCATGGTTAAGTCCTATTTAGGTTGAAAGGGAGTTATAATATTGAATCATTAAAATTGCCAGTCATTGTAAAACAAAAAATATAAAAACATGAAATATCAAATTAGGTTTGTCTTACCATTCCTTATGATCGTATTATTGAATGGATGTTCAAAAGCCCCTAAAGCTCCAACGTATTTGAAAGAGTATCAAAAAGAGTATGAAGTAAATCCTAAAGAAGCCAATCTAAAGTGGTTTAAAGATGCTAAGTATGGGATGTTTATCCATTATGGATTATATAGCCTTCTTGAAAAAGGAGAATGGGTGCAGTTGAGAGATACTATTCCAGTAGCTGAATACGCAAAACTCAAAGACCGTTTTACGGCAGAAAACTTCAATGCTGACGACATAACAGACATAGCCATAAGTGCGGGAATGAAATATATAACCATTACCTCAAAGCATCATGATGGTTTTTGCCTGTTCGACACAAAAGCAACAGACTTTAATGTCATGAACTCTCCCGCAAAAAGGGATTTAATACAAGAACTTAATGATGCCTGTGAGGAAAAAGGACTGGGATTATTCTTGTATTATTCCTTAGGTGCAGATTGGAAACATCCTTATTTCTACCCGCGTGAAAGCGGCTGGAAGAATGCAAGACCTGCCTATACAGAGGCTCAACCAGAATATAAATTTGAGAAAGACGAGGATTTTAAGATTTATATAGATTTTGTCCATGAACAACTAAAAGAGCTACTCTCCCAATACCCAAACATTGCCGGTATTTGGTTTGATCCTATTATGGGTTATTATAACCGACCCGATTTATTTCCCATGGATTCAACCTATGCCTTGATTCGAAAAATGTCTCCCCACACTTTGATATCATTCAAACAAGGTGCTAATGGCGATGAAGATTTTATGGCGCCAGAAAGAGGAGGAAATGTTAAAGTTGGCGTAAAATTTGAATCTGCAAAAATAGCGTACAAAAAAAACCAAGGAAAGCCACGAGAGATTTGCAACACCCTACAGCCTCATGCTTGGGGCTACAATAAGAGTAAGGATGGTAAACATAAATCGGTTGATGACGTTATAGAAATGCTAAATGCTGCGAAAAAATCAAATTCGAATCTATTATTAAATGTTGGCCCCAAAGGCGATGGTTCTTTTCCTGAAGAAGATATTATAGTGCTAAAAGAAGTAGGTGAAAAATTAAGCGAAATGAATTGAGTTTCTTTATGCGAAAACATATAAAACTATGAGATGCTAAAACAGCTCAAGGTGATATATTTAGTCTGAGAAATCATTTCCCATCACTCAACTTAATAACCTCATCAATCATAATATCCCGTTGATTGAAAACTTCTTCGAAAGCGCCATTGCCGTAAAGTTGATCGGCTAAAGTGGCTTTAATGTATTGTTTCACTTCGTTGTGGTAAGCCACAAAAGTTATTTTAGAATCTGTTCTTACATTTAAATAATCTTGAAAAGCAAATACTAAATCCTCGCCAACTTCAAAACTATCAATAAAATCTCGTCTAGAAATATCATCATAAACATGACGGTCTTTTTCTAATTCTTCAAACACAAAATACCCAATATAACCTCGTCTTTGTAAAAACGTGAGTGTTTCGTTATGCATACTATTGTCTATAGGTACAAATACATCAGGGATAATACCACCACCGCCATAAACAATTTTTCCTTTTGGTGTGGTAAATTTTAACGAATCTGCTACTTCAATTTTTTCAGGGTCTAAAAGCTCTCCGCTATTTATCCTATCCATATATTCTTCGTAATAATCTTTATGTCCTTTTTTATATGGTCGCTGTATAGAGCGCCCTGTTGGTGTATAATAACGTGATACGGTTAAACGCACCGCACTGCCATCGCCTAAATCCATTTCGCGTTGCACGAGTCCTTTTCCATAAGAGCGTCTCCCTATAATTGTGCCCTTATCGTTATCTTGTAATGCTCCTGCTACAATCTCGCTTGCCGATGCTGAGTTTTCGTCAATTAGCACATAAACATTGCCTTCTTCAAATTCGCCTTTCCTTGTGGCATAGCTTTTTTCGATATTCCCACGTTTGTTTTTTGTAAACAGAATAAGCTTATCATCTTCTAAAAACTCATCAACAATTTGTTCTGCAATACCTAAAAAGCCACCCGGATTATCACGTAAATCTATGGCGACTTCTGTAGCACCAAGATTGATTATTTTTTCTAAGCCTACTTTAAATTCTTTATAAGTAGATTCAGCAAAACGGTTAATTTTTATATAGCCTAATTTTTCGGTAAGCATATAGGCTGCATCAACACTTTTTATAGGAATAACACTGCGCTTAACAGTAAAGTCTAAAAGCTTTGATTCTCCTTTTCGGTATACTTTTAATTTCACTTTACTATTAATTGGTCCCTTAAGTTTTTTAACCAATTCTCCATCGTTTAAACTTACTCCGTAGAGCGAATCACCGTTAGCCATAATAATACGATCACCACCTTTAATGCCTGCTTTTGCACTTGGTCCGTTTTCTATTGGTCTAATAACAGCTATGGTGTCTTTATAGGTATAAAAGCTAACACCAATACCTACAAAATCGCCTTTCATGTTTTCGGCAACACGCTCCATATCTTCTTTTGGAATGTATACCGAATGTGGATCTAAATTATCTAGAATACCATTAACTGTAACATCAACAATGCTATCGGTATTTATTTCGTCTACATAATCGTAATCTATGTAATCTATAAGCCTGTTTAGTTTATCTTTTTTGCTATTGGTAGAAAACAAGCGATCTGGCGAATCGGAAAAATTTAACTTTCCGCCAATAAAAATGCCTGCTGCAATAGTAACACCTAAAACTAATGGTAAATATTTTTTTTGATAACCCATTATTCGTCTATGGTTTCAATTAATTTAAGTTCTATTCCTGCTTTTTGTAAAAAACGCAGCCCAGAATCGTCTTTATACGCTTGATTGTAAACCACTTTTACAATACCTGCTTGATGGATTAACTTACTACACTCTTTACAAGGTGACATGGTTATATACAGGGTTGCTCCTTTTGCCGATTGTGTAGACGCTGCTACTTTTAAAATGGCATTGGCCTCGGCATGTAACACGTACCATTTAGTATAGCCTTCATCATCTTCACAAAAATTTTCAAAGCCAGATGGCGTGCCATTATAGCCATCAGAAATTATCATTCTATCCTTAACAATAAGTGCGCCAACTTGCCTGCGTTTACAGTATGATAATTTCCCCCATTCTTTGGCAATTCTTAAATAAGCCTTGTCGTACTTAAGTTGTTTATGTTCTGGCATTAATTTATTTTATAATTATGGCCTTCCCTTTTTTTATACATACAAGGTTAAAAAGCCTTCAAGGTTAAAAAAGATTAGCCTTTTTACTGCTCCCGATAGCTATTTTGAGCTTAAACGCGAAACAATTTACTTGATATAACGAATATACTCCGTTCGTATTTTAATTACAACGCAAGTTCGTTAAACTTTTCCGAAAAAAATAAAGAATTTTGGTTTTCACTTCGGCTTCGCTCTGTCACCACATAGGAATGACGATTACAATGGAAGCCTCGAGAAATTCTTTTCGATTTAGATTTGCTCATTTGCATTAGAGTCCCGATAACTATCGGGCGTGGTAACGCCCAAATACATGTTTATGATAAAAAGGGGTTATTTAATAGCATTGGAATTACCAACCCTACTACAATAGCAGATATAACCATGATCCAATCGCGCTTTGTAAACCTAAATATGGTTTGTACTACATAACCTAAAAACAGTACAATAAATACTATAATAACCTGTGCTAGTTCTATGCCTAAAGCAAATTCTAATAGTAATACTAATTTATTATCGGTATCGCCTAAAAGCATTTTAAACTCGCGTGCAAAGCCTAAACCATGTACCAAACCAAAAAATAAGGTGGTTAAAAATAATACGCCAATTTTTTCTTTTTGGGCGCCTTTACCTGCCGTAAACACATTAAATAATGCTACTATTAAAATCGTTATAGGTATTAAAAACTCAACAACTTGACCATTAACACTAACGACATTATAGGCTGCTAAAACTAAAGACAAGGTGTGCCCCAATGTGAATACAGAAACGAGTAATAAAACACGTTTCCAGTTATTAAAAACATACGGAACAGCTAGTACTATTAAAAACAAAACGTGGTCATAAGCATTAATATCTAGGACATGATTAATGCCATATTTTACGTTAAATAAAAAATTATCGAACATATTAATTGAGATTTAGGATTTTTAAAAATATTTGTTTTACAAGAATTTATCAAAAATAATAAGATTCTATTGATAATATTCCATTTTAAAAACGAAATATTAAATATGGAGATTGATTCTTTTACTTAAAACAAACTATTCCTATATCTTTGCAAAGCATCTAAAAACATGTAGCTGTATGAAGATTAAACTTTTAAGCATCGTAATGGCTTTTTTAATAAGCTTTTCGTGTAAAAAAACCGAAGAAAATAATACTGCCGATGCTGACATTACAGAAAATGCGAATCAAAAATTATCTGAAAGCGATATCTCAAAAATTGATTTTATTGATTTTGGCTTAGATGAAAAAACAGAACGTGCCATTGAGAATTGGCAAGAATATTACCAACTTCAAGACGTTGTAAACAATGTAAAAAAAGGCGATTTAGGTTTTTTTAATAATAATGAAGAAGCCATTAAAACACTTATAAATGATTTAAAAAAGAATATTCCTGCTCCAGTAAATACGCCAGCAACTTTGGCCAGAATAAAAGTTTTAGAAACTAAAGTATATAAATTAGAGAGCTTATCAAACCTATCAAGTACAACTAAAGACGAGCTTAATTCTACCATAAAAGAGTTTTTAGTTGCTCTCTCAAACTTGAATTTTCAAATGAATAAAAAATTGGAAAAAGACAGTCAGAACATTCAAAAACCACAATAAAACAAGCTTCATACTTTTTTAATTTTTGTTAAGGTTATTATAAATGGCATCTTAAAAGTGTTAAATCATAGTACCTTGTAACACGTTTTTTGCTTTAAACTAATACTAATTTATAACGATATGAAAACCAAATTAAAATTTTTATTTCTACTAAGCGGTTTTGCTTTTTTAGCGCTTATTGCCTGTAAAGACCATACCAAAAAAGAAATGGCAAAAGTAGAAACCGCTCCTGGTATTAATTTAGAATACATGGATACTAAAGTAAAACCAAATAATGATTTTTTCAGACATGTAAATGGCACATGGTTAGATAATAACCAAATCCCTTCAGATAGAACACGATGGGGAAGTTTTGATGAGCTGAGAAAAAAAACAGACGCAGATGCTTTAGCTATTTTAAAATCGGCAATGGTAACAGATAAAGATTTGAATAAAATTGAAGTCTTACCAGGTTCAGATCAAGAAAAAGCAGTGTTTCTTTTTCAATCTGTAATGGATACCGTTGCTAGAGATGCTCAAGGTATTAAACCGCTGGAATCTACATTAGCTAAAATAGATAACATTAAAAACATAAACGATTTACAAAACCTTTTAATCGAAACGACTCCTAAAGGAGGTGCTGCATTTTTTGGAACAGGTGTTGGGTCGCACCCCAAAAACAGCAATATTAATACGGGCTATTTAGGAAATGGCGCATTAGGCTTAAGTCGTGATTATTACGTTGATGAAGATGATGACACGAAAGTTAAAAGAGAAAAATACCGTGCGCACATCGCAAGAATGTTAAAATTTATTGGTGATTCTAACCAAGAAGCCAAAGCCAATGCCGATAAAATTTTAGCTTTCGAAACTAAAATGGCTAAACCAAGAATGACTAAAGAAGATAGGCGAGATGCTAGAAAAAGGTTTAATCCAAAATCGATGGATGACTTAGCAAAAATGACACCTTCTATCAATTGGAAAGCCTATTTTAAAGGTATTGGCGTTAAAGAACTAGATACTGTTATTGTTACAGACCCTGGGTATTTTAAAGCTTTAGAAGGCATTTTAAAAGAAAATAATGTTGACGATTGGAAAAACTATTTACGTTGGACATTAATTAATGGTAGTGCTGGACTTCTATCCACCGAAATCGATAAAGCCAATTGGGAGTTTTACAGCAAAGAGTTAAGAGGCTCTAAAAAACAAAGAGACAGAGAAGAACGTGCTTTAGGAACATTAAACGGAACTATTGGTGAAGCTTTAGGAAAGCTTTATGTAGATAAAAAATTCCCGCCAGAAGCTAAAGAAAAAGCTGAAAAAATGATTAAAAATATCATGTTAGCTTTCGAAAAAAGAATTGATAATTTAGAATGGATGACTCCTGAAACAAAAGAAAAAGCAAAGGAGAAGCTAAAGAAAATGAATGTTAAAATTGCATACCCAGATCAATGGAAAGACTATGCTGACCTTGAGGTAGAAAGTATTGAAGATGGTGGCTCTTACTTCAGCAATATGCAAAATGTTAGAGCATGGAATTTTAAAGACGATTTAAATAAGTTAGGAAAACCTGTTGACAAAAGCGAATGGTTAATGGCGCCACAAGTTGTAAACGCTTATTTTATGCCACCATATAACGAAATTGTTTTTCCTGCCGCTATATTACAACCCCCTTTTTATAATTATCAAGCCGATGATGCTGTTAATTACGGAGGCATTGGTGCTGTAATTGGACACGAAATATCGCATTGTTTTGATGATTCTGGATCGCGTTACGATGCTAACGGAAACTTAAACAATTGGTGGACCGATAAAGATTTAGAACAATTTACGGCTTTAGGAAAACGATTATCAGACCAATATAGCGCTATTGAAGCTTTGCCTGAAACCTTTTTAAATGGTGAATTTACTCTAGGTGAAAATATTGGAGATTTAGGAGGCATTAATGCTGCTTACGATGGCTTACAGTTATACATGGCAGAACATGGCAGACCAGAAAATATTGATGGGTTTACGCCAGAACAACGTTTATTTTTATCTTGGGGAACCATTTGGAGAACAAAATATACTGATGATGCGTTACGTAATCAAATAAAAACAAACACGCATTCTCCTGGGATGTATCGTGCTGTTATGCCGCTTAAAAATGTTGATGCTTTTTATAAAGCTTTTAATATTAAAGAAGGGGACAATATGTACCTTAAACCAGAAGATCGAGTAAAAATTTGGTAGCATAAATTCTTTTAAAGAACACACTTGAGTACAAACAAAAAAAGCGCAGATTCTTAACTTAGAACCTGCGCTTTTTTAATCTTTATTATTTAATTTTTTGGTTGTTCTGTAGCTTGTGCTAAAGCTTGTTTTTGTCTTAATAACTCAGTTTTGGTTAATTGAATTAAATTAAAATTAGGCGCAGCTTTTAAAGTTTCATCTAAAATATCAACTGCTTTATCAATATTTACTTTTTTGTCTTGATTATAAACAACCAAAGCCTTTAAATACATAAACGCTGCTTTTAAAGATACTTGATACGGCTGTTGTGTTTCATAAAATGCTTTCGTCATATCATCTTTAGCATTTGCTATCCCATAGGTAATATGTTTTGAAGCTTCTGCTATTTTTTGAGTTTGCAAATTTAATTCTGCTAACTCGTAAGCAACAAGTGCATTTGGGTTTCTTTTAAATAACTCCTCAAAATGGGCAATAGCCAACGCTGGTCTTTTAACCGATTTTAACGATACTGCTTTAACTTCTACAGCAATATTAGAATCTCCAACATTTTTTTCAATACCAATCGTATTTAGCGCTTGTACATATTTGCCTTCACTCATATAAATATAGGCTAAAGTATCTTGCCTAGCCACAGATGGCGACAACACATTTAAATGTGTCATAGCATTAATTATCCCTTGCATATCGCCTTGAGATCTCATTTGTTTATAATAAGCCTCGTAATGTTTTATTAAATCTGAGTTGCTTTGTGCATTCAACTGAAAACAGCCTGCAACTATAACCAACAATAAAAATCTTTTCATCTTTGTTTTTTTAAATTTCGCTAAAACTATAAAAAATTAACACTTAATGTCTTAAAAGAATGCTAATTATTTTAATATTTATTTTATCGCAAACTTAAACCTATTTATAAGTAGTGCATTTCTTTAGGTAAATTCAAAAAAAATAAGTATATTTAAGATTACTAAATTTTAAATTATGGGAATAAAAAGTTTTCAAGGGGCAAGAAGGCAACAAACTAATGCTGTAGACAACACACCGCTAAAGGTTAGTGATTATATGACAAGAGATTTGATTACATTTTCTCCTAATCAAACCATTGAAAGTGTTATGCAAGCCATTATTAAGCATAGAATTTCTGGTGGTCCTGTGGTAAATGAAAAAAACGAATTAATAGGGATAATTTCTGAAGGCGATTGTATTAAGCAAATTAGCGAAAGCCGTTATTATAATATGCCTATGCAAGACAAAACCATTGAAAAATTTATAACAGCAGATGTGGATACCATAGATGGCAACATGAATATTTTTGATGCCGCAAATGAATTTTTAAAAACCAAGCACCGAAGGTTTCCTATAGTTGAAAATGGTAAATTGGTAGGGCAAATTAGTCAAAAAGATGTCTTAAAAGCGGCGATGAAACTTAAGGGGCAAACTTGGTAATAAGCCCAATCATTCTTAAAGGGAAACAATAATTTATTAAACACCTCTTTTTGTGAATTCAAAAGCTTTTGGGTTATCTGTAATAATCAGTTTTTGTTTTTCATTACTTTCTAAAGCCACAATTTTAGAATAGGAATATTCAGGAATGGGCTCGCTTAATGTTTTCCATTTTGCAATTCCTGCTACTGTAACTTTTTCGCCAACTTCAATTATGCCTTCTTTATAGCGCAATTGTTTATTAAATCCAAAAAAATTAGTGTTATCAATATTATAGGCTTTAAGTAAGGCTTCAAATTCTGGTGTTGGGTCGTTAAAAGTTCCTGATGCAGTTTTTGTGTCAATTATTAAATGGCTTATATAGTTTTTAGGGTTTTCGGTAGGTTTTATAATAGCATAACTTCCGTTTTGTTCAATAAAAAATTCTTGAATACGTTGTTCATCAACAATTGTTTTCCAATGCGAACTTTTACCTGAGCTTACCCTTTTTTCAATTTTAATCGTATAAAAAATACATTTTCTTTTACTTAATGGCGCTATTAAAGGCTCTTTTACGTGCAATGCTTTTCCATGAATTTTAATAAACTCATTGGTCTTTAAGCTCACAATAGCTTTATGTCTTGTTTTTGAAAGTTTTCTAAGTATCCTTTGTTTAGGACTAAAATAGTACAAACAAAATACTATAGTTCCAACACTAAGTATAATTATAATGGGTAACACAGCTTGAATTGATAAAAGGCTCATAGGAGGTTGTTGTTTACTTAATTAGTAACCCCTTTTTTTAAAACGTTACATCTTTAATGTTCTCTTTTTACCAAAGCATAATAGTCGCCTTCTAACGGTAAATACCCTTGATTGTAAACAAAATAATAAATTGTTCCTGCTTTGGTTGTGTAAATGCTTGTAAAATAATTAAAGTCGAAACCTTTTTCAATAAGTTTTGCTCGTGAGGTTTTGGTTTTTTGGTCTGGATTTAAGGCTTCTAAAATTCTGTAATTTTTTCTAAGTCTATTATTTGTATTTCTAATTAAGTTTCTGTGGTCTTTATTTATGTTATTGTTATAAGCATTTCTGCAGGCATCACTACAGAATTTTTTATCAATTCTACCTACAATTTTATCACCACATTCTAGGCACTTCTTTTCCATAATTATTCGTTTACTGCTTTATACTATAGTAAGTTTAGTTATTCTCTTAAAATTAGTTTTTTGGTTTCTATATGGAATCTCATAAATTTTAATAATCGGTAACTTCTCCCCAGTTTTCGCCGGTTTTTATTCTATGCAATTGCATTTCAGAAATACCAAATTGCTTTGCTATAATGCGTAATCTTGTTTTTCTGTTAGGATTAAATAATTTGCGTTTTATCATTTTTACCTTGCCAACAGATAGTTTTGCACGGGGTTTTTCCCGTTCTCTTTTTTCTTTTCCAGCAATTACTCTGGGGTTATTTTGGTTATGCTTAAACATTTCTTTACGAGTAGCCCAAGCTAAATTTTCTACATTATTGTTAGTTTTATTAAAATCTAAATGAATTACATAAGGTTTATTTTCTTGGTTTTCTATAAACGATTCTGCAACAATTTTATGCACATAAACTAAATGAGTAGATTTGTTTTTCCTAATAGCAGAAAAGGCTTCATACCCATTAATTATAGTTAGTTTAAACTTTAATTTTTTGTTGTGGTGTTTTTCGCTAAAAATCCTTCCAAGCGAAGACACATGGTAACATTCATTTAAACGCCAATCTTCAAGGCGAACTTCTTTCCAGTTTTCACCTTTTAACTTAGTTAATAACATTAATTATTTTTTTAGAGAGTCTGTAAATATAAGACATCTATATACAACATGGAACAAACGCCAAAACTGGCACTACATATAATTGATTATAAATTTAAGGAAAAAACTAATAGAGGCTTATAAATAAAGACGTCTTGTGAAGAAAAAAAGCAAAAAAAAGCGGGACTAGCCCGCTTAAAATTATAAATGTGAAACTAAAATTATTTAAATCGTCTTTTTAAATTCCAAGTGACAGCACTTGTATTACTAAATGTTTTTGTTTTAATCCCGACTTTACTTTCTGCTGTTATTCTATTGTTATTCATTGTAATAATTTTTATCTAATTTTTATGAGCCGGCAAAAGCACTATAATTAATAATAGTATAAAGCTTTTTTACACATTATTTTAATAAAAAATATTTGTGCAATCTCGATTACAAAAGTGCTAAATAAATCCAGCCAAAACCTTTGTTAAAAACTAGGTTAGATTAAAAAACTATTCAAAGTTGGTAAATTGTATATAGA
>Ga0316189_10003107_pt1 | contig 16156 bp, 14 predicted proteins | sample LowCovwburrow_MG_FD_204930 | JGI IMG/M metagenome (GOLD analysis project Ga0316189, IMG submission 204930) | Coastal sediment microbial communities from Maine, United States - Lowes Cove worm burrow | ecosystem: Environmental > Aquatic > Marine > Coastal > Sediment | place: USA: Maine... | reverse complement strand
GCCGCGAGAAATGCGCACAAGCAGGTCCGGGTTTGCGGCAAGGCTCAGCGGATCATAACGGCCACCACTCTGACCAAATCCGTTGAAATAGTACTCGAGGGCGCCGCTCATGTTCTTCCCGCCCCACGTCCATGAATACATCATGTTGGTCACGAACTGGATGTACGTATCGAGATCCGTGTCGGTTACAACCAGGTCGGCGCTCCAGACCGCGCCGCCGATTCCGCGCCCGGTGCCGACCCCGATGACCGTATCGGCGTAGCTGCGGGCAATCAGAAAATCGTACTCGGCTTCGCCGGCGAAGCCGTGATACTTGATCGCCGCGGTGGCTTTGTCAGGCTCCACGTCACCGGTCAGAGGATCGCGCCGCAACACATACGCTGCCTGCACATCGTTGCCGTTGTCCTGCAGGTATTGTGCGTACAACATGTCATCGCCGACCTTGTATTCCGTGTCGATCGCGGCCGGGTCGAAAGGATTGACGAGGTCCATCGGCGCGTAGGCGAGGCCATTGCCCCAGGACAATGCCTGACGGCCAAAACGAATTACCGTTTTTTCGCTCGTGTAGCCAACCCATAGGCGGTCAAGCCGTTGCAGGATCGCGTTATCACTTCCCTCAGAAATGAGGTCGGTGAGATTGAACAACCGACGATCGTCATTCGGCAGCCCGCTGAGTTTCAGGCCGTCACCCTGAAGCCCGACCAGCTGATACGCCGAGTCGAAGGTCCAGTGCCCGGAATTCAGCTTCAGGTTGAGCCGCAGATCAGCTCCGAGGTCCAGGGAATCCGAACCAACGTAGTCTCTGAAGAGGCTGTTATCGGGGTAGCTCTGACCGACCGCCCGGAACTTGGTGTGTCCGCCAAACTCTGTCGAAACGTCGGCGGCGGCCAGCGCCGACAAGAGGAGAAAGACAAGTACTGCGCTACGCGGCATTTTGCTCGATGTCATCAACAATGCGCCCGTCGAGCATGCGCACCAGACGTTTCGCGTAGCGCATCACGCGCTGATCGTGAGTTGCGATGATGAAGGTCGTGTTGTGATGCTCGTTAAGTTCCTTGAACAGGCCCATGAGCTCGTCCGAGGTCTTCGAATCGAGGTTTGCGGTAGGCTCGTCGGCAAGCACCAGTTCGGGACGTGACACGATCGCTCGCGCCACGGCAACCCGCTGCTGCTGGCCGCCCGACATCTCAGCCGGACGCCTGTCTTCGAGGCCCTTCAGGCCGACCTCATCGAGTATCGCCAGCGATTTCTCGCGACGTTCTGCCGCCGGGACACCCTGCACCTGCATGACGAATTCGACATTTTCCTGTGCCGTCAACACGGGAATCAGGTTGTAGGCCTGAAATACGAAACCGATATTCGCAAGACGCAGGTCGGCCAGCTCGCCCTTGCTCATCTGGTCGATACGCTTGTCCGCGACCCAGACTTCGCCGCTGTCGGGAATATCGAGACCGCCGATCGCATTCAGCAACGTCGTTTTGCCGCCGCCGGAGGGTGACATCAGGCAGACGAACTCACCTGTCTCGATCTCGATATTGAGGTGATCCAGCGCCTTGATGTCCTGGTCACCCTGACGATAGGTCTTGCAGATATCAACGCAGCGTACAGCAGTCATCATCCCACCTTTGTAATTGCTTCAACCGGTTCGTAGCGCGACGCGCGCCAGGCCGGTGACAGGCTCGCGAGGAAGCCGAGAAAGAGTACAACGACGTTCGCAAGAATGACGTCGTCCAGGTAGAGCTTCGGATACAGCACGCTCGAGGCACCGAACATCTCCATACCCTTGGCGACCACCGAGATGTCGATGCCGCCCTCCAGTGGCTTGACCGTTGCGAACGCCAGCACATCGCCGATGAATAGTCCGACGGCCAGCAGCATCATCGATTCGATGATGATCTGCCCGAGAATCATCGCCGGCTTCATACCGAGCGCGAGCATCAGGCCTATTTCACGGATGCGCTCGAATACTGCCATGACGAGTGTGTTCACGAGCCCAAATGACAACGCCAGGAAAATGACGATCACCCAGATCAGCATGAAGCCATCCATCATGCCAAGCATGGTGCCAAGGTAAGTATCGACCTCGTTCCAGCGACTGACCTTGACCGTGTCATCGACAGCGGCAACGACCTTTTCGTAGATCGGCTCAACGTTGCGATAGTCGTCACCGAGGAACACGATCTCGGTTGTCGTATCGCCAATCCGCAGCATCTTCTGCGCTGTTCGTTTGCCAATGAACGCGTAGGTCTCCTCGTAGGTCTCCATGTTCGCGTGGAACAGGCCGACGACCCGGAACCCGCGATCGGCGATCTCGTTGTCGGGATCCTGGCTCATGAGTACGACGCGTTTGCCAACTTCGGTCTCGAGCGTATTGGCGAGCTTTGCGCCAATAACAACGCCATTGTCATCGGGGCTCTCGAGGAAACGACCGTCTACGTCATCGTAGTCAACGAAGGAAAATTCGCGCTCAGCTTCCGGATCGATGCCAAGCAATGTCACGCCGCGCGACTCCCTCTCGCTCGTGATCACGGCGGGCACGCGAACGCGGCTCGCCCAGGCTTTGAACCCGGCATCGCCAAAGCGTTGCGTGAGCTCCTCGTCGGTCATCGCGATGCGGTTACTGATGCTCGGGTCATCGAGATAGTCCGGATTGTGCACCTGCACATGTCCCGGGATGACGCTGATACCGTCAGCGACCATCTGATCGACCATGCCGCGCGTGAGCGCCGTCATGAAGATCATTGCCCAGGCACCAACCGCAATCGCGCCAAGCATGACTATCGTGCGGCGGTGATTGCGCCACAGGTAGCGCCATGCGAGCCGACAAAGTACTAGCAGCATGCGCATCAGTTCGCCCTCATTGCTTCGACCGGGTGCAGTCGGCGCAGACGCCAGGCCGGGTAGACTGCCGCCAACAAGGTAAACAGGAAGACGACAAACGGCCCGAATGCCGTCTTCAACAAGGTCACTTCGGGATACACGCGACCAGGTAGATTGAAGTTGGCCGCCATCTCTTCCATTCCCGGGTAGGACAAACCGTTAACAGAGAACCAGTAGGTAAACAACGCACCCGCGATAGCACCAAGCATGAATCCGAGCAGACCCATGAGCGCCGTCTCGAGCATGACCAGGCGACCAAGTCGGCCTGGTTTCATGCCGAGTGCCATAACGACACCAAATTCGTGGGTTCGCTCCAGGACTGACATCAGCTGCGTATTGAGCACACTGAATGCGACGAGAATAACGAGGATGCCGTACATGAAAAACGCGCTGCTCATATCTGCCTGGATGGCCTGTTTGAGTCCCGGCTGCAGTGCGTCCCAGTCGTGCACAACCAGCCCAGCGGGCACGATGGCTTCGACCTTCGTCTTCAATCCGGGCGCCTCACTTAGCGTCGGAGCCATGATCACAACCTGGTGCCCGGCGCCGTTCATGTAAAAGACTTCCTGGAACGCAGCAAGTGGCATCTCCGCGATGTTGCGGTCGATCTCCTTGACGCCACTTTCAAAAATACCCACGACGTTCACGACGGCCGCCGCAAAGGAGCCATCAACTCCGCTGCCAAGTATGGTCAGCTCACCTCCGACTCCAATGCGCAGGTTGCGAGCCAGCATGGTCCCGATAACGATTTCCATCGCATCGTTTTGCTCGAGATACCGGCCGTCCTCAATCAGCCCTGGAATATTTGAGACGTTGGCTTCGAATTCCGGCTCCACGCCATAGATGCCGACGCCGTAGCTGCGGTCGGCGCTCGAGGCGAGACCAAACGCCCAGCCGCGGGCTGCGATTGTCTCGCTATCGAGTTCATCGCGAAGTCGTGCTGCGAGCGGCTGCACGTCAGGAACGACCTGGCGCATTTTCTGGTCGTCCTTGTACCCGGGCGCCTGCACCTGCATGTGTCCGCTAAATACCTGCAAGGTATTGTCGATCATGAGGCCGTACATGCTGAACTGGATCGAGATCATGAACACGAGCAGCGTGTTCGAGAACACCATGGCCCCGATCGTGAGCCACGTTCGTCGTGCGTGCCGCCACAGGTTGCGCCAGGCAAGGCGCAGGACGATGTTCATTAAGTTCAGTCTCGCGGGTTACGCAGATTCGATAGGGTAAAAACGCTGTCTTTCAGATCGAGTTCGTATTCCACTTCCTCGACCGCGATCTCGGTCCATTCATCGGGCTCGTCCGTCTTGACCATGCGTTGCCGTTTCGCGATTGTGCGACCGCCCATTTCTTCGATCTCGAGTGACTGCAGAGTCTTCACGAGTTCGCCGTCCTGATCGTAGAAAGCGTGCTCCAGGACGACGTGGTCATCACGAATGGTCATCACCTCGCTACCCCAGACAACCGCTGCATCTTCGTGCGGAATAGATTCGATTTTGTAGACCGTGATCTCATCAACAATACCCGTTTCCAGGATCGAGTGATCGTACTGATCGATGATGTCATCAGCCCGTGCGATGTCCTTGTTGGAGAAGTCGGAACCCATCCAGCTCTGCCCCATCATCGATGACGGCACCTTGATGACACGATTCACCTTGGGTGAAAACGTCCACATGCTGTTCTTGTCGGTGAGTGTGCCGTTGCCGCGATCCTTCTTCGGTTCGATCACGCGAACGAGCGAGTTGTCGTCACCCTTGGTCCACGCCTCCATGGTCATGGAACGTTCCCAGTCCGGGCGGTGAATCACCATGGTCATGACTGTGTATGACGACAGCCCTCGCCAGTGGTCGATAGCATCGCGGACGATCTGCGTGGCACTGCGTTCTTCGTCAGCTGCAAACACCGGTAGTGCGAGCAACAGTAAAGGCAATAAAAAGCGCTTATTCATGCGGGTTCAGGCCTGCGAGTCGCGAGGCTGTTCAGTCTAGATAAACACCTTGCTATTGCAACCCGTAGTTGTGCCTAGCTTGCGTTCGTCTGGTAAGCTAGCGCGACGTTTTTTGGGGGCCAGATGCGCGAATTCATAGAAGAAGTAAAGCGCCGCAACGTATTCAGGGTCGCGCTTGTCTACATCATCGCCGGTTGGCTGACGATGCAGGTTGTCGATGTCATGTTCCCCGCGCTCAAACTGCCCGAGTGGCTGACCTCCGCGGTTGCTGCATTCGTGATCATAGGGTTCCCGTTTGCCCTGATCTTCGCCTGGGCATTCGAAATGACGCCTGAAGGCATCAAGCGCGAGAAAGATGTCGATCGTGATGAGTCCGTCACGCCGGATACCGGACAGAAGCTGAATCGAACCGCAATGATCATCCTGATCATCGCCGTCGGTTTCCTGCTGGCTGACAAGTTCATTCTCCAGGACAGCGAAGAAGCCGCTGAGGAACCGGTTGCCGGGATCGTTGCAGACGCCAAACCGTCGATTGCCGTGTTGCCTTTCGTCAACATGAGCGATGACAGGGAGAACGAATATTTTTCCGATGGCCTGTCGGAGGAGCTGCTTAACCTGCTGGCCAGGATTCCGCAGCTGCACGTCGCGGGCCGTACTTCGTCATTCAAGTTCAAAGACACTAACGAGGACCTGCGTATCATCGGCGAAGCACTCAATGTCGCCCACGTACTCGAAGGCAGTGTCCGCAAGTCAGGGCCGACGCTCAGGATCACAGCGCAGCTCATCGACACGGAGAACGGCTATCACCTCTGGTCGGACACCTACGATCGCAGCCTGACCGACGTTTTTGCAATTCAGGACGAAATCGCAGGACATGTCGTCGAGGCACTCAAGGTACACCTGTTGGGCGCAGAGGTTGCGGTCGCGAACCAGGGTACGACCAACGTCGATGCCTACAACCAGTTTCTCCGTGGCAACTATTTCCTCGAACACACGAGCGACGAAAACCTGAAAAAAGCAATGGATGCGTACAACGGGGCAATCGAGCTGGACCCGAACTTCGCGCGAGCCTACGTAGGGCTTGCGATCACACAACAGCAGACTTTCAGCGGCTGGACGGGAAGCAGCGGCGGCGCATTCATTTCAAATTTTGAGCGCATGCGGGCGACAGTCGAGAAAGCCGTCGCCCTTGACCCGGACAACCCGGACACGTTGGTCGCCAAGACGATGTTCTCGCTGACCTCGGAATGGGATGTGCCACAGGCCGTGGCGGATACAACAAAGGCTCTCGCCATAGATCCGAATCATCTCCGGGCACTTGGCTGGCACGGCTCCAACATGATGTTTTCGGGCAAGTTTGAAGAAGCGGAGGTGGCGATTCTCGCGGCACTGGATATCGACCCGCTTTCAATTACGACAATACGTGTGCTCGGTGATTTGTATATGGCCACCGGCCGCTGCGATCTCGCGATCCAGACCTACCAGCGCGCCCTGAATTTGGCGCCGGATACGGGACGCCTCTATGGACGTATTGCTCGCTGCAAACTTTTCCAGGACGATGTCGAGGCCGCCAGGGAATACAACGCCAAGGAGCCAGTTGTATGGGTACGCGAAACCAATGACATCATAATCATGGGCCGTGAAGACCTGGGCGAAGCCTGGCTGGCTGCGGTTGCTGAGTACGAAGGGCGTTACGGCTTCGGCAACTCGTATCAAATGGCCGAGATTTATGCGGACGCCGGTGACCTCGACAAGGTCTTTGAATGGCTGGACCGTACCGCTGAGATCAAGGACCCGGGTGGTCCGTGGGCATTAGTCATGCCGTTCTTCGACGCAGCGAAAAAAGACCCGCGCTGGGAAGGCTATCGCGCCAAATTCAAGTTATAGGGTGGGCATGTGAACAAGCTCGTCGGTCGAAGCACTGAAATCGCCCAAGCCGGAGATGAATAACGAGCACGTCATTACCCCTAACGCCTGAGCGAATTTATCTGGCAGATGGCGGCCGGTACGCCAGGCCGCCACCTGCTGATTCAGGCAGTTACAGGAAGAACATAGGTGTTTGTCGCTATGGTGCGCGGGTCGCCCGTGGATAGACTGAATGCAGGAGGAATAAGAAGACAAACAGGACGGAACTATGTTCAGCATCGAAGCAATCATGAGCACCAATCTGATCACAGTATCCCCGTCCGCGACCTTGGCCGAGGCCCGGACGCTGATGCACGACAACCGGATTCACCACATTCCGGTCCTGGATGGCGACCAGCTAGTCGGGCTTATTTCCCTGACCAACGTGTTAGCCGCTACTGACAGCTTTCTACGTGACGACGGGAGCCGTATCCATGCCAATGAAATCGGCATTACGGATGCGATGGTCACTGACGTTGCAACGGTCGATATCAGCGCCAGCCTGCGCCATGCGGCGCTATTCCTCGAAAAACACAAGATCGGCTGTCTGCCCGTGATGGACGATAGCGACCTTGTCGGCATCATCACCGATACGGATTTCGTTGCGGTTGCGATCAACCTGCTCGAGCAGCTCGAGGAAACGGAACCGGTCGACGAGGACTACGACGACGTCGATGTCGCCTGATCGGCGACTTTCTTTCTCTCTTTGACCCGCAGCGCGTGCTCAGCATCGCGCTCCGATCCCAGCAGTATCGCGACCCAGCGGGTTCGTTCGTCACTTGCCAGCGCCATCTTCAGTGTCATGGTCAGCGGCACTGACAACAGCATGCCAACGGGTCCAAATATCCAGCCCCACGCGACCAGTCCGACGAACACCACTAGCGGCGAAATTCCAACGCCGTAGCCCATCAGGCGCGGCTCGAGGAAGTTGCCGAATACTACGTTGATGCCAACAAAACCGAGCGCCGTCGCGCCCGCCGCACCCGGGCCAATCTGCACGAGTGCCAGCAGCACAGCCGGCACGGCCGCGATAATTGAGCCAATCGTCGGCACGTAATTGAGCAGGAATGCGAGCATCGCCCAGAGCAATGGAAAGTCGAGCCCCAGTGACCAGGTAAGTATGCCAGCGCAGAGGCCGGTAGCCACGCTGACGATCGTTTTGATGCCCAGGTATCGGCCCAGGTTCTGCATGAAGTCCTGCGCGCCCTCCAGCGACTCCGCACTTCTGCCAAAAGCCGCCTGGAATTTCGTCTTTGCTGTGGATGCTTCAAGCAGGATGAAGATCATCGTGAAGACAATCAGGAATGTATTGGTCAGGACGTCGCGCAGGCTGTTAAGGAGTCCAGCAGCCAGGCCCATGGCAAAGCCCGGGTCGATCATATCGCTGATACTCTCTATCGACTCGTCAACCTTGAGGTTCGTGACGATGAATTCGAACACTCCGTCGATAATGACGTCGAGCCGTGCCTGGTACGTTGGGAGTGCCGCCGTGAAGTCCGCGATCGAGGTACCGAGTATCGCGCCAACAACGGCAAGGATCAGCATGAGCATGGTCACAATAACCAACGCGGCAAGTATCGACGGCACGTGATTCTGCTGCAGCCACAACATCGGGCGAACTGTAATCAATGCGAGGAACGCAGCGATCAGAAACGGCACCAACAGGACCGACATCATCTGCATGCCGTAGATCACGACGACAACGGCCGCAAGGACGATTATCGTGCTGGTCTTGTTTTGTGTCGGGCTATCCACGGTCGGATGATCTCACACGTTGCCAGTACAGGCGAACCTTGCCGAGTCCACTCGCACCTGTTGAATACCAGGCACTTTGGCACGCGTCAGTTTGTACCCTTCGGCGTATACAGCTCGGCCTCTTCGCGCGTGAGCTGGTCGATTTTGATGGTCCATCGAGCCAGCGTCGAACTGACGCGCAACTGGTACAGGCCCGCCGTGTGGAACAGCTTGACACCATTGCCGCGCCGCTTCGTGTACAGCACGCGGCCGAGATGTTTGCTGGTCTTTGCTTCGACCAGGGTGATCTCGAGGCCCATCATTTGCTCGTAGTCACCATCGAGGCGCCAGTCCATCACCCAGGGTGCTTCGACGCGGAAGATCGCAGTCGTGGTATTGCCGGAGCCTTTGAATTCGGCAACGCGCGTCGCCCCATGAGCGGTTGCGCTCGCTACGGCCAGCAGTGCAAATACGAAAATGAGAATGGTTCTATGCATGTGTGCCCCGGATTCTAGCATCTGGAAATGTGTCAGCGCGCAAGGTAATGTAACGCGGCAGCGGCAAACGAGCGTGCACGTTTGCCAATCAGCTTTTCGAGAATTTCACTCGATCCTGTATTCCCTTCCTCGAGCATTATCAACTGGTCACGAGTTACGGGGTAGAACGGTAGCCAGTCGAACAGCATGGCGCCGGTCTTCATCAGCCACAATGGCATCGGCAGTAGTATTTTTGACTTGCCCGAAGCAGCCGCGATTCGCCGCAACATTTCGCCCCAACTCAATACTTCAGGTCCGGCCAGTTCGATCGTTTCACCAATGGTGCTTTGGTCCTCCAGTGCCGCCACAAATGCCGCCGCGACGTCTTCAACATGCACGGGTGACATTTCAACGCCGGGAAAGTCCACGGCAGGGATGGGAGGTCGCACCATGTCGCGATACAACTGCGTAGCAAACTCCATAGTTCCGCGTGGATCCCCGAAGATCACCGATGGCCGCAGCACCGTAACATCAAGTTCACTTTCGAGCGCATGCACTTCGGCGCGCCGCTTGGTCGATTGATATTTTGTGCCCGGGTCCTTGACACCGATCGCGCTCATCAATAGCAGTCGCGATACGCCGGCCCGTTTCGCCGCTGCGACCGTATCGACGACACCCTGATACTGGGTCGTTTCGAACGTAATTCCCTGGCGAGGGAATTCTCGCAACAGCCCCACGCAGTAGATGGCGGCATTGCATCCTTCGAGCACCGCGCTCATGGCTTCGGGCGACGACACATCGCCCACGACCTTCTGCGCGGGCGTGCGCATTTTGTTCTCGCTGCCAGGTCGCACGAGCAGACGGACCTCGTGTCCCGCCGCATTCAGTGCGTCGACAAGATAGCCGCCTACAAAACCTGTACCGCCAATGATTGCTACTCGCATCTTTTATCCGACTCTTAAATCGCGGATCAGGTTCCATCTCCGCTCACAATGCATTGTAGACTGTCGCGACAATGTTCTCTGTTAGAAATCTCATTGCACTCGTAGCTGTCGCCTGCATCGCACTCGTCGGTCTGCTGCACAGCGGCCTGTACCTTCCCGCGATCGCCGCAAAACTTATCGCGTCCACGGCTTTCATTGCCGTCGCAGTGCGATCAGGAGCAATGGCGTCAAGATACGGGCGGCTTATTCTGCTGGGCCTTGCACTCTCGTGGTGCGGCGACATGTTTCTCACCGGCGAGTCTCGGCTTGCGTTCCTGGCTGGCCTTTCGGCATTCCTCCTGGGACATGTTGCCTACGTCACCGCGTTTGTCAGGCACGGCTATCAACGCGGCTGGGTTTATGCCGCGGCAATTCCCGTAACAGCACTCGCGATTGCGGTGTTCGCCTGGCTCGAGCCGCATACTCCGGCTGACCTCATGCTTCCGGTCCGCGCGTACATCGCGGTCATCAGCCTGATGGTCATCTTCGCCTACGGCACGCGCGGCCGTGGCGGTTCGGTGTTGATTCCTGTCGGAGCCACGCTGTTTTTCCTGTCAGACCTCTCGGTCGCCGCACTGTGGCTTGTGCAGACAGACTATCCGACTTATGTGCTGGGCTTGCCGTTTTACTACGCCGGTCAGGTTTGCCTTGCGCTGAGTGTCTCGCACTCGCGATCCCACTGAGGCGTTTCCGAGAAGCGTTCAACGAGAAAGTCAATGAATGCGCGCACCCGGTATGACAAGTGTCGCGTCGGCGGATACACGGCGTAGGCGGCGGCCAGCGGCCATGTGAGTTCGTCGAGTATTGGAACCAGGTTGCCGCGACGTATGGCCTCCGACGCGATAAACGTCGGTTGCATGACGATGCCCAAACCATGTGCGGCGGCGTTCGTAAGAAAGTCGCCGCTGCTGGCGCGCATGACTTCGTTCACTTCGACCGAGTGCCTGTTACCGCTCTCGTCTCTCCATTCCCATTGGCACGGGTCCACGAGATTTGAGTACACGAGGCAATCATGTTCGCGCAGCTCATAAGGTGTCTGTGGCTCGCCGTGCGTCTTGAGATAGTGCGGTGAAGCGCAGATTACCGCGTTGACATCGAACAACTTGCGCGCAATCAGGGATGAGTCCTGCAGGTGTCCGATACGAATCGCAACATCAACCCCCTCCTCCAGGAGATCGACACGTCGATCGTTAAGATCGAGATCAAAACGTATCCTGGGGTGTATTTTCGAAAACGCCGCGATCGGTTTGCACATATGACGCACGCCGAATGACATGGGCAGAGCAACCCTCAGCGAGCCGCGCAATTCACTGTGCTCCTGCTGTACGGCTGACTCCGCTTCTTCGAGATCGGCCAGGATGCGGGCACTGTGCTCATAGAAGCTCTGCCCGGTTTCGGTCAGGTTCAGCGTACGGGTCGTGCGTCGCAGGAGCTGCACACCCAGTCGCTCCTCGAGAGCCGAGACCCGCCGGCTGACGGCCGATTTGGCGCTATTGAGCCGCTCCGCGGCTGCCGTGAACGTACCGGCTTCCACCACGGCCACAAATGCCTGTAAATCCTCGAATCTGTCCATATTGTTGCGTTTTTCGGAACAATAATATCCAAAGACTAGTCTTTATCTCGTGATTGTCAACATAGACACTATGCCCATCACGGCGATACACCGCCAAAGGAGACATAGACATGACCGCAAAACGCCCGCTGAAGATTCTCGAGATCACTGCAAGCGCCCGCTATGAGGACTCGATCAGCCGCGACCTGACGACCGACCTGATCAACGCTCTCGAAGATCGATACGGCAGCGCCGACATCAGACACCGCGACCTGGCGAAGGGCGTGTCCTTCGTTGATGAAGAGTGGATCGTTGCCAATACCACGCCCGAGGAAGAGCGCACTGAGGATCACCGCCTGACACTGGCGAGATCCGACGAGCTGGTTGCCGAAGTGCAGGATGCCGACGTACTCGTAATCGGCACACCGATCTATAACTTCTCGGTCCCGGCCGTACTGAAGGCCTGGATCGACATGATCTGCCGCGCCCGGCTCACATTCCGCTACACGGAAAGCGGCCCGCAAGGACTGCTGACAGGCAAGAAAGCCTACGTCCTGGTGCCATCTGGTGGCGTGGAAATCGGCAGCGCAGTGGATTTCGCCACACCATACCTGCGTCATGCATTAGGCTTTATCGGGATTAGCGACGTGGAATTTGTCGGCGCACGCGGCGCCGATCGCGACGACGGCCAGGCCCTCAGCAACGCACGCGCCCGTATTGCGGAGATCGTTCATCTCGCACCCAAAGCGGCCTGAGCCGCGAGGAGCCAACCATGCTCGACATCATTCGATCAGAGTCACGAGGCGGCGCGGACCACGGCTGGCTGAAGGCGAAGCACACGTTCTCGTTTGCGGAGTACCGGGACCCAACGCGGGTTCACTTCGGCATGTTGCGTGTCATCAACGAAGACCGTATCGCGCCCGGCCAGGGCTTTGGTGCGCACCCGCACAACGACATGGAAATCGTCACGTACATCATCAGCGGCGCGATCGAACACAAGGACAGCATGGGTAACGGCACCGTGATTTCGGCCGGCGAGGTGCAGCGAATGACAGCAGGAACCGGCGTTTTGCATAGTGAGTTCAATCACTCGCAGGACGAGGAGTTGCATCTCCTGCAGATCTGGATCTTCCCTGAGGAACAGAATCTCACGCCCAGCTATGAGCAAACCCCGTTCCCGCGCGAGGCAAAACTCAACCGTTTACGCCTCATCGGTTCGCGAGACGGGCGCGACGGTTCCGTTACGATCCACCAGGACGTCGATCTCTACGCAAGCGTGCTGGAGAGCGACAAACGAGTGGCACTCGACGGCGTCGCGCATCGACGCGTGTTCGTGCAGGTCGTATCCGGCGAACTGCTCGTCAACGGTGAGCTGCTCAATGCAGGCGACGGTATGCAAATTCGTGATCAGGACACGATAGATATAGCGGCACAGTCGGAATCCGAGTTCCTGCTTTTCAATCTGAGCTGACAGACATGCGCTAGAATGCGCGCATGCGAACGCTCACCCTTATTGCCGGTCTCTCTCTAATCGCCGCCTGCGGCGGCGGTGGAGGCAGCACGCCGGCCACTACAACACCCGCGAACCCTCCTCCGTCCGGTGCGACAAAGATCGGTGACATTCAAGGCACCGGAAGTGTCAGCCCGATGGAAGGCCAGGTTGTCACAGCAACCGGCATCGTGACGGGAGACTTCCAGGAGAACGATGCGGACGGTCGGCGCAACCTTGGCGGCTTCTACATGCAGGACGGACCACCTGATGCCGACCTGCAGACTTCTGACGGCATCTTCGTCTTCGACGGCGACAACCCCGTGACAGACGTCGATGTTGGAGACGTGGTCGAGGTACAGGGAACGGTTGCCGAGTACTTTGGTGAGACGCAGATCAACGCAAGCTCGGTTCGTGTGGCGGGGGTCGGTGCGCTAATCCCTTTCCCGGTTAACCTGCCGGCCAACGACAGTGCGGCGAACAGCGACGGAGATCCGATTGCGGACCTGGAACACCTGGAAGGCATGCTGGTCAGGTTCACTGATGCTCTGACCGTGACGGATCTGCGTAATCTCGAACGCTTTGGCGCGGTAACGCTGTCAGAAGGTGGCCGGCTGTACCAGTTCACGAACAGCAATGTGCCTGACCCTGCTGAATACAATGCGCACAAGGACCTGAATGCGCGTCGCTCCATCGTCCTGGATGACGGCCTGCGTTCCCAGAACCCTGCGGACATTCATTATCTCAACGCCGGCAACACGGCCAACTACTCGATTCGTGCTGGCGACCGGTTGAGCGATCTCACAGGAAACCTGCGTTACTCGCGTGGCTCCGGCGGCGACGGCGACGCAACGTGGCGACTCATGCCAACCGTGGACCCGGAGTTCGAGTCGTTGAATCCGAGACCTGGCGCACCAGCAATTGGCGGCTCGATCCGGGTCGCGAGCGTCAATGTCCTGAATTTCTTTTCCACCGTTGATGCGGGCCAGGACAACTGTGGCCCTCAAGGCACTTCAGGTTGCCGTGGTGCAGACAGCGCGACCGAACTTTCTCGGCAACTCGACAAGACCGTAACGGCCCTGGAGATGCTCGATGCCGATATCGTGGGCCTGATGGAACTCGAGAACAATGCTGACGAATCCATCAGCACAATCGTCGATGCTCTCAATGCGAAGATTGGCTCCGCCGACTACGCCTACGTCGATACCGGCACGATCCACGATGACGCAATCAAGACGGGGTTCATTTATCGAGAAACTGCGGTGTCACCCAGCGGGAATTTCGCCTTGCTCGACCGCGGCGTGGATTCACGATTCAACGATGCACGCAATCGTCCGGCGCTCGCACAGACATTCTCTGTTGACGCAACGGGCGCAACGCTGACGGTCGTCGTCAACCATCTCAAGTCCAAGGGTTCGTCCTGTGACGCCGACGGTGACCCGAACCTCGGCGATGGCCAGGGGAACTGCAACCTGACGCGCACGAATGCGGCGGCCGCCCTGGCGGACTGGATCGCGACCGATCCAACCGGCAGCGGCGACACCGACGTCCTGATTATTGGCGACATGAATGCCTACACCATGGAAGAGCCGCTGGCCGCGTTTGAGAGTGCCGGGTTGACGAGCCTGCTGGGCAACCAATCGAACCCCTATTCGTTCCTGTTCGATGCACAATCGGGCGCGCTGGACCACGCCGTGGTTTCCGCAAGCCTGCTGCCGCAGGTTGTGGAGACTATCGAGTGGCACATCAATGCTGACGAACCACCTCTACTCGACTACAACCTCGAGTATGGGCGTAACCCGGCGTTATTTGACGGGAGCACACCCTACCGCGCATCCGACCACGACCCGATCGTGATTGGACTGGACCTGACGAACTGAGCCCTTCTGAAGTGGCGCTACTCGAGTTCAGTTCGCGCAAAAGACCGGTCGGTCGGACATATTATTTCGAAGAACGAAACGCGATAACATGGCCTTACCATTCAGGATCTGCCCGGGCGGAGAGTCTCATGAAGAAAATCGCATTCGTCGTTTTTTGTTCAGTTTTGTGGATAAACGCATACGCCGGTACACCCGGCACCATGCGCGTTGACTACTTCCACAGCGGCAACAACGAGACGGAGATGTTCTCGCTCGATCAGGTCGTAGTCGAGCCATTGCCCTGGACGGGCAATATGGCACAGCCGTATGACAAGACCTCCCGCGGCAAATACCTGTTCGAGATCATCGATCCGGAGAACGGCGACATTGCGTGGTCGCGCAGTTTCAGCAGTATCTACGGTGAGTGGGAGACCACCGGCGAGGCACGAGAAATCAATCGCTCGTTCCACGAATCCGTTCGCTTTCCTGCACAAGATTCGATATTCGAGCTCGTGATAAAGAAACGCGGCCCTGGCAACGTGTTCGAAGAGGTGTGGCGCATCGCACTCGACCCGTCTGACGTGCTCGTACACCGTGAGTCGGCGATGTATGCCGATCACGTCGTCGCTATTCACAAGAGTGGTGACGCGGCCAGCAAGGTCGACTTGTTGCTCATGGGTGATGGCTACACGGCCGCAGAACACGATGCATTCATCGCCAAGGCAGTAGAGTTGACGGAGATACTCTTTGCCACATCCCCGTTCAAGGAACGCCAGGACGATTTCAATGTCTGGGCCATTGCACCGCCCGCGTCACAGTCGGGCGTCTCTCGTCCGTCGACCGGCACATTTCGTGACTCACCGATCGGCGCGACCTATGATTCATTCCGTTCCGAGCGCTACATACTGACGTTCGACAACAAGTCCATGCGGCGCATTGCGTCATCCACGCCTTACGACTTTGTCGAAATACTGACCAACTCCGAGGTCTACGGCGGCGGCGGCATTTACGGCCTTTTCAGTACGGCGGCCGCCAACAGCGAATGGGCGCCGTACCTGTTCGTACACGAATTCGGCCATCACTTTGCCGGACTCGCCGACGAGTACTACACGAGCTCGATCGCCTACGAGTTGCCTGAAGTAATCACCGAGCCCTACGAACCAAATATTACGGCGCTGCTTGACCCCGAAAACCTCAAGTGGAAGCACCTGGCAACACCGAACACGCCGCTACCGTCGTCATGGCCCAAGGAAGTGTACGAGGAACATTCCATTGCGTACCAAAAACGACGGACGGCCATGCGTGCCGAGAATGTTCCCGAAGCCCAGAT
>Ga0316189_10003106_pt1 | contig 16158 bp, 16 predicted proteins | sample LowCovwburrow_MG_FD_204930 | JGI IMG/M metagenome (GOLD analysis project Ga0316189, IMG submission 204930) | Coastal sediment microbial communities from Maine, United States - Lowes Cove worm burrow | ecosystem: Environmental > Aquatic > Marine > Coastal > Sediment | place: USA: Maine... | reverse complement strand
CGTGAAGGTCTAACCTGTGTGCTGTCTGTCAAAGTGCCTGATCCGAAATTCTCCAGCCAGACCAAGGATAAATTGGTTAGTTCAGAAGTCCGCCCCGCGGTCGAAAACCTGATGGGTGAAAAGCTGAACGAATGGTTCGAAGAGAACCCGCAGATGGCCAAATCGATCATCTCGAAGATCGTCGAGGCCGCCGCCGCCCGTGAGGCCGCGCGCAAAGCCCGCGAAATCAGGCGCAAGTCGGCGATGGATGTGAACTTTAACGCGTCCAAACTCAAAGATTGCTCTGAAAAAGACCCCTCCAAAACCGAAGTCTTCTTGGTGGAGGGTGACTCTGCGGGTGGCTCTGCCCAAACGGGCCGCGACCGCAGCACGCAGGCGATCTTGCCGCTGAAGGGTAAAATCCTGAATGTCGAACGCGCGCGTTTTGACCGGATGCTGGGCAGCCAAGAAATTGGCAACCTTGTTATGGCGCTGGGCACAGGTATCGGCCGTGACGAGTTCAACATCGACAAGCTGCGCTATCACAAGGTCATCATCATGACCGACGCGGATGTCGACGGTGCGCACATCCGTACCCTGCTGCTGACGTTCTTTTTCCGCCAAATGCCGGAGTTGGTAGAAGGTGGCTATCTCTACATCGCGCAGCCGCCGCTTTACAAAGTGTCACGCGGTAAGTCCGAGGTGTACCTCAAGGACCAACCAGCGATGGATGAATACCTGATCGAGCAAGGCATCGATGGCGCGATGCTGCGGCAAGGTAATGGCGAAGAGATCGCCGGAGCAGACCTGCGCCGTGTTGTCGACGAAGCGCGCCAGCTGAAGCGCGTGCTCGAAGCCTTCCCAACGCATTACCCGCGCCACATCCTTGAACAGGCCGCAATTGCGGGTGCATTCGTACCCGGTGTGGTCGACAATGACCTGCAAGGTACCGCTGACCGCGTGGCAGAGCGGCTCGACCTGATTGCACTGGAATGGGAGCGTGGTTGGCAAGGCCGTATTACCCAAGACAAAGGCATGCGGCTCGCGCGTATTCTGCGTGGCGTCGAAGAGGTACGTACGCTGGACGGACCCATGCTGCGCGGTGGCGAAGCACGCCGGACAGGGACATTCACGCAAAGCCTGCAAGACGTTTATAACCTGCCCGCAACCTTGGTGCGCAAAGATCGCAGCCAGATCATTCATGGTCCGCTTGATTTGCTGAAAGCGATCTTGGAAGAGGGTGAGAAGGGACTTTCATTGCAACGCTATAAGGGCTTGGGCGAAATGAACCCTGACCAACTCTGGGAAACTACGCTGGATCCTGATGCGCGCACTTTGTTGCAAGTGAAGGTCGAAGACCTGGCCGAAGCTGATGATCTGTTCACCAAACTGATGGGTGACGTTGTGGAGCCACGGCGCGAATTCATTCAGAACAACGCACTAAATGTCGAAAATCTGGATTTCTAGCGGCGCGTGAGCTTGAAGATAAATGGGGCAAGCGCAATCACCAATGTGATGCGGATAATATGCATGACCGAAACATAGGTCACGTCTTGCTCCATCGCGAGGGTCAGCAAAGACATCTCAGTCAGGCCGCCAGGAGAGAAGGCAAGGAAGGCCTGCGCCAAAGGGATGCCGCTGATCACAACGATCAGTTCGGCAAAACCAACGGCTGCAAGCAGCATCAGTAGCGATGCAATGGCAGACAGACCAATGTCTGTCCTGATCTCCGCAAGCGTCGCGCCGATGAACCGCGTCCCAATCACTGTCCCGATTGTCACTTGTGCCGCGATCACAAAGATAGTGGGTGGCGGAACGGTCACCCAGCCTGCGATATGCGCGACACCACTTATGATCATAGGCCCAAAGACCAGCGCCGCAGGCAGGCCCAACTTCGTGCCCAGAATGGCACCCGCAGCTGCACAAATGCCCAAGATCACATAGTCCAGTGCGGTGATTTGATAAATACCCACCCAATTCACCGACCCCCGCCCGCCGCTGGACACGCCCAGCATCAAACCAAAGAACAGGGCGACAAAAACGATAATGATCAAGACGCGTGCGGCATGGGCCAAAGCGATCCGACGCTCATCACCTCCCGCTTCAGCGCCCAGAAGAAGCATCTCATTCAAACCGCCGGGCATGGCGCAGTAAAATGCCGTCACGGGGTCATATCCTCCGATCCGCCGATAGACAGCGTAAGAAATACCCGAGGCACAGGCCAAGAAAAGTGGTAGCAAGAAAAGCGTCAGCAGCCATGTACCAAGCAGCCCGAAAATCTCGGCCGTGACCGCCGAGCCAAGCATCACACCGATGACCGGCATGACAAAAGGGCGTAATTTGTCGGGACCGGAAATCGGCGCCCGCAACATCGCAGCCACGGTGTTTGCGATCATCGGGCCCAGCATCCAGGGCAGCGGCAAGCCCGCAAAAAAGGCGGCTATGCCGCCAGTCAGTCCAATTGCCAAAGCCACAATCTGCGGGGTGAGGGGGGCAGGCGTGTTCATCCCAAGGGGCCTAAAGGCCACCGATGTGATGCGTGCCGCGTTCTTTGGCCAATTGCATTTGCTTCTGGCGCTCGCGGAATCGGCCTTTATCTTCTTCAGTGGTTTCATCGATGCACTGATGACAAGATACGCCTTGCTCAAATGCCGGATGCGTTTTGTCTTCTGGCACAATGGGACGGCGGCAAGCGTGACACAGGATATGGGGGCCCTCTTCAAGCCCATGTCCTACGCTGACGCGCGCATCAAAGACAAAGCATTCCCCGTCCCATTTACTTTGGTCTTCCGGCACATCTTCAAGATACTTCAGAATGCCACCTTTGAGATGGTATACATCCTCTACACCCTGACCCATCAGGTAATTCGTTGATTTTTCGCAACGAATCCCGCCGGTGCAGAACATAGCAACCTTCTTGTTGTGGAAACGATGCTTGTTCTTTTCCCACCACTCAGGGAATTCACCAAAACTTTTGGTTTGCGGATCAACGGCCCCTTCAAAGGTACCAATCGCAACCTCATAGTCGTTTCGCGTGTCGATGATGGCCACATCTGGCGCGCTGATCAGATCATTCCAATCGGCAGGATCAACATAGTTGCCAACCCGCGCAACTGGATCGACATCAGGCTGCCCCATGGTCACAATCTCCTTTTTCAGCCGGACTTTCATCCGGTGAAAAGGGGCGACCGTTGCCGTGCTTTCCTTCCACTCAAGGTCGGCGCAACCGGGTAGGGCGCGTAGGTGGGTCAATACCGCGTCGATCCCGGCGCGATCCCCCGCAATGGTGCCGTTCACGCCTTCTTTGGCCAAAAGAAGGGTTCCCATGACGCCGTTGGACTTGCACAAATCCAATAATGGGCCTTGCAGCGCGGCAGGATCGTCAAAGCGAGTAAAGTGATAGAGGGCGGCGACAGTATACATAAGTTTCAGATACGCCTGTCCGTTCAAAGGGGCAAGTCGCGCGATGCAGCAATCGCCAGACCATCTGCCACGGCGGTAAATGCTTCGGCGCGTTCAAGCGTGGCATCTGGGAACATCGCAATCATGACCCCCTCGACGATCTTCAACAGACTGGAACCACCGACAAAAACAATCTTGCCGATCTTGTCTGGAGATACCCCCGCCATTTCGAGTGTTTCGCCTGCACAAGCCTCAATCTGAGCGGCGTGTCCGGACAACACAGTATCCATCGCTGATTGCGTCAGTTGCGCCCAAAGTGCAGTTTCAATCACTCGCAGATCAATCGCCGCTTCAGAAAGGTCAGGTTGGTTCAGCTTGATCTTGCCTGCCTCGACCGCGAAAGCGATGTCATGCCCCAACTCCATTTCAAGGACGGTTTCTAGTCGACCGAAGAGCGACCGGTCTATCCCGAGCTTGGCGAAATCGACAGCCATCCGACGATTTTCAGTGGTGTAGACAAACGGGATTTTCTGCCAAGTCGCAAGGTCGTTGAAGATCGCATTTGGCGCAATGTGGCGACCATCACCCAATGCGTTTCGCACCTCTGCCCCGCGTCCCAAAAGCGGCATGACTTCGGCAATACTGATCGCACGGTCGAAATCGGTTCCACCAACACGCACACCATGGCTCGCAATGATCCGTGTTGTGTCGCCATCACGTTCGAAAATGGAAAAGTCTGACGTGCCGCCGCCAATATCGACGATCATCCCCAGCGCACCCTTGTCGAGCGGACCACTCGCCAGCGCCGCTGCCTCAGGCTCATACATAAACGCCACGTCCCTGTAGCCCGCAATCAAATAAGCCTCGCGCAGATCAACCTCAGCCTGCGCATTTCGCACGGGATTGCTCGAATGAAATCGCACTGGACGCCCTGACAGGGCGGTATCATATGTCTGCCCGGTCTCTGCCTCGGCGCGTTCGCGGATCATTTGCAAAAACCGCGCCACCACCTCGATCAGGGTTAGCCGCTCATACGCAATCTGACGCTTTTCGCGCATCAAGGGCGTGCCCAATACGGATTTCAGCGCGCGCATAAAGCGCCCTTCGCGGCCATCAATCAACGCCGCATTCGCTACAGACCCATAGGTTGTCACCTTGCGATCATAGTCAAAGAAAACGGACGTCGGCAGCGTCTTGCGCCCCGGCTCGACTGTAATCAAATGTGGGCGGTCCGCGGCCATCACCCCTGCTGCAGTATTGGAGGTGCCAAAGTCGATACCCAAAGTCGCCATAACAGTCCCATATTCACAAGTGAAAGACGCGGCTGATATGAAATCGGCAGACGGCTGACAAGGGTTCTTTTGCCGATCCATGCACAAAGCGGTCGCGGGCCCGCGCTGAACACGCTATTTTTGAACAACAATAGCGGAGCACACCATGACCCATGCCTTACTCGTCATCGACGTCCAAAATGATTTCTGCCCCGGAGGGGCGCTTGCTGTGGATGGCGGAAACGAAATTGTCGCGGGGATCAACGACAAAATGAGCGATTTTGCCGCTGTGATCATGACGCAAGACTGGCACCCAGCGGGGCATTCGTCCTTTGCCTCTACGCATGATGCAGCACCGATGAGTATGACAGAAATGCCTTATGGCCCGCAGGTTCTTTGGCCGGATCATTGTATCCAAGGTACAGACGGCGCGGCATTCCATGCTGACCTGCAAATTGACCGGGCCGATTTGATCATCCGAAAGGGTTATAATCCGGCGATCGATAGCTATTCGGCCTTTTTTGAAAACGACAAGACCACGCCTACCGGACTAGAGGGTTATCTGCGAACACGTGGTATCGACACTCTAACCATTGTTGGTTTGGCCACAGATTTTTGCGTCAATTTTTCGGCCGTAGATGCGGCGAAACTTGGGTTCAAAGTGACGGTTGATATGGCGCTTTGCCGAGCGATTGATTTTGACGGATCGCTGAAGGCGGCAAAGGCAGGTATGACTGGCGAAGGTGTTGTGTTGGGCTAGCGGCCGCGACCGGCAAACCAGACCGAGGACACACCAGCCACCATAATAACGACAAGGCCCATCAGGCTTAAACCATCAGGCCATTGCCCAAAAACCGCCCAACCAACGATCATCGCGGCCAAAAGTTGGCTGTAGATCAAGGGGGCGACCACGCCTGCAGGCGTGGAACGATTGACCAAAACCAAAAGCAAATTGCCCCCGGCAGACCCCAAAGCAGAAATTGTTATCAAACCAAAGAGCGGCAAGGTCATGTCGGGTGTCTGCGACAGCGCGAAGGGTGATAGCAAAACCGCCCCGATCAGCAATTGTGAAAACAGTAAAAAGCGCGGGCGAAATTCACCTGCCAGCCAACGTGTTGCAACTAGATATGAGCCATGAAAACAGCCCGCCAAAATGGCAAACCCCATGCCAGCGGTCATGCCAAAACCGGGGCGGACCACCAGCAAGACGCCTGTAAAACTGATCAACAATAGAAAGGTCCGCAACGGTGTGATCCGCTCGCCCAAGAGTGCCGCTGACAAAAAGTAGGATACAACAGGTCCCACAAAGAACCCTGCAAAGACATTTGCCATCGGTTCCGTCTTGAGCGCGGTTAGAATACTGACAATGCCACATACAATCAGGGCTGCGCGCAGATACAACCGCCAGTCTTTGAATTGTGTCAGATCAGTCCTGACCAAGCCGCATAATGGTGCGAGCAACGCAGCCGCCAAAGCAAACCTAGTCCATGCAACAAAGGTTTGGGGGAACCCTGCGCCTGTCAACAGCGTCGCAGCGGCGTCGCCGCAGACAATCAGCGCCATCGCAAGAACAACCGCGCCGACCAAGCGGGCGGAATAAGGAGAGTGGGTCATACGTGCTTGGGCTTTCTGCGCTACGCAAAGACTTAAGAGTTAAAAGAGCGTTTGGCTGGCGACATACAGCAGAAGGACCAGACCCAACATTAGACCACCAAGCGCCATTAAGCGACGGCCCTTCCTCTTTTGTGCCGCGATGCGGGCGGCTGCAAGCCCTGAATCGGCTCTTGGGCGATTTGGCGTGGGTGCCAATAGCTCGTTTGCCATGGGTTTCGCCGATGACAGCGCATCCATGAAATCGCTAAAGTCAAACTGACCCCAGTCCGCATCACTTAGATCATGCGTTTGCAGATTGCTGGATAACCTTTCAATCAAACCAATCCGTGCCTCGTCGTCCTGCATCGGGAACCGACCTGGGGGAGCCCCGCTGTCGAATTGCTGGAGCGCAAAGCCGCTTTCGGTAAGGAAGGTTCGCACGGCCTCATCCGCTTTGGTGATGGCTGCGACAGTCTCTGGGTCGCGAAACATGGCAACCTTTTCGTTGACCATGCCGGTGATGGTTACATCGCCAAATTTGTCAGGCAATCCCTCGGGGGTGATTGCCACCATGTCGAAATCGTATTGCAATGCCATGGTTTGACTGCCCCCCCTTGCCACATGCGCGCCCTCTTGATCTAACACGGAAGCGCCAAGAGGGGGAACCGAATATGGTCGACATGGCTACGCGGGTTTGGAACCACAAATGGAAGATCGATCCAATTGTGCGGTCCTTGATCGATACGGACTTCTACAAACTTCTGATGTGCCAGTCCGTGTTCCGCAATCACCCCGATACGCAGGTCACCTTTTCGCTCATCAATCGCACCAAAACAATCCGACTGGCCGAGTTGGTCGACGAAGGCGAATTGCGAGAGCAACTTGACCATATTCGATCCTTGCGGCTAACCCGCGGCGAAAGCACTTGGCTGCGCGGTAATACGTTCTACGGCAAGCGCCAGATGTTCACGCCCGCCTTTATGGAGTGGTTCGAAAACCTGCAATTGCCGCCCTATCACCTTGAAAAAAAGGATGGGCAATATGAACTTACGTTCGAAGGCACATGGCCCGAAGTGATGCTGTGGGAAATTCCGGCATTGGCTGTGATCATGGAACTGCGCAGTCGCGCGGTTCTCAAAGATATGGGCAGGTTTGAACTGCAGGTTCTCTACGCGCGTGCGATGACAAAGCTGTGGGAGAAAGTGGACAAGCTTCAGCCAATCCCTGATTTGAGAGTTGCAGATTTCGGGACACGCCGCCGCCATTCCTATCTGTGGCAAGACTGGTGTGTTCAGGCGATGATGGAAGGATTGGGCAAGAATTTTACAGGGACATCTAACTGCCGCATCGCGATGATGCGCGAGATCGAGGCAATCGGAACAAATGCCCACGAACTGCCGATGGTTTACGCGGCATTGGCCGAAACAGATGATGCCCTGCGCCAATCTCCCTATGATGTTCTGGCCGATTGGCAAGAAGAGCATGATGGCAACTTGCGTATTATCTTGCCCGATACCTATGGAACAAAAGGCTTTCTGAGTGGCGCGCCCGATTGGCTCGCAGGTTGGACTGGAATTCGGGTCGACAGTGGCGACCCTGCGACGGGGGCTGAAACAGCGATCAATTGGTGGGAATCGCGTGGCGAAGATCCGCGCGACAAACTGGTGATTTTCTCAGACGGGCTTGATGTCGATAAGATCGTTGCATTGCAAAAACAGTTTGAAGGGCGCTGCAAGGTTTCCTTTGGGTGGGGCACGATGCTAACAAATGATTTCAAGGGCCTTGTCGCGGGTGATGCGCTCGCGCCCTTTTCACTTGTCTGCAAGGCGGTGGCTGCGAACGGGCGGCCTACAGTGAAGCTCAGTGACAACCCTCAAAAAGCGATGGGCCCAAAAAGCGAAATAATGCGTTACAAGCGCGTATTCGAAGTAGGTGAACAGGAAGCCATCGATGTGATCGTTTAACCCAAACGGTACGGAAAAAACTACGGGTGCTTGGATTGGCTCCCTCAATATTTAAGGACGTGAAACCATGTTTCACATTAGAGCTCAGGCGACAGCGTCCTCTTGCCCTCTCTTATCAAATGAAACTTGCGCGCGGTTCTTTCCGGCCTGTTTTGCCAACATTAACTGCGCGTCCGCATTATCGATCATCTGCTGGATCGGTACTTTAACGTTGCTCCAAAAGGCACCAACACTGATCGACACAATAAAAGTTGAATCGTTGTGAGAAAACGCCTGGCATGACACAGATTTCCTGATCCTGTCTGCAACCCCTTGCACATCAGTCGCTTCCAACCTTGGAATGTAAATGGAGAATTCATCACCGCCATGCCGTGAGAATACAGCCTCGTTGCGAATGCTGTCCGTAATGCGCGCGGCGACAATAGCCAACGCTGCGTCACCCGCAGCATGTCCGTGTGTGTCATTGACCTGTTTGAAATTATCAATGTCGAAGTAAAACAGCGCATGCCCAAGACTGATGTCAAATTTCTTTGCCCCGATAACAGCGTCCATACCACGCCGGTTCAAAAGATTTGTCAGTGAGTCTGTCTGCGCATAAGCGGCGAGAGTTTTTGCATGCTCAAACTGGCGGACTTCGCGCCGAAAAACGAACCCGATCATCACCATTCCAAGAACGTTGACCATGAGCAAAGTCGGCAGAACTGAAGCAATTAGAATCATAGCTAGATCGAATGGTAATACAAAGAATGCTGCAGCAGATGACGTAATGGCAACACCAAGAACAACGTCTTTAAGAATGCGGTTCTTGATCCGGTCCTTCAGCAACGAAGACCATCCTAGTGCAAGGGCGAAAGCCAACAAAAGCCCCACAATCCCGGCCGTTGTACCTGCCCCGCCAATTGCGATGCGGCAAATGATGCCAGAGCCCATGGCAATCAGCCCTGCAAGTGGGCCAACAAATGCAACGGCTGCCCCAACGAGAAGTGTGCGCGTGTCTAAGATCATACCCTCGCCAAGCGACAGGGGGTTGGTCATTACCAAGGCCACGATACTTCCAAACAAAAGACCAAAGGCGACCTGCTCATGTCTGGTTTCGCGGAATTTCTGTAGAACTGTATTCAAGAGGAAAGCCAGCCCAAGTAGGGCAAAGACCGGGGTAAGCAGAACCTGAAACTGAAACATAAAACGTCATCCAAAGATCGAACGCCATCAATGTCGCCTATTTGTCTTAACAACTGGTGAGTGGTGCTGGAAATGAGTTATGTAAATGATATTGTTATATAAATTAAGATGTGGCTCTACCCGCGGTGCCTAGGGCTCTATTCGTCAATCTTGCCCCGTAGCGATTTGACTTCCCCGCGCGCTTTCTTGCCAGCAAGGCGCCGCTTGACTGATCCATAGGTCGGCCGCGTTGCAATGCGCCGCTTTGGACTCTCGCAGGCGCGGCGGATCAAATCGACCAACCTGTCCTTGGCAATTTCGCGATTACGGGCCTGACTGCGGGTTTCTTGAACAAACAAAACCAATGCCCCATCCTGAGTCCAACGACGGCCTGCCAAGCGTTTCAGCCGCGCCTTCACGGGGCCGGGCAGATTCGGGGACCGCGCCGCTTCAAACCGAAGCTCGACGGCGGTGGACACCTTGTTCACATTCTGACCACCCGGACCAGAAGACCGGGCAAAACTCTCGGTCAGCTCCCAGTCTGCAATCTCGATATGATCATTCACTCTCATCATCTTGCCCTAAAAACTCCCGCCGGAGGCTCCGGGGGTTGCGCCACAAAACCAAACTTAGACGTCATTGCGCACAAGAAAAAGGGCCATCCCGGCGATGGGATGGCCCTTTCCTGAATTACGGAGGTGGGTCGGTTAGGATCTCCACCTTGGGGTCTCATCAGCCAAGGGCTGCCTTAGCTGTGATCCTCCCAAGTTGTCCCGACACACTTCTCCAATACCTCATGATGCACTGGATCACCTCCTTTCAAATGTTTCGCCTGAAAAGAGATTCGCACAGATTTAGTATATTTCAAGTAAAAAGATACCTGATGTCGTGTTTATGCGCCGCGTAGCAAGATGCGCGTAACAATGATGCGAAATGGTGCCAAAGCAAGCAGAGCGATTGTCAGCTTCACGCCCCAATCGGCCACGGCCAAGGTGACCCAAAGCGGCATGTCCGGACCCGTCAGCAGGAAGGGTGCTGCATCTTGCGCCCACATGACTTCTTCTGCGGCAGATGTGCTCAGGCCGTTGAAAGCTGCAGCAAATGCGATCGAGAAGAAGATCACTGTATCAACAGTCGATCCCACCAGCGTGCTGCCCAAAGGTGCCTTCCACCATGATCCTTCGCGCAGGCGGTGAAACACTGCAATGTCGAGCAGTTGCGCAATCAAGAACGCAGTCGCCGATCCGATCGCAATGCGCAGCGCCACGGCCGGATACTCAAACCCGTCTCCCTGCAGTATGATCTGGCTACCGATCAGCGAACAGATGATGCCGACGACCAGACCGGAAAACACAACCTTCCGCGCAGCAGACGGGCCGTAAACCCGGTTCATGACGTCAGTCACTAGAAAGGCGAGCGGATAGGTAAAAGCCCCCCACGTCAGCAGCCCATCAAGAATGAGAAATTGCACAAGAATATTGGACGCCACAACAATGGTGGCCATGGCGAGAACGCCGGGAAGGATACGTGTCATTTGGTTGTTTCCGTTTTGACAAGGGTGCGGCACTTGGCCCCCGTCCATCGGGGACATCGGCGCTTTAACCCTGTATCCCTAGTCCGTCAATCGGTATTCAACGATCTGTGTTTGCTGAAACCCGCGAAAGTTATCATCGGAAATCAAAGTCATCTGAAGCCCTGATGTGCCCTTCCAAACGCTGATCCCTTCGAGATTGTCATGCGTCCTCACGCCTGTCTGAAGGATCAGCTCTTCGTCGGTACCATCCAAAGCAAAGCGCCGGACCCTGCTGCGAAAGCCGACGCCAACAAAGTCGCGTTCAAGAACATAGAGCAACCCATCCGGCCCAATATCTGCACCGGAAATCAGAAAAGCCCCGCGTCTGGGAATGTGAAATGGGATATCCCAGACGCTGTTATGGAAACGGTAAACGGGGAAAGGGCGGGTTGCCAAACCAGACCGTTCAGGCAACGTATAGAGGGCGCCGTCTGCACCAATCGCCAAGGCTTCAAGCGATGAATTATGCTGTAGATCAGCAAAGGCCTGTGTCGTGGCCAAGACCGTTCCCGGGCGATCAACGTCATCAAAACGCCGAAGCCCATGCTGGCTTTCGAATGATACAAAGAGCCTGCCATCTGCTCCAATCGCGAGCCCCTCACTATCACTAAAAACACCAGCAAGCGGCGCGCGGGTAGGACCCAGCAGCCGGCGAAAGACCTCGAGTTCAATGCCAGTAATCTTATCGCCATCGCGCCGAATTGTGCCACGTGCAATGCCGGCACGGTCCGTCAGCGCCACAAATCCGCTACCGTCAGCAGTGACCTCTATCGCCGAAAACCCTCCAAACAATGGGTCGTCCATCTGCCAGTCATAGCTGCTCAGAAGCGTCGCCTCCGCATAGACAGGTAAAGCCCTAAGAAAGGCAACAAGGCAAAGAAGGCGCAGCACTTATTGGGCGTTCAACACAGCGTGGCATTGCCCGGGCAGGTTCGCCATTGTCAATTCAGCGCGCGGAGTGGGTGGCGGCGCATTCGGATCAGGTGGTGGCGGGTTCAAAATACGATCGACCCAAGCCTGCGCATCATCGCAGCCATCGCCGGGCGGCGGCGGGGCTTGGTTCGTGCAGCCAACAGCCCCCTCAGGGCAATTCAACCGCACATGAAAATGATAGTGATGGCCCCACCAAGGACGTACCTTGTTCAGCCAACTACGATCACCAGTGGCAGAGTTGCACATCGCGACCTTTGCGCCGGGGAAAATGAAAATACGGGCGGTGCGCGGGTCCGAGGCTGCGGCGCGAATAATTGCCTCATGCTCAGGTGTCCAACGACTATTTGTGAAAGCACCAGACTGGCGGCGCATCGAAATGGAGGAGATGCTTTCGCGTTCTTCGACTGTTAGATTCAACCGATCCGGCGGCAGCATCCAGACGTCAATATCCAACCCGGTCTGATGGCTGCGGTGCCCTGTTAGCATAGGGCCACCGCGCGGTTGGCTCATGTCACCAATATAGAGACCTTCCCATCCCGGTTGTGTCGCTGCAAAGCGGCTAAGGTCGCGCACGTAATCCAGCGTCTTGGGTTGTGCCCAATTGCGATTGCGCGACAGGCGCATCGCTTGCCAAGTGGGTCCTGTTTCTTCCAACTGTTGTGCGCCTGCCTGACAACCGCGCGCGTAGCCGCCAAAAGGCTGAGAAGCCTGTGCCGATCCCGCTGGCATTGCGCCGAAAAGCGTTTTGGCAATGCGATTATCGTTTATGTTCTGCGACGACAGGCTGACCGTTGGCGGTTCTTCCGCCTGACAAGCGGCCAATCCGGCGGCGAATACTGCTGCGATTATGAAGCGGACCATTCTGCGCGATCTCCGTTTTTGTTGACCCAGCGTAGCAAGAAAAGCCCAATCAAGAAAAGGAAGATTACGGGCAAGAACCCTAATTGGTTGTTACCTGTCATCAATGTGAACAACGTGATCAATGCAGGTGCCAAAAAAGCAGTCGCTTTGCCTGTAAGGGCAAAAAGACCGAATGCTTCAGCCGGACGATCGGGGTGCGTATGACGCACCATCATTGATCGGGATGAGGCGTAGACCGCACCACCTGCACCACCAATGCAAACACCACAAATGTAGAAGATGAGGTCCGGCGTGCCTGAGCCTTCGGCGAATGGAATGCCGAAGATCGCTTCGCGGGACATGCCAACGATGACGATAGATACTCCGATCAATACCCAGACCGCCACTTTGATCACAGGTTTGGGACCGATACGCGCATCTGCCAATCCTGAAAGCCACGTTGTAATGGCTGCTGCGATGGCTGCGACAATCCCGAAAATTCCGATTTGTGTTGTTTGCCAGTCCAGAACCAACGCGGCATAGACGCCCCCGAACGCATAAAGGGCGTTTAACGCGTCGCGGTAGAACATAGAGCCAACAAGAAAGTTCAACAAGCTCTTGCGATGGAAAACAGAGCGCAGAGTCTCAAGAAGCTCGCCCCAAACGGCCCCCAGTTTCGTTGATTTCTTTACGGCCTTTGGGTCGTCACGGACGAACATGAAAAACGGGATAATAAAGATCGCATACCAAATCGCGATGAATGGGCCGACAAAGCGGGTGCCTTCGCGCATTTCAGGATCAAGACCGAATAGGGGAGACAACCCAACGAATGTCACCCCTTTGTCGTTCTCGGCAAAGAAGATCAGCATAATGAAAAGGGATGTCACGCCGCCCCAATATCCGAATGCAGCACCGGAGCCTGAAATGCGGCCGACCTCTTGATCATTGCCAAGTGAGGGCAAGATCGCATTGACGAAGTTCAACGCGCTTTCGGCCGCGAAGAACCCGACATAAAAGATGATCAGTGTCAGCATGATGGTCGCGCCATCCGGCGTCAGACCCCACAGCATGAATGCGGCAACAACATAGATGACCGAGAAGAAAGCAATCCACGGCATTTTGCGGCCAGAGTTATCGGCAAATGCCCCAAGAAAAGGGGCCGTAAAGGCGATCATCAAGCCTGCAACCGTTTGCCCTAGTGACCAAACAGCCTGCGACTGCGCTTTCGCCGCGCCATCTTCCATGCCGGTGCTCAGGAAGTATTCTGTCGCCACAACCGCGAAGTACGGACCGAAGATGAATGTCAGGCCAAGTGTGTAGAACGGTTGTGAAGCCCAATCAAAGGCCATCCACCCCCAAATGCGTTTCTTTGGCACTGCCATATTCTTGTCCCTGCTCTTCCCTGATGGGATAAGACACAGATAAGCCTATGACTGGCAAGAATTCTTTATTTGGGTGTCCCATCGTCCTCGGGCGGCCAAGGGCGTGTGTTGTCCGCGTCGATCCATGCCTGAACCCAGGCAGGCTTTTCCGGCGACGGTTGATCCATGCCGACGGCGGCAAAGACTCGAGCCGGATCCACAATGCCGTTCTTGTCTGTCACGGCAGCGCGGTAAAGGGCCTGAACCGCGCATTGGTCGCCGATCCAGATCGATTGCTCCATATAAAAAAAGCGTTCACTCCAGCCCACTGCCTTGCTCACGGTGCGGAATTTGGCGAATGGCCGTATACGCTTGCGATACCGAACGGATGACCCTGCAATGGTCAAACCCCAACGGTTCTTTCGTAATGCGTTAAGTAATCCAACGCGTTGGGCAAGGCCGGTGCGCCCTAGATCAAGGATTGTGAGAATGCGCCCGTTGTTCATTTCCATGAATTGGTCAATGTCTTGAGGCCAGCATCGATGATGCGACACATGACTTTCCAGCGCACCTAAAGGCGGCATGCGGCTGCTTTTGATGATTTCTTTGATCAGGCGAATGATGGGATACATGCTTGGCGTCCTCTGCTTGCACGCTAGACATGAGCAGGCTTGACGTTTGCGTCAACTTTGACCTCACGGCAACCTTAGTCTTGCCGGAACGGAGATGAACGCTTAGGTCATGGCAGACAAATTGAAGGGCTCCATACGTATGCTAACAATTATCCAAGCCGTCCTGCTGATCCTCGGTGTGATCCGGTTTTTCGTAATCGCGCATTTCATCATGAGTTGGCTGATCCGCTTTGAGGTGCTCAACATCCGTCAGGAATTTGTCGGGCAGGTCTGGAATGGGCTCGAGCGTGTACTCGACCCGATCTATAGCCGCATCCGGCGTGTCATGCCTGACTTAGGCGGGATCGACCTGACACCAATCGTGGTTCTGGTTGGTATTGAGATTCTGCGCATCTTCCTGATCAACAACATGATGGCTTTCGCATAGTCAGGTTCTGGCCGTTTACAGGCCTGCGACAAAGCAAATGGTTGCCTCGCAAGTAGAATTGCTGAAAACTATAGATCATTGGGGCAACGCGGCGGGCATTCGTCTCGCCGCCAATTCGGGAAGAGCGACATGGGTATTCTAAATCTCAGCAAAAAGGGCATCGCGTTTGCGCTGTCCGCGCAGTTGGTTCTGGCCACGCAGGCCGTCACATTGGCGCAGGCAGAAATGCTTGGCACCGATGCTGCAATCAACAAATACACAGCATTGGCCAATCGCAACGCGCTGATGGATGAAATGCAACGTGAAGACGTGCAGGCCGAAATCGTCGCACTTGGCATTGACCCTGCTGAAGCCGAGGCGCGTTTGGCGGCCCTGTCAGACGCTGAAATCGCAATGATGCTGACGCAGATAGAAGACGACAGCGCGGGTGCTGATATTGTGGGCACCCTGTTCACTGTCTTCGTGATCCTGCTGGTCACGGATCTGCTGTGCTTTACACGGGTCTTTAACTTTACACGTTGCGTGCGCTAGCGTCTGTATTGCGGCGCTCTATCTGCTTGCTGGCCCTGTGCTGGCTGGCGGCTTGCGCCGCACCTTTCAACCCTGACGAACGGCTGTCCTTTGACGCCCCCACGCGGGCGCAGGTCACGGGTGTGCCGCTGATCCAGCAAGAAGACTTCTTTTGTGGCCCGAGCTCTATCGCGATGGTGATGCAGTGGGCCGGGGCAGATATTACCCAGCAACAGGTGGCGGCGCTCGCCTTTAGCCCCGGGGCAGGCGGCACATATCTGGCCGACATGATCGGAAGTAGCCGTAGGTTGGGCCAGTTGGCCGTGGAGATCAGCAACTTTGACCAGTTGCTGACCGAAGTCGCTGCAGGTCACCCGGTGATCGTGTTTCAAAACCTCGGTTTGGCCGTGCTCCCGGTTTGGCACTATGGCGTCGTGACGGGGTATGACTTTGAAAAAGACGAAGTCTATCTGAACTCGGGGCAGCTGGATCAGATGATCATGCCTTTCGTG
>Ga0316189_10003105_pt1 | contig 16160 bp, 9 predicted proteins | sample LowCovwburrow_MG_FD_204930 | JGI IMG/M metagenome (GOLD analysis project Ga0316189, IMG submission 204930) | Coastal sediment microbial communities from Maine, United States - Lowes Cove worm burrow | ecosystem: Environmental > Aquatic > Marine > Coastal > Sediment | place: USA: Maine... | reverse complement strand
AAGCAACTACGAACAATGAAACGGACTTAGAGGCTATGGTGTCTAAAATTTCAGAACAATTAGAATCTCCTATCTTAGATTCGACTCAACTTTACTCTGATTTACATCGCAGTTTAAAACTTGCCCAAAGTATCAATGCTAAAAAACAATTAGCTCAATCTTTACGTAATTTAGGGATATGGCATAAGGGAAATTCATCATTAGATTCTACAGAATTTTACCTAAAAAAAGCAGCATCCACCTATAAGGATTCTAATTTATATAGTCTCGAAGCCGAAACTTATTTAGAAATGGAAAATGCTTATAAGCAAAAAGGTGAATACGTAAAAGCCATGGCTGAAGATTTTAAAGCTCTAGAAATATATGAACAACAAAAAGATTTAATTGGTCTTTCAAGAAGTTACACATGCTTATGTGACATCCTATACTATCAAGAAAAATATGCTGAAGGCGCAGACTATTGTCAAAAAGCAATCGACATACAAAAGCAGTTAAATGTTCCTGATGACTTATCTGTAAGTTATAGATATAAAGCAGATAATCTTTTACTCTTGCATCGTTATGATGAAGCCTTACTCAATACGAATAGTGCTATAAAAGTTTTGAAAGATGCTGGCAAACCTGAAAGAGATATCGCACCAAACTACAATACACGTGGAAATATTTATAAATACCTCGAGCGTTATGATGATGCTATTATTGAATACAAAAAATGTTATGAACTCGCTAAAGCTAACAATATTGGCATAGGGATAATACCCGCTTTAGGAAATATAGGTCATGTGTATATCCTTCAAGACAAACATGAAGAAGCACTTCCGTATATTTTGGAAGCTATTGATATTATGAAAGAAAGTGGAAATACTCAAAACCTTTCAGAAAACTACATGCATGCTTCTGACAGTTATGCTGTTCTAGGCGAATTTGAAAAAGCATTTGAATATGAACGCCTGTATTCAGAACAGCGAACTAATAATATGGAACAGATTGTTGAACAACTAGAGACTGAACTTCAAATAAAATATGAAACGGCTAAAAAAGATGAAACCATAGTAGAGCAAGATGCTACGATAACACGTCAACGTAAAATACAAATCCTATACATTGGTATCGCCTTACTCCTAGCAATTATTCTCTTTGGAATGTATTACGTTATAAATAATAACAGAAAAAAAAGAAAAGCATTAGTGGTCTTAAATGAGGAGTTAGCTCTTAAGCAAAAGACCATAGAAGAATCAAATGTAAAACTACAAAACTCAATAACAGACTTAAAATCTACACAAGCTCAACTGATTCAATCTGAAAAAATGGCATCTCTTGGAGAATTGACAGCTGGCATTGCTCATGAAATTCAAAATCCATTAAATTTTGTAAACAACTTTTCTGAAGTCAGTTATGAACTCGTCGATGAGATGAATGAAGAAATTACCAAAGGAGATTATGAAGAGGCTAAAGAGATTTCGGTTGATATAAAGCAAAATTTAGAGAAAATACTCCATCATGGTAATCGTGCAAATGACATCGTAAAAGGGATGTTACAACACAGTCGAAATAATTCAGGAGAAAAAGAACTCACTGATATTAATAAGCTTACCGATGAGTACTTAAGGTTAGCTTATCATGGACTGCGTGCTAAAGACAAAAGCTTCAATGCAACTTTAGAAACCGATTTTGATGAGAATCTAGGTGAAATTAATATTGTAAGTCAAGATATAGGAAGAGTCGTTTTAAATTTATTTACCAATGCGTTCTATGCCGTAAATAAAAAACAATCGGAGACGGCATCAAAAGACTATCAACCAACGGTATCTGTCTCGACACTTAAAAATAAGGATAGTATTGAAATTTCTATAAAAGATAATGGCGATGGAATCCCAAAAAATATTTTAGATAAAATTTTCCAACCATTTTTTACGACAAAACCAACAGGTCAAGGCACAGGTTTAGGATTGAGTATGAGTTATGATATTATAACTAAAGGTCATGATGGCGAATTGACCGCAGAAACTAAAGAAGGCACAGGCACAATATTCAAAATTATAATACCATTAAATATATGACATTGAGAAGCATCATACTGTTTTTGTGTCTGGCACCTCATATTTTGGCTGCACAAAAAATATTGGAGTGGAGTTTCATAAGTGCGGAACAGGCAGACAGCCTGCGGTCAATCATCAAGACTACGTCCAACGACACACTCAAAATGAAGGCATCCAGAAGTATGGGGTTTTATTTTCAGGAAAGCCGTGCAGACAGCGCTCTGTATTACCACGACCTTCAATTGAAGTACGCAAACCAACTTGATTTGAAAATATGGGAAGCAGAAGGCTACAGCCAACGTGGTTACGTTCTGATGCTGTTGGGTAAATATCCAGATTCCTTTGAATCATTTACTAAAGGAATGGACATTGCCAAAGACAAAGAAAACAAAATCAAAAACTGGCATCCTGAGGTGTTCTCCAATGCTGCCAACTTTAACGATTCGAGATTAGCGGTCTTGGCGATGATTTACAACGATCTTGGAAATCTGTACAGAACTGTTGGCAATAAATCCTTGCAAAAAAGCTCACATCTTGAAGCCATTCGAATTGCCAAAGCAATCAAAAACACAAGAATCCTAGAACGCGGTTATTCAAATCTTTCACAGTCATTTCAACCGCTTTCCAATTTAGAATTCAATGCGTTGAGCGAAGCTGTTCAATACGCAGAGATTTCAGGATATAAAAAATATTCGGGAACTAACTATATGAAGCTCGCAAAATATTATGAGCAAAAAAACAATCCCGATTCCACCTTAAAGTATCTTCGAGCTGCAATTAGAACCCATCAAGACGAAAATAATCTCCGAGGATTGGCTGCGTCCAATAGTTATGCAAGCCATTATTTTTCAAATCGTCAAAAAATCGATTCTGCTATTTTTTATGCTTATAACGCTTTAAAAGCTGCCCAACAAACTACAACCTCCGTTGAGTTGAGAGAAGCTTATAAAGTACTCGCCGAAAGTTATGCCAATGAACAAAAACTTGACAGTGCTTATAAATACCGTTCTTTAGAATCTGCCCTTAACGACCGTTTGAAAACTGAAAAAATCAAGCAAATATCAGAATATCAAAATGTATTTTTTGGCGAACAACTAAAATTAAAGGAATTTGAAGTTGAACGACGAAATTACCAAAGCCGTATCAGACTGTTTATTCTTGGAGGTATTATCCTTGTGTTTGTTGTACTTGCGATTTTTCTATATCGCGACAATCGAATTAAACAAAAGGCAAAATACAAGGTCATGGACGCTTTCCAACAACTAAAGCAAACGCAGACCCAGTTGATTCAATCCGAAAAAATGGCATCTCTTGGAGAATTAACAGCTGGTATTGCGCATGAAATTCAAAACCCTTTAAATTTTGTTACCAATTTTTCTGAGGTTAGTACTGAATTAATTGACGAAATGACTGAAGAAATAGCTAATGGCGACTTTGAAGAAGTCCAAGCCATTTTTGTGGACCTCAAACAAAACCTCGAAAAAATAAAAAGTCATGGGAATCGTGCAGATGCTATTGTAAAAGGGATGCTTCAACATAGCAGAAATAATTCTGGTGAAAAGGAATACATTGACATCAATAAACTTGCCGATGAGTATCTCAGATTGGCTTATCATGGATTACGTGCAAAAGACAAGAGTTTCAACGCTACATTAGACACTGATTTTGATCCTAATCTTGGTAAATTACATGTTGTAAGTCAAGACATTGGAAGAGTCATTTTAAATTTATTTACCAATGCGTTCTATGCGGTAAATGAAAAGCAGTCTCAAACAACATCAATAGATTATAAACCAACAGTGTCTGTAACCACATTAAAAACGGAGAGCAACATAAAAATTTTCATAAAAGATAATGGAAATGGCATTCCAAAAGACATCATAGATAAAATATTTCAGCCCTTTTTCACCACAAAACTAGCTGAAAAAGGTACTGGACTAGGGTTATCGATGAGCTACGACATTATTAAAGCTCATAATGGAACTATTGAAGTCAATACAGAAAATGGAACTTTTACAGAATTCATAATAATATTACCGACAACAAAAACTAAAAAGACATGAAAATACTTGTAGTAGATGATGAAAAAGATGTTCAAATTCTTTTTCAACAACGTTTTAGAAAAGAAATAAGAAAAGAAGAATTAGACTTTGTTTTCGCTTTTTCAGGGGAAGAAGCTTTAGAGGTCTTAAATAAAATGCGTCACGAGGCAGTTTTAATTTTATCAGACATAAATATGCCTGGCATGAGTGGGCTTGAATTATTAAAGTTAATTAAAAAAGATTTTGTTGCGCCACCACCTGTTGTCATGATGATTACAGCTTATAGTGACGAAGAAAATTACAACACCGCTAAACAACTTGGAGCAGATGATTTTCTAACCAAGCCTGTCGATTTTAAATTATTAAAAGAAAAACTAATCCAACAAATATAATGGCAAAAATATTAGTCGTTGATGATGAACCTGATTTAGAGGTTTTAATCAAACAGAAATTTAGAAAGAAAATTAGACAAAAAGAATATGAATTTCTTTTTGCTGAAAACGGTAAAGTAGCACTACAAAAAATCGTTGATAATCCTGAAGTCGATATTGTATTAAGTGATATCAATATGCCCGAAATGGATGGACTTACGCTGCTCACTAAGCTTAATGAGTTAAGCCCACTTATCAAATCTGTAATTGTTTCAGCTTATGGTGATATGGGTAATATAAGAACAGCTATGAATCGAGGAGCGTTTGATTTCATTACCAAACCCATCAATTTTGAGGACTTAACAATTACCATGGAAAAGACCTTAAAACATGCTGAACACAGTAAACAAACTATTCAGGCGATTAAGGAAAATAATATTCTAAAAATGTACGTCGATGAGAATGTACTTAATTTTATGGGTAATCGTGAGTTTGAATCTGCAATTATGGCAAATGAAACTCTCGAAGCCACGGTAGTTTTTATTGATATTTGCGGTTTTACAGCTATCAGTGAAAATGCGCCTCCTGACACGGTTGTGACTATGATTAATTCCTATTTTGATGAAATGGTCAAAGAGATTATGGATCAAGACGGTTTCATTGATAAGTTTATTGGAGATGCAATTATGGCCATATTTAAAGGAGATTATCATTTAGACAGAGCCATTGATGCGGTTCTTGCTGTACGCAATAAAATAAACAGTTTACCACCTTTAGGAGATCAAATGCAATACAAACCCAAGGTTTCTATAGGGATAAAAAGTGGCGAAATGATTTCGGGAAATATAGGTTCGGTAAGTTTAAAGCGTTTAGATTACACTGTTATTGGAGACACCGTGAATACAGCAGCTCGATTGCAAGATGTCGCCAAAGAAAACCAAATTATCATTTCTGAAGATTGCTATGAACAAATAAAGGAATCCTTTAAATGCGAAAAAGTTGGTGATATCAATTTAAAAAATAAAGCCAATCCAATAACCATTTATCAGGTCATCGAATAATATGAAATCAATTATTTTATCCATTATAACCTTAGTATGTTGCTTTACTAGCAAAGCTCAATCAGAAACAGAACTGATTACAGAGTCGTTAGCACCAAAACTCGAAAACATTACATGGCTCACTGGAAATTGGAAAGGCAAAGCTTTTGGAGGACAAACTGAAGAAAACTGGAGTGAACCTTCAGCAGGTTCTATGATGGCAACATTTAAACTCATCAATGACGGTAAAGTGTCCTTCTATGAAATTGAAATTATACGTGAAATTGAAAATTCGCTAGTTCTTCAATTAAAACATTTTGATAGCGACTTAAAAGGTTGGGAAACTAAGAATGAAACTGTTGATTTTCCGCTGAAAAAAATCACTCCAAACACGGTTGTTTTTGAAGGTATGAGTTTCGAAAAAGTGAGCGCTACTGAAATGAATGTGTATGTTGATATCGAAAATAAAAGCGGTGAGATAGACACAGTGACATTTAATTACACAAAATCAAATAAGCCAATTAAGAAACTCACTGAAGTTAAAAAAGCTCAATCTAAACCCAGTATTGACGGAAAAGCAAATGATGCTATTTGGGCAGACACTGAGTGGTTACCCTTAAACCAATTATGGCTAGGTAATTCGTATACTCCCGAAGATTTTTCTGGTCGTTATAAACTCTCTTGGTCAGAAGATGCTCTTTATCTTTTAGCTGAAATACAAGATGATGTGCTTTTAGATAAGGAACAAGATCCGTTGGTAGCATGGTGGGACGATGACTGTTTAGAGATTTTTATTGATGAGGACAATAGTGGTGGTACTCATCAGTTTACACATAATGCGTTTGCATATCATGTTGCTTTAGACGGTAATGTTGTGGATATGTCAACTTCTGAAAAAGGAAAACTCTACAATTCTCACATCGAATCTCAAATAAAGACCGATGGACATACCACGATATGGGAAGTTAAAATTTCGCTTTATGATGACACCTATAAAGACGATGGCGTTAACCATCCTGTAAAATTACAACGCAATAAAGAAATAGGATTTGCTCTCGCGTATTGTGATAATGACAACAGTGCTAACCGTGAAAATTTTATAGGATCAGTTGCTGTTGAAGGTGATGATAAAAACAGAGGTTGGATAGATTCAAATATATTTGGAACTATAGTACTCAAAGAATAATTACAACAAAATTTATTATATGAAATATCTAATAGCAATAGCATTCTTAATGTTTAGCACATTTACATTCGCGCAAACACATCAAAAAATATATGATATTATTGATGCTGTTTCCGAAGAACGCTTAAGACAAGATGTAAAAACATTGGTCGATTTCGGCACACGTCATACCTTAAGCGATACGGTCTCAAGCACCAGAGGAATTGGAGCAGCAAGGCGATGGATAAAAGGTCAATTTGATAATGTTTCTAAGGATTGTAATAATTGCTTAGAGGTCTTCTATCAAAAGAATTTAGTAAAAAAAGGAACCAATGATCGTATCGTCAAAGATGTTATGGTAGTAAATGTTGTCGCTATACAGCGTGGTACAAAATATCCTAATCGCTACATCATTATGAGTGGTGATATAGATTCTCGAGTTTCAGACCCTAATGACTTTACCTCAGATTCTCCAGGAGCTAATGATAATGCAACTGGTATGGCAGGCGCTATTGAAGCCGCTCGTGTGCTATCGAACTATAGATTTGAGAGCAGCATCATTTATGTTGGTCTTTCAGGTGAAGAGCAAGGTTTATTTGGAGGACAAGGTCTGGCTAAATATGCAAAATATAACAATTGGGATATTATTGGAGTCCTTAACAATGATATGATTGGAAATATTACTGGTGTTGATGGTGTGATTGACAATCACACCTTCCGAATTTTCTCTGAGCCAGTACCTCCAACTGAAACTGAAGAACAACGAAAAGCTAGACGTTTTTATGGAGGAGAAGTCGATGGTATTTCAAGACAACTAGCCAGATATGTTCATAAAACGGTAACGACGTATATGCCAGAAATGAACCCGATGTTGGTATATCGACTAGATCGTTTTGGTCGTGGTGGTCATCACAGACCATTTAATGATGCAGGATTTCCAGGACTTAGAATTATGGAAGCTCACGAAAACTACACGCAACAGCATCAAGATATTCGTACGGAAAATGGTATTAATTATGGCGATACCTTTGAGCATGTCAACTTTGGTTATACTAAAAAGCTCACTGCTGTGAATGCTATTAATATGGCAAATTTAGCGTCTGCTCCTCCTGCTCCAACAACAGTAGCTATTGGTGGGATTGTTAAACCCTCAGTCACATTAAAATGGAATGCCGTGGATGGTGCAAAGGGTTATAAAATTTATTGGAGAGATACGACATCTCCAACTTGGGATAACAGTCGTTATATAGAAAACGTAACCAAATTTACTTTAGAAGGCATTGTTATCGATAATTTTTACTTCGGAATTGCAGCTGTTAATGAAGACGGGTTTGAGAGTGTTGTTGTTTTTCCTAATCAAATCATGAGATAAAAAAGGTTGTGCATAATTTGCTAAATTAAATAACATAAATTTAATAAAACTCAAAATAATGAAGTCATTATACTTTCTTTTCTTTTTATTTCCGATTACATTACTGGCACAATGGAATCAATTAGGCACTAATTTAAATGGTGATAATACAGAAGATCTTTTTGGAAAATCTGTAAGTCTTAATAATGATGGGACTAGAATTGCTGTTGGAGCGTATTATAACGATACCAATGGAAGTGATGCAGGACAAGTTACAGTATTTGAATTTATAAATAATTCTTGGTCACAAATTGGACAAAATATTTATGGCCAAAACACCGATGATAGAGCTGGAACTGAAGTTGCGTTAAATGATGATGGGACAATTCTTGCGGTTGGAATTATGGGATATAATAACATAACTGGAAGAGTTTTAATTTATAAAGAAGAAAATGGCGTTTGGAATACATTAGGAAACCCAATTGAAGGTGTGAGTAATAGTTTTTTTGGTCAACAGTTGAAGTTCAATAGAGATGGAACTAGAATAATAATCGCGGGATCTAGTGCTTCTGGTAATGGAAATACTAATAATGGTCTTGTACAAGTATATTCTTTTGACGGAACAGATTGGTTTCAATTAGGGCAAGATATTTGGGGGGGATGATTTCTTTACTTTCTTAGGTACTTATGTTGATATAAATGGCTCTGGAAATAGGATTGCAATGTCATCACCAATGCATAATGGTGCTAATGGTAGTAATGTAGGCCGAGTCTATATGTATGAATTGGATGGAAATTCTTGGATACAATTAGGTCAAGTATTAGAAGGCACAACGGAAGCTCAGGAACTGGGGCGCGGGATTGCAATGAATGAAACGGGAGATTTTATAGTTGCGGGTTCTCCATTTTATACACAAACCCTTAGAAAAGTACAGGTATATAAAATTATTAATGATACATGGACGGCCTATGGTCAAGAACTATCAGGAGAAGTCGAAGGAGATAATTTTGGCAGAACACTCGATTTTAACGGACAAGGGGATATCCTAGCTGTTAGTGTCCCCTTTAATAGCACCACAGGATTTATAAGAGGTGCTGTAAAAGTATACCAAGATCAAAATCAAAGCTGGATTCAAATAGGTGATGATATTTATGGAGAAGCGGATGAAGATCGAGCTGGGATTTCAATTAGTTTGTCCGAAAGTGGAGAAAAAATAGCTATAGGTTCTTTATATCATGATGGCCCTGGAGGACTTGATTCTGGTCATGTTAGGGTCTTCTCAGGAATGTTATTATCCAATGAAGAATTTAATTCAAATCGTTCTTTTCAATTATTTCCAAATCCCACTTCTAGTGATAGCACCATTAAATTTGGGAAAATTTACGGCAATATCGATTTAAAGATTTATGATGTTATTGGGAATATTGTTCTTACAAAACAATTCTATAATAGTAATAATTTTAGTTTCTCAGTGGACAATCTTAACTCTGGTATATATATTATATCTATCTCGACTGAAGAATCTTATTACACTTCTAAATTAATTAAAAAATAATAAACTATGCACAACAACGTGTATAATTCATAGAGTCTAAGAATTACTCGGAAAACCCAAATGGATTTTCTGCACGTCTATCCTTTTTTGCTAACTTAGTTCCAACACTACGAAATCATACACTAACACGTTAATTTATTATAAACAAAAAGACCGCTCGAAAGCAGTCTTTAGGTCGACATAAAAATTAAAAAACTAACTAATTAACTAAAATTTTCTTAGTGAAACTTCCTGACTCAGTTTCTACTTTTATAATATAAGCTCCTGTGCTAAATCCTTTGGTTTTGATTGTAATCTCATTCTCAGTGGTGTGATCATCAGAAACAAATACAGATTGACCTAGAATGGTTAATACTTCAATACCTTCAATGGCTAAGCTTTTTGGATTTTTTATAATAATACTTTCATTTGTGTCGTCATTGATAACATGTAATACTTCATCAACACCTTGAGCAGTTCCTAAACTTAATGTTTCTTGATTATTAAATACAATCTCTAAACGCTCTAAGTGAACTCCTGATGATGCGGTGAAACTATATTCTCCTTCTTTTAGATCATGAAATAGTCCTAAATCTTTATCGCGGAGAAAAATATCCATAGTTTCAGGTATATTTTCTAATTTATCAATAGAAATCTTTTGTAACCCAGGCGCTCCAAAATTAATTCCTAATGGAAGTACCGTTTCAATAGTCATTTCATTAATACTTTGGATTACATATTTACCATCTCCAATTAACCAATACATATCATCTACGTGGTTATCATACAACTTGGCATCATATCCCCAATCATATCCCGTCGTAGCATTGTCATCAGCGGTTACTAATATTTTTCTAGTATATGTATTTTCCGAATTAAGCTTTATGCGCATCTTCATTCTTAAGTCTCCTTCTTCCTCAGCATTAGAAATGCTTTGAAAAACATTGTCGGAACGCATGAAGGTTGATGCCGTGGTGGCTTCCGTTACAAACACACGTTGATTATTATTAAACTTAATAGTGCCTGTATTCTCACCTACGACAAAGAACCCTTGACCAACTGAAATATATCTTCCTGGTATTTTTGTTCCTATCACAGTACTTTGATCTACATCTGGATCTGGTGTACCATAAGCTACAGCAGGTACAGCACCAGCTAAATTATAAGTAGCATAACCGCCTTGGTATTCTGCCAAATTATGTGAACCTCCTCCCCAATGTTCCCAGAAATAAATTGTTCCAGTTGTGTTTCCAGTGGCATCAATTGTAGGCGCATTATCTAGTATGAACTTATGCCCATCTATTGCCGAAGCATAAGGATTACCAATTAAGTAATCGTAGCCTTCATTTAATGGCAATGTAATATTACCGTTATGAGGTTTTCCTCTTAATGTATAGTTTTGTTCTTGAGAAACGTCACCAGAAGTATCCGCAACACCTTTCATTGTGAAACCTTCACCAGGCATCAGCACTCCAGTGCTTCTTACATGTTGCCATGAGGAGTAATCATCATCTGATCCATTGACAAACTTCCAAATCCAATAATCTGCAATTCCTATTGGTGAACCTGAAGTCCCATCATAACCATTTGTAATAAAGGATATGGTCTTTGAAGCATTTGGGTTTGTTCCATCTTTAAACATTGATTTAACAGTATAATTTGTGTTGCTTGATCCTGTAATGTTCTGTCCTACTGGAGACGACCAATAATTATATGTGAATTTATCTCTTGTTCCTTGTTGATCTTTCTCTAAATTTCCAGAAATTGAAACCTTCAAATCACTATCCTCCGACTGAATTAATTGCGACTCACCTTGTAAATCAATTTCTCCATCCAAACTTAAATAATGTGAAATTGTTAACCCATAACCAGTTTTTAAAGCATTATTACCAGAAACTGTTATTTCATTAGAATCGACAAATAATGCCAATAGAGTTCTATTTTTTGATGCAATAGAACCATTATCCATAGTTAAATTATGAGAAGTCTCTACAATATTCCAGTCGACTGAAATATCTTCATCAACAATCGACTTAGCTCCAGGAATTGTTTGCACAGCTCCATTTACCCAAGTTGAATTTGCTGTCCAATCTCCATTTTTTGTCGACTTGTATGGTAAAGGTGCAGTTTGTTCCTCTATTGAATTGGTTGGTATATTATATAACCTACCATTTATATTTGTTTGATTTGACTTATTAAATAAGCAATTACCTCTCACATGCGAAAATGGGAAATAACCTTTTAACTTTTCCCAATCTGTATCCGCAAATGGATTATTGGTTGGTGTAGTATTTCTTTTAATAAAATAGGAACCACCCACTTTATTGTCTGCCTTCTCAATTTCCTGATTCATTATATATCTCAATTGGTTTTCAGTTAAACCAATATTCCAAATTCGTACTTCATCTATATCTCCATTAAAAAATTGACCTGGCACATCTCCTGAAGCTCCAATCATAAATGATTCATTAGATGCTGCTGGTGGAGATTTAGGTCCCGAACTATTCGCTACACCGTCAATATATAGGGTTGCTCTACTGCCATTATATACAATTGCTAAATGATGCCATTGTCCAGCTGTAATTGGAATTGTAGATGTAACTGACTGTGACACACCAGAAGCGGTTCTCCAGACAGCTTGAGCTTTATCAGACGTTACAATTCTAAAATCGAAACCCTGACTGAGTGAGCTGTTGCGTTTCGAAACGATTGATTTATAGGTTCCTTCCGTTCGATTAACCCATGCAGAGATTGTAAAGCCTCCAGGATTTAGATCAAAATTATCGCCAAGATCGACGTAGTTAGAACTACCATTAAAATTAAAATGGTATGAATCTTCTAGCTCTTGTAGTTTCGCTAAAGAAAAATAGTCACCATCTTCTAGGTTTAAACCAATAAACGTCACTGTTTTTGTACTTCCATTATATGTACCTGTAATATTTTTATAATTAGATAAATCACTATTCTTTGATACTATCAATTCTAAATCTGCACTTCCTGAAATATTCCACTGACTCAAATCAAAATCTAATTTGATAGTCCCTACATCATTAGAACTTTCTCTTGCTTTCCATACTCTATTAATTGTACTTAAAACACGTTCTGGAACTCCTGAAGTTTTTAACTGAATACTAGCTCCATCATTTCCAACTAATAAATAATCTCTATCATTAGAAATAGAACCAGATTCATCTTCCATAGTTAAAACAGAAGTGTTTTTTGTTATTTCGTCTATATGTACACTTTTAGATTTCAATTGTAATAATCCAGAGTCATCATCTCGAGCAATACCAAAAACATTAAAACCAAATCCGTAATTATCAGATCCAATCCAAGCATATGAATTATTTGAAAGTATATAATCATTACTTGTTCCTCCAGTTTGTGCTTTATATCCAAATGTAGTGGTATGGGCAGGAGAGTTTTCCCATTTATAATACTCATCATTGTAACCTAGAGTAATCCCATATTTAATGGCCATATAGGTTTCAACACGTTGTCTTTCAATTGGGCTTAAAGCTCTATCATAAACTATTATTTCTGCAACTCTACCTTGCAGTAAGTTACCAATATCTGTATTACTGTCATTTCGTCGCCCTCCAATTATTACATCTCGGTCAGTCGTCTCGCCAGTACCAAAACCAGCATCACCATCAGTATAAGTCGTTAAAGGATCTAAATATCCATTGACATATTTTAATATTTTACCAGTAGCTTCATTTGGATCATTTGCTATTGAAGCTCCAGTAAGATCAACCACTAAAGACGAAATTTTTGGATCATTTCTCGCATGTGTTATTCCGTAGTTAATACCACTATTTGGATGACTTTGATTTGTACCAGATGTCCTACCAAGTGTGTAATGAACCACACGATCTCTATCTCCTAACCATAATTGGTAACTTCTAGCACTTCCTGTCGCTCGAGATAATATTGTTCCTGCGCCACCTTGATCTGTTAAGAATGCTGCAAAAATTGACATACTTGATGGACTAGTAATTCCTACTGCTGGAGAGGGTGTAATATCTAATCCTGTCCCAGCTAACGAAGCTGTAGCGATTTTCATATACTCACCTCCACTCCTAGTAAACCTTAAAGCCGGATTATAGTTCACAGCATTTGTAAGGTATATTGGACCATTTGTTGAACCTTTTAATACGCCAAAAGAGTTTGGTGAATTATCTCCCCAAGAATTCACACGTTGGTTGTTAACCGTCGTACTTGTAGCAGCATCCCCTTTAAGCCATAATTCTAAATTAAGTGGCACGTTTCCAGGCGATGTGGTAACAAATGAAACGTCGTCCGCTTGAGGATCTTGCGCAAAAGCAACAATTGTATTAAATAAAAAAAAGAAAATTAAAACAAATATTTTTGCAATAATAGACCTTCCAAAATTGTTGATAGGTTTCATAATAATAGTTTTTAATGATATGTCAAATCATTGTTGAGTATAATCTCCCTTAATCTTTGTCTCTTATAATTTATGTTTGATAAATGTCGTGCAAACACTACAACTAGTTTAGAGTTTAACGTAATGAGGGAGGATACTTTACTATTATGAAAAGCAATTTGAATTAATTAAATGTTGTATAAATAACATTAAATCATATGTACTGTGTTGATACTAAGTGTCTGTAACATACTACTCTAAAAAATCTGTATCTTACAGATTTGCAAAGAAAAAGCATATTATAACAGCAAAAGCTTTTTCAAGTAGTTATCTTCATTTTATAGACTTGGGACCAATATTTCAATCAAAAGATTATAAAATCAATACGATATAAATTATATTCATACCATGCAAACATAAATAAAAATCCGATAAAGTGCGATAAAAAATCGATAAAAAACACAATAAGTTATAAATCTCCTGTAATTACAGTTAAACATTGAGCTTCATTAGTAATCAACAGGCAGCTCATTTTGATTATAATGAGACATAAATCCTAAAACAGTATGCAATATTATTTTAAAACTGATTCTGAGTGGCGACTTTGGCTTCACAAAAACCACTCTACCTCAAACGGAATTTATTTGATTTTTTATAAAATTGAAAACAAGCAAGCATCCATGCGTTGGGAAGAAGCCGTTAAAGTGGCTTTGTGCTATGGTTGGATAGACTCTACAGTTAAAAGTTTAGGTGATGGAAAACGAGAACAATATTTTTGTCGTAGAAATCCAAAAAGTGTTTGGAGCGCGTTAAACAAAAAGTATATACAATTGCTCACCAATGAAAATCTAATGCATAAAAGTGGCTTCCAATCTATTACAATTGCAAAACAAAACGGCAGCTGGGCAGCTCTAGACGATGTTGAAAATGGTATCATTCCTAAAGAACTTCAGTATGCATTTGATGAAAACCTTAAAGCTCATGAAAACTATAACAACTTTGCGCCTTCCTATAGAAAAGGGTATTTGTATTGGCTAAATCAGGCTAAAAGGGACTCTACCAGGCAAAAAAGAATCGCAGAGATAATAAAACTCTGCGATGCTAATATTAAAAGTAGAGATACTTGGTAGTTAAATACCACTTATATAACTCCCGTAAGGGTCTTTAAACTGAATACCCTCAGTAAATCGGTATTTACTCAATTGCTTGAATTCAACTAAAGCCCATAATACAAACTCTTTAACAAAATAACTTTCCTCCTTTTTCAAGTTGGGTTGATATTCTCCTAGCAAATCATTTAATGGAGCCACGGCATCCAACAACGCTTTATACTCTTTATCTCTTAAATCGTCAAGGATTTCAAATCCATCTTGCTGATTAAAAAACCACGATACAATATCATCATAAGGTGTGTCTTCATTTTCTTTAGTTAGCTTTTCTATCTTCGGAAAAAATTCTGGAAATAAACTTTTAACCGCTTCTCCTATTAAATTATAAGCCACTACTGCTGCACCTTCTTGCTCACCTTCATACACCAATTCTACTTTTCCAGTAATCGCAGGAATAATCCCAACAAAATCACTCAAACGCAGCATCGTTTTATCATCTCCTACTTTTAAAGCACGTCGTTCTGCAGTACTCAATAAGTTTTCCATAGCAGTAATACTCAATCGTGCACTCACACCACTTTTAGCATCTATATATTCACTTTCACGTGCTTCAAAAACAATCTGTTCTAGTAAATCTCTTGCTAAATCTGGTACAATTACAGCATCTTTTTGGCTTTCAACCAACTTGACTTCTTGCTCTGTTATTAATCGCGCTGTTTCAATATCTACTGGGTAGTGAGTTAAAATTTGACTTCCAATCCTGTCTTTTAAAGGTGTAACAATGCTTCCTCTGTTTGTGTAATCTTCAGGGTTTGCCGTAAAAACGAACTGAACATCTAAAGGCAGTCTCAATTTAAATCCGCGAATTTGAATATCACCTTCTTGCAAAATATTAAATAAGGCCACTTGAATTCTGGCTTGTAAATCGGGTAATTCATTAATCACAAAAATACAACGGTTAGCTCTAGGAATCATTCCGTAGTGAATCACGCGATCATCAGCATAGCTCAACTTTAAATTGGCAGCTTTAATTGGGTCGACATCACCTATAATATCTGCAACGGTAACATCTGGTGTTGCTAATTTTTCAGCAAAACGTTCACTTCTATGCATCCATG
>Ga0316189_10003104_pt1 | contig 16161 bp, 15 predicted proteins | sample LowCovwburrow_MG_FD_204930 | JGI IMG/M metagenome (GOLD analysis project Ga0316189, IMG submission 204930) | Coastal sediment microbial communities from Maine, United States - Lowes Cove worm burrow | ecosystem: Environmental > Aquatic > Marine > Coastal > Sediment | place: USA: Maine... | reverse complement strand
TGTCCGAAAAAAGTTCTGGAACTGGACAACGAGGACAAGGTCAAGGCGGCGCGACCTCAGGATTGCATCTGCTGCAGGCTTTGTGAACTGCGCTGCCCGGATTTCGCAATTGAGATCGAGTTGGAAGATGAAGGTGTATAAATGAGTGAGAACAAAAAATTCGTTCAAGGCAACGAGGCCTGTGTTGAAGGTGCACTCTATGCCGGTCTTGACTTTTTTGCCGGTTATCCGATTACGCCTTCAACTGAGATCGCCGAAATATTGTCTAATCGGCTCCCCCGGATCGGTGGCAAGTTTATTCAGATGGAAGATGAGATTGCGTCGTTGTGTGCGATTATCGGTGCCTCACTTACCGGTCGTAAGGTCATGACGGCCACCAGCGGGCCCGGTTTTTCATTGATGCAGGAAGCCCTCGGATATGCGGTTATGGCTGAAATCCCTTGCGTGATCGTCGATGTTCAGCGTGGCGGTCCTTCCACCGGAATTCCGACCCATGGCAGCCAGGGGGATATCAACCAAGCTCGCTGGGGAACCCATGGAGATCATGCCATCATTGCGATGACGGCTTCTAATCATCAGGATGTTTTCGCGGTAACGGTGGAAGCCTTTAATCTGGCCGAAACGTATCGGACACCGGTCATACTTTTATTTGATGAGGTGGTGGGTCACATGCGCGAGCGCCTCGTGATACCCGAACCGGGCGTCATTCCGCTGGTGGACCGACTCAGGACGTCCGTTAAAGGGGGGGTGGACTATCATCCCTATCTGCCCAGGGAAGACGGACGTCTTCCCATGTCGGATTTTGGCAGTGTTCACCGCTATAATGTTACCGGATTATTTCATGACATGTGGGGGTTTCCGTCGGCCGAACCTCGGGTGATCCACGGTCTGCTGCACCATCTGGTGGACAAGCTCGAAAATCGCACCAACCTTATCGCCCGCTACAAAGAATATTACCTGGAAGATGCGGAACATTTGCTGATTTCCTACGGCTCAGCAGCCCGTTCCGCACGGCATGTTGTGGAAAATAGACGTTTGAGAGGAGAAAAGCTCGGACTTCTGGAACTACAGACGCTGTGGCCCTTTCCCGAGAATATCGTGCGTGAAAAATGCGCAGGAGCCAAATCTGTGATAGTTGTGGAACAGAACATGGGCCAGATTATGCGCGAGGTGAAACTGGCGGCGGATGAACCGCAAAAGGTATTTCTCGCCAACCGCATCGACGGCGTTTTTATCACCCCGACGGATATCGTGAACATTTTTCGATTAATCCAGGGAAAGGGGGTTTGAAACATGGCTGCTAAAGACTACTTAAGGGAACGATTTTTTCCGCACCTATGGTGCCCCGGATGCGGGCATGGGATGGTGCTCAACGGAATGCTGCAAGCTGTCGAAAAGCTCGGTATGAGCAAAAACGAAATCGTGATGGTATCCGGCATTGGGTGTTCTGCAAGAATTTCCGGTTATGTCGACTTTCATACGCTGCACACCATCCACGGACGGGCGCTTGCTTTTGCCACCGGCGTCAAAATGAGCCGGCCCGAGCTGAATCTTATCGTTCCCATGGGAGATGGCGATGCTCTGGCTATCGGCGGCAACCATTTTATCCATGCGGCCCGCAGAAATATTGATATCACGGCCATTGTCATGAACAATCGGATTTACGGGATGACGGGGGGACAGTTTTCACCCCTGTCGGGTCCGGGTATCCGGGCGACAACAGCACCGTTTGCCAATATCGATTACAGCTTTGATGTCGTGGAGCTGGCAAAGGCCGCCGGTGCCACATTTGTGGCTCGGACCACCAGTTATCATGTTCAGCAGATAGCCGACATTATCAAAAAAGCCATCCTGCACGAGGGTTTTTCCGTGGTGGAGATTTTAAGCCAGTGCCCGACGTATTTCGGGCGCAAAAACAAAGCCGGTGATGCCGTGGATATGGTGAGGTGGTTTAAAGACAATACCACCTCCATTGGCTCCAAGGGAAAACAAGAAAATCCTGATTTGATTGAACGGGGTATCTTTGTGCAAACTGAGCGACCGGAGTACTGCAGTGAATATGATAAAATCGTCGAAATTGCGGTGGCAGGACAGAGCTAATTGGGCTGCGCCCTAATTGGAACGTTGGATTAAAGGTGCAGGACTAAAAAAAAATCTAACCTAATTTCATCATGGTGTCAAATTTAGGGGATGTATAAAAATGGAAAGATGCAGGATGGTATTTTCGGGATCGGGTGGCCAGGGCGTGATCACGGCGAGTATCATCCTCGCCGAAGCAGCCGTGCTGTATGAAAACCTGAACTCCGTACAGTCTCAGTCCTACGGCGCTGCAGCACGGGGAGGCGCTACCCGATCCGATGTCATTATCTCCGATTCGACGATTGACTATCCCAAGGTGATTCAACCCAATGTACTGGTTTGTCTCACCCAGGACGCCTATAACACATTTTCTCAGATTATACGTCCCGGGGGACTGTTGATCACCGACACCCGTTATGTAAAAACCCAGAAAAAGGTCGATGCCCGGCAAAGAGAACTTCCCATGTACGAGAGCGTTATGGAAAAAATCGGAAAGCCGATTGTTTTTAACATCTGCATGCTGGGTTCAGTGATCCGCATGACCGAGCTTTTAGCTCCCGAGTCCATTATGAAGGTTCTTGAGACTCGGATTCTGCCGGATTTTCTGGATATGAATCGGCAGGCTCTGGATCTGGGGCTGGCCCTCGGTGAGCAGTTTAAATCCTAAGCCGGATAAACCGGAAATAACAAATCACACGCGCCAAATCACAAATAAATTCCAAATTACAATGTCCAAATCTCAAAAAAAGTCAAAATCCAATTGTTTGGAATTTGGAATTTCGGTCATTGTGATTTGTTTGGTATTTGTGTTTTGTTATTTGAATTTTTTTTATTGCTGAAACCTGAAACCTTACGTTTTTTAGAACATGTTTTTAGATATAACCCGGTAAAAGTCGAATTTAACATCATCTCAATAGATTAAAATACCAGGCGATCAGCGGCGAGCCGAAAAAAATATATGCAATGCTGCCGATGGATAAAAACGGACCGAAAGGCACGGCCAGTTTCATATCCTTGCGGGATTGCAGCATGACGGCCAAACCAGCCAGGGTCCCCACCAGTGATGCTACAAAAATTGTAAAAAGAACGCCTTGCCAACCCACAATTGCACCCATCATCGCCAGTAATTTGATGTCGCCCCCCCCCATGCCTTCTTTTTTCGTGATCAGACTGTAGATCCAAGCAACAAGGAACAGACTTCCACCCCCAATTAGGATGCCCAGTAGTGCTTCTTGGTATGTGACGGTCGGCAGGGCGAAGCCGGCCGCAAAACAAATGGGTATGCCGGGAAGGGTGATGACATCCGGGATGATACGATGATCCAGATCAATGAAAGTTACGACCATCAGAGCGGCGAAGAATAGAAAATATATTAATGCTTCGATGGTCAGACCGAATTTGAGATAAGTTCCCAGGGCAAACAGGCCGCCCAAGAGTTCAACCATTGGATATCGCATGGAAATCTTTGTCCGGCAATGACGACAACGCCCCTTAAGCCACAGATAACTTGCAATCGGGATATTATCGTAGGAGGCGATCAGCGTGCCGCAATTCGAGCACATGGACCGGGGATGAACGATTGATAGGGAAGTCGGTAGACGGTAAATACACACATTCAAAAAACTTCCGATGCATAGTCCGAATATGAAGATGAATATTTCGATCAAGTGAGGTAGCATCTACAGTCCTAAATTCTACTTTTTGAAATCCGAATGAAATATCCTATTATTTTGGCATGTTTCACAAAAAAAAACAAAGGGAGATTGTCAAAAAAAATATATGTATTATCTTACGTTACAGTTTTATATCTGTGTTTCCGAGATTATTTGGCGGGTGAACCCGAATTCAGGAAAATGAGTTATCGGGTTTCGCTATTTAAGCGTCCGACCTGAATTTGTGCATCTTTTGGTAAAACATTTTCGCCACCAAGACACCAAGACACAAAAATGATTTCTATTCAAAATTTTTCCTTTGTGCCTTTGGGGCAATTTTTGCCGGCTTGTTCGGGTTTGGGCACTATAAAAACGTGTAAGGTGTTCGGATTCTTCCCACCGAGCGCCCGGGAGTGAAAATGGCCGAAACTGACAGAGATGATTTGATCAGTATTATTGAAGACGATGAAAAAGATGAAATAATACCCGGCATTCTGCCCTTGATGCCCGTGCGTGATGTTGTCATGTTCACGGACATGGTGTTACCTCTGTTTGTGGGTCGCGAGAAATCGATGCGGGCGGTACAGGAGGCTGTGGCCAAAGAAGGCTATCTGTTTCTGGCTACCCAGAAAGATCCGGCCATCGAGAACCCGGATACCGAGGAGATATTTAAAACCGGTACCGTCAGTCGGGTATTGCGGATGCTCAAACTTCCCGATGGCGGCATTAAAGTTCTCGTTCAAGGCTTTGCCAAAGCAAGGATTGAAAAATATACCCGCCGACGATCATTGTATCGCGTGAAGGTGGTAATGATCCAAGAGCCACCGGTTGAAGACATCAGTGTGGAAACCGAAGCTTTGATGCGAAACGTCAGAGAACACTGTGAGAAAATTTTAGTCTTGCGCGGCGAGATGACAGGCGATGTCATCACGATTCTGCAGAGTGTGCCGGAGCCGGGGAAACTGGCGGATCTCGTGGCATCGAATTTAAGGCTGAAAATTGAAGACTCCCAGGAATTGCTTGAGATTACGGATCCTCTGGAGCGTCTGAATAAAGTTAATGTCTTGCTTTCTCGAGAAGTGCAACTGTCAACCGTGCAGGCGAAGATTCAATCCGAAGTTAAAGATGAAATTTCTAAAAGCCAGCGGGACTATTTTTTGCGGGAGCAGGTGCGTGCTATTTACAAGGAGCTGGGAGATCAGGATGAGAACGCCCATGAGATGGTTGAATACCGAAAGAAAATAAAACAGGCCAGGATGTCGAAGGAAGCCGGCAGGGAGGCAGACAAGCAGTTAAAACGACTGGAACAGATGCACCCTGATTCGGCGGAAGCCACGGTTATCCGGACCTATCTGGATTGGCTGGTGGATATGCCATGGAGCAAGTCCTCTGAGGATATGATCGACATTTTAAAGGCCAAAAAGGTTCTGGACAAAGATCATTATGGGCTTGAAACTGTCAAAAATCGCATCCTGGAGTATTTAAGTGTTCGAAAACTCAATCCAAAAATGAAGGGCCCGATTCTATGTTTTGTAGGACCGCCGGGTGTCGGCAAGACATCTCTGGGCCAATCTATTGCCCGGGCGATGAAACGAAAATTTATTCGCATTTCGCTGGGTGGTATTCGGGATGAAGCCGAAATCCGGGGACACCGCCGCACTTACATCGGTGCCTTGCCGGGGCGTATCTTGCAGGGCTTGAAGCAATGCGGGACCAACAACCCGATCTTCATGATGGATGAAATCGACAAGCTCGGATCGGATTTTCGCGGTGATCCGTCTTCAGCGCTGCTGGAAGCCCTCGATCCTGAACAGAACTCGGATTTCAGCGATCATTTTCTCAACTTACCTTTTGATTTGTCCAAAGTCATGTTTATCCTCACCGCCAACGCAAGCGATACGATACCGTCGGCTTTGCTGGATCGTATGGAGGTGATCAGTCTTTCCGGGTACACCGAGGAAGAAAAGGCGGCCATCGCAGTGAAACATCTTTTTCCCCGTCAGATCAGGGAAAACGGCTTGAAACCTAAAATGATGTCGATCAGCGCAGGTGCGATGCGGCAGATTATTTGTGAATACACCTGTGAGGCCGGGCTTAGAAATCTTGAGCGCGAGATAGGTACCATTTGCCGTAAGGCAGCTCGCCAAATCGCCGAGGGTAAGAAAAAGACTTTTCAGATAACCAAAGGCAATTTGCATACATTTCTTGGAATTGCCAAATATATTCCGGAAATGGATCAGGAAGGAAGTCAGGTGGGTCTGGCAACGGGTCTTGCCTGGACCCAGGTCGGCGGTGAGGTTCTATATGTTGAAGCGACGTTGATCGGCGGCAAAGGCGAGTTGATCGTGACCGGACAACTCGGAGATGTCATGCAGGAGTCTGCCCGGGCAGCCGTAACTTATGCCAGGGCCAATATCGGTTCTTTCGGCGTTAATAAAAAGGACTTTGACAATCTGGACATTCATATCCATGTCCCGGCCGGAGCAATTCCCAAAGACGGTCCCTCGGCGGGTATTGCCATGGCCACGGCATTGATTTCAGCTCTGACGGATCGACCGGTTCGCAATGATGTCGCCATGACCGGTGAAATCACGCTGAGGGGCAGGGTCCTTCCTATCGGTGGCTTGAAAGAAAAGGCGCTGGGTGCCTTGCGAGCGGGAATCCGCAAGGTTATTATTCCTGAAAAAAACAAAAAAGATCTGACGGAAATTCCGCAAAACGTTAAACGCAAACTCACATTTATTCCGGTTCGACGCATGGAAGACGTTCTGTCGGATGCTTTGGTTGACAGGGTTACAGAGACCGGAAGACAGAGAACAGAAAACAGAAGGCAGTAGTAGGGTGTCAGAAACCCGTATCCAGTGACCGGCGATCCGCAGCCGGAAACGACCTACCATCATCATCAATTCAAAGGCTCAAAATCAAGTTACCATGAAAATCCTTGCGCTGGATACGGCTACGCAGAGTTGCAGTGTTGCCATAGTTGACGGTGAATCGCTGCTGGCGGAGTTGACCAGGGACAACCGTCAAACCCATTCCCGACATTTAATAGACCTGATCAATACGGTTTGCGGTCTAGCCGACATTAAAGCTGAGGATGTGGCTGGATTCGCCGTAAACATCGGACCAGGCTCTTTTACCGGGTTACGAATCGGTATCAGCACCATTAAAGGCTTGGCCTATAGCTTAAGCAAACCGGTGATAGGGGTTTCAAGCCTCGAAGCCCTTGCCTGGCAGTGTGCCCAAAGTGCCTATCTGATCTGTCCGCTGCTGGATGCACGCAAAAAAGAGGTTTATACCTGTCGCTATCGCTTTAAAAATAATGAATTAAAAAAAGACGGCACCGAAAAGGTTGCATCCCCTGCCGAGGCCGTGCGCGGCATCCGGGAGCCGAGTGTATTCGTGGGCAACGCCGTCCAGTTGTACCGGGAGAATATATCTGCCGAGCTGGGTGAATTGGCGTATTTTGCAGCTTGGGGTCAACATACAATCCGGGCCTCCTCTATTGCCTGGTTAAGTATGACAGGATTTTACAGACAGCAAACCGACGATGTCGCATTGCTGAAGCCACAGTATATTCGCAAACCCGATGCCATGGTCAAAAGCCATGGGAAAAGGATATCTGGCTGAAATTCTAAGGTTTATCCTTGACAAGACTATCAAGTATTGTTAAGTATAAAGTTTTTATTCAGGCTAAATGCTTCGTCAGCTTTTATACGAAACCGCTCACAGGTCCAGGGTTCAACTTTTAAACCGTATTTAAATGGATAAATTCACTAGATCGGATCTTCCCAACCGGACGGCCTTTCCTATCGCAAGCGCCGGTTACGCGTTTATAATCGGCGCGGCCTTCGCGACTGCCGTGCTGGCGCTAGCGGAGCTTACCACGCTCACTTTGATTGCTCTGGCAATAACGTTTTGCATTTGCGGATTTTTTAGAGATCCGGATCGGATTATCCCCGATGAAGAAGGTGTTGTGGTATCCCCTGCAGACGGGAAAATTATTCGGGCGGACACGGTGGACAACAGCCCCTTTTTCAGCGGCCAGGCCATGAAAGTCAGTATTTTTATGTCGGTCTTTAATGTTCATGTCAACCGGGTACCTTACGATGGTCGCGTAAAAGAAATAGACTATTATCCCGGGAAGTTTTTTTCGGCGAATCTAGACAAGGCTTCCCTGCATAACGAACACAATGCCGTCTTCGTCGAGATGGGTAACACAAAGCCTTTGTGTGTTGTTCAGGTTGCAGGCCTGATCGCAAGGCGGATTATATGCCATATTCAACCGGGGGATCATGTGCTTCGCGGACAGCGTTTCGGACTGATTTGCTTTGGTTCACGCCTGGATGTCTATCTGCCGACGGATATAAAGCTGAGAGTGGCCGTGGGTGACAAGGTTAAAGCAGGTACATCCATATTGGGGCAATTTGTATAAAGATATGGATTTGAAATTGAAAAAAGGTTGACTTTCGCAGTTAACCGGTTGCTTCCGTTATTGTATTTTGCAAGGGGGATTGGACAACATGTCTGAGAAAAAATTCAACGTTGCCGTGGCTGGCGCAACCGGTGCGGTGGGTAATCAGATGATCAATTGTTTGGAGGAGTCTGACTTTCCGATCGGCTCCATAAAGTTATTGGCATCTTCCCGTTCCGTTGGAAGGCCGCTGAAATTTAAAGGCGACTTGATTGCAGTGGAAGAGCTCAATGAAGGTTCATTTAAGGGCATGGACATTGCCCTTTTTTCAGCTGGTGGCGGTACCAGCGAACGGTTTGCACCATACGCTGCCAAAGATGGCTGCGTGGTTGTGGACAACTCCAGTGCTTGGCGGATGGATCCGGATGTCCCTCTGGTAGTCCCGGAGGTCAATCCCCACGCCATCGCCGGTTATACGAAAAAAGGCATTATCGCCAATCCGAATTGTTCAACAATTCAAATGGTTGTTGCGCTGGATCCTATCCACAAAAAATTCCATATCAAACGTATTGTGGTATCCACCTATCAGGCGGTGTCCGGCACAGGTAAAAAAGCCATCGATGAGCTTTTTGACCAGACCCGGGCAATGATAAATTTTTTGGATTTTGAAAAAAAGGTCTATCCTCATCGCATCGCATTTAATTGCCTACCCCATATCGATGCATTTTTAGATAATGGATATACCAAAGAAGAAATGAAGATGGTCAATGAAACCAGAAAGATTCTGGAAGACGATACCATCGGGGTTACCGCGACCACCGTGCGGGTCCCGGTGTTTTACAGCCATTCCGAATCCGTAAATTTGGAAACCCGGGAACCCATTTCCGCAGCTGAGGTAAAATTGCTTTTAGAGAAGGCTCCGGGGATAAAGGTGATGGATGATCCGGCAAAAAATGTTTACCCTCTTGCAACTGATGGGGCCGGCCAGGATCTGACCCTGGTGGGCCGAATCCGTGATGATGAATCCGTCTCAAATGGAATCAACATGTGGATTGTTGCAGACAATATTCGCAAAGGCGCGGCAACCAATGCAGTGCAGATCGCACGGGTTCTGGCGAACGAATATCTATAAGATTTAGGCATTTTTATTAGTCAATAGTCAATTCCGGCTTGTCCGGACAAGGAGTGTACGTTGGATCGAGTACCGGTAACCAGAGAGGGTTATGAGGCTCTTAAAAAAGAGCTGGAGAACTTAAAGCGCGTCGAACGCCCCCAAAATTTAAAAGCGATTGAAGAGGCCCGTGCGCATGGCGATCTCAGCGAGAACGCAGAGTTTGCTGCAGCCAAGGATCGCCAGGGATTTATCGAGGGACGGATCGGTGAATTGGGATTCAAGTTGGCCAATTCCGACATTATCAACCCGGATACGCTGTCCAAAGACAAAGCAGTATTCGGCCACAGAGTTTTGCTGGAAAACATAGACACCGGTGAAGATTTTGAATACCAGCTGGTGGGACCGGATGAATCCGATATTGAGCGGGGACGTATTTCTATTTCTTCACCGCTCGGCAAAGCCATACTAGGGAAAAAGCCGGGAGATGAATTGATACTCGTGGTGCCCGGCGGAAGGCGTGTGTATGAGTTGGTGGAGATTTTATAAGTTTACGCTTTGGAATTTTTAATCCGCCGCGACAGGGAAAATATGTAAATTCATCGAGATTCACAAATAGTCATTGAAAATGGAATGATTGGAATAATGGAGGTTTGCAGTGGCCCGTATTACAATTGAAGATTGCCTGCGAAAAGTGAATAACCGATTTTTGCTCGTTAACATGGTCGGCAAACGGGTGCGACAGATCCGTGAAGGATCCGATTACCTCGTCAGCTCACCGAAAAATGAAGATATTGTGGTTTCACTGAGAGAAGTTGCTGCCGGAAAGGTTGTATCCAAAAAGTCAGGCCTGCAAGAAGAATAAACGCTCGGCCTGAAATTCGCATATAGAAAAAAAACCTAGCAACCGGCAGCGGTATAGATTATTTATACAATCGGAATTTTTTGAATTTATTTGCCGAATGAACGCAACACATACAAAGCGCTGAACAGAGCTATGGGAAAGGCTTTGCACCGCTACCAGATGATATCTGACGGTGACCGAATCATTGTGGGTGTCTCAGGCGGTGCCGACAGTCTCAGCCTAATGTGGATGCTGTCTGAACGTCGAGCAAGAATTCCGATTAACTATGACCTGTTTGCTGTTTATATCGATCCCGGTTTTGAAGGAAGTTTCGCCGGAGCACTTGAAGCCTATTGTGAACAACTTGGATTTTCCCTCAGGGTCGAATATACGGATTACGGTGTCCGGGGACACAGCCCCATTAACCGGGAGAACCCATGTTTTTTATGCGCCAGACTTCGTCGCAAGCGCCTCTTTGAAATCGCGGATGAAATGGGCTGCCGCAAGCTAGCCCTCGGCCATAATAAAGATGATGTGATTGAAACCTTTTTCATGAATATCTGCTATGCAGGTGAGATCAGCACGATGATGCCGTCCCAGACCTTTTTTCAGCAAAAATTTACCCTGATCCGTCCCCTGGCATTTGCCGATGCGGATTTGATCCGGCGATTCGCCGGAGATCAACGATTTCCGGATTTTGAAAACCCCTGTCCGACTGCCAAAACGTCAAAACGCCAGGAAATAAAATCTCTTTTAAAACAGCTTTATCGCAGCAATAAGAAAATCAAAGGGAATATTTTTCGAGCGATGAGCCATGTCAGGCTCGAATACCTGCTAAAATCATGAAGGATGTCCAAAGTCAACCCGATTTCCGCAATATCCCCATCGATAAAGTGGGGATCAAAAAGCTTCGCTATCCCATCACCGTTCGAGACCGGCGGGACGGTTTTCAGCACACCATTGCCTTGATCAATATGTTCGTAGATTTGCCCCACAACAACAAGGGCACTCACATGAGCCGCTTTGTTGAGCTTTTGCACCTGCTGCGCCCGGAAGTTTCTTTGCAGAAATTTTCGGTCATTCTTGAAAACATGAAGCAGCATTTAAAGGCGGCCTCGGCCCATCTCGAGATGACCTTCCCGTATTTCATTGAAAAGAAGGCGCCGGTGAGTTTATCGCCGGGGCTCCTGGATTATACCTGCAGCATCATTGGGACCAGCGACCCGTCCGGAAAAGTCGATCTCGTATCACAGGTTGTCGTTCCGATCTCTTCGGTATGTCCCTGTTCGTTGGAGATCAGTGACTGTGGTGCCCATAACCAGCGCGGTGAAGTACAATTGAGCACCCGTTTCAAGAAATTCATCTGGATGGAAGATATGATCGAGCTGGTGGAAGCGTCCGCTTCCTGTGATGTCTTTTCCGTTTTGAAACGGGCTGATGAAAAATATGTAACCGAAAGCGCCTTTGCCCACCCCAAATTTGTCGAAGATATTGTGCGCGATGTCGCTGAAAAGCTCAATGCAGATGACAACATTACCTGGTTTTCGGTGAGTGCCGAAAATTTCGAGTCAATTCACAACCACAGTGCATATGCCAGCATCACCTCTAAATAGACTGAGGAATCTTCATTCAAAATGGTTATTCCAAAATCTTCAGTAGTTTGCGCATGATCGGTTTCGTCGATTTTCCGGGTGTATTGATCATTAGGACATAGCGATACAACCCACCGTTTCCATCGGCAATGTAACCTGCGCGGGTGCTGACGCCATAGAGCGTACCGGTTTTATAAAACTCACGCCCTTTTTTGCGCATGAGCTGGTGATGAGGTTCGAACTTGTCGAGAATACAAAGCATCTGATGCGCTGAAACCCTGTTCTGCCGGGATATCCCGGAGCCTTCAACAATTGACAGATTGTTGATATGTAAAACGTTTGACGCATATTCCCGGGCAGCAGCCACCCCTTTCCCAAGGTTGCCTGGCGGACCCAATGCCTCGATACCGGAAGTAATGAACAATTGATTGGTGGTAAAGTTGTTGGAATGCTCAAGGATTTTTGAAATGATCTGTGCCAGGGAAAACCTCGAAACATATCGATAGATGAGTTTATCCTCGGTTTCATTCACCCGTCCCAGTGTCACCGTCCCGCTAAATTTAACCCCATGCTGTTTAAGAAAATACTGGAAGAGTTTGCCGGCGTAAATGGTGTTTTCATTTTCGAGATGGGACAAGATGAATCTTCCATTTTTTAAATTCCGTGCCCTGATCTTTTTTTGCGCATACGGTAGAAGGGGTGTCTGGGCTTCGGCGCTGATATGACCGGATTTTGTACGTTTAAAGAAAACCGTGTTAAAATTGACACACAGTGCTCCATTTGGCGCATCATAAGGCTGCGAGGATGAACTGATGCCGGGAATGGTCAACGGCTGGTTGAAATAGGAATCATCGACGACCAGATCGTTGATGACGGTAGAACTTCCGATCAATTCGGAAAGCCGAGCCGCTAGATCGTTGACGATTTCTGAAATTAAGAGGGGATCACCAAATCCTTTTATTTTCAGATTTGAATGCCTGTCCAGGTAAAATTCAGTGGCGTAGCGATAATCCGGGCCCATGTGATGAAACGCGCCAAGCGATGTGAAAAGTTTAAGGATGGACGCAGGCACCAGTTGTTTATTTTTATTTTTCGAAATCAACGTCCGACCCTCAGAATCTGAGACTAGCAGTGAATCATGGGGCCCGATAAGCGATCTTATTTTTTCATATTCATCGGCAGCGGCACTCGGTGTAGCCTTTATGAGCATCAGCACCCATATCACCAGCAGCGTACCTATCACTGCCCGATTTAAGTATGTATCGGAATTTCTATGTCTGCATGTTTTTTTCAATCAACAACTTTCCAAAATGAGGGTGACCGGTCCGTCATTAATTAAGGCGACTTCCATCAAGGCCTGAAAACGACCGGTTTCAACTGATATTCCAAGCCGGCGCACCTGTTGGACAAAATTATCATATAGCTCTAAAGCTTTTGTTGGCCCGGCGGCAGCGGCAAATGAAGGTCGGCGTCCCTTGCGGCAATCCCCCAATAGGGTAAACTGTGACACCACCAACATCTTAGCGCCGATCGACAGCAACGATCGGTTCATTTTGGCGTCGTCATCTTCAAAAATTCTTAAATTAACGATTTTAGTCGCAAGATATTCAGCATCTGATGAGGTGTCACCTTTCGCCACCCCAAGCAATACCAGAAGGCCTTTGTCAATCCGACCGATGATTTCATTGTCTGCTTTTACCGAACTTTCCTTCACTCTCTGGACGACTGCACGCATAGCTTAGCCATTTGGATGGTTGATCGGTTGATAGGACAGTTGAATTGGGAAATTATAACATGGTTCTGTCATTCCAGTTCATTATTTTACTCCTCAGCGAGTAAATCTGAAAACGGATTGTTAAAGGGGGTTTTTTTCTTTCCGATGTTCCCATTGCGGGTTTTCGGATTTTTTGATTTTGGTGGCGGCTTTACTTTCTGTGATGATTTTCCGGGAATTTTCTTCATGGATAGGGAAATCCGGTTGCGCTCCAGATCCACCGCCATAACTGAAACTTCAACTTTTTGTTGCACCTTGATTACATCGGCAGGATCTTTGACAAATTTATCCGATAGTTCGCTGATGTGCACCAAACCGTCCTGATGAACACCGATATCGACAAAAGCCCCGAAAGCGGTGACATTTGTTACAATCCCGGGGAGTTTCATGCCGATTTCCAGGTCGGATATCTTCTCAATATCACCGGCGAAGGTAAAATTTTCAAACTCCTGGCGGGGGTCACGACCGGGCCGGGCCAGTTCCTTGAGGATGTCCTTTAAGGTCGGAAGTCCGACCTTATCCGTGACATACCGTTTAATATCGGTATTTTCCCTCAACTGCGAATTTTGTATCAGATCCGTCACCGTGCACCCCATGTCGTTGGCCATGGCTTTTACAATATGATAACTTTCGGGATGTACCGCGCTTGCATCCAGCGGGTTTTCGCCGTCTCTAATTCTTAAAAACCCGGCGGCTTGTTCAAAGGCTTTGGGGCCCAGTCGGGGAACTTTTTTTAACAGGTCCCGGGAGGCAAAGGGACCATTTTGCTCCCTGTATGCCACGACGTTTTTAGCCAACTGAGGGCCCAGTCCGGAGACGTAAGCTAATAATTCAACGCTGGCCCGGTTCACCTCGACCCCCACGCTGTTCACACAACTGACGACGATATCATCCAGGGATTGTTTCAAATCGGATTGGTCGACATCATGCTGGTATTGTCCCACACCGATAGATTTCGGATCGATTTTGACCAGTTCAGAGAGCGGGTCCATAAGTCTCCTGCCGATGGAGACAGCCCCCCGGATAGTGAGGTCGAGATGTGGGAACTCTTTGCGGGCCGTCTCCGAGGCGGAATATATCGATGCACCGCTCTCATCTACCAGAATGACATTAACCGAGTGATCAAAGTCAAGATTTTTGATAAAGATTTCAGTTTCTCTTCCGGCAGTTCCATTTCCTACGGCAATGGCTTCAATTCGAAAACGGCCCACTAAATCTTGAATTTTAAGGGCGGCATCCCGGCGTTGTTTATCTGAGGTATGCGGATATATGGTGTCATGGTGTTCGACCGTTCCCTGACGGTCTAAACAGACAATTTTGCAGCCGGTGCGGTATCCGGGGTCAATCCCCATAGTCCGTTTGGACCCCAATGGAGAGGTCAAAAGCAGTTCGCGCAAGTTGTTGGAAAATACTTTGATCGCCGCCATATCTGCCCGTTCTTTGGTGGCCAGTCTGGTTTCGGTTTCCATCGATCTGGACAACAGCCGTTTATAGCTATCGTGCACGCCAAGTTTGACCTGGGCTGAATCTTCACCATCTGTTTTTACAAACAGGCCTTCAAGAATCTTAATGGCCTCATCTTCCGGCGGACCGATGGACAAATTCAGGATATCTTCTTTTTCACCGCGCCGCATGGCCAACATCCGGTGGGATGGCGCCGTGAGCGCTGGTTCTTGCCAGTCAAAATAATCCCGGTACTTTGCGCCGATTGTTTCTTTCCCGTGCGATACGCGGCTGTGAATGATCGCGCGTGAAAAATACAACCGACGCAGCTTGGAGCGTGCTTCTTGATCTTCGTTGACAAGTTCCGCAATAATATCCCTGGCGCCCGCAAGCGCATCCTCGATGGTTTCAACGGCTTTATCCGGATTGATAAAATCAGCAGCAGCTTTAAGGGGATCTACACCATTTTGCTCGAAAATTAGCCCGGCCAGGGGATCGAGACCCCTTTCCCGGGCAATTGATGCTCTCGTTCGTCGCTTCGGCCGGTAGGGCAAATATAGATCTTCTAAAATTGACAGGGTTTCCGCTGCCATGACGCTTTCTTCGAGCTCAGCGCTAAGGTGTCCTTGTTCTTCCAATGATTTTAATATGGACACTCTGCGCTGGTCCAAGTCTCGCAGCTGATGCAATCTGTCGCGGATGGCAGTAACCATCACTTCATCCAAACTGCCGGTTGCTTCTTTGCGATACCGGGCGATGAATGGAACCGTTGCACCATCTTCCAACAGAACTGCGACGGCATCAACTTGGGCGCTCTTCAAGTTGAGCTCGGAGGAGATTTTTTTGATGTGTGAATTGGCCATTTTTATACACCTATTATCTTGCAAATATTGGATGAATCAGGATTTGCAGCCGTTTGACCCATCAACCAATTGCCGATATTTGAAGTCGTGACTGACGGCGCTATATTTCATAGAAAAATTGACCCGTTCCTGCAGGCGGACAATTGACAAAGTCAAGATAAAGATAAAATTATTGCGGAATCGATCCATTAGTTTGCTGATGGCGTGCTATTTTCTTGAAGATAGTCAGCTTTTGGTATATAAATTAGGTAATATGTACTCGCGATCCCGGGTAAAGGGTGGCGTGTGGTATCTATTCCAAAGGACGGTCTCATGCAATTCAATAAGTGGTTCGGGAAGCGATTTTTAAAACATCGCAGTCTCTATTACAAGCTAAATCTGATTTTTGG
>Ga0316189_10003103_pt1 | contig 16166 bp, 8 predicted proteins | sample LowCovwburrow_MG_FD_204930 | JGI IMG/M metagenome (GOLD analysis project Ga0316189, IMG submission 204930) | Coastal sediment microbial communities from Maine, United States - Lowes Cove worm burrow | ecosystem: Environmental > Aquatic > Marine > Coastal > Sediment | place: USA: Maine... | reverse complement strand
GTAAGCGGGGGACTATTGTTGTTGTGGCACCAGCCACTTTTTCGCGACCCCGCCACTTTTAGCCACTTACCGGTTACACGCAATCCCGACTTCTGATACCGCAGGAGCCCCTGGCCGGGCGCCCCTAGCCGGGCGCCCCTAGCCGGGCGCCCCTAGCCGGGCGCCACTCTACACACCGAAATGCTTTCCAGCCCGAACTTGATGTCCCTGAGGTCCTCACTGCCACTGACATCGGCCGGTCGCAACGGCTGCTCATGACTCAGTTCCAACACCACGTGTCCCGCAGCCAGGCTGCCCGGCGGCAGGGGTATGTGCGCATCAATCAGCTCGTAGTCACCCAGCTTTACCCCATTCAACATCACCCCGGTGGCCTCGGGGGGGCCGAAGTAGCGACCGCGAATATGCAATGTCAGGCTGTTGCCGCTGGCCAAAGACTGCGCAGGCACAAATTTCACACTGGATCGCCGGCCCAGTGACCAGCGTCCCCAGTCCTCAGGGAAAGCCCAACCAGATGGCATATAGAGATTGTTTTCCAACGCCGCCCCCGCGCGCAAGGCACCGTCCCAGGGCTGAATGCGCCGGGCCAGCAGGTAGTATTCCAGTGCGTTATAGAACATACCCCAGTCCCGCACGAAGTGAATGGACGGGTTTTCCTCAATGTCGCGCCCCGCCACAACCAGGTTGAAGAACCCCTCTGAGTCCGGATCCTGCTCGGTCAGGTCATTGAGGGAGCGCACCTGTTGCGCGGTTACCGGCAGCAGGCCATCCGCATCCGCATCCATCAGGTACATACGCCAGTCGTAACCGGACAACAGATCCAGCAAGGTGCGGCCGCTGGTCCCCGCATTCCGCAGGTGCATGGGTGAAAACTCCACGATCATAATAAGGTCTTCAGCACTGGCAGCTATCAGGTCCTGCAGGCCCCGCAACACATCACACTCAGCACCCTGGGTGTCGATCTTGATGAAATTGACCCTGGGGTGGGAAGCCGCTATCAGCCTGGAACCATTAACGATACTGATCTCCTGCCCTGCACGCCCATCCTGTTCCTCCGGGTAAAGGGAATGATCGCCGCGGTTCAGCTCATTCAGGTAAAGGGTGCCACCGGCATTTTGCTCGCCCAGGGCCGCCCTGTAATTGCGAACATTGTCGCAGTCGTTCAGTCGGCAATTAGCCTCCAGCAGGACGAAGTTGGCCGCCTCGGGCTCGAAGGCAAGCACCGCGCCGGTCGGCCCCACCAGACGCGATGCGAGCAGGGAGAAGTAGCCAATATTCGCCCCGACGTCCACAAAGACATCGCCGGGCCGCAGGGTATCCAGCAGGAACTGCGTTTCCTGTGGCTCCCAGATCCCGCTGGCCGCGATGGCCGCCGACACATGAACATCCGCCACGGTATGTACCAGCATGCTCAGCGGACTACCCAGGCCCGGGATACGCAGGGGGTGGACTAAAGCGGTCTCGTCGCCTGTAGGGTCTGCCATAGATCGGTACTCACGGTATTTTCGGCGGGGGCCATCGCCCTGCGCCCCAACAAAACGACGGGGCTGAAAATACTAACACCATCGGCAAGGGCTGTGGGCATCCCGACAGTTCGGGCGCACTGAATCAAGCATTGAGCAGCGGCGACAAGGACGCCTGTTTTCTCAGCATTTCACCAATATTTACTACCGCTCGAGTAGCGAATTGGGATAAACTGAGGAAAGCGTTGCCGCTCAAACCATCTCTAGAGCGACACACTGCTATTTGTATCGTCGCGGCCAGCCTCCTACACGGGGCAGCGACGCAGTTGGGTCCCATGCGTTTAAGCGTCTTCACATCGATGGCCAATAAACCATGCCCGACAAGCAACGGCACATTGAGTGTCAATATATTTTACACCGGCAACACCCAACCTCCGGGCTCTCACCCGAAAAAAGAGGTGGAAAAAGCCTAACTGACTGTTTTTTATATGTATTTATTGCGCCTCCGGCAGCGGCCCGATTCTTGCATTCTCCATAAGACTTGCTGTCCGCGAGTACACTACCCCTCAGGAGCTTGAGATGGAACTTAAGATCATTTCCTCGTTGCGACGTCACTATTGCCGGCGCGCACAAACTAGCAGCGGTGAGCGCTCAGTATTCCGGGGGGTTGCGCTACTCCTGGCAAGCCTGCTGTTGAGCGCATCTGCCACAGCGTCAGCCTTCGACAACGGCTTTGAGGACGGACTGGGCGGATGGATGATCGATTCCGAGGCTGACCCGATCGAGATTGTTGGCTCCGAAGGACCCGGCCAGTTCGCAGTCTACAGCGATATTGGCGTGACAGTCGAACCCAATCTCGGCGACATGATGCTGCGTATGGGCACACCAAAAAGGAGCAACGAGACCCAGAACAGGGGCATCAACGCGATTTCGCAGCGGTTCGAGGCGACCTCGCCGCAGGTATCGCTTGCGCTGCGCCTCTTTTCACTGGATCACCGGGGCGATGACAGCCTGCGCATCAGCCTCGTTGACGACAGCGGCAGCTCGATACCCTCCGCCGATGGATCCGGGCTTGATTTTGGCAACGGCACCGTCTGCGATGCCCCCTGCGATGAGGTCATCGATGTCGGTAAGCGCAAGGACCTGATTCGCACGGACTGGCAGGTACTTCGATTCACCGACCTTGTACCGGGACAGACCTACACGCTCACGATCGAACTCGAGGCGGGCCAGAACGAATCCCTGGCCTCCTGGCTCTATGTAGACAGCGTCAACGAGGCGCCCTCTGCAGTGATCAATTACAACCCGAAAGCGCCCGTTGAAGGCGATTTCGTGGTTCTGGATTGCCTGGATTCTGTTGATCCCGAAGGCAGCGACCTGAGCTGCACCTGGAGTGCAGACTTTGGCGGAGGGGAAACGGAAATAACCGGCAGCACCGTGGTTTATTGGGCCCCGGACGGCTTGAAAGACGTACCTGTAACACTGACAGTAAGCGATGGTGAGGAATCTGTTACCGAAGCGGAGACGATCACCGTTAACGATCAACCTGCGCTGGTTAACGCACTCGACGTGGAAGTACTGGCCGGCGACACGGTGGACCTGGTCTGCCGTTATGTCGATCCGGGTATCGAAGACGCGCAAACCGTGGAATTCGATGTTGCCTCTGGCGCTCTCGTTGACGGGACCTACCAGCAGGTCCAGGAAGATAAGCCGGCACTGGCTTCAGGCTATGCCCGGGTCACTTATCAAGCGCCCAACGACCCGGATACGTTTACGGAATACTGCAACGTTGGCACCGCGCAGCCGGAGCCGTTCACTATCACGGTTCTGGATTCGGTGCCTCTTGATCGCAGTAACGCGCTGTTGGGCTCTATTGACTCGGCTCCCGTGGTCAACGCCAACCAGAGCATCCTCGGAAACCTCGAGAAACCCGACGATATAGCAGTCTATGAACTGCGTGACGCCGACGGCTTCCGGTTTACCCAGGGCACAGAGGTCGTCGTCACAGCGAACTTCCCTGTCGTCTATGACATAGTTCTGCTGAGCGGTTCGGCCGACCCGGCCGCGAAGCCCTGGGCCAGCGCGCCTTTCGTTAGCGCTCCCTTTGTCAGTGCGCCTTTTGTCAGCGTGCCTTTTGTCAGCGCGCCATTTGTCAGCGCACCCTTCGTCAGCGCACCCTTTGTGAGCGCCCCGTTCGTGAGTGCGCCCTTCGTCAGTGCACCCTTTGTGAGCGCGCCTTTCGTGAGTGCACCCTTCGTCAGTGCACCGCTGACGCAGAGCCTGTGGCTGACGGCAGGATTCGAGTTCAATAGCTTCCCCTTATCAGTTCTGGCCGGCTCGCCCGATGGCAGCAATATTTCGGGCGCAGACATCTCGTTCGGGGACCTGGGCGCGCTGAATGCCGGCTCCCTGGCTAACGCGCAGGTCTTCCTGAAAAGCCTGTCGGCGAACTTCGACACCAACACCGAGCAGGTGCTGGTCAAAATTGGCCCGGGTGAAGACGGTCTTTACCTGGCGGTGCTGCCGCAGTCCGGCTCCTTCTCCGCGGCGCCTTTCAATATAGAAGTCGAGGCCGCGATACCACCGACAGCAGATCAATTGATGCCGGAGGCTTGCCAGGGTTCCCTGTTGGTCGGGGGCGGGAATGACCCCCAGGTGCCTGATGCACCGCGGGTAGCGCGCGACGACTTGTCTGCCCTGCCCATCACGACGCTGCGCGGCGGCTCCAATACGCTAATAGTCACCCAGAAAGAAAGAATGATGCAGTCCTTTAACCTTACCGAACAGGACTGGGTGGCCTGGATGGAAGGCATGGAGGATTTCTTTGTACTGGTGGATGCGAAAGTTATCTCTGTACCGAGTGAGTGGTACGACTATGCCGACCTGTCGCCCTGTGTGGTCGACGAGCAAAATCAGGTAGCAGAGCTTATCAAGCAGGCTATCGCTACTAACAGTTCAGGCTCTACCCAGTATGTCCAGCTGATGGGCTCACTCGACATTGTCCCGCCCTACTACGTGCCTGACGAAACCCAGACTGGAAACGAGTCACTGTTCGCCAGCGACCTGCTGACGCAACCGGGTACGCCGCTGGGTGCCGCGATCAGCGAGGGCTACATGCTGACGGATGCGTTCTATGTGGACTCGGATCCGCAGCCCTTCAACGGTCGGCAGCTCTACGTGGAGGACATCTCGGTGTCGCGCCTGGTGGAAACACCCGCGGAAATACTTGCCAATGCCCAACGGTTTTCAGAAAGCGGAGGCTTCATCAACCTGATCAGCTCGCCGCGATCAACGGGTTATGACTTTTTTATCGACGGTACCGAGGAGATCAATACCATTCTCGGAATTCCCGAGGGCAGCGCTGACACTCTCCTCAACGACAGCTGGAACGCGACAGAACTGCGCTGCCTGTTCTTTGGGACCGGCGAGGGCTGCAACACCCCTGTCAGTAACCTGAATGCAATCAATGCGCACATGAGCTACAACGCCGGCCTGACGGCAAAAGGCTTTGGCTGCCAATACCTGGATGACCCCAATTGTCCGGAAAGCGAGTTGGGCGAGGTATTCCTGTCCTCCGAATCCGCCGACATTCTTGTCAACGGCGTTACCTTCAGTATCGGCTGTCACAGCGGTCTGTCGGTGCCGGACGCCTGGGGCCTGCCGGATAATGCCGGACTACCCCTGGACCCCGCCCGTGACTGGGTGCAGGAGCTTGGCACGTGGGTTGGTTCCTACAACTTCGCCTATGGCGATACGGACGTAGCCGACCGCGGCACCGAGGGCATCATGCCCCTGGTCATCAAAAACTTCACTGAGGGAATGACGCTGGGCGAGGCCCTGGTACAGGCCAAGTGGCAGTACGGTGCCGGCCTGTTTGAGTTTGGCGTGTACGATGAGAAAAGCCTGGTCGGGCTGAACCTGTTCGGCATGCCCCAGGCCAAACTCGCGTCATCCGTCGCTGGCGCCAGCGCTACATCGAGCACGGTCAGTGCCGACGCGTATGCGAACATGGTCATTGAAACCGAGCTGCAATCAAACGAGAAAGGCGTGTGGTTTACCGCCGGGGGCCAGGCCCAGGCGATTGTCGGTCGCACTCTGCTACCGGTGATCAAGCCGTTTGAACTGCGGCCGGTCAACGGCACAACAGTACACGGCGTGGCTCTCAGGGGCGGCACCTATACGACCTACACGGGCCAGGACCCGGTGTTCCCGGCCCAGACCCACGACCTGGTCACCAGCATCGGCGAGCCGCAACCTTGCGTGCAAACCCTGTCACCCTCGCTGCTGGCCTCGGTGAACAGGTTTGACTCCCCTTCAGGCAGTCTGGAGAGCCTTGTCGTGCAGCCCGGCCAGTTCCGGTGCACGAACGGAGCAGACAGGCGGAATCCAGATGGCACAGCAAACCCGGACTATCTCGTCAACGGCGAGTTCCGCATCTGGAACAGCCTTAACCTTGACTTACTGCAGCCAATCGATGGGGCCTCTGATGAGGACCTGAAGCCACCTGTAGTCATCCAGCAGGACCTCGTTCGCATCCCCGGCACTGATGATGTCATTGCCACGCTCGTCGCGAGGGACGAGGCCAGTACGGACACCCAGGGCAACGCTGTTGCAGCCAGCGGCATGCGTGAAATTATCGCCCTGGTCTACACTGACGACGTGGCGGCCAATGGAACTGGCGGCATTCCGGGCGTGGCGACAGCCTACTCGCTTGCAGCCAGCGATGATGTGCCGGTTGAGTTCATTCTGCCGGATGCGTTCGATAAGCAGCTGTCATTCCAGTACCTGGACAAGGCCGGTAACATCACCTCGAAGACCCTCAAGGGCGCCCTGCTGCGCGCGATCGATGTATCGATCACGACCTCGATCATCAACCAGGGCGGTGTCACCGAAATCCGCGTCGAGATTGATGACTTCACATCGCTTGTTGCCCCTTACCTGACCATCGACTATGGCGACGGCACCACTGAGGTCATCGAGCTTGACGACCCCAGCTTGTGCACGTTCTCCGGTGACAGCTGTACCATTGTGATCCTCAAGGAATACGGGAACATTACGGGTTCCATCACGATCAAAGTGGAAGTCAGGGCCTCTGGTGCGATCGGCTCCGATGAGAAAACGATCTCTGCCTGCAGCGACACCGCCGGCGACACCGACGTCTTCGGGGCCGATATCATCGGGTGCAGCGTCAGTGCGGATGGTACCAAACTGAGCATAGGCTTGCTCATCGACGAAGCGCTGTCGCCCGACATCCAGTATCGACTGAACCTGCCCCAGACCAATACCCAGATCAAGTATGCGGACGGGGCTACCACGGGGCCGAACAAGGTCAAGCCGACGGCGACAGCCAGCGGTAACGTGATTACCTTCACCTTCGACGCCGGAAAACTCGGTTGGGACGGCGCGAGTCCATTCGAGTTTCAGTTCGAAACCCAGAGTGGCGTTCAAGGTGGACAGGGACAGGGCTTCATTGATACGACGGACATTAAGAGGTTTGCGCCCTGAGCACGTCAAGGCCATGAAAAGGCGACCGATGCTGATGGCGCAGGGAAGGCAGCGGCGGTAAACTGCTGCCGCAGTAAACCCGACGCCAGACCAGGTCATCGATGAATCGCGTACGAATTTTTATCTCGTCCCCCGGGGACGTCGCCGACGAGCGCCAGCGTGCGCTCGCGGTAGTGGAACGCCTGCAGGAGGAGTTCAGTGAGCTGCTGTCACTGGAGCCGCTGTTATGGGAGCAGGAACCGCTGCTTGCCACTGCAGATTTCCAGTCGCAGATTCGCTCGCCTGCGGATTTCGACATTTTTGCCACCATCATAGGTGGTCGCCTGGGCAGCCCGCTGGGATCGCAGTTCACGCGCCGGGACGGCTCACCCTATGCGTCCGGCACCGAATTCGAGTTCGAAATCGCGGTTTCAAGTTACCAGGCCAGCGGCAGACCCGAGCCACTGGTCTATCGCAAATCCCTGCACGGAGAGCAGCCGGAGACAGCCCAGCTCGATAAGGTTTCGGCCTTCTTTGATAAATGGTTCGTGGGCGCAGAAGATCCCCCGGTGATTGGTGAATACTACAGTTTCACCGAGTCCGGGCAATTTGAGGAACTGTTTACCCAACACCTGCGTGAGCTTCTGCACCGCTTCTTGCCAAAACCGAACAACCTGCCCGCCCCGATCAGCACTTTCGTGGGCAGAACAGATCTGATCCGCCGGATAGGTGGCCTGATCGGGCCAGGCGGCGACACCAGGGCAGTCGCCCTGGTCGGCCCTGGCGGGGTCGGCAAGAGCCGCCTGGCCCTGCGTGCAGCGCGCGGACTGGTCCCGGATTTTGCCGATGGCGCGTTCCTGATAGACCTGGCATCCAGGCAGCAGGCAGACGCAGTATTCCGCGAGATCGCCACGGTTCTTGACATCCCGTCGACCGAAGGCAGACCCATCCTGGAATGTGTGATCGACGCCCTGCGCGAAGCGGAGATACTACTGTTGCTCGACAACCTCGAGCAGCTTGACTCCGCGGTGGCGGACATCGACAGCCTGATAGCAAACTGTCCTGGAGTAAAGGTACTGGTAACCAGTCGCAGGACACCCGCACTTGCCGGCGTAGAGGCGATCAGGGTACCGCCGCTGGGGTTGCCCGACCCTGACAATGCCACGTTTGCCCAGATTCGCGATTCGGACTGCGTACAGCTGTTCCTCGACCGCGCCCACACGGTACGGGAAGACTTCGAGCTGACCCAGGAGAACGCCCGGGAAATCCTGCAGATATGCCATCATCTCGACGGGCTGCCACTCGCCATCGAGTTGGCCACGTCGCGCATGCGCTCCATGAACGCCACCAAATTACTGAGTAAAGTCCTCAAGGGGGCCCTGCAGCGCGCGATAGATGTGGTTGTCAGCACGCCAGAAATCAACCCGGCCGGCAACACGCAAATCAGTGTGACAATCGGTAATTTCCGGGCGCTGGTCGCGACCCACCTGACCGTTGACTTCGGCGATGGCAGTGAGCCGGTACTGCTGGATCTGGGTGAACATATCCCCGCGGCGGATGACAGTCTCACTGTTACCCTGGAGCATGACTACAGCGACATGCCCCCCAACGGCGCTACCATCAAAGCGGACCTGAAGGCTGCCGGCGCACGCGGAAGCGACCAGAAAGCGCTCCCGGCCTGACGTGCCGCGATCGCCGGGCACATTACATCCTGCTGGCGACTGCCCTTTGACCCCGTGCAGTTCCCGCCACTAGAGTCTACAATGGACGCCTGACTGACGCTCTGACTATAGACGCCTGCAGTTGAGATCCTGACCTCTACCCAGGTGGAATATGAACCGCGTACGTATCTTTATCTCATCCCCAGGCGACGTTGCCGACGAGCGGCGCCGCGCGCTCACCGTGGTCGAGAGCCTGCAGGAAGAATTCAGCGACACACTGTCACTGGAGACGCGGCTGCCGGAACAGGAATCCGGGGTTGCCACAAGCGGCGCCCAGCCTGAGGCTGATTCCCCGGCTGATTTTGATATCTTTACCACCATCATAGGCGATCACCTCGAGCAACCAGCGGGGCCGCAGCTTACCCGCAACGATGGCTCACCCTATGCATCGACCACGGAATTCCAGTTTGAAGTCGCCATTGACAGCGCCCGGTCCCGGGGCAAGCCTGAGCTGCTCGTCTATCGAAAACCCCTGCCGGCGGACCGACAGGCGACAGCGCAATCCGACGCCGTTTCCGCCTTCTTTGACAAATGGTTCCTGAGCGCCGAGGATCGCACCGCCATCGGCGCATACCATACCTTCGCCGATGTCGAACAGTTCGAAGACCTGTTCAAACTACACCTGCGCAAGCTGTTACGCCGGTTTCTGCCGCGACCCAATAACCTCCCCACACCGGGCAGCAGTTTCGTAGGTCGAACCGAACTGGTCCGCGAGGTGAGCGGCTTCATCAGGCAAAGTGAGGTGCGACTGGTCACACTGGTCGGCCCCGGAGGCACTGGCAAGAGCCGCCTGGGCCTGCAGGCCGCCGCGGGCTTGTTACCCGACTTTGAGGACGGTGTATTCCTGATCACCCTGGCGTCCCTGCGCCAGCCGGACCTGGTCCCGGGCACGATCGCCACCGCCCTCGATATTAAACAAAACGATAACCGCCCGGTGATCGACAGTGTTACCGATGCGCTGCAAAAGAAAGAGATGCTGCTGCTGATCGATAATCTCGACCAGGTGCAGTCCGCGGTAACGCACATCAATACGCTGGTGTCGAAGTGCCCCGGTGTCAAGGTGCTGGTCACCAGTCGCGAGACGCTGCGCGTCAGCGGAGCTAGAACGGTGAAGGTGCCGCCTTTTGCCTTGCCGGATATTAAAAAAGCGTCTTTTGCCCAGATTCGCGACTCCGAGTCGGTGCAACTGTTTATCGCGCGGGCACAAGCAGTGCGGGAGGATTTTCAGCTCACCGAGGAAAACGCCCGCGAAGTCCTGCAGATCTGCCATCGACTGGACGGCCTGCCACTCGCTATCGAGCTGGCGACGTCCCGTATACGCACCATGAACACCTCCGAATTACTGCGCTCGATGGAGCAGCGTTTCTCAGTGCTGGAGGGCGAATCCGACCAACTGCTGGATCACCAGCGCAGCCTCAGGGAACTCATCTCATGGAGCTATGACCTGCTCACCGAGGACGAGCAGACTCTGTGGCGGCGCATGGCGGTGTTTACCGGTGGGTTCGCGATGGAGGCCGCCGAAGAGGTCTGCGATCCCGATGGTGACTTCATCGTCGACATCGAGATAGAGGGCCTGGTTGACAAAAGCCTGGCGACCCTGACCTTCAAGGCCAGCGAAGACGGTGACGAGGAAGCCCGGGTCAACATGCTGGATACACTGCGGGAGTTCGCACTGCTGAAGCTGGAGGAGGCCGGCGAGTCCGAGCAGTTCCGGGAAGGCTTCTGCAGCTGGGTAGCGGATCTGGCACAGTCTTCCATCGAGCAACTCAGGGGGGCGAAGTCCGATTCGCGTATCGCCAGGCTGGAGCTGGAGCAGGTCAACCTGCAGGCCGCCATTGATCATTGCCTGGGCAAACCGGAACCCGATTGGAACCGCGCGCTCACGATCGGCGGGGGCGTCTGGTTCTACTGGTTCGAGCGCGGCATGTTGTCGACATCGCGACAGTTATTCGAGCACGCCCTGCAGGAAATACCCGGCGTCGATGAGGCCGTACGTGCCCTGGCACTGCGGGCGCTTGGATCTGTGGCACGCTTCCAGAACGACCTGGAGACGGCAGAGCGCGCCTGTGACGTGGCACTGGAAATCTATACGCGGCTGGACGATGCAGCCGGCCAGGGCAATGTGCTGGGCGAGCTGGGCGCGATTGCGGAACGCCAGGGCGACATGACCAAGGCGGCCCACTGCCTGGACAAGGCGCTGGAACTTTTCGAACAGGTGCCGGATGACCTGCACGGCAGGTCGTTTGCGGCAGCGGCGCGAGGCGTCATCAATCACCTGGATGGAGACCTCGCGGGCGCCAAAGCGTTTTACGAGGCCGCGCTCGAGACGGGCAGCCAGTCCGGTGATACCGATTCGATCTCGACCGCCCTGGTGAACCTGGGCGAAGTAGCCGAGGCCGACGGGGACTACGATCGGGCCTATGCCCACTATACGAAGAGCCTGGAGCTGTTTGCCCAGCGCGGCAAAAAGGTCGCCATTGCGTACTGTGCAGAAGTCATCGCCGGCCTGAGCACCAAGCACCGCGACAAACCCTCCGACGCGGCCATGTTCTTCGGCTTTGCCGACGCGCTGCGCGAGGAAATCGAATCACCCATCGAGTCGTTCAACGCTGAACGCTTGCAGGCGGATATAGAGGCGACCGAAAACGCCATGACATCGGACACGTTTCAGGGCTCGTGGAACGCCGGCGCCTCGCTGGACATAGACGAGTTTCTCACGCTGATCAAGGACCTCGAACTCAGCAACTGACCCCACCACAACCTGATGCCCGTGACGAACCGCGCGGCCGTCACAAGCAAATCTGCAGTCACCTGCTGTGCAGTTCCCCATGACAGCCCATGGCAGAATCCACTGCAAACCAGGGCAAACCCAGCTCCCGTAGCCAGGTAAGTGCTTCCGCCTCGGGTTTGAGCATGGCGATGGTAGCGCTGCCCCCGGCGACCAGGCACTGCGGGGCGCTGATACTGACAGCGGCCAGCCCCTGCACCGGCCAGCCGGTCGTGGAATTCAGAATATGGCCGTAGCGGCGCCCGTCGACGAGCATGCAGCGCTCGTAGTCCCCGCTGCTGGCGAGGCCGCCGCCGGCGAGGCCAAATTGGGCAATGGCGGTGGCGCTATCGCGCGGGTTGCGAATACCTACAGACCAGGGTTCGGCAGCGCAGCCGACACCCACCGCGGCCATGTCGCCGGCCAGATCCACCAGTCCGCGCTCAATGCCATGGCTGGCCAGGACAGCGGCGGCACTGTCACTGGCGTACTCTTTCACGCAACCCCCGAAGTCGATTTCCATGCCGGGCTCGGGAAGCAAAATGACGTTCTGGTCCCACTGCACCCGGTCCCAACCAATCAAAGGCAACAGGCCGTCTATGGTGGACTGCGCGGGCAGCTTACCTGACCTGAAATCCCAGGCGCGACGCAAAATACCGGCGGTGAGGTCGAACAGACCACCGCTTTGTTCCCACAGGGTCTGGGCAAAACCGAGCAGGCCGGCAGTCTCCGCGTCGATGGGTACCGCGTGCGCGCTGCCTGCGGCGCGATTGATCGCGCTGGTGAGGGAGTCCGGCAGGTAGCGGCTGTACTTGCGCTCCAGCCGCACTACTTCGGCTTCGGCAGCGGCAATGGCCCGCTTCGCGATCGTCGCATCGGCACAGTCCAGGCGCAGGCGACAGGGGCCCCCCATGGCCTTGAAGCGGTGATCATAGTGGGAGTGGGAGAGACTCACATGGGGCCCTTGGAACGGCTTACCTGAAAACGTAGTCCAGGCCGAATGAATAACGCCAGTAATTCAACAGGGCGGGCGACTCGTCCCCGCTGAAAACACCCCAGCTCTCGTCGGTCTCGTAGCGCTCACCGACGGCGCTGATCGCCCAGTTGCCGATCTCGTAGCGGACGCGCAGGCCTGCGGTGATGGCGCCAAACGAGGACAGGCGGTAATCGTCGGCGTAATAACGCTTCTCGGTATCGGCGATATTTGCAAAGAAATCCGCCTCGCCCTGGCTGTAGTAGCGCAAGAACGGTATCACCTGCGTACTGCGTCCCAGGTTCTGGTGCCACGCCAGGTTGACCGTGTGCGAGGCGACACCCCAGTCGTCATCAAAGTAGCGGTAGTCTGCGTGCAGGGCGCCATCGGGCCACATGAAATATTGCCGGTAACCGCCGCTTACCGCCCATTCCTTGCGCTCATCAGGTCGCCTGTCGCGCAGCTTGTAGGGGTCTGTGAGAAAACCGTCCCGGTAGGTGTACGCCAGGCCGAAGCGCACGATGGCATTCTTGCTGATGATCTGGCTCACCCCCACCCAGGCCGAGCTGATATCCTTGTTGTCATGCAGCGTGTTGGTCGGTACCGCGCCCTGGGTGGGATCGATATCATCGCGCGAGGTACTTATCGCCGCACTGTAAGTGGTCATGCCATCGGCACTGTTGAAAGAGCCGTCCAGCGCGATGGCATTGGACTCGTAGTCATCCTCGTCCGAATGGACGTAATTCAGACCCGCGTTGCCGCGATCGTAATAGTAGCGGGTGGTGACGCTGACCTCGGTGCGAGTGTCTTCTATACTGGCGCCGCTCATAATGACCTTGGGATCGCCGTCGATGCTCTGGCCTACAAACCAGGGCGAAGCACCGCTCATATCCTCCCACTGGACATCCACCGCCACCGCCCAGTTGTCGGCAACCGGGGCCAACAGGTGAAACTGCGCGGCGTCGATATCGAAGCGCTGGCTATTGCCACCAAAGGTTTTGCTGCCCTTGGTATCGTCTTCCTCGTACTTGCTGTAACGCATACCGAGTTCAACAAATTCCGGCGGTGCGTCAGCCCGTACGCCCTGGTAGGCAGGCAACAACAGTGCGCTGGAGGTCAAGGCCAGTAGCGCGGGATTTTTTTCCATCAGTTACACCCGCAGCCGCCACCAGCAGCGCCCTGCCCGCCGGAAGAGGCTTCCTTGCTGGCGTTGATCTGGGCCTGCAGGCTGATCTCCATGCGGTCGGGTTCCCACTGCATCTCTCGCCTGGCGAGAGTGCCCCTCTCCCAGGGCTGCACCGTTTCACAGGCACTCAGGCACAACAGGATGAACAGGCAGGTCAGGTGCTTCACCGCGGTGACTCTCCCAGCAGTTCGACGATGGCGGTGCGCAGCGCTTCGCCGTCACTTTTGCGATAGCCCTGGTGTACCAGTCGAACGATGCCCTCGCGATCGATCAGGTAGCCTGTGGGCATACCCAGAATACCGTAATTGCCCGGTGTGTCCCCCGTGCCGTCGCGCACCACGGGGTAGGTCACGGGTAGTTCTTCCAGGAAACGCAGGGCGTCCCGCTCCTGTTCGTCCACGTTTACCGCGAGGATCTCGAAGCCGCGCGGGCCGAGTTCCCGGCGCATTTGCTCCAGCTGGGGAAAGGACAGCCGGCAGGGACCGCACCAGGACGCCCAGAAATCGAGATAGACGATTTTACCGCGCAGGGACGCCAGGCTCAGCTCCTGCCCGGCGGGTGCAGACAACAGGGGCAGGGAGACCGGTGGAGCAGGTTCTCCCACCTGGGCTCCGGCGGCAGCTGGCAGCGCAAACAGGGCCAGCCACCACACCAGAGCCCATTGCTTCAGCACGGTGTTCAGCGTTCGACCTCCAGTTGCAGCAGGGTCCAGCTGTTATAGCCGTGATTGTGCAGGTGGAACTCCACAGCGCTACCGGCAGGGGCGTCAAAATCCAGCGGGATACGCCGGTCAAAGATGTTGGCCTCGGCGGGGATGGCAACATCAGCCTCCCAAACCAAGCTGCCATCGACGGTGACCGCGACATGGGCGGTGGCCGGTTGCTCAAACGCCAGGTCCGCATGCCACAACACCAGGTGCAGTGAGTCGCCCGCGCTTATCGCGGACAGGCTGGGCTGGGTGAGCGAGAGGTAATTGCAATAGCCCGTTTCGACCTCGAGCGCACCATCTTCGTTATACCAGCTGTTGGATGGGCACTGCACATCGCCGGGCCGGTGGCCCGGGAACGTGTCGGCGGCTGCCTCCTGCTCCGCCCAGGCATCAACATCAACCAGACTGCGTTTATCTACCGCGGCACTGTCAACCACCTCGAACTCCACTGACTTTTCTATCCCCAGCGGATGGTGATCAGACCCTCGCAAGCTGACACGCAGTGTGTGCACGCCCGGTTCAATCGCATCCGGGAGCTGGTAGTAATAGCTGCTGTCCCAGGCGGTGAGGTGCTCGGCGGCGTCATCATCCGTATCGAGATACACATGATAGTGACCCTCGTATACCTGGCTGTGATCAGCGCCTTGGCCCGCGTGCCCTGAATCGCTGTGCCTGGCCGGATCACTGTGGTCGTGCTCACCCGGGTCGTGCAGGGTGAAGTTGTTCAACAACAGCTTCAGCGGCACCAGCTCGCCGGCGATAAAGTGCTGTCGATACTCGGGTGATTCGATATGCACGGTGGGTGCGTAGCTGTAATCGTAGCCCTCCCGCGGCTCGGTCATCAGCACGGACATCAGGCACATCTCATCACCGGTACCATCACCCCACTCTATGTCCTGGGGTGTTTGCTGCACGCCGTTGACAATATCCTGGTTAGCCCGGGTGTTATCCCAGCTGCACTCCAGCTTGAGAAAATCACCGGGCTTGATCAGTATTTCCCGGTCCAGTCGGTAAGTACTCTGCCAGTTGAAATCCCAGTCCTGTATATCCAGCACGACCTGGCGAGTGCCGTTCTCGCGCAGGAGGGTAACGCGTCCCGTCTTGCCCCGGGTATGCATATGGATAAAGCCGTTATGCAGCACCCAGGGATCAGCGGCTGCCAGTCCTGCGGGCTCACCAAAAATAGAGGCGAGCGCGGCAGTGGGCACGGTAAATTCATGGCGGGCGTCGGGGTCGCCGGCGGCGATGGGCATACCGCCGGGCCGCAGCCAGCGCGGATCCGCTAACAGGAAGGAACTCGCGGGCAGCTCAACCTCCGGGGCGGTCTCGACCAGTATGATGGACTGGTCCGGCTTGGGCTCGGCCACCAGCGTGTTGTAGTGCATCTGCACAACCATGACCGACCCCGGCAGGACAACTATTCCGGTGCCCTCGGGCGGCGGCTCGCGCCCCGCGCCAGGCACCCAGCCACCAATCTGGCGCGGCAGTGGTGCCCCGTCCACACCACCCATACCCAGGCAATGCCAGCCTGGTCGACCGTCCTCTCCATCCGAGGCATAGTAGGTCGCCGCATCTTCCGGTTCGGCGATGGAAACAATAACGTGGTGGACCTCATCGGCCTGGTCTGGAATGACATCGACCGCGGTCACATACGCGGTTTCATCCAACGGCCACTCGATCGCAAAGCAACGATGGTCATCCGGGCGCAGTGTGGGCGTATACGGCTGCGGCAGTGCCAGCCGCAAATTGTAGTCGTCGGTGCTTTTCGCCTCTTTCTTAGGCGGCGCCACATAGTCCTGCACATTACCCGGTGCCAGGTCGCTCTGCAGCCAGTTGAGCAGAACGTACTCCTGCTGCGGCGACAGG
>Ga0316189_10003102_pt1 | contig 16167 bp, 29 predicted proteins | sample LowCovwburrow_MG_FD_204930 | JGI IMG/M metagenome (GOLD analysis project Ga0316189, IMG submission 204930) | Coastal sediment microbial communities from Maine, United States - Lowes Cove worm burrow | ecosystem: Environmental > Aquatic > Marine > Coastal > Sediment | place: USA: Maine... | reverse complement strand
CCTCTGTGGCCTCTTCCATGGCGTATCGCGCGTCCTTCATGGCGTCGATTTGCTGGCGTAGCGCCCTACGGGCTTCGTTGTGGGCTGGGCCTGGGATGCTGTGGCATGCGTGCTCTAGGGCTGCTGCCTGGGCCTCTAGGGCCTTGTAAACGGCGTTGGCCGTGTTGTAGGTCATTCCTACTGTGATGTCTGGGTTAGTGTTGCGCATGTCCTTGCTCCTTGGTTGCTTGCTTGTGTACTCATTATAGACAGAGCTATTTTGGAATGTCAACTCCAAAGCCAAAGTTTCTTGCGAAAAACGCAAAAGACGCTCCCCGTAGGGAGCGCCTGTGCTGGCTTAGTAGCCGTAAAGCTCGTACCGTCCGGTTAGTCCGCCTTCCGTGTAGATGTCCTCCATGGTGCGTCCGCAGGAAGCTTTGGTGCTTCCGCAGCAATCGCAAATTTCGAGCATTTCGGCTGGCGGGCCTGGGCAGTCAATCGAGCATCCCTCTGCTTTGCAGTATGGGCAGTGTGTCATTGGCTTGTCCTTTTTATGTTGTGCGATAGATTTGCGGCGCTTGCGGGCCTGAGCTATTCGCTATGTGCTTATGTACTTATTATAGCATGGGGTTTTGGGTTGTCAAGCCTTTTTCTTGGATTTCTTCAAATTAGATTGGTGGTGGCCCTTTGTCCCACGTCTCGTGTATGGCCCGTAGGGCGTCTAGGCAAGCCTCGTGGCGCTGTTGGGTCCGGTTGCTCATGGTTGCGTCCGCCATGGCCCACAACGCTGTTACGATGGTTGCGCACTGCTCGTGGGTTAGGGTAGGGGTTACTGTGTCCATGTGTGTCTCCTTAGCTGGCTGGCCCAAAGCACTTGCGGCATTTGGTCCATGGGTTGTCTGCGCGCTTGGCAAAGCCAATGGCGTAGGGTGACAGTACCATTAGTGGGCTGCCGAATACCGGGATGTGGGTCCCGCATTGCGTTTCCCACTTGCCGTTTGGCAGGATATGTACCACGCTCGTTGCGTGGTTGCCTGCCAAACGGCTGCCTGTGTTGTCCATGTTACTTGCCTTCCATGTTGCGGATTTGGGTAAGGACTTGGCGCAAGATTTCGTCTCTCGTGGCCTGCGTCTCGCACTTGTGTGCAATGTCCTGCTTCTCTGCGTAGGTAAGTTCTACGTTGGTTGCAAAGCCGTAAACTGCCATTTTTAGTTCTCCTTGTTGGTCTGTGTGCTCATTGTAGCACGGGCTTGCGTGGTTAGCAACTTGCCTGCCGCTATTTGTGCGCGAATTGCGTTTACGTCTATGCCTCGTGCTAGGTCTATGATTGTGCGCTTTTGTGTTTCCATGTGTTAGGTTACGGCGCGTTTGTGGTAGACCTTTAGTCGTTTGTGGGATATCTTAGACTCATATAAGGCTAAGGTGTCCGTTTGTGTGCTGTAACGCTGCCTGTGGGCTGTGTTACTGCGTACAATCGTGCCATAGGTAGGATTCGCACCTACTCGCTTACGCTGCGCGCTCGCTCCCTTGTGGCCGACTTCCCAAGGACACGCAACCAACGTGCTACCCCCGGTTAGGTTATGTCGTCCCTACGGCGTGTGTGCGGTACCTCTACCGCTGTGGCGTAGCCCCTAGGGTAATCTCGTCCACCTATGCCGTAGCAAACTGTGGGCATACCCTAGGGGCCTTGCCTGGCTTTTTAGGGATAGTGGCGCACTTCCTTGCCGCTGTTGGGCTGTCGCTTTTCCATGCCTTCTCCCGATTGCCGTTCCTTGCTTGGTTTGTAGCCTTGGGTACTCCGCATGGCTCGCTATGCGTGCGTTAGCGTTTCCCCTTGGCTACGTGTAGCCAGCGTGGCTACTTTTACTGCTACCCTCCCGCTCTGTAGTGGGTAGCCCCTTGTGCTTGCCATTAGTCTGTTAGATTTAGGTACTTTCGTAACCTTGGCCCGCACTTCCGATACTTTCCATACTTCGTACGTATGGCCCGGTATCGAGCGGAAGCGTGGAGCAGAGCGGAATCGAACCGCCCATAATGGGTCTGAGTCCCGATACGCCGAGCCATCGGCTGCCCCGTGGATGCTAGCGGCGCTGGGTTCCCTAGGCTTGTCCTCTGTGCGAGAATTGCCTAGGCGAGTTGCCCAACCTTACCGGTTCTGTGGCCGCTAGCCTGCGTACTTGGCCCTTAGGCTTTTCCGCTTGGTGCCTCCCGTTCCCTACTGCGGTACTTGGGAGGACTTTTTGCCAAGCCTAGGGTCTTAGCCTAGTTACCCACTTGGCGGTATTGCTTTTCGCTTATTCTGTTTTCAAGAAACTCTTTGGGGCTTGCCCCGCTTCCTTATGTAGATAACTATACAGGACTGGGAAAGCATGTCAACACATTTCTTGGGATTTCTCCAAGAAACTTGCTAAATCGTTGGTTTTCCAACGTTATTCCGTTCCCCATTCTCCGTACTTTGGCTTGCGTCGGTACTCTTTGCCGCTCTTAAACGTAGCTGCCCGTACCTTAGGTGCCGCTAGCTCGCGCTCCCGTGAGATACGGCGCCGTGTCTTACGGTCTGCCTCTTCCTGTGCGTCCTTGCCGATCTTCTTGCCCATCTTACTTGCCTTCCTCGTTGTTCGTTGGTTGTAGGACTTTGCGCCCTGGCGTTGCGAATATGGCTACTTGCGCATATTCAAAATTCCACATTAGTGGGCTGCCGTCCTCGTCCACTAGGACAAATTGCCCGGCTGCCCTGATTGCGTCTAGCGTTGCTTGGTCCATGTTCTTACCCTTCCTTAGATAAGCTCGTAAACTTGGCCGATTACTAATTCGTCAATTTGGTACTTAATCTTGTTGTTAAGCTGCTTGCGCACCGCTGCTTCCGCCTGCGCTAGGCTGTTGTGTGTTGTAATGTGCTTGCTGCCCTGAGTAATCACTACGTGCGTGGTCTTGGCTGGCATAGCCTTGTCCTTGCCCGCTTTTTGGTTGTAGCGCTCTTGGGCTGCTGCTCTGGTAATTGTTGGGGTTGCTGTGTTGTTGTTCATGTCTTCATTATAGCATGGCTTTTTGGGTTGTCAACTCTTTTTCTGGATTTCTTTAGAATGGCCCAAGCACTGTGTCTAGTAGGTGCTGTAGTTGTCGCGCCTGTCGTAGCGTAAGCGCTGCCATGGCTACGCCGTGTACTTCTGGGTCGTACGTGTGTACTACTACCGCTGCGTCCTTAGCCTCTTCCTCTGTGCCTCCAAAGACTAGGAAGTCTGCTACTACGCCGTCCTCGTCTGTTGTGGTTAGCCTGTTGTATGTGCTCGTGGCCTCGCTCGCTGCCACTTCAAATAGCTGTAGTTGGTGCATTACCACTCCCCTTGCTCGATACCGTACGCCTCGCGCAAGATCGTGCTAACAAGCGCGTTGCTGCCTCGTACCTCCGCCAATGATATTGGGCAGTACTTGCCGTGCTCGAATAGGCTGCCGTCTGGCCCTTCTACGGTAAGCGTAAAGTTGTTGTCCGCGTCGCGCGTTGCGCGCCATGGGTATGGGTAACCGCTTTCGTCTCCGTGCCAAATTCCTGTCTTTTCCATTGTATAGCCTCTCTGGTTAGTGTTTTGTACTCGTATGGTCGATGATATCATGCGCCATGTCGATATGTCAAGTGGTTTATTCCGCTTCTTGTGCTGGGTCCTCGCGCCAGTACGCCTTAGCTATCTGTTTTAGCGATACCTCCCGTTGGAGACTGCAACCCAACCGTCTGGGCCTCGTCTCCAATGCTCCCCGCCGTTTCCGTAGTACTCGTTGATAAGCCAAGCTCCGTCCTCGTCTAGCTCGTCCCTGCCGTACGTCTCCAAGATGCATGGCCCGCACTTGCTTTGGTACTCCTTGCCGTCTGGCCCAAGTACATAATCAAACATGCCCATTTACTCTACCTCCACGTCTGTGAAAATCCAACCTTGTGCTTCTAGTGCTCGTATCTCCGCTTCCTGTGCTTCTATTTCGTTCCACGACATCGTAGCCCATTCCGGCTGCCAATCGTGCTCCATGTCCTCCCAATCGTCCCACTGTTCGTATGCCATTAGCGTATCCAAATGGCCCATACGACCAATAGTGCGCTGTTCCATACGACTACTGCGCCGTAGATTACTCTTAGCGCCCGTAGCACGCCGCTGTTGGGCTTCCCAAGCTTGGCTAGCACCACTAGCACCAATGGCACAACCACAAGCTTAAAAAGCGCTCCTAGTGGCCCTGTGATAAACTCGTCTCCAAACAATGGGTTGGCCTCGTACAACGCGCCTACGTGTATGCCGTATACGGTTAGCGCGTAGTCCAATACGTTAAGCCAAAAGATTTGCTCCGCTAGCTGCCAATTGCGCTCCTTAGGGTCTGCGTTCATTATCGGCCCACGTCCACGTTGTAGCCCTTGTGGCAATACTTGCAACCAATCTGCGTGTAGCCGTTTTCCTCGTGCCAAAAGTGGTCTTGCCACGTTCCGTCAAACGGCTCCGGTTCCGGTTGTGCGTCCGTTACCGCCTGCGCTGCCGCTACGTAGGCTTCCCAAGACTCGTCCATGTGTGCTATCCACTCGTCTAGCTCGCGCTGCTCTTTCCACTCGTCTCTCCAAACTTTCCCAAAGAATATTACGACTGCAAGCACGTTGCCCGCAAGCCAACCCACTGTTAACCAAGCCAATACCTCGTACATTTACTTTTCTCCTTTGTAGGTGCTAATGGTCGTGCCTGCCACAACGTACGCCTTGCCGCTGCGCTGTAGGTCTACTTCTACTTGCTGCCCGTTGTCTAGCGTGTGTAGTAACGTCTCTTGTTTGGGCGGTAGTTCGCGCTCCATGCGCTGCTCCACTGCCTCTATGATCCATTCCAATACTTCTGGGTCGTGGATGTATGCGCCGTCCTGCCGTGGCCTGCAAAAGCAATCCGTGGCGTATGCGTAGTTGTAAATCTCCTTGTTGACATCCGACACAAGCCGACACAAGACGGCTGTAACGTTGCGTGGCGACATATCCTCCCGTGCCTCGTCTAGCGCCTCGCTTGCGTTATTCGCTTCCCACACAAACTGTTCTATGTCTGACTTACGTTCTTCCTCGTCGCGCTCCCGTTCAAAATCCATCTGTGCGTATTCCTCCGCTGTTGGGTTGCTGCGCTGCTGCGCCGCAAAGTAGTTGTCTAGCTGCATGTAATCTTCCATACCGCTCATGCCTCCACGTTGTCGCTGCGGACCATGCCCATTGGGCGAGCACTGCCAACGCCTGCCATGATAACGCCGCTAACTACGACGGTATCCACGTCCGCAAGCTCCACGCTGTTAACAAGCGTGTAGCTCCAATTGCGGGCCATGGTACGGTCTGCCGTCAAGCGGACAAATACCGTGTAGCCCGTCTCGGGATATTCGGCAAGCTGCCATCCGGCTGCGCTGTCGGCTGCCTGGACGATGCCGCTCTTGTCGGCAACGATGCGGACAAGCTTGGTGTTCTTGTCGCCGCGCCGATCGGTTGCCACGTAAGCTCCGTTTGCGATTGTTGCTGCCATGTTTGCCTTCCCGCTTGCGGTATTTCCGCTTGCTTGTTGTCCATCTTACACTACTGGCTAGGGCTGTCAAGCCTTTTTCTAGAATTTCTTTTTGCCCCGTGACTAGGAATCGAACCTAGGTTTGTGGGTTTGGAATCCACTACGCCGCCATGGCCCACGGAAGTTGTTAGACGATAAAGTAGTGGATATTACGCTCTGTCCATTCCATGGCTTCCTCTACGCTTTCTTCCCGGTAATCCTGCGCCCATTCCAAGAGCGTATCTGAAATTTCGTAGATTGGAAGCTCCGCGTAATCCTCGCCAAGCTCCGCTGCCAAGTGGGCTGCCGCTACCTTAATGTCTGTGCGCTGTTGGGTTTGCATTCTATTCTTTCCTTTGGTTATGGCTTCTTGCTTGCGCATGTAAGCCGCTTGTCCTCGTGTAAAGTTAGGGTGATTTCGTATCTCCATGTCTCCCATATTACACTAACGGCGTGACGTGTCAATACCTTTAGAGATTTTTTAGAAAAAAATGATTGGTGCCCGCTTCCTCTGGGCTGTGCCTGTACGTAAAAGCCTCGTCCCAACTGTCCCTTTCCCCTTCAAAGCCCTCTGCTAGCTCTGGCGTCCTGTCCATTGGCTCTACTGGGTCCAAGTCTACCGCGTCCCTAATGTCCTCTACCGCGCGCTCCGTGGTTGTGCTCTCGCAACACATGCGCGCCGCGTATACGCCTCTGTGGATTAGAAAGCACTCGTTGCACATATGGTTAGTGGTAATCATTGTTGGTCCCCTTTTTCCGGTAACGGTTGTTGCGCAATCCATTGGATTAGCGCCATTTCTACGTCTGGCTCGTGTTGTGCTATGGCCATTGCGTTGCGTATCGCCCATGCGTCTACCATCCAACGCCATTGGTTGGCTTCCATTTCCTCTGCCTGCTCTAGTGTCTCTGCGTTCAAAATGTCTATGGCCTGCTCTGCTACGTCTAGCGGAATATACATAGGCTGGCCCTTGGCGTCCTCGCTGGCGTCCATGAGCCAGCCCCATTCTTGGCCCTCGTCGTCCGTGTGCGGAAGAAAGCCTCCTGCTGCAAGCATGATAAGCAACCGCTTCCGTTCGCGCGCTGTTGCGTACCATGAAACTGCCCCAATTGCCGCAAATATGCCGGTTGCGTACCTCCAAATCCCCATTTTGTATGTTCTCCCTGTGTTGTGGGCCGAAATTAGCCCCGTAGCGCTTCTGTAAGCTCGTCTGCTGTGTTTGTGTGTTGTGCCCGCTATGGTAGGACCCTGCAACCGCTGCAAGCCCGTATAGGGGCTTACAACGGCTGTAGGGCTGCTCATGGTTTTACTGGTCCTCTTCCTTGGTGGCTACTCGTGTAATGCCGTACCCTGCTGCAAGCAACATGCCGCCCGCAAGCATAAGGCTACCGGTAAGTCCTGGGCCGGTAACTGCAAGCTGTGGCACTGTGGTGCTAGGCGTGTTGTCCTGCACTGTGGTAGTGGTTACCGCTGGCTGTTCGGTAGTGGTCGTAGTGGGCTGCTCTGGCTCCGTAGTGGTCGTAGTCGTAGGCTGTGGGTCGTCCTGTGGCCCGTGGCCGCATGGAATGTCCCCGCCTGGCGTCCAGCCTGCGTCAATAGCGTCCGCAATCGGGCATTCTTCTACTGGTACTGTGGTGCTGGGTACCGTCTCGCTAGGGCCGTGGCTATCTCCGTATTCCTCGTCCGCGCCTGCCTGGCCTGCGCTCATGGCAAAGACTGCCATGGCCGCTACCGCAAACGCCGTAATCTTAGTGGTCGTGTTCCGCATTGTATTGCTCCTTTTGTTTGTGTCCGCCTTGTGGCGTCCGTTCCTTAGTGTATCGTCTGTCCGTTCCGTAGCTTTAGCTAAAATCCGCCTTCCCCTCCGTTAATGTACGTTCCCCTATCCTGTCCGATTACGCCTGCCTGCCTGTCTGCCCGTCTCCGTTCCTTCACGCCTTCCCGAAATGGCATGCGTGGCTTGTCCCCGTGCTTGTGGTTAGGGCTGTCGCATTCTCTGGCCCTGCCTTCCTTCCACTCGTCCCCGCACATATGTTGCACTGTCATTAGTAGCCTGCCTCCATTCTTTCCGTCAAGTATTGCCACACTAGTACCGCTTCCGCTGCGTCGTATCCTGCGTCGTGCTCTGCCGTCTGCACGCCTCGTTTCTTTAGTTCCTTCTTAGCGTGTGCCTTGGCGTCCGCCTTAATCGTCTGCGGGTCTGCGCCAAATGTTACGCCAAATGCTACGCTCATGGCGAATACTACCGCTGCCAAGTCTACGCCTTGGTAAGACATAGTGTTAGCCAATCGTATTAGGTGCTCGTCTATGTATGGCATGTCGAATTTGGCCACATTCCATCCGGTTGGCTTGCGGCGTGCGTAGTAGGTGCCGCTGTAGGCGTGCACAAAGCGTGCTGCCTCGTCCGCAACGTCGTAAGCGTACTGGCCCTCGTCCTCTAAGCGCTCCTTGGTAATGCCGTGTACCTCCGCTGCCTCGTCGTCCCACTTCCACGCGTCCCAACTCCAACCCTTAATAAGCCAACTACGTGTCTCTCCGCTAGGGCTGCAAATCCCCAATTGGATAGGTACGTGGCGCCTCGTCGTGCCGCTCGTCTCCAAGTCCACTCCCCAAAACTCGATAGGTCCGCGTGCCTTGTGCTTAATCTCGCGCCATGGCGTGTGTCCGCTCATACTTCCGCTTCCTCCCGCTTAGCTGCCAACCGTTCTGCGTTCCGTGTCCATGCGTCCGCTGCGCACCGCTCTGCGTACTCGCGCTCGTCCTGTATCACTGCCTGCATTTTGTGCCAATCCTTCCTTGCCGCATCTTCCCACTTGCCGTAGCCAATCTTGTGGATTAGTGCTACGTACTGTTCCTCTCCCAAGAAGGTACGCCCGCAATGCACGATACTGTCCCCGCGCAACCGTGCGTATCCCTTGTACTCGCGCTCGTGCGCCCATTTCTTGTTCACGTTGTCCAAGCCTACCTTACGATACCACTTGACTAGCTGCGCCAAACTAATGTCTGGCGCCTCTTGGTTGCTAAACGTTGGTGCTGGGTCGTCCTCGTATGCCATGCGTGTGTCCTTTGGTTGTTGTTCCTACATTAGTTATATCGTACAAGCGTAGCACGTCTGTTACGCTAACGCAAACGGACGCAAGCCCGAAAGCCTGCGTCCGTTTGTTCCTGTCGGGAATTGCTAGCGCCGCTTCCGTTTGTTCCGCCTGGCGTTGCGTTTCTTCTTAGCTGCCAATCCGGCTGGGTTCTGTCTGGCCCTGCGCTCTGCGCGCTTGGCAGACTTGTGGCTTGCGTATCGCTTGCCGTTCGCTGTCCATGCCTTCTTGTCTGTTGTGCGCTTGGGCATTACTTGCCCTTCTTGTCTTTCCGCGTCTTGCGAAACTTTCCGGTTCCCTTTGTGCGCTTGTGTGTGCTGCGTGGTTTAGCCATTTACTCTTCCTCGTCGTTATAAGGTACTACGTCCTCTGCGCGCTGCCAACGTGGTTCCTCGTCGTAAGCTGCCCTGCACTCCAAGCCGCACGTACAATGTAGCGCCGATACGGCGCCTCCACGGTACGTGGGCTTAGCGTCTACAACGCCATGGGACGTACATACGCCCTGCATGGTTTAGCCTTGTCCTGCCGTGTCTCCACGGAAACGGTTAGGAAAGCGCTCTACCGGTTGGTCGTCAACTTGCGCAACGTTTACAACTGTGTCGTTGTCGCTGCCACGGTTAACCGCACGGTTGTACGCTTGGTCTGCGTCGTGGGCTTTCCGGTTAATTCTGCTGTTGGGTAGTACTCGTGCCATGGTTTTGTTTACCTCCAAGGTAATGGGCGCTCCACGCCCTACAAATGGGTTGCTTCGTATTCTAGTATACTGGCGCTTTTAGCTTTCTGTGAATAGCGCCCGCAACCGTGGCGTTGCTACTGCGTCCGCTGCGCCCTCGCTGGCCCTGGCGCCTGGGTAAAAGTACGCCCGTACTATTTCCAAGTCGTCTGCATAGGGTCCCAAGCTCTCACGCGCTCGCATTAGCCACTTGCGCACAAGGGTAGGCTTCCAACCTAGCGCCTGTGCTGCCTCGTTGGCGTCTAAGCCGTGCGCGTAATACTCTGCCGCTACTGCTCGCTCTTTGCCGTCTAAGTCCGCTAACACGCTTACAACGTGGCTACGCAAGTCTGCAATAAGCGTGGCCTTGTCTAGCATCGTTTCCGGCTGCTCTACTTGGCTTGGCATGGTTCGCAAGATCATTGCGCCTCTGTCTGCTGTCTTGCTTTCCTGCAAGGCTACTGGCGTGTCCCTAATCTTGCGTGTGATATCTACCGCACGCCGTTTGGCTACCGTGAACACAAGCGCCCTGTCTACCTTGTCCAAGTCGTGTCCTGCCTGCAACAAGCTTTCCGCTGTGGCCTGCAAAATGTCGTCTGGGTAAGCCAAGCCTGCAACTGTCCTGCTGGCGTAGTTCGCTGCGTCCGTGTAGTCCTTGTTCATACGCGCCCTTCCAAAAGCTTATGCGCTTGCGCAAGTAGGTTGCGCTCCCCGTCAAAAGTTCCCTGTCCGCTGTTGTCTGCGTTGGGCCGTCCCACGCCGTCTAGCGCATCTTCCTTCCACATGGCCGCAATGTCCTTGCGTGCCGCTGCAATGTACTCGTCGTCCATGTCCAATTTGATTACCTTAAATCCTGTAGTGTCCATCTTGTCAAACTCCTTCTATCGTTGGTAGGTTTTTCCGTTGGCCTCGTACGCATTGCGCAAAGTCCAGTAGGTCGTTAGCGCTCGCATGGTTGCTTGGTTGTCCTCGCCCCACTTCGCCTTTTCGCTGGCGTAGTGGTCGTGCGCCTTGCGCACTGCGGTAATGGTTGGCGCCTTCATCGGACGCTGCCCGTCTCCATGTACGCCTTGTGCTCTCGTGCGTACTGGGCTGCCATGCTGTGGATGCTGTAGCTTCCCACGCATCCGCACGTTACGCAAATGAGCGCCCATCCGTCCAAGCCGCCTGGGCTTGCTGGCGATTCTTGCAACACTGTGGCGTGTCCCTTAAGCTCCATGTTACTTCCCTGCTTTCTGGCCCTTGGCCAAGATGCTGCGCAATTCTGCGCCGCTGTGGTAGCGCTGCATGGTTGCACGTACTCGTGCTTCCCGCTCGCTCTTTGTTTCTGGCGTGTACTTCGTGTTGTTCATATCTCCACTATACCTCGTGTTTGTCACTTGTCAACCTTTTTCTTTAGATTTCTTCTATCGTTACCGGCACCATTGCGCCGTCTACCGCTGTGCAGTATGACTTGCTAAGAAAGTTGCGCATGGCGTTGGCTGCGTTCTTCTCGCTAACGCTGTAGCCTCCAATGCTCCAAGTTCCGTCCTCGCCCATAAGCGCCCATGCGTAGGGCGTCTCCTTCTTGGCGTTCTTTGTGTCGGTTGTTCCGTCTGGGAGGGTTGCTGTGTGCTTGTTCATGTCTCCATTATAGCATGGCTTTGGGGCTTGTCAACCCCAAAGCCAAACTTTCTCCGTTTCTTTTAAAATGGGCAATCGTCGTCGTAACCGGCTTGAATAGCTCGAATAGTAGCGGCTGGCTCTGGCGCTCCGTCCCAAGCGGGGCGAAACGCTGGCGCCTTAGGTGCTACTGGCGCAACTAGACCAACCTCACGGGCTGCAATGCCTGGGGTAAGGCTAGGATCGCTGCAATTAGCGTAAAAGCTTTGGTAAGCCTCCGCTGCCATTTCTGCGTAAGCCTCGCAATTAAACGTATAAGCCTCGTCGTCCTCGCAATAAGCTTCCCATTCTGCTACTTGTGCTGCTGTCAACAAATCTTCCCGAATTTCGATTACCATTACTGCTCCGTTTCGTTTGCTTGCTTGTCCTCCATATTACACGCTGCCGGTGCAATGTCAACTAGTTTCTGCAAACTTTCTGAAATTTCTTTTAGGTAGGTGCCAATCCGTAGTAGTGCTTCGTAGCTGGCTGGGTCCATTATTGCTTTCCCGCTACCGGGGTTGTGCTCTTGGGCCATTGGTTTAGGTCAAGCTCCCCGCTGTTGTGCTCCGCTACCAACAAGTGCCGCACTGCGTCTCGTGCGTGCTGCTGGCCTCGCATCCATCCGCCCGCTGCGCGTAGCCTGTCGTTGGGTACTTGCCGCTTGGCCTGTGCTGGCGTTTGCATCGTAGGCGTTACGCCTTCTAGCTCGCACCACGCCCACACGCGCCCGATAGTCTCCACGCCGCTAAGGTTAACCGCTGGCCCTGGGCGTGAAGTGAAAGACTCCACGACTAGCTCCGTAATGCCGTGTGTACTGTGAAAGCCGTTTAGGACTACCCAAATGCTTTCCCCTGGCCATTGCAAGCCGCGTATCTCTCCGTCGTCCTCGCGCCATGCTACGCCCGTAGTTTTCCCTGGGTCTAGTGCTACTCGCATTATTGTTCCCTCCGTTGTTGCCATACTTCTAGTACGTGCTGTGCTTCTACCTCGTCCGCCAAGCCTAGCGCTTCTAGCTTGCTGTATACGTCGTGCTCTGTTAGTTCCTCTGCTGCTAGTAGCCAATCCGCTAACTGTAGCTTAGGGTCCTCGCTGCTAAGCGCCTCGTCCTCCGCGCTTGGGCTTACGCTGGCCGCTTCCGCGTCCTCTTGGTAAAGCGTATGCCCTGGCTTGCGTGCTCGTAAAATGTCGCCTGCGCTGGGTACGCCTGTAGCTTCCTTTAGTTCCTTGTCGCTAGCCTCTTCCCACTCTTCCAAGCCTGCCGCTTCTAGGGTCCTGTCAATTCTGTATGCCTGTTCCCATGCGTGGCGCGTTAGCTTAATGCCTCCGCTGTTCTGTGCCTGCCATACTTGAATTGCCCGCCCGATGCGGTAGCCTGCCACTGTCCAAAATGGTTTAGGCTTGCCGTCCTTGCCCTGTATCTCTGGGTCGTAGCGCTCCACTGCGTCGAATAAGCCAACCCACGCTTCTTGTGTCATCTCGTGCCGCTGTGCCTCTGTGTATCGGTTGTGCCCGTCTGCCGTCTTGCCGTCCCCGTACTTAAGCGCCAAGTTAATAACTAGGGGCTTCATACGCCAAGCTAACTCTTGCACGTCCTCTTCCTCGCCCAATTCTTGCACGCGCAAAACTAGGGGATGCAATTCTGCCGGTTGCTGCAAGTAGGGCCTTACGTGCGCGGGCCTTGTCGTGTCTCGCCACTTGTCCATGGCTGCTGCCAAGCCGCTAAACTTTTTGTGTGGCCTCGTGGTACCGCTCATTTGGCCTTCCCGTATCTAAACGCAATGTCACCGGTTGCCGTAAGCTCCGGTACGTACTCCTTCCGTTCCATAATCTGCAATACCTCCGCTAATACCTTTGGCGCGTCCGCTGTCGGTACGCTTAGTACAAGCTCGTCGTGTACGGTTAGCCGCATGTTGTCCCCGTAGCCTGCTTCCCCTACCGCTATAATTGACTCCTTCATTATGTCCGCGCAACTGCCTTGAATAAGCGAGTTGCCTAGGTCCTTAAAAATCTGGATTTTAACCGGCTGCAAGCCTTCTCCACGGTTGTGGGTCATTAGCTTAGGTCGCATGCGCCGCCCGCCAAACGTCCGCACGTACATTTCCCCGTAGTTGCCGCGCCGCTGGGCCTGGGCTTCCGTTAGCCATTGTAGGTGCCGCACCTTGTACGCCTTGTGGAACTTTTCCATGGTGCCTTGCCAATCTAGCTCGTGTAGTTCCGGTACGCGCTCGCTCTGCCCAAGCTTGTACGCAAATGCTATGGCCTGCTCCTTGGTCTTTTTCCAACCTGCGCCGTACTGGGACGCTAGCGTAATCATCTTGCCGATATCGCGTGTGACGCCCATAACGTCCGCTGCCTGTTGGTATAAGTCGTCCCCGCTAATGAACGCTGCGCGCATCCGCTCGTCCTCTGCGTAGTGCGCAAACTGTCGTAGCTCCATTTGTTCGTAGTCTGCCACTACCATTGTCTGCTCTGCGTCGTCTGCAATGATTAGGTCCCGTAGGCCATCTGACTTGCTTACGTTCTGAAAGTTTGGCCCACTGCTGCTAAACCTACCGGTTACTGTGCCAAGCGTGTTAAAAGATGGATGGATGCGCCCTGCCTCCGTTATGTCTCGCTCCCATGCCTCTAGGTAGGTGCTAAGTAGTTTGGCTGCGTGCTTGTACGCCAACAATGCCGTAGCTGCCTCCCTAACGCCGTCTGTGCCCGTTGCCGCAAGCTTGTGGAAGGTTACCGCCTGCGTGTTGTCGATGGCCGCTCCAAGCTTCCTAAACGCCATCTTAAGCTGTGCGCCGCTCGCTAGGTTAAGCGCGTCCTTCTTGTCCCTGTCTGACTTGGGCACAACCTCGGTCCCGAACACTTCCGCCAAAGTTCCTAGCGCCTCGTCCATGGCCTGTGCCTGCTGGGCCTTCATTGCCTGCAAGCCGTCCACGTCTATGCGTATGCCGTTGCGCTCCATGGCGTACACGTACGGTAGTAGCCGCTGTTCCCTGCGTATGGCTTCCGTTGCGTATGGCTCCACTCGTGGGTACAACAAGTCGAAAAGCTGCCCGCCTAGGATTGTGTCCATGCCTCCGTACTCGACTAGGTGCCGCAACGGTACCGTTTCCCAATTCCACTTATTGTCTGTCATTAGCTTTTTAAGCTTGCGCTGTTCGCTCGCTGCGTCCATGCCTAGGTACTTGCTTCCCAAGTCTTTTAGCGCTCTGCTCTCGCGCTCGTCGTGGAAGTGTGCAAGCCAAACTGTGTCGTAAATGTTGGAATACTCAAACATTTCTAGTAGGTCGATTCCATACGTGGCCGTTACGTGTAGGTCAAATTTCGTATTGTGCGCGCAAATTGCGTCTGCCTCATGGAAGATGGCCTTGATAGCCTGGCGCCATTCCTTCGTACGTATGTCAAAAGCCCAAGCCTTGTCCCATGGCCGTACGCTAATTTGCAATAGCCTGCCCTTGTCCTGCGTGCCGCTGCGCACAAGTAGCCCGGTTGTCTCCGTGTCCCAATATAGCATGCCTGGGCTGTCTAGCACTGCGTTGAAGCAATCCATAGCCTTCTCGTGTGTGTCTACAAAAACTACTTCCGTTGCGCTCATCCAATCCACGCCTCTAGGGCCTGCCCGATTCTAGGCGTTACGTTGCCGTTATTGTAGATTGTGTGCGTTGCGTCAAAGTCCATAAGCTCGCTAGCGTGCTCTGTGCGCTTCCGTAGCTCGTACGCCGTAATGCCCAAGCGTGCCGCTCGTACGTCTACTGGCGCCGTTACAAGCGCTGTGGTGCCATTGTGGCCCAAGCCTTCTATTGCCGCAACCTCGTTGGCAAACCGTACGTCTGTAACTACCCACAAATCCCCCGGTTGCGCCTGCTCTTCAATAAACGCCAACCCTGCCTTAACCCAATAGTCTGGGTCCTGTGCTCTACGATAGTCTGTGCCCCATTGTTGCATAAGCCAACGCTGGCCCGCGCTGTATGGCTTGGCCCAATTGCCTGCGCCTGCACTGTCGCCAAGGTTAATGCCTAGCGCCCCTAGGACTTCTTGCACAAGCTCGCGCCGTACGCCATCGGCAAAGCCCATCCGCATTACTCGTCTAAATGGGTCGTCGTCCCGTAGGTACTCGTACACGTAGTCCTTGCCGCTGGCCATCTGTCCGCACAAGCCCAATACTTTGTACTCCATTATAGCGCCCTCCAAAGTTTCGTTTCCTTGTCTACGTGCATTTCCCCTCGCATTTCCAACGTCCGCAAAATGTCGGCTGCCTCGCGCCATTCTAACTTAAGCCGTTTGGTTACCTCCGCTTGCTCCATGGTGCCGCCATGGGCAACAAGCATGGCCAATACTTCCCCTGCGCGCCGTTCAAACTTGTTGGCGCCGACTTCCTCGCTCATGGCCGCCAAGTCCCCTAGCGTTTCCTCCACTAAGTGAAGCGCCCGTAGTACGTCGTGCTCTTCTACTTGCGCCGTACGCCCTTCTCTGCTAAGCGCGTACAAGCCTGCAAGCTTGACAACGTGCCAAAATGCTCGCCCCTTCATTGCGCCCAACGCTGTGCTAAACGTGCCCGCTTCCTTGTAAACGATTTGGTCCATGGCGTCCAATCGTGCCATGGCCTGTGGCGCAACCTTTACAACTACTGGCTTGGGCTGGCTTGTAAGCGTGGGCTGCGCAATGCCCAAAATGTGTTTGCGTAGTTTGTTCTGGTCGTCTGCCCAAGTCTCGTCCGCTGCTCGTGCCATGAGGCTACGCCGCTTGCCTCGCTGCGCGCCTCGTGCGTCAAAGATTAGGAAGCGTGGAAGCAAACCGCTTTCCACGTCGTCCGCTTCTAGTACCGCAAAAAGTGGTTCTGGCGTGCTCGCGCCCATAACGGATACAAAAGCTCCGGTTGGCACGTCTAGCGTGCTCTGCGCCCGTAGCACATGGATAGGCGCGTGGTCGTAGGCTTTCATAAGAATTTTATCAAAGCCCTTCATATAGCTTCCCTGCCGTTTCTGCACTTCAAATACGCCTGCTACCTCGTCCAAGTTAAGCAACGTTGGCCGTTTGGTTGCGCCGTTCTGGCCCAAGGTCTTGTTAAGCGCCTGTGGCGAAACGTCGTCTAGCGTCGTTACTAGGTTGTTGCCTTGTACCGTCTCTGGCATTAGGTCCGATACGTAACCCAATACTGTGGACTTGCGCAACACTGTGCTAGGGCCGACGATAAGCACGTACAAATTCATATG
>Ga0316189_10003101_pt1 | contig 16169 bp, 17 predicted proteins | sample LowCovwburrow_MG_FD_204930 | JGI IMG/M metagenome (GOLD analysis project Ga0316189, IMG submission 204930) | Coastal sediment microbial communities from Maine, United States - Lowes Cove worm burrow | ecosystem: Environmental > Aquatic > Marine > Coastal > Sediment | place: USA: Maine... | reverse complement strand
GCCTTGGGCGGTAGGCTACCCGCTCACGATTTAAACCAGGAAACATCCGTTAAGGGCATCTACGTGGCCGGTGATGTGTCGGGTATCGAAGAAGCCAGCACGGCTGTCATTGAAGGTCGCATCGCCGGACTGGCCATTGCTCACAGTCTGGGCTATCTTGATGAGCCATCGTTTCGCGAGCAGCGCACGCAGCAATATGCGAGCATGAAAGGTCTGCGCAGCGGAAGCCACGGTGAGCAACGCGGCAAAGCCAAAGAATATTTAAACGCAGTGATGAAAGGAACGATGAATGCCCTCTGATTCCTCAAAAACGGGCTTTCTGTCTGACGAAGAACTAAAAAACAGCCCGGGGGTTCCTTCCGAGGCCAGACGACGGAAAGGTTCGGTGGCGACAATTGAGTGCCTGGAAGATATTCCCTGCAACCCCTGTGAATCGAGCTGCAATGTGGATGCAATTTTCGTGGGAGAGGACATTACCAATATCCCTCATTTGGATGAAGAAAAATGTGTCGCCTGTCAAACGTGCGTCTACATTTGCCCCGGCCAGGCGATCTTTATGGTGGATGAGAGCTTATCCAACGGAATGGCTACGGTAATGATGGCTTATGAATACCGGCCTCTGCCGGAAAAGGGAGATGTTGTCAGCGCCCTGGATCGTGCCGGCCAAAAATTAGGAGATGCAAAGGTTGTGGCCGTCAGGAAAACCCAGCGAATGGATCGGACCGCCACCGTCACGATCGAAGTAAAGAGAGAATGGTCCATGAGGGCCAGAGCAATTCGGGTGGCACGCTGATACGGATTCTGGATGCGAAATGCGTGTTGTAAGTTGCGGATTGTCGGTTGGGGAGTGATGGAAGCTCATAGTTGATGGCGCTGATTGGTTTTTTTGGGTTGATTAAGTTTATTAGGTTGATTTGTTGATTAAGTTGATTGTTGATTAGTTGATTAAGTTTATTAATTCTAAATCAGGAGGAGGAAAAGAATGGCTGAACAAGCATTGGGTATGGTTGAAACCAGAGGTCTGGTGGGCGCTATTGAGGCAGCTGATGCCATGGTAAAGGCCGCAAAGGTAAGATTTGTCGGCCGCGAGTTTGTTGGCGGCGGCCTGGTTGCCATCTTTGTACGCGGTGATGTCGGTGCGGTGAAAGCTGCCACCGATGCCGGTGGAGCAGCCGCCGAGCGCGTCGGCGAGCTGGTATCGGTGCATGTCATCCCAAGACCCCACAGCGATATCGAATTTACCATTCCAAAAGCCGAGTAGCGCTTTTTCCAGCGAACTGGGGTGGTGAAGCGCTACTTTCAATTAGACTCATACTCCAATTGGGTCAATCACAATTGAAGAGATATTCGGTACTGGGTATTGGGTACTGGGTACTCAACGAATTGTTAATCGTGCATTACGAAGGGGTTCAACATGGCATTTAGTGTGCGCATAATATCCCACCCTTCCCCCGGAGTCTTTGAATTTCTGAGGCAACGCGTGGGAGCAGTCGGCAAGAAGCTCTTCGCTGAAGCGGAGATCTCTTTTACGGCGGTAGGGCTCATTCAAGGTAAAGTCGTGGATATGATCGCTGCTGCTGATGTGGCTGAAAAAGCCGCTAACGTCCGCGTCTTTGATCTGAAAGGCATATGTCCGCAGCATATCACCATGATTGGAATTTTTGGAGATATCGCGGAAGTAAAAGCCAGTATTGCAGCCGTTGAACAGGCTGAAGATCTCCAATGATTAAGCCTGATTCCAATCCTCTTCGGACATTGGCATAGCAACATGCCCTTGTGGGAGCGGCTTTCCAGCCGCGAATATAAAAGGGCCGGAGGATCGTAAAATGTTACTCGCAAAGGTCATCGGCAACATTTGGTCTACTAAGAAAAAGGACGAGATTTCCGCCCTCAGGCTACTGCTCATCCAGCCTTTGGGTGAAGACCTGCAGCCTGCCGGCAAGGTCATCGTCGCCGCTGATGAGATCGGGGCGGGATTTGAGGAGATGGTCATCGTCACCCGGGGGGCACCGGCCATGCAGGCCTTCAACAAGGAAAAGCTGATCCCTGTCGACGCTGTGGTCATCGGGATTGTAGATAATTTAGAAATGGCGGATAAGGCGGCGGACAGGAAACAATGAGAGAGGAAATTGTCGATAAGGTCCGCGCAGCCGGAGTCGTGGGCGCAGGCGGAGCCGGATTTCCAACCCATATAAAACTGCAGTTTGACGTGCAGCGGGTCCTTGGCAATGGCGCATCTTGCGAACCCTTGCTTGAAAGCGATCCGTACCTCATGGAACATCACACCGATTCCATAGTGGACGGTCTGGCCACGGTCGTGCGGTGCACGGCTGCGGAAGGCGGCACCGTTTGTCTGAAATCCAAATACAATCAGGCCGTCGCGAAGCTCGGAAAAACCACTGCGAACAATGGCTATGGCGGGAAGCTGGAGGTATTTGAGCTGGAAAACTTTTATCCGGCCGGCGACGAGTTTATCCTTGTCCATGAAGTCCTGGGCAAAATCGTCCCTGAAGGTGGGATTCCGTTAAACGTGCTGACGGTGGTCTGCAATGTCGAGTCTCTTTTAAACATATCCCGCGCTATGGCCGGACATCCGGTTACGGACCGCTACCTGACGGTTTGTGGTGAGGTCGTAGACCCTTGTATCTGCAAGGTTCCCATCGGCACGCCTGCCAGTGCCGTCATCGAGCTGGCCGGCGGACCCGGTATTTCCGAATATGCGCTTATCATGGGCGGACCGATGATGGGAAAGGTACTGGCAAACGGCGATGAACCCATCACGAAAACAACCAGCGGAATTATCGTTTTACCCCCCACCCACAGCGTCATCCGGGACAAACAAAGAAACCTGGATCAGATGCGCTTTATCGCCAAGTCGGCCTGCACCCAGTGTTCAAGGTGCACGGATCTTTGCCCGCGCTACCTGATCGGACATGCCCTCGAACCTCACCGAATCATGCGGCATCTGGCATACAATCCGGGGATGCTTGGAGAAGTGCTGGAAGATGCGCTGATTTGTTCGGAATGTGGTATTTGCGAAAAATTTGCCTGCCCCATGATGCTCTCCCCCAGGGAAATCAACGCCGCCATCAAGCAACACTTGATGAGGGCAGGAATCAAAAGAGAACCCAAAAGAGAAATGTATAGTGTCTCTGCGTTTAAGGACACACGCAAAATTCCGCTTAAACGTCTCATGGAAAGACTTGACGTGACGCGCTACGATTCGCATCCGCCCTTTTTGGAGGATGAGATCCGGGTAGACAGAGTCAGCATCCCGCTGCAGCAGCACATCGGCCAGCCGGCCCTGCCGGTCGTAAAGCAAGGAGACCGGGTCAAGAAAGGCGATTTGATTGGAGAAATCCCCGAGGGCGCCCTGGGAGCGAGGGTGCATGCGAGTATAGATGGGACCGTTGAATCAGTAAATGAAAAAATAGTTATTACCCAATAGCGAGAGTATTATCTAATTGGCCAGATTTTAGAATAAATAAATTCGAAATTCAAATCTCGAAATGCGAAACAAATCCGAATAATAAATGACCAAAATTCAAAACGAAAAGAGGAAATTGAAATTTATGTCTCGGCACGAATCCCACTCAAAGTTTAAAGCATTTGAATTTTAGAATTTCGATATTGTTTCGGATTTCTTATTTCGTGCTTCGTATTTTCTGACTATCAGGGTAAAGCAACTCAAACTTTAGCTCTTTATGAATATCTGTAGGATCATTTCGCTTTAGGATTAAACTTATGGAACTCAAAGCCATCGCCATGATAGAGCTCAACAGCATCGCCAAGGGTGTCGAGGCCGCTGATGAGATGGTAAAAGCCGCCGCTGTTGATCTGGTCATGGCCCAGCCGATTTGTGCCGGCAAGTATATGGTGCTGGTTTCCGGCGATGTAGACTCGGTGCAGCGTGCATCGGAAGTCGGCAAGGAGGTGGCCGGCGAATTTCTAGTGGATGATTTTGTCATCCCCAATGTTCATCCTTCGGTTTTTCCGGCGTTGACGGCCACCACCAGGATTCATGACGTCGCTTCACTGGCTGTCATCGAAACCTTTTCCGTCGTTTCCGCCATCATGGCGGCGGACGCCGCAGTCAAGATCGCTGATGTGGACATCATTGAAATTCGGTGCGCCACCGGCCTGGGCGGAAAATCTTTTTTTTACCTCACCGGTGATGTGGCTTCGATAAATTCCGCGGTTCAAGGCGGCCTCGATCTTTTGCAGGGAACCGGGCTGGTGTTGAGCCATGTAATCATGCCCTCGCCCAGCAAAGATATTATCAGGTTTGTTCTATGACGGACCTTGCCGAACATCTAAGCAGTATCGTTAATCATCCGGAAAAATGGGATTTCTCCGGAGCCGGACAATTGTATGCCGGAGTCGACATCGGCACCTATAAAGCGATCGTGATTGTTGTCGATGAAGTGGGTATGCCCCGGGCCGCCACGATGAGACGGGCGGAAGTGGTGCGTAGCGGCCTGATTGTGGATTACGCCGGAGCCCAGAATATGGTCCGTGAAATGATTAAAGACATCAGGGATTCCAGCCCCCTGCCCATCGAAAAAGGCGCCACTTCCTATCCGCCTCAGACCGAGTACGCAAATATAAATGCCACCCGTTATATTTTAGAAGGAGCGGGGTTGAACGTTTTAAAAGTATTAGATGAACCCACGGCCGCCAACTGTGTGCTGAAATTGGAAAACGGGGCCATTGTGGATGTGGGTGGCGGCACAACCGGAATTGCGGTGATCAAAAACGGCAAGATCGTGTTCACCGACGACGAAGCAACCGGCGGTGTGCACCTGTCGCTGGTAATCGCCGGCAATTACAAAATCAGTTATGAGCAGGCTGAAGCAGTAAAGATGGACCGGCGACGAAACCGGGAAATACTTCCCGTTGTACACCCGGTTATCGAAAAAATTGCCAGCATTGTGGCGTCTTGCCTGCAACCCTTCGATGACTTAACCCGGGTGTGTCTGGTAGGGGGAACTTGTGAACTGGATGGCTTCACGGAAGTCGCGCAAAAATCCCTGAACCTGGAAACCTTCCGTCCAAAATTTCCGGGATTCATTACCCCGTTGGGTATCGCCCTTTCGTGTCTGGATGAAAACGGGGGTCCCAGTTAAGCTAAAATTAATGAGCGCGTTATTAATGATTGATTAATAGTATAGGCGTCGATGGCATTAAATGAACATCAACTGCTCGTGGGAGTGGCTTTCCAGCCACGAAAAAAATCGCGCTAATTTCGCAATCGTTTAATCGCGGCTGGAAAGCCGCTCCCACAGAGAAAACACCAAGTCTTATGCGAATGACATTGATTCGGGTATTATAATTTGGAATTTCTTTAGTCTTTAGGTTGAATAATGAAGGAAGACATCCGCAATATTGTGCGGGAAGTTCTGAAAGAAAAAGGATTGCTGGACAGTCCCTCGGACAAACCGGTTAAACATCGTGTCCAACGACCCCGGCCGGCACCGGCGGTTCTAAGTGTATTTCACGCCGGCGTGCGAAAACTGGAACAGGCCCTTGAACAAGTCAGCCGGATAGAAAAAATCGCCGGCAGGTCCAGCGTGTTTACGGTGAATTCGGCGCGGGCCTGGGTATGCGGCGCTGATGTTAAAGAAAAAGCCGGCACCCGCTGCATTCTCGATACGGTCAAACCGGAAGGCCTCGAAAAAGCGCTGTTAAAGTCTGATATCCTGGTACTGCCGACGTTCTGCTTCAAAACGGCCGCAAAAGCGGCGCGTTTGATCAGTGACGACCAGGAAAGCGCCATTGTTTTTTCGGCTCTGGTCCAGGGCAAAAAGGTCCTGGCTGCCCAAGATGGCTTTGGGATTTGTGATCTGCTCCTGAATTCAGGGATCAGAGATGAGATGGATCGCATCCTGGCCAGGCTGCAGAGCTTTGGCATGATTTTTTGCAAAACAGATCAGCTATGCGCCACCTTTCAAAAGCTCGTAAATGAGGAAAAAAAACTTGAATTTCCGGAAAAAAGAAACCCAGCGACCGAAACGACGCCACCAGCCCACAAACTGGTCACCGCCAAGGATATCCAAACGGCTGTTGACGGCGGCCGGAATCCGATCAGGCTGGCTTCCGGCGGAATCATAACACCATTGGCCAAAGATCTTGCTAAAGAGTACGCCCTGAAAATAATTAAAGGAGAGTGATAAATGGCTGAACTGAGAGCCTACTGCTATCTGGATCGACTGCAACCCCAGTTTGCTTCATTGTTTGCCAGCGCCTGCCGCGGATTTCTTTCCGTGGAAGGCATGGCGGCTCTTTTTGTCGAAGTGGCGCCCGGTATCGAAATCAATCGATTGACGGACATTGCACTGAAAATAACAAACTCCCGACCGGGTGAAATGATTGTTGAACGACGGTACGGCATGCTGGAAATCCATTCCTTTGACCAGGAAGAAGTCCTGCATGCCGGACAGATGATACTGGACGAACTGGAATTGAAGGTGGAAGATCGCGTCGCTCCGCAAATTCTGGCAACCAGTATCATCAACAAGGTAGATCCTTATCAGGCGGTGATCATTAACCGCAACAGCAAGGGCATGCTTATTTTGGGAGATGACGACGTTTATCTGCTGGAGGTTACGCCGGCGGCGTATTCATCCATTGCCGCCAATGAAGCAGAAAAGCATTGCGATGTCAGGCTGGTTGACATTCGTTTTTACGGCGCCGCCGGACGTGTTTATTTGGCCGGCACCGAATCCGAGGTCCTGACAGCGGCCCAAAAAGTTGTTGAAACGTTAAACGGATTAAAAGGACGAGAGAAGTAATATAATTTTCAAAACTAGGGATGGAGCGTTGAGGGATTGAATTCTTAGGGCAACTGAAACGATATTAAATCCGAAGCACAAAATTCGAAATTCGAAACAAATTAAAAACTCGAATGTTCTAATGTTAAAAACGATCCAAATCCGATCTGAAGATGAGTGGCTGTGGTTGTTTAAATCATTGGAATTTCAGTCATTTGATATTTTTTCGGATTTCGATATTCGATTTTCGGATTTTACTCATTGTGAAATAGAGCACCCCCCCTACATAAAAAATAATTGCCCATATCGCGGCATTAAGAAAGGAATCATATCATGCAGCAAGCTTTGGGACTTATTGAAACCAGGGGCTTGGTGGCAGCCATCGAAGCCGCCGATGCCATGGTCAAAGCGGCCAAAGTCAGGTTTTTAAGCCGCCAGAAAGTCAAGGGAGGTCTGGTGGCCATCATGGTGGCCGGCGACGTCGGTGCGGTCAAGGCGGCCGTGGACGCCGGGGCTGCGGCCGGCAAACGGGTGGGCACCGTCGTTTCATCACATGTCATCCCCAGACCCCACAATGATATCGATGCAATGATACCCGACGGTTCGCAAGATAACGCCGAGCCTGAACCCAAAAAAGAACCGCAAAAAAAATCAGGACCCAAAAAGGGAAAGAAGTGACGCCAGTGATTTGGTCATTGTGAATTGTAATTTCAGAACTAGTTGAATAGTTTACTGGTTGAATGGTTGATTAGGTAAATTATAGTCATAGTTTTAGAATGTTACGGTTTTTGAAACATGAAGTGTCCAATTATTCTGCAAGTATGGGATAAATAGATACTTACAGCCACTTAACCAATCAACGATATTTGAATTTGTAATTTATTTGAAATTTGGATCTTTTAATTCGAGATTTATTACCGGGAGTACCGCCATGGCACCTGTTTTCATATTTGCTGAAAAAGTCAGAAAAATCCTGCAGTCCGGGGAAAAAGAGATCGAGATTCCCCATGGCGCACGCATATCGGCCGCCGCCCGGGAACTCATCAAAGACAATCAACTCCGGATCAAAACCGGCCCGGCGGATGCGGTGACGACTGCCGACGAACCTGCAGGTAAAACTAAAGCGGCAGAAGCTCGGCCGGCAGTTCCTGAAGAAGTTCAGGATGAGGCCGCAGGGGAAAAAGTCAGGATTGAGCCGCCGGCTAAGACGAGCGACGAAATTTCCGAAGCGGCATTGGAAGATATCGTCGAACGGGTCATTGCCCGCTTTAAAGAGGTCAGAGGTCTCAAACCGGCTGAAGCAACTCCCAAAGAAGGCGCTACGGTTGAAAAAACCTCGGAAGAACAGGCGGACGAGGATGACCTGGTGATTTGCCGTTGTGAGGAAATCACCCGGGCCGAGATTAAGGACGCCATCCGCAACGGTATGCGGACCTTAAACGGCGTCAAGCGCATCACCCGGGCCGGGATGGGTCTTTGCCAGGGTCAGACCTGTCAACGTCTGGTAGCCCGGATATTGTCGGAAGAACTCGGCATCAGTGCGGCGGAGGTGGACCCCACCACCGCCAGAGGACCGGTGAGACCGCTACGGCTGGAGGTGTTTGCAAATAGCTAGGTTATAAACCAACCGAGATCATGATACAGACTATTACTATAGTAATAACATCACCCAGGTGAGGAATTAGGATGCCAAAAAAAGCAGATGCAGTCATCATTGGCGGCGGCGTTATGGGATGCGGCATTGCCTATAATCTGGCCAAAGAAGGTTTAAAGCCCGTCGTCATCGAAAAATCCGATATCGGCGGCGAGGCCTCAGGCAGCAATGGTGGCGGTGTGCGGCAGTCTGCCCGAAACCTTAAAGAAATGCCCCTGGCCATGGAAAGCATCCAAATCTATGGCCGGCTCCATGAAGAATTGGACATGGATGTGGAATACGTGCGGGAAGGAAATCTCAGGCTCTGCACTTCCGATGAAGAGCTTGAATCCATGCGACAATCCATTGAGAATCAAAAATCCACCGGATTGGAGCTGGAGATGCTCGATCGCAAGCAGGTGCTGGAAATCAACCCCTATATAGGTGAAAAGGTCATCGGCGCCAGCTTTTGCCCAACCGACGGTCATGTCAATCCCTTTCTGGTGACCTATGGCTTTTTTAAAAAGGCCAAAAGCCTTGGAGCGCAATTTTATACCCACGAAGAAGCCAGGGAAATTCGTTTGCAGAAAGGAAAGGTCGCTGCCGTCGTGACGGATAAAAATACATTTGAAACCGACCTGGTGGTCGATGCCGCCGGCACGGCCGGTCGCAAGGTAGCCAACATGGTGGGGTTGGATTTTCCCATGCGGCCCCTATTTTCTGAAGCCTTGATCACCGAACCCTATCCGGCACTCTTCAAACAGATGATCGGCCATGCAAAGGGACTGTTTTACGGACGTCAGACGGTCCACGGCCCCTTTTTCTGGGGAGGATTCGTGGGAACCGAACAGTTCATTTATCGTGAAGGCAAACCCCTTTTCCATTATATCGGGCCGGCAACCTCCCGGATGGTGATTGATTTTTTTCCGGTTCTCAAGGACGTCCACGTGATTCGGACATGGTCCGGTCTCATTGCTCAAATGTCGGATGGAATCCCGGTGTTGGGATTCGCCCAGGAGGTTCCCGGCTTCGTCTTTGCCACCGGTTTTAGCGGTCACGGATTTGGACTGGCCCCGATCATTGGTCGCTTGATTTCAGAATTAATCATGGACTGCACGACCTCGATACCGATTTCCGATTTTTGTTACGGCCGCTTCAGCAGGGGATCGGATCAGGAATGCGCCTGTCAGGGCAATGCCGCCTGTACCACATTCACGGCCATATGTCCCATGAAACGGGAATGGTTGAAGAGCATTTAATCGTAATGAAAATTGAAGATTGAAGATTGAAGAATTGCGGTATTCTATCAATTTAAAAAAGACAGAGCATAGCGATTCATCAAATCTTCAATCTTCAATCTTCAATTCCGGCAAGTCTGGGCTGGGATTAGGGAAATATAATTATGGTGGAACTCAGAGCCTTTGCGTTTATCGATCAATTACAGAAACAGCTGGCCGGCTATGTCGGCAGCACGGCCCGAGGTTATTACCCCATAGCGGGCCAGGCTGCAATTTTTATGGAGGTCGCCCCCGGTATCGAGATCAATTCCATCACCGATGCCATCATGAAGAAAGCCAATGTGCTGCCCGGTGCTATGGTCGTGGAAAGAACTTACGGGATGCTGGAGGTGCACGCCGACTCCCCGGCGGATGTCAGGGAAGCGGGTGAGGTGGCAATGGATTATCTGGGTGTAAAAGAAAAAGATCGTTTAAAACCGAAAATCCTGGCTGCGGAAACCATTGAGCGAATCGACCCGTTTATGAGTCAGATCGTTAACCGCTTTCGGGCCGCCAGTATGATGCTCGTGGATGAAACCTTGTATATCCTCGAATGTCTCCCGGCCGGCTACGCCGGATATGCAGCCAATGAAGCGGAAAAAGCAGCCGATGTGAAACTGATCCATGCGACGGTGTTCGGAGCCAGTGGTAAAGTCTACCTGGCCGGCAGCACCTCCGAGATCCAGGCCGCAAAAGCGGCCGCCGAAGAATGCCTGCTCGCTTTGGATGGCAAGGATCATTGATCCGTTGATGATAGGTTTGATGAGATAAAAAACCGAATCGTAACTGGGATTGTGAAAATTACCTGTAACATGTCCTATAGATGTTTTTCCAGTTTTATACCAACTTGCGGGTATATGGTTTCAGGTGTCAGGACTCGGCTCCCGAGTGCCTCCGCCCTGACACCTGAAACCTGAAACCTTTTGAAAGTCGGAATAAAAGTGAGATCAATATCTAAGTCCATAGGAGTCAGTTTGAAAGTAACTTTTCACCCGTCCAAATTGCAGTCATGAACTCTGCCAGAGAAGATCTTTTCAACAAAATCATCAAGGTCTACCCTGCCCTGTCTCCTAAAAAAAGACGGGTGGCGGATTTCATCCTCAAAGACCATAAGAAGGTCTTTCTCATGACCGCCAGGGAAATCGCCGGGGAATGTCAGATCAGCGAACCGACGATCATCCGTTTTACCAATGATCTGGGGTTTTCCGGCTACATGGAATTTGTCCAGTACATGAAAGGACTGCTTCACATCGAATTGACGGCCGTAGAGAGACTGCAAAAAGCCAGCCAGCAATCTGATGAAAGCAATACCCTCGATAAATATTGTCAAAATACGATTGATAACATTGAAAATCTGAGGAATTCAATTTCGAAAAGCGATCTCAAAAAAATTGCTGCAGCCATTTTCAAGGCTGAAACGGTTTATGTCGTCGGGTATCGCGCTTCTGCTACCCTGGCCTACTATTTCGGTTATCTGCTGAAAAAAATAAGAGACAATGTTTTTCTGGATACCTCATTGTCCTGGGAAATTAAGGACTTGATCATCAGAAACGGAAAATCGCGTATCATGTTTGTCATCGCCTTTCCACGATACGCTCGCAAGACCATTGAACTGATGGAGTTGGCCAGAAAGTACAAAGTCAAAATAATCGGCATTAGTGACACCCCGAAATCACCCATAATCGCCCTATCCGATCAGTACATTATCGTCGATCTCGAATCAGTTTCCTTTATAGATCCTTTTGCCCATATTATAACCTATTTGGCAGCCCTGATTCATGAGATCACGTTTATGGACAATACCAAGGCGGTCAGGCATCTTTCAAAATTTGATGACGGCATGAAAATCGCGGATGAATTTTATTCCGATAACAGGTATTGAGGCATTTTTAGATTTTGAATTTTGAATTACGGCCTCCGGCCCGGAGGGGTTACAAGGGCCTACGCCCCGGAGGGATTTGGTGTATCGCTATGCGCTATCATTTTCTTTAAAAAAAGAACATAACAAGGACAGAGCGAAGCCTCCGGCTCGTAGGGGTTGTAGCGCCTACGCCTCGGAGAGCGACATCTGCAAATATTCAATATGCAATTCCGGCTTGTCCGGGTTAGGTTCATTGTGATTTAAAAAAAAGGGGAATCTACTTTGTATGCCTAAACGGTAAATCGTAGGTTGGGTTAAGCGGGATGTCGGCACAATTTATGTTGGGTTCGCCTATCTTAATGCATCTCAAAAGTTTGAAATAGCAATAAAATTAGCGAACCCAACAAGATTGGTTGCAGACCGTCGGCTTAACCCAACCTACGATATGCGCAAGGTCAGCGAAGTGAATAACATCGCTTTAAAGATTCGGCAGCACATTTATAGCTCAAGAGGAATAGTATGGGTCTAAACGAAGGACAGATCGAACAAATCGTCGAATTAGTGGTCAGCAGGTTACAACAGCAAGACGCAGATTTACCGGTGCCGGGTGCGGTGCCTTCCCGGTCCGACGGCGTCATGGACGGGGTTTTTCAGGATATGGAGGCATGCATCCAGGCAGCTTCCAAGGCCCAGAAAAAATTAGTGGCATTACCCTTGGCTGTTCGTGAGCATATCATTCAGGCCATCCGGGAGGTCGGCTTGACCCATGCGGATGAATATGCACAGATGGAGTTCGAAGAAACCGGCCTGGGCAAAGCAGAAGACAATGCCAAGAAAAACCAGGCGGCCTGCCGGGTTTTGGGTATGGAAGATCTCGATCCCGAAGTGTTCAGCGGCGACAAAGGGGTGACGATCATCGAACGTATACCGGTGGGCGTGATTGCCTCGATAAACCCGGTCACCAACGGTTCGCCCACCATCCTTTTTAATGCCGTCATGATGCTGGCCGGCGGCAACGCGGTGGTCAACAACCCCCACCCTAAAACCAGGGCGGTGGCAGCACGGGTCATCCGGGATTTGAATAAAGCCATTGTTGCTGCAGGCGGCCCGCCAAATTGTGTTTGCTGTCTTAAAGAGCCTTCCGTACCGTCGGCCCAGACGCTGATGACCCATCCGAAAATTAAACTCATCGCCGTCACGGGCGGACACGGTGTGGTGGCCTTTGCGACCCAGACCGGCAAACGGGTAATCGCCGGCGGTCCCGGCAATCCGCCGGTGGTCGTTGACGAAACCGCCGACCTTGACCGGGCTGCCAGGTGTATTATTGAAGGTGCATCCTTTTCCCACTGTATGGCCTGTGCCAGCGAAAAAGAAATTTTTGTCGTTGAATCCGTCGCCGATCAACTGAAGGCAAATCTCAAGAAATACGGCGCCTATGAAATTTCCGCAGCCCAGTCGGAACAGTTGCTCAAACACATTTTTAAGGAAATCAAAGGCCCCGCTGAACCGGGCGTCATCAATATGGACTACATCGGCAAGTCACCCGCGTTTATTCTTAAATCCATTGGTCTCGATGTCGGCGCTGATGCTCAGATCGTGATTCTCGAAGCGGATGGGGATCACCCCCTTGTCTGGACCGAGCAAATTATGCCGGTTCTGCCGTTTGTCCGCTGCCGCAATGTGGATGAAGCCATTGAAGCCGCCCTGGCCGCCGAGCAGGGCAACGGCCACACCATGGCAATTCATTCCAATAACATTCAAACCATCCAGAAAATGACCAACAAGGCCAAATGCGCCGCCTTCGTCAAAAACGGGTCTTGCGGACTGGCCAGTGTGGGCGTCGCCGGTGAGGGCTATACATCGTTTCACATTGCTACCAACGGCGAGGGACAAACGCGGCCCCGGATGTTTACCTTAATCCGGCGCTGTGTCCTGACCAATGATTTTCGTTACCGTTATGGAGCCTAAGAATTGAAGATTGAATATTGCAGATTGAATATTGGGGGTATCCTATCATTTTTAATATTTGGGGTTAAGTGAATAGTGAAGAATTGATCGGCATTTAAACTCCTCCAGAAATAAAGACAACAACGGAAATAAAATCGACAAAATTTCCATAAATCTTCAATCTTCATTCGTCAATCTTCAATTATATGAGGGGTAATATGGCTGTAGATAAAAAACAGGTGGAACTGATCGTAGAACAGGTATTGAAAAAGCTGTCTGCCACCGAACCGGCGACATCCCCCGGTATTTACGATGGTGGTGCCGAAGGCGTATTTCAGGAAATGGATGAGGCCATCCAGGCCGCCGTGGTTGCGCATCAGCAACTGGTGCGGCTGCCGTTGGCCGTACGCGCAAAAATCATCCAGGCTATTCGGGATATCGGCTGGGCCAACCGCGAAGAATACGGACGGATGGAATTGGAAGAAACGGATTTGGGAGCGGTCGCCGGCACGGTGCTAAAGCTGGAAACAGCCTGCGGGGTACCCGGTATCGAAGACATTAAATCAGAGGTCTTTACCGGCGACCGCGGCGTCACCATCAATGAACGTATACCGGTGGGGGTAATCGCCTCCGTCAACGCCATCACCAATGCAGCGCCGGGCATCATCCACAACGCCATTATGATGCTGGCCGGCGGCAACACCGTGGTCAATAATCCCCATCCGAAAACCAAAATCATCTCCGCCCGGGTGGTCAAAGACGTCAATCAGGCGATTGTTTCGGCGGGCGGACCCGGCAACTGCGTTACCACTGTCGCAGAGCCGGAAATCCCCACCGCACAATATTTGATGACCCATCCCAGGGTCGACATGATCGCCGTTACCGGCGGGCATCGGGTGGTGGAATTCGCCACCAAGACCGGCAAACGGGTCCTCGCCGGCGGTCCCGGAAATCCGCCGGTGGTGGTGGATGAAACCGCCGACCTGGATCACGCCGCCCAGTGCATCATTCGGGGAGCATCGCTCAGCAACTGCACCCCCTGTTCGAGCGAGAAAGAAATCTTCGTGGTCGAGTCTGTCGCAGACAAGCTGAAGCAACTGCTGATCAAATACGGCGCCTACGAGCTCAGCGACGATCAGGGTAAATCTCTGGTCAAAGAGATCTTCAAAGAAATTCATCCGGGCCGGGTGCCGAGTGTCATCAACATGGACTATATCGGCAAACCGCCGGACGTTATATTGAAACGGGCCATCGGACTGGAACTCCCGCCGGATACCAAAATTGCCATCTTGGAGACCGACAGGGAGCACGCCCTCGTCTGGACCGAGCAGATCATGCCGATTCTGCCATTCGTACGCTGCCGCGACGCCAAAGAGGCCATGAATGCGGGGGTGGCGGCAGAACAGGGGCTGAGACACACCATCGTTTTCCACTCCAATGATCTGCACAATATCGCTTACATGTCGAGCATTGCCGACGCCTCCCAGTTTGTAAAAAATGCATCCTCCATCGGCGGCCTTGGCATCGAAGGCGAAGGTTTTAAATCGTTGCACATCTCCACCGGGGGAGAAGGACTGTCGCGCCCCAGTACGTTCACCCTGATCCGGCGATGCGTTATGAACGACGATTTTCGCTACCGCTACGGGATCGAAGTATGAGGATTCAACTTATAGAGCATGATGCCGAAGACTTTTCACGCACCAACATATCTATTTGGGCTGCCAAGAAGGGTTTCCCGGTCAGGCAGACCTATGTTTGCAATAATGAAGACCTGCCTGCGTTAGATTCATTCGACTGGTTGATGGTGATGGGCGGATCGCAACATGCCTGGGACGAGCAGGCAAACCCATGGCTGAAAGAAGAAAAAGCGTTTGTTGGTGAAGCTCTGGCCCAAGGCAAATGGTTTCTGGGTATTTGTTTTGGGGCCCAGTTACTGGCCGATTCCCTGGGCGGGAGGCTCTTCTCCAATGAGCACAAAGAAATCGGCTGGCATGAGGTTTTTTTGACCCAGCCCGGACAGGAGTCCTTTCTTTTTAAAAATATCCCGGCAGCATTTGTCAGCTTTCACTGGCACAGCGACCATTTTTCCTTGCCCCCAGGCTGCATCAGGCTGGCCTATAGCCAAGCTTCCGAGAATCAAGCTTTTGTATCCAACGGTCGTCCGCTGGTGGGGTTACAATTTCATCCGGAGTACACCCGGGAGATGGTCAATTATTACGCCGCCGAACACAGCCAGGATTGGGTGCCGAACGCGTTTGTCAGCGGCAAAGATGACGTTCTGGCCAAAACTGCTGAAATCCCGGATTCGTATTGGTTGATGGAGACCTTGCTCGATAATATGGAGCGAGAATTCACAAACGTAATTTAGTTCACCAAACTTTTTGCGGAGCTGAACATTATTGTCGATGTTGCCCGGGATTTGATATTTCAGAGGTGTCAGGTTTCAGCGCCACTGCCGGGCAAAAAAACGGCCAGGTTGATCAAAAAAACTTCGCCCCTGGATTGCCACTACAACGACACTTATTTATAAGAATACAGATCGCTTGCTGCACCGTCGGATCTAAATTTTCCGAGTTCGGTCTCGGAAGAAACACAGTGTTAGGAGAATCAAATGGAGCTGTTAAAGCGTGAAAACTTCTCATCGGGAGCGCCTCTCGAGGACAAGGTGGGATACAGCCGGG
>Ga0316189_10003100_pt1 | contig 16170 bp, 18 predicted proteins | sample LowCovwburrow_MG_FD_204930 | JGI IMG/M metagenome (GOLD analysis project Ga0316189, IMG submission 204930) | Coastal sediment microbial communities from Maine, United States - Lowes Cove worm burrow | ecosystem: Environmental > Aquatic > Marine > Coastal > Sediment | place: USA: Maine... | reverse complement strand
CCTCCGTATAGAGATGAGCGTAGCGTTGGGTTGTCGCGACGGTTTTGTGGCCGAGCAGTTCCCCGATAGTTTGAAGGCTAAGCCCACTGGCAACGCCAATAGACGCGAAGGTATGTCTGAGATCATGAATGCGAAGGTCGGGTTTGTTTAAGCCGATCATGCGGGCCCGGTTAACGGCCCGATGCCAGTGCTTGTAAAGGGTAGATTCTGTAAGTACCGTTCCACCTTCACCACCGATAAATACATATTTGTTTAAGGAGGTATCTCTGCTCTGGATTGACTTCAGGAAGTTAACCGCAGCCGGAGTTAGCACGATGTCTTTCTGCCCTGTTTTACTATCGGGCAAATGGATGAGGCCACGTTCAAAGTTGATGTAGTTCCATTGAAGCGTACGGATTTCATTTCGCCGTGCACCGGTATGAATGAGAAGGGTAATTGCATCAATGGCACTATGTGCAAACGCGTTCTCTTCGCGATAGTCGGCCATGGCTTGCATCAATAGGGCAAGCTCATCCGGCTCTAAATAGACTTTGCGCTTCTTCAAACGGTATAAGTCAACATGCTTACATGGATTGCCATTTGTAACGTCACGTAGCCCCCATTTTTCAGCCTTGTTAAAAGCAACGCTGAGAACTTCCAAGCAGCGGTTCGCTGTTGTGCGTTTGTCTTTTAATTTATGTTTTAGGGATTCAATGTCGACGGCACTTACATCGTTGATTTTGAGATGCCCAAGTTTTGGCACAATATGATTACGAATAAGGTTGCGGTATTCCTTGATGCTTTTTGGCTTCAGGTTGACGTCCCCATGACGCTCCATGAACTCGTTCATTAAATCCTCAACGGTTGGCGTATCTTTATTGAGTTTTGATCTCAAGGTTGGATCAAGGCCAGCGTTAATCATGCTGATGGTGTCAATTGCGGCAGCGCGAGCTGTAGAAAGTTTCATATCCCCATGGCGACCAAAGGTCGGACGGATTTGACGCCCATTAAATCTCCGTTTTAAAAAGTATCGCTTGGAGCCACCGGGATGAACTTCGATGCCAAAACCCGAAATCTCTTTGTCCCAAAGAACATACTTCGACTTTTCACTGCGAGCCTGCGCGACGATCTCTTGGGTCAGTTTTATTTTTTTGGACATAAGAGCCTTCGTCGCGTTGAGTACCAAATGAGTACCATTTCCGTTTTGTAGACAGGATGTGATGGTACATTATGGATGAGGCTATCATATTCGTTAACATATTGCAATATATAGATAAATTGTTGACATGATGGTATGTGTCAACGCTTATTTGCCCCTGGCGATGCTAGTTCAATCCCAGTCGTGCCCACCATGATAACCCCTTGGGAAACCAAGGGGTTTTTCATTTTCAGCATATTTCTAGGTAGCACACAGGTAGCATTTTCAAAATGTTTACATAACGTTGATGCGTGCGAATTTTATAGGATCGTTCCACCTGCGAATTTAAGGATATCTTTCTTATTGTTTATTCTTGAGAACGAATTGATGTCGTCAAAGTTTGCTTTCTCACGGAATGCAGACATCATTGAGGGCTAGAAAACATGTCTGCAACACGATTCACACAATAATTTACAACTGACACCTTGGTTCATTGAGTAGGGACCGGAATCGACTTATGGGCTGCTCGATTTAATCTCAAACTTTCGGATCTTTGAATAAAGCGTAGTCGGTTTGATGTTTAGGAGCTTTGCAGCGCCGAACTTTCCTGAAACCTTTCCGTGGCATTTATCCAGTGCCAAAATTATGTTTTGCTTCTCTAGTTCATTGAATTCTTGAATCGTATAAACTTCTCTAAAATCTGCACCCATTTCATCACTCGATTCAGGCTGGGCTTTGCTATAGGGTGCGAAGTCATTTGTTGTTGGCAGAGATAAAATAACGCGGCCGTTTTGGGCGAGAATTACGGCACGTTCAATGACATTTTGTAATTCGCGTACGTTCCCAGGCCAATCATATGCTTTGAGCATATTCATGTTTCCAACTGTTAATGTTGGCTTGTCGAGTTTCATACGCTTTGCGGCTTGCGTAAGAAAAGCTTCTGCAAGCAAAGGAACATCTTCTTTTCGTTGGCGCAATGGAGCACATTCGATGGGGAACACGTTAAGGCGGAAATAAAGGTCTTCGCGGAAACGCCCGGCTTCAACTTCTTTTTTTAAGTCTCTATTGGTTGCAGCGATTAATCGAACATCAGAGCTTCGGGTCTTTTCTTCACCAACGCGTTCAAATTTCTGGTCCTGCAGGACGCGAAGCAATTTCGACTGAAGGTCCAACGGAATTTCGCCAATTTCATCAAGAAATAAGGTTCCTCCATTCGCGAGTTCGAAACGTCCAACACGGTCACGCATTGCGCCGGTGAAAGCACCTTTTGAATGGCCGAAAAATTCGCTTTCGAACAGCTCGTGCGGAATCGCTGCGCAGTTGACGCGGATAAGGGGGTGGTCCTTGCGTAAAGAGGCTTGGTGTAATGCATTGGCGACCAATTCTTTACCCGTTCCACTTTCCCCCGTGATCAAAATGCTTGCGTCCGTTGGCGCCGCCAGTTCAATTTGACTGTGTATTGAACGAACTTCTGATGACACACCGATGATGTCGCTTTGGTTGGTTTTGAAACGGATTTCTTCTTGTAAGTATGCATTTTCCTGTTCCAGACGTTCGCGCAAACGTGCGTTGTCTTCCAAAGCCTGTCGAAGTTGCTCTTCGCGTTGTCTGCGTTGGCTGACATCCCTGAAAACGATGACAGCGCCTAAGTTTTCTCCATCGTCGATAATTGGGGTGCTGGTGTATTCAACTTGTATAGGCTTGCCGTTTTTGTTCCAAAATACTTCGTTATCTACATGAGCCACTTTACCCAATCGGAAAGCGCCATAAATCGGGCAATCCTCACTGTGATAGGTCGAGCCATCGGGATGTGCATAATGGACAATGGAATGCATGTCTCGGCCGACCAAGTCTTCTTCATTCCAGCCCAGTATGCTTTCTGCAGCTTTGTTGACGAAAATTGTAACTCCATGTGCGTTGACACCGTAGATACCTTCACCTGCAGCTTTTAAGATCATTTGATTTTGCAGCTCGATTTCCCGGAAAAAGCGTTCTGCTCGTCGCCATTCCTCATAACCTTTGCGTTGGTATATGTCGGCTTCTTCATCAATTTTACGTTTGTGGAAATGGTCTAAATTGAAAGTGGTTATATGTATGCAGTCTTCATCGTTCACAGAACACTTTACGCCAAAATGCTCCACAGGAAGCATTTCTTCGCCACCCAAAGGCAGTGAGAGCTTTCGCGTATAGGCAAAACCGTAGCTTAGAATTTCTTCGCTAAAATTATACAACTCACCAAAGCTGTCTGAATAAAGTGCCGTGAACGGTTGATTTTTGATGTTTTCGGCATTCACGCCCAATTGCGAATAGGCGCTGTTGTTTGCACGAATAATTCTGTTGTGTTTTACGGAGACAACCATTTGCGGCAAGTCGGAATTCTCAAACTGTTGTAAGAGAAAATTGGGGAAGGATGAGGTTCTGTCGTCTGACATAAAATGACTCCAATATTTACGAAAAATCATAAATTAATTATGTAAATATGTAAATTACGAAATATCGTAAACGCAATAACGGCGCAGTTGTTCCTAAAAAATACATTAAAAACAATGCTCTAATGGTGTCTTGCTCTGTTGGCACAGCCCTTGCTCTTAGAGAGGTGTAATTTCAAACTCTCTCGATGAACGAATAAGGAAAAGTCAATGGCGTCAAAAAGTTTAGGAAATCCGTTTGATGGTGATAGCGATCTTCGTCACAGCAAGAGTTGCGAATGTGATGATTGTGCATCGGGCCACAAGCATGCCCATAAACACGATCACGCACATGAAGAGCAAGCTGAGCTCCAATCAAGTGAAGAGATTTTAGAGCGTGCTGTAGAGAGTGCTGTTGTGCGCTCAGTCTTTGGGCACAATGAAATGAGCCGGCGTGCTTTTGCAAAAATGCTCGGTGCGGGTGGCCTTGCTGCGGCTTTGTCTTCAGTCTTTCCAATGGACAAGGCAAAGGCAGCAATTTTAGATAATTTAGGCACCCCAGAAAAATCCAAACTCAACGTTGGCTTTGTGCCGATTACATGTGCGACACCCATCATTATGGCAAAACCGCTAGGGTTTTATGAAAAGTACGGGCTTGATGTTGATGTTATTAAAACGGCAGGCTGGGCCGTGGCGCGGGATAAATCTTTGAATAAGGAATACGATGCATCTCATATGCTGACCCCGATGCCTCTGGCCATCACCATGGGTGCGGGTTCTACGGAAGTTCCGTTCTTGATGCCTGCTGTTGAAAACATCAACGGACAAGCCATTGTTTTGCATAATGACCATAAAGACAAGAATGACGACCCGAGCAAATGGAAAGGCTTTAAGTTCGGAGTCCCGTTTGAATATTCCATGCACAATTTCTTGCTGCGTTATTATGTTGCTGAGTTTGGTCTTGATCCTGACAAAGACATTCAGATTCGTGTGGTTCCCCCGCCTGAAATGGTCGCCAACCTTCGTGCGGGTAACCTTGACGGCTACCTTTCCCCAGATCCATTTAACCAACGCGCGGTATGGGAAAAAGTCGGTTTCATTCATAAACTGACAAAAGACATTTGGGACGGTCACCCGTGCTGTGCTTTTGCATGTTCACAGGAATTTGCAGAAACTATGCCGAACACGTACGGCAATTTGCTCAAAGCCCTAGTGGATGCGACACAGTACGCATCAAACAATGACAACAGAAAGGAAATTTCTGCGGCCATTGCACCGAAGAACTATCTCAACCAGCCAGTTCCGGTTATTGAGCAGGTTATGACCGGTCGGTATGCCGATGGTTTGGGTAATATCCAAAATGTACCCGATCGCATAGATTTCGATCCTTTCCCTTGGCATTCTATGGGGGTTTGGATCCTTACCCAAATGAAACGCTGGGGTTACATTGAAGGAGATGTGGACTATAGGAAAATCGCTGAGCAGGTCTACCTCACGGGCGATTGCGGCAAAACAATGAAGAGCCTCGGCATGGATGTCCCTGACGTCACATACAAGAGCTACAGCATCATGGGCAAAACATTTGACCCGGCCAAGCCCGAGCAATACGCCAAGAGCTTTAAGATCACTAGAGCATAGCCCATGACAACTTCACTCAAATTACGAGCGTTATTTCTTTCCTGTGTGTTCCTGTTTGTGTCACTGGGGATTTGGGAGGGCGTTACGCCGACTGTCAAAGCTGCAAGCGAAATGACGGAATATGAGATGCTGATGGGGGGCGCGGACCAAGAGGCCCGCGTCCCACCTCCCTCACAGGTTCTTGTGCGGGCTTTTGAAGAGCTCTCAGACCCCTTTTATGACGCAGGTCCCAACGACAAAGGGATCGGAATTCAAATTGGGTATTCTCTTTACAGGGTGCTAACGGGTTACTTGCTTGCCGCTTTACTCGCTATTCCGGTTGGCTTTCTGATTGGGATGTCGCCTCTCACTCATAAGGCATTGGATCCTTTTATTCAGCTTCTTAGGCCCATATCACCTTTAGCGTGGATGCCGCTTGCTTTGTTCATCATTAAGGACAGCGAGGCCTCGGCCATCTTTGTTATCTTTATCTGTTCGATCTGGCCCATGCTGATTAATACGGCCTTTGGTGTCGCCAATGTACGCAAAGACTGGGTCAACGTTGCTAAGACGCATGAGCTGTCCACATTTCGAACGGCCTTCATGGTAATCCTTCCTGCGGCTGCACCGACAATCCTAACAGGCATGCGGATTTCTATTGGGATTGCTTGGTTAGTTATTGTCGCTGCTGAAATGCTCGTCGGGGGAACAGGCGTTGGTTATTACGTCTGGAATGAATGGAACAATCTTGATCTGACCAGTGTGATTTTTTCCATCCTCGTCATTGGCGTCGTTGGCATGCTTTTGGACCTTGCTTTCGGGCATGTTCAGAAGATGCTTCAGTATCAGGAATAGGAGCACATCATGGAAAAACCTTTCCTTGAAATTGATGGACTAACCAAACGCTATCCAAGCCCGGATGGTGGAGAGCCGCTTACAGTTTTTGAAAATATTAATTTCGACATTCAAAAAGGTGAGTTCATTTGTATCATTGGACATTCGGGATGTGGCAAGTCAACCATTATGAATATCCTCGCCGGACTTGACGAGCCGAGTTGCGGCGGAGTGACCATGGATAGCAAAGAACTGGCAGGGCCAAGCCTTGATCAAGGAGTGGTGTTTCAGAACTACTCTCTGCTGCCTTGGTTAAGTGCGCTTAGTAATGTCATGTTCGGCGTTCAAGCCCGTTACCCAAAATGGTCAAAAGCAGAAGTCGAAAAGCATTCTTTGAAACATCTACAAATGGTGGGGTTGTTTGATGGGGCAGAGCACCGCAAACCATCTCAGCTTTCGGGGGGTATGCGGCAACGTGTGTCTATTGCTCGCGCATTCGCGATCCAACCAAAGCTGCTGTTGCTGGATGAGCCGTTTGGTGCCTTAGACGCCTTAACGCGTGGCACCATTCAAGAAGAGTTGATTCGCGTTTGGTCCGGCTCTGAGCAGACGGTCTTTATGATTACGCATGATGTAGATGAAGCCATTTTGTTGGCGGACAAAATAATGCTGATGTCGAACGGTCCAAAGGCAAAGATCGCCGAGACCGTTGTCGTCGACATTCCACGGCCACGCAAACGCGCAGACATCGTTCATTTCCCCGGTTACTACGATATTCGTAATCACTTAGTCGATTTCCTTACTACGCGGTCAAAGGAAATTGCCATCTGTGATTATGAAGCAGAGGGACGCCATTATCCGGAACTGGTCAATCCGCTAAGGGATGCCCAAGAAAACAATCCGGAAGATACACCTGTAATTTTAAAAACGGCTGGTTAGCCAGAAAGGAATCTCGATTATGAAAAAAATTGATGTCACAGAGTTGATTTTTGAAGCGAAGAAAACTAAGGGCATGTCTTGGGCTGAACTTGCGGCTGCTGTTGGATTGTCAGAGGTGTTCACCACATCTGCATGTCTAGGTATGAACACATTCCCTGAAGACAAGGCAGAAAAGGTGGCCGAAGTTCTTGGTTTGCCAGAAGGCACGGCGGAAGTTTTAGCCGAGTATCCGACAAAAGTTTTTGATCAAGTCGTTCCGACGGACCCCTGTATTTACCGTTTCTATGAAATTGTCGGTGTTTATGGAGAAACTTTAAAAGAATTGATTCAAGAGAAGGGTGGCGACGGAATTATGAGTGCTATCGATTTCGATATGTCCGTCGAAAAAATTCCAAATCAGAAGGGCGACCGCATAGAAGTGAAAATGAGCGGTAAATTCCTACCTTACAATGTCTGGTGATGCCTGGCGTTTGATTGTCCTGGATGAGGCTGATGAGTGGGCGAATGCCCGGTTCAATACCAGTCGTGCCCACCATCAAAACCCCTAGGGAAACCTAGGGGTTTTGTGCATTTTAGGTTTTGTCCGAGTACCATTCTCGAAATGTCTACATAACGTTATTGCATGCGCGTTTTTGAGGGTCATTCCAGTAGCGAACTGAAATGCTTGTCCTCATTGTTGAGGCTTGGGGGCGTCTGGATAAGCGATACTTTAGTCGCATATTAGCGGTATCCCTTGTTAATTTCTTACTGCCTACAATATTTAGAATTAATCAAACATCTATTCGTTTGTCTTTCAAAGCTTGATTTTTAAGAGGTCATGAAATGAGTGCCAACAACGACAATCTGGATTTCCAGCCTCAGCTAACGCCAACAGAGATGCTCGGACTTGGTGTTTTTGGGGGCTGGTATTTTTCTGGTGACATCGCCGAATACCCCGCCGAATGGTTCAAAAACGATAAGCAAAGCTCTAATGGTTTCGACGTCACCCTCAATTGTTTCCAAATCGCTTCCGGTCTCAGTCGCGCCGAATGGGAAGCCAAGGGCTGGATCACTCCTGAAGACCCATTGGGCTGGTTCCAATGGTATTGTCGTTACGTCATGGGACGCCGGATTCCCAAAGTCGATCAAATTCAGATTGGCCGCTGGAAGGCTTTTGGCCCCCGCCATATCGGAGCCATACGAGCAAATTGCGGGCATATGAATTTAAATTGCCGGCAACGACAAAGACAGGCACTTCTTCAATGGGCCTATGACCCCTTTTTTTAATAGAGAGATTGTTGAGCCGAAAAATATGCAGAAACGATTGCAAAAAGTTACCAGTTTGATTGGGTTCATTGCGCTTTGCCTTGCAATATCTGGCATAGGCGGCGCAGTGACACGCCTGTCTGTTCACGATTGGTATCAAGACTTAGATAAGCCACCGTTCACACCACCAGATTGGGCATTTGCGCCTGTTTGGATAGCCCTCTATTTTTCAATGGGGATATCGGCGTGGCTTGTCTGGTGGCGGGCCGAAGACCACAATCGTCGCATTGCGATGACCGCATTTGGGGGGCAGTTGGCTCTTAATCTTGCATGGTCGTTTATTTTCTTTGGTGCCCAATCCATCGGATGGGCGGCCATAGAACTGGTGGTTTTATGGAGCGCTGTCGTCGTCACCATTTATTTGTTTTGGAAAATTGACCGCTTGGCCGGTGGTTTGCTGGTGCCATATTTTATTTGGACTTCATACGCATTTGCATTGAATGTTTCGATCTACGTTCTCAATTAAATATATGGCCTAATTTTTTCCAAAGTTGACCCATTTGGCTGACGCCCCAGCATTGGCTCGAATACGAGGAAGATAAAATGTTAATTGACGACTTCTCTAGCAAAGATCTAACTTCAAAACTCGGCACTCAATGGTGCGGCGTCAGTGATCAGGTCATGGGCGGCGTTTCCAAAGCCGTGATTGCGCGTAGTATAATTGAAAAACGTCCATCTCTGCGTTTAACCGGCGATGTTCTCCTCGAAAACAATGGAGGTTTTATCCAAGTGGCACTGAATTTAGCCATGGCAGATGATGTATTGGATGCGTCCGCATTTTCTGGAATTCGCCTCGTCGTTCGTGGCAATGATGAGCCGTACTCGGTCCACCTGCGTACACCGGATAACATTCGTTCTTGGCAATCTTACCGAGCCTCTATCACCACAACCCCAAACTGGGAAACAATTGACCTCCCTTTCTCGGTATTCTCACCTTATAGACTCGACACGCCTATGGATATTCGCCGACTTCGACGTATGGGTTTAGTCGCCATTGGCCGTGCATTTCACGCTGATTTAGCGGTCGCCAAGGTCAGCTTATATATTTAGTGCTTAAGGGAGCTACATTTAGGGTTAGATTTGCGACAATCCAAACACCTATTGTAGATACTTCTGCTTCTGGATTTTGAACGGACCTTTTCTAAGCGATAGAAAATACGTCCGGTTTTTTGCGGACAGCAGACATCATTCGGGACTAGTGTTTAATCCCGATTCTGCCCCATTGCAGGCATAGTCCAGCTAAAGGAACTATTTTTGGGCTTTCCTTTTTTGTTGGGTTATTAGTCTCTGCCGCAAGCCAACCAGGCCAACGGCAATGACTGGCAGCCCATAATACAAGATGTGTGCGATTGCGTGAGAATCTCCAACGTGAGGATGTCCACCATCTGCCAGGGCCATCATGGGAAAGGTTAATCCTATCAGAACGTATATGAATGTTTTCATGATGCTTCTCCGAATGAGGTTTCTCTGAGCTCTAGTCCTCCAGCTTGGACAATGAAGTTAACGATAGCCTCAAGACCATCGCCTTTTTCGACGTTTGCAAACACGAAAGGGCGGTCTTTGCGCATCCGTTTTGAATCCTTATCCATAATATCTAAGTCAGCCCCTACCAATGGGGCCAGTTCAATTTTGTTAATCACCAACAAATCAGAACGAGTGATGCCCGGCCCCCCTTTGCGGGGGATTTTTTCACCGGCACAGACATCAATCACATAAATAGTGATATCCGCCAGTTCCGGAGAAAACGTCGCCGACAAATTATCGCCACCCGATTCAATGAATATAATTTCAAGGTCGGGGAATTTCACCGTCATGTCGCGCACGGCGGCTAAGTTCATGGAGGCATCTTCGCGAATGGCTGTATGGGGGCAACCGCCCGTTTCAACGCCCGTGATACGGTCTGCATCCAAGGCCCCTTCACGCGTTAAAAAATCCGCATCTTCGCGGGTGTAGATGTCGTTGGTGATGGCGGCGATGTCATACACATCGCGCAACCGTTTACACAGCGTTTTTAGTAGTGCCGTTTTACCTGACCCAACAGGGCCACCGATACCGATGCGTAGAGGATTACTGGTCATGATCTAAATAACCTCGAATATTGAGTTTCATGTTTCATGGACATCAAGTCCACAGCGAAGGCCGCCGATCCCATATCACGGGAATCGCGTTCTAAGGCATCTGCCAATGCCCGTTCGATAACGTCTTCTAGAGCGGCAATGATGCGTTGCCCATCCGTTTGACCCAGCGGCACCAAGCGCACAATGGCACTCGTGATGTTCGCCGCAAAGGCATGTAGATAAGCCCCAAGGGCAGCTTGCAAACCAACCCCTGCGAACGCTGATACAGCCGCGACAACAGTCGCGTAAGAGGCCCGCACGTTATTTTCAACGAGGCTTGCGGCAAAATTTTCAAGCTTTTCATTCGGCCATACGTTCAAGATTGCCTCTAAAAAAGCTTGGCCTTGGGCACGGGATTCCAGCCCCAATTCTGCTGTGCCTTTCAAAGCATCGGCTTGACTGGCCGCGATCAGGAACGTGTCCGCGTTATTATCTTCTGCCGCCAAATAGGCTGCGACAAACATATCGGCATCAACGCGGCCCGAACCAAATTCCAACACAAACGAAACCCAAGACAAGGCTGTTTTTCGGTCTAGAACTTGTTCGCTTTCCACAGCAAATTCTGCACCATGGGAATAGGCATAGGCCCCCACAGGAAACGATGGCGAAAGCCATGCTAACAGGCGCAACAGTCCTCTATCCGTGATGGGAATGGGCGTGGCCATGGGGCTCGTCTCCTTGTGACTTTGGATCATAAGCCCCGGACTCTGGCGCAAACGGAGACTTTAGACGTTCGCTCGCGGCCCCTAAGCCTTCCAACATGTGTTCTAGGACGTGGTCGTATTGAATCCGTAAATGACCATTTGGCAAAACTTCGACCGGCGTATGGCGGTTGCCAATATGCCATGCCAAGCGGGCGGTGTGCTGGGTGTCGTTTCCGATCACTTCAAGCACATCTTCCATGGCGGCCCGCACTAAGATGACACCACCACTTTCTAAGGCCAGACCATCGCCATCTTCGAAACGCGTGGCGTTGGGAAGGTCCAAAAGAAAGGGCTCTGCTTCATCATCTAACAGACGCACGCGACGGCGAAAGCGGTCTTCAAAACTTAACGTCACCGTTCCTCTGGCTTCTTGGGGAACCCAGTCAGATTTGGCAAGGACACGAATGGCTCTTCTCATCATGGTTTCCTTAAAATAAGAAGTAACGTTGAGCCATGGGCAAAACGTCAGCAGGTTCACAGGTCAGCAACTCACCATCGGCATGAACTTCATACGTTTCAGGATCAACTTCCATAAACGGTGTAAGGCTATTGTGAATCATGTCCGCTTTCTTAACGGATCGACACCCTTCAACAGCAATCATTTCTTTTTGTGTGCCGTACCGCGAGGCAATATCATTTTCCACTGAAGCTTGGCTGACAAACGTCACAGATGTTTGTGTCAATGCGCCCCCCAAGGCTCCAAACATTTTTCGATAATGCACGGGTTGGGGTGTTGGGATCGAAGCATTGGGATCACCCATAGCGGCGGCAACAATCATGCCGCTTTTCACCACCACGTCTGGCTTTACCCCAAAAAAGGCAGGCTTCCATAAAACCAAGTCCGCCAATTTTCCGGGCTCAATCGATCCCACATGTTTGGCAATACCATGGGTGAGCGCCGGATTGATGGTGTATTTTGCAATGTAACGTTTAACGCGGAAATTATCGTTATCACCGGTTTCTTCCGCTAACGGCCCACGTTGGCGTTTCATTTTGTCGGCGGTCTGCCATGTACGGATCAACACTTCACCAACCCGCCCCATGGCTTGGCTGTCGGATGCAATCATCGAAAAAGCCCCGATATCGTGAAGGATGTCTTCCGCCGCAATGGTTTCTTTGCGAATACGACTTTCCGCAAAAGCGATGTCTTCGGGAATACGGCTGTCCAGATGATGACAGACCATCAACATGTCCAAATGTTCATCAATGGTGTTGACCGTATAAGGGCGCGTTGGATTGGTCGAAGATGGCAATACGTTTTGTTCACCACACACCGTAATAATATCTGGCGCATGACCGCCGCCAGCACCTTCGGTATGAAAGGCATGAATGGTGCGGCCTTTGAATGCGGCGATGGTGTTTTCGACAAAGCCGGACTCGTTCAAGGTGTCGGAATGAATGGCTACGCCAATATCATGGAGTTCGGCAACGCTGAGACAGGTATCAATGGCACTGGGCGTGGAGCCCCAATCTTCGTGCAGTTTCAATCCGCAGGCCCCAGCAGCCACCTGTTCCACCAAAGCATCGGGACGAGAAGCATTGCCCTTACCAAAAAAGGCCATGTTCATGGGCAATCCATCCGCAGCTTGGATCATGCGTTCCATGTGCCACGGACCGGGTGTGCAGGTTGTGGCATTGGTGCCTTCGGCAGGACCCGTGCCGCCACCCAACATGGTGGTGATGCCGGAATGCAAAGCCTCATCAACTTGTTGTGGGCAAATCCAGTGAATGTGGGCATCAATGCCGCCTGCCGTCACGATGCGGCCTTCGCCAGCAATGACTTCGGTGCCGGGACCGACAATAATGTCCACGTCGGGTTGCGTGTCCGGATTGCCGCCCTTGCCGATGCCGACGATACGGCCGCCGCGAATACCGATATCCGCTTTGACAATGCCCCAATGATCAATGATCAGGGCGTTTGTAATGACGGTGTCCACCGCCCCTTGGCTGCGTGTTCGTTGCGCTTGGCCCATACCATCACGAATAACTTTACCGCCACCGAATTTTATTTCTTCGCCGTATGTGGTGCGGTCCTCTTCGACTTCGATAAACAATTCCGTATCGGCCAGTCGGACTTTGTCGCCGACAGTCGGGCCGAACATGGCCGCATAAGAAGAACGATCAATTGTAAAAGCCATATTTTAATCCTCTAACTTTCCATCAACCAAACCATTAAACCCAATGGCAATCCGGTCCCCCGCATAGGCCACTAAATCAACATCGCGAGTTTGTCCTGGCTCGAACCGAACCGCCGTTCCCGAAGGAATATCAAGTCGGAAACCTTTGGCCTGTTCACGATCAAACACTAACGCCTCATTCACTTCATAAAAGTGAAAATGGCTTCCGACCTGTACAGGACGGTCCCCTGTATTGGCGACACTCAGAGACAGCGTGTCTCGATCTGAATTCAAGACGATATCGCCAGATGCTAAAATCATTTCTCCGGGGATCATGGTTCTGTTCCTTTAGCGAATGGGTTCATGGACGGTGACAAGCTTGGTGCCATCGGGGAAGGTGGCTTCGACTTGGATGTCGTGGATCATTTCAGAAATACCGTCCATGACTTGATCGCGGCTGAGCACACGCCCCCCCGCTTGCATCATTTCTGCCACGGACTTTCCATCTCTGGCACCTTCGACGACAAAGTCAGTGATCAAGGCAATGGCTTCGGGGTGGTTTAATTTAACACCACGCGCCAAACGCTTGCGCGCCACCTCTGCCGCCATAGCGACCAACAGCTTATCCTTTTCCCGAGGGGTCAATTTCATAGCAATATTCCTTCTTACATATGCCAAAGCCGTGGCATGGCTTGGGGTAAGTCTTTAAGTTCATGACGCATTGCGGACCAGTAGTTTGCGAACGCAAGGCGCAAAAGGTGGGCATCAAAAGCGAGCCACCTTGTTACCAAAATTCCGTTGGTTATGGTCGCCGCACAATTCACGTCCTTGGGCGCGTTCTCTAAAATTGTGCGGACAAAATCCAAATGTGCGCTGGCATCATCGCAGACCAGCACGGACGTGGCGGCGGCGCAGGCGCCATCAAATCCGGCGGGATGGTCAAGTTGTGCTTGTATGTCTCCGGACAGATGCAGGGTATCCATCCACACAAGATTTTCATTTTTGCGGACTTCCCACACATCGCGGACCAAACCCGTATGGATACTTTCACCCATCGCGGTGCGACCAAAAACTAGAAATTCCGCACCTAAAAACATGGCGCCCGGGGCGATGTTGATCGAAGTCCTTCGACGTAAACGCGCCTGATCGAACATAATGGTTTCTTGAGGCAACCATTCCAGCCACGCATTTTTGCCAACTTCTAAATGCGTTTCAAAATAAGTGTCCGGTCCATTTGAGCGGTAAACTTTTTCTGCGGCTTGACCAATAACTTGGACAGCGGCGTTTTGATCAACACAGACCTCAACGTCCAAACGGTCACCGCCCACCAGACCACCCGACGTGGTGACCAAGGACGCGGATATGATGTCGCTGGGCATTGGGGTCGGAAACAACACGCGCAAGGGTGACGCTTGATACAAATCCTTCAGTCGTGTTTTGCCGTCGCTATGAACAAATGAAAGCTTGGCACATCCGTGCATGCCTTCGATTTTAGGTCCTATGCTTTGTGCGGATATGTCGAGCTTTGTGCTAGACGATAAGGTGACGACGGACATCATCTTCCACCATTTCAGCTTTGGTACCTGACAGCACCACTTTGCCTCTATCCATGACACAATAAAAATCGGCGAGGTCACGGGCGAATTCAAAATATTGTTCGACCAACAACACCGCCATATCTCCGCGTGAAGCCAGCAAACGAATGACGCGTTCAATGTCTTTAATGATTGACGGTTGAATGCCTTCGGTGGGTTCGTCCAACACCAACAGTCTGGGCCGTGTCACCAAGGCGCGCGCAATAGCAAGTTGTTGTTGCTGACCGCCAGAAAGATCGCCGCCACGACGCCCAAGCATGTCTTTCAACACCGGAAACAATTCAAAAATTTCGTCCGGGATATGCCTAAGTGAACGTGGCAATGGGGCAAAGCCGGTCCGCAGGTTTTCTTCTACGCTGAGCAACGAAAATATTTCCCGACCTTGGGGCACATAAGCAATTCCGAGGCGCGCACGTTCAGGGGGCGACAGTCTGGTGATATCTTGATCACGCCAAACCACCTGCCCCGCACTTGTGTGCTGTTGGCCGACAATGGCGCGCAACAGGGATGATTTGCCCACACCATTGCGACCCATGACACAGGTAATTTTGCCAATTTCAGCCCGGACACTTACACCGCTTAAAGCTTGTGATGCTCCATAATGAAGATCGATTTCTTGTACGTTCAACATGATCAGCGCCCCAAATAAACTTCAATGACTTGTTCGTTTGCTTGGACAACATCCAAGCTTCCTTCGGCCAGAACCGAACCTTCGTGCAACACGTTGACGCGACAATCTAAGTCTTTGATGAATGTCATGTCATGTTCAACGACAATGACCGATCTGGTTTTTGCAATGTCTTTTAGCAACCGTGCTGTATTTTCTGTTTCCTCATCGGTCATGCCTGCTACGGGTTCATCGACCAACAAAACGTCAGGCTCTTGCATCAGCAACATGCCAATTTCCAACCATTGTTTTTGCCCGTGAGAAAGGTCACCTGCGGGCCTATGCTGATGGTCAGCCAACGACGTCAGATTTAAGACCTCATTGATGCGGTCCATTTGTTCGGTCTTGAGCTTAAAAAACAAACTTTCAAACGGACCACGATTGCCTTTTAAAGCCAGTTCCAAGTTATCGAACACGGTGTGGTTTTCAAAAATTGTTGGTTTTTGGAATTTTCGGCCAATACCCAAATTGGCTATTTCAGCTTCATCCAACTGCGTAAGGTCCACGCCACCATTGAATTGCACCATGCCTGTATCGGGGCGGGTCTTTCCGGTAATGACATCCATCATCGTCGTTTTACCAGCCCCATTGGGACCGATGATCGCGCGCAGTTCACCTTTTTTGATATATAGGCTCAAATCATTTAAGGCCTTGAAACCATCAAAGCTGACCGAGACACCATCAAGGTACAAAATCGTTTCAGAGTAATGTGGTTTGATCATCGACCGTCCCCCCCCTCGACATAATCAT
>Ga0316189_10003099_pt1 | contig 16173 bp, 13 predicted proteins | sample LowCovwburrow_MG_FD_204930 | JGI IMG/M metagenome (GOLD analysis project Ga0316189, IMG submission 204930) | Coastal sediment microbial communities from Maine, United States - Lowes Cove worm burrow | ecosystem: Environmental > Aquatic > Marine > Coastal > Sediment | place: USA: Maine... | reverse complement strand
GCTTCCTTCCATTTTCGATTGAAATTCGCTCTCGCTCCAGCCAAATAGTGTTGTCAGCGCTGTCGCATCCAGTTCATGGCGCGGCGCAAAGTCCGGTTCTTTTGCCAGTTTGGCAAACTTGTTCCACGGGCAGAATAGCTGGCAGTCGTCGCACCCATATATGCGATTGCCGATAGCCTTTCGAAACTCGACTGGTATCGCTCCCTTGTTCTCGATTGTCAGATAGGAGATACATCGCCTTGAGTCGAGTGTGTAGGGCGCTACGATTGCGTCCGTCGGGCATACGTCGATGCAGGCACGACAGGTGCCGCAGTGGTTACTGGCTGCCTGGTCGACAGGCAGCGGCAGGTCGGTGTAGAGCTCGCCGAGAAAAAACCACGAGCCCTCGTCCTTGTTGATCACATTTGTGTGCTTGCCAATCCAGCCGATACCAGCTTTTTCCGCGAGCGCTTTTTCGAGTACCGGCGCGCTGTCGACGAACGCGCGATAGCCGAACTCGCCAATCCGCTGCTCAATGCGTTTCGCCAGTTTCTGCAATTTGTTGCGCATCAGCTTGTGATAGTCGCGGCCGAGGGCATAGCGAGAGACGTAGGCGAGCGAGTCATGATCCAGCAGCTTGCGGGCCTGCTCCTGCGGCTCAGGCAGGTAATCCATGCGCACCGAAATCACGCGGATCGTGCCGGGCACCAACTCGCCGGGGCGACTGCGTTTGCTGCCATGGCGCGCCATGTACTCCATTGAGCCGTGGAAGTTCTGCTGCAACCAATCATTGAGTCGCTGCTCCGCTTGCCCGAGATCGACATCGCAGACACGCAGCGACTGAAAGCCGAGTTCGTCGGCAAATCGAACAATGTTCTCCTTCAGCTGCTGCAAGTTGATGTCGTCACGCATAGAGACAGTATAATCGCGGCTATGCAGGACCTGCCCACAGAAATCTTTGCTATTGCGACGGTGCGCGAAATTGATCGCACGGCGATCGAAGATCATGGGATACCGGGATACACCCTGATGACGCGCGCCGCGGAGGCAGCTGTCAAAGAAGCTCGGCGTCGATTTCCAGGCGCGCGGCGTTGGCAGGTGCTTTGCGGAGCGGGCAATAACGGCGGTGACGGCTATGTCGTGGCGCGACTGGCGGCAGAGCAGGGCATCGTTGTATCGGTAGCAGCGCTGACTGATCCAGAGCAACTCAAAGGCGACGCGGCAACCGCCTATGGCGACTTCGCCGCGAGCGGTGGCATCGTCATGCCGTGGGATGGTGGTGGCCTCGACGCCGAGGCGGAGCTGCTTGTAGACGCCATTCTCGGTAGTGGTCTCGAGCGCGACGTCGGCGGTGAGTTTGCAGTCTGTGTAGACGCCATCAACGCGCATCCGGCACCTGTAATTGCGCTGGACATCCCGAGCGGAATCCACGGAGATACAGGACGACGGATGGGCTGTGCGGTCAGCGCGGACGCGACCGTAACGTTCGTTGGACTCAAATCCGGACTCTTTCTTGGTGATGCGCAAGACTACTGTGGCGACATCGTATTCTCGGCATTGGGCATACCGGCCGACAGTCGCGGCAATCCGCAGCCAGTGCTGCAACGGCTCCCTGACTCGGCGTTCGCGACTGCGCTGTCGAGACGCGACCGCGGCGCGCATAAAGGCAATTTCGGCCATGTGCTCGTTATTGGCGGCGGACCCGGCATGCCGGGAGCGGTTCGTCTCTGTGGCGAGGCCGCACTCAGGGCCGGGGCCGGTCGGGTGAGCGTGGCAACCCATCCTTCGCACGCGCAAATGATCGTCGCATCGCGCCCGGAACTCATGTGCCACGCCATTGGCGATGCCAAGGACGTCACGCAACTGGTAGAAAAAGCCGACGTCATCGCTTTCGGGCCAGGACTGGGGCAGTCGCAATGGGCGCGCGATTTGTACGACGTTGTCGTCGCTTCACAATGTCCCGGCGTTTGGGATGCTGATGCGTTGAATCTGCTCGCGGCAAAGCCCGGCAAGAGGGCACATCGCGTTATCACTCCGCATCCTGGCGAGGCCGCTACATTGCTTGGCAAGCAGGCCAGCGAAGTACAGGCCGACAGGCCGGCTGCATTGCGGCAACTCAGCGAGCGCTACGACGGTGTTGCAGTGCTCAAAGGGGCCGGGACGCTGGTATCGAGCTCTGCTGGCGCACCGTGGCTTTGCACAGCAGGAAACCCGGGGATGGCCGCGGCCGGTATGGGCGACGTGCTGACCGGCGTGATCGCCGCGATGCTGGGGCAGGGGCTACCTGCAGAGCTTGCCGCTATCGTTGGTGTTGAAGTCCATGCCCGCGCCGGGGACAGGGCCGCCGCGCAAGGCGAGCGGGGATTATTGGCGTCAGAGCTGGCAGACGAACTGCGGGGCGTCGTCAACCCGTGATTATCGAGCTACCCGATGAAGCTGCCACCGAAAAGCTGGCGGCAAGCTTCCTCGACGCAATGCCTGAAGACCTGGCGGGCTGGACTGTCCTGCTGTCCGGGGAGCTGGGCGCCGGAAAATCAACATTTGCTCGCGCCCTGATTCGCGCCCTGGGCCATAGCGGCCCGGTCCCGAGTCCGACCTACACCCTGGTCGAGCCCTATGATCTCCGGCGGGGTAAGGTTTATCATGTTGATCTGTATAGGGTTTCTGAGGAAGGCGAGCTGCGTTACCTGGGCTGGAATGAGCTCGATAATGGCTTGCGACTGGTGGAATGGCCGGAGCGCGCGCCAGCTCTGCTGCGGTCAGCCGATGTTTCGTTGCGGCTTGCCTACAAGGCTGACGGCCGCGAGGCTGTGATTGAGGGCTTGAGCAAGCGCGGTGGAGAATTGCTCGAGCGGCTCCAGTCAGCCTAATGCATCGTTTTAACAAACGGGCTTATCTCCCTAATTTCAATAAATAAACTCTTGGTTTTTGCGGGGAGATTCGTATACTCACCGGACATAATCCCGCAATTCATGAGTTTTCTCGCCAATGGCCCTGTTTCGCTCGACTACACTGCTGCTGCTGACGCTTATCACAAGCGTTGCGACCGCTGCATCTCAAGTCGAAAATGTGCGTATCTGGTCGGAGAATGACAAGACCCGCGTTGTGCTCGATCTGAGCAAATCGACGCCACACACCATTATTACCTTGCGCGGCCCGGATCGTCTGGTGATTGATCTCACGGACAGTCGTCTTGCCGATGCGCTACGCGCCATGCCGAGCGGTGCAGGCGCCGTACGGCGGATTCGCTCAGGCGTCAGTGCGGATGGCAAGCTGCGGGTAGTCCTGGACCTCAGCCACGCAGTGCGTTCGCGTAGCTTCACTACGGGGCCGAACAGCTCCTACGGTGACCGACTGGTTATCGATCTGCACAAGAGCGGTAATCTGCAGACCGTCAAACGAGCGTCTGAGAATTTCACCAAGGGCCGCGATATCGTGATCGCAATCGATCCGGGCCACGGTGGCCATGACCCCGGTGCCATCGGACGTGGCAAGACACGAGAGAAAGATGTGGCTCTGGCCATCGGTCGAGAGCTCGCTCGCAGGATCAACGCAGAACCTGGCATGAAGGCCATCATGGTTCGCGACGGTGACTACTACGTCGACCACAGGAAGCGCACGGACATTGCGCGGCGCAACAAGGCGGACCTGTTTGTCTCTGTGCATGCGGATGCTGTTGAAGATCGGCGCGCACGCGGCGCATCGGTCTACGCGCTGTCAACCAAGGGCGCGTCTGACGAAGAAGCAAAATTGCTGGCCGAGCGAGAGAACGCGTCGGTGCAGATAGGTGGCGTCGCGCTCAATGACAAGGATGCTGTGCTTGCAGAAGTGCTGTTGGATCTGTCGCAGAATGCTGCTCTGTCCGCCAGCCTGGATGTTGGCAACAAAGTCGCTTCCGAACTCGGACGCATTGGCAAAATGCATCGCAAGACCGTACAGACGGCTGGATTCCTGGTGCTGAAATCGCCGGACATGCCGTCGATACTCGTCGAGACCGCTTACATCTCGAATCCGGAAGAAGAGAAAAGGCTGCGCGACAAGAAGCACCAGGCGCGCATCGCCAATTCAGTGCTTGCCGGTATACGCAATTATTTCTATACCAATCCACCTCCCGATACGCGCATTGCGATGGAAGTTCGCAAATCGCCGACTCGGCAAGTTCGCCATGTGATCGCGCGTGGCGATACGATCTCCGAGATTGCTCAACGCTACAACGTCAGCGCGACCTCGATTCGTGCTGCCAACAAGTTGTCGAATGACAATATTCGCATCGGACAGACACTAAGCATCCCGATTTTCGCCGGCAACTGATAAGCTGTCGGCGCATGCCGATTCAGCAACTTCCAAGTCACCTTATTAACCAGATCGCGGCCGGCGAGGTTGTCGAGCGCCCGGCCTCCGTGGTCAAGGAACTCGTAGAGAACAGTCTCGACGCGGGGGCCAGCAGCGTACAGATCGATATCATGGTTGGTGGCCAGAAATTGATCAGGATTCGCGATGATGGCGGCGGCATACCCGAGGACCAGCTGGCGCTGGCACTTTCGCGCCACGCGACCAGCAAGATCTCCAGCCTGGATGACCTTGAAGCGGTCGCTTCGCTCGGCTTCCGGGGTGAGGCTCTTCCGAGTATCGCCTCCGTTTCCCGTCTGACGCTTTGCTCGCGAGCGCGAGGTAGTGACAGCGCCTGGCAGGTAGAGGCAAACGGCGGTGACGTCAGCGAGCCGCGTCCGGCGGCACATCCGCAGGGTACGACCGTTGAGGTTCATGACCTTTTCTACAACACCCCGGCGCGACGACGCTTCATGCGTACCGAACGCACCGAGTTTGGCCACATAGAAAAATGGATACGTCGACTTGCACTATCACGTCCGGATGTTGCGTTTACGCTAACGCACAATCGGCGTGTTGTGTTGCAGCTGCAAAAGGCCGGTGATGACGACCAGGAGTTGCAGCGCATAGCGAAAATCTGCGGCGATGCGTTCGCCGAGCAGGCCATACACTTACAACATGAGACCGAAGGAATCGCGCTGCGTGGCTGGATCGCAATGCCGACCTTCAATCGCAGCCAGCCCGACCTGCAGTACTGGTTTATCAACGGCCGCTCTATCGGTGACAAGACACTGTCACACGCGGCCCGACATGCATATCGAGATGTACTTTTCCACGGGCGTTATCCGGCCTATGTGTTGGGCATCACCATGGACCCGACCGGTGTCGATGCCAATGCGCACCCGGCGAAACACGAGGTTCGCCTGCGCGATGGACGCCGCATGCACGGCGTCGTATCGCAGGCAATCGAAGTCGCCTTGAGCAACACCCGCCCTGGTGGGCACGACGTAACGCCGGTGCCAATGACGCGCGATAACGTATTCCGGCAAGGCTCGATGTCGCTTGGCGAGCGCCCCTTTGGCGGCGGTGGACGTGATCGTGGCATGGCAGTGCGTGAGTCTTTGCAGGGCTATCAGGCGCTCGCAAATGCCACCGACACCCAACAGGATATACCGCCGCTCGGCTATGCGATCGCCCAGCTCGGCGGCGTATACGTGTTGGCAGAGAACGAACAAGGTCTCGTCCTGGTCGATATGCATGCGGCTCATGAGCGCATCGTTTACGAGAAGCTGAAGACAGGCTATGACGACAAGGCGCTCGTGCGGCAGCCGCTGCTGGTGCCGGAAACGGTTTCGGTGGCCGAGAGCGAAGCGGACCTTGTCGAGCAGTCGCGGGATGTGCTCGACGGGCTCGGACTGGTCATTGATCGCAGCGGGCCAGGCAGCCTGGTTGTGCGCGAAGTACCGGCACTACTAAAAGATGCAGACGCCGAGTCCTTGTTGCGCGATGTCTTGTCCGATCTCGCTGAAGCAGGGCAAAGCAATCGTGTAGAAGATGCCTGTCATGACTATCTTGCAACCATGGCCTGCCATACCTCTGTACGTGCCAACAGACTCCTGACGCTCGCCGAAATGAACGCGCTGCTGCGCGAGATGGAAACGACGGAGCGCGCGGATCAATGCAACCATGGTCGACCGACCTGGACGACGATTACGATGTCAGAACTCGACCGTCTGTTTTTGCGCGGTCGATAGAATCCTGGGCGATGAACAGGCATGCATTACTGTTGATGGGTCCAACGGCGTCGGGCAAGACGGATGTGGCGGTAAGCCTGTGCAAGAGATTTCCGTTCGATATCGTCAGCGTAGATTCCGCTCTTGTTTACCGTGGTATGGATATCGGCACGGCAAAGCCTGATGCCGAAACGCTGCAACGCGCACCGCATCGCCTGATCGACATCCGCGACCCGGAGGAAAGTTATTCCGCCGGCGACTTCGTGCGCGATGCCTGGCACGAAATAGACCAAATTCACGCTGCAGGTCGAGTGCCGCTGCTGGTCGGCGGTACGATGATGTACTTCCGGGCGCTCACCGAGGGTATCGCTGAACTGCCTGACGCAAACCTGGAGACCCGCGCAGCGATTGATTCGGAGGCGCGGGCGAAAGGGTGGCCTGCCATGCACGCACGACTCGCGGAGGTTGATCCGGACGCTGCCGCACGTATCAAACCAAACGACAAACAACGTATACAGCGGGCTCTGGAGGTCTGGTTGACGAGCGGGCGCCCGCTGAGCGAATGGCAGCAGCACACCGGGCCGCTGCGTCATGATGTCGGCTTCCACAAGGTTGCACTGCAGCTGGAGCCGAGAAAGTTGCTGCATGAACGAATTGAGCAACGCCTTGCGCATATGCTGGAGCAGGGATTCCTTTCTGAGGTCCGGCAGCTGATGGCGAGGCCAGGGCTTGGCCGCGACGCGGCATCGATGCGGGCTGTAGGCTATCGCCAGATCTGGGCGCACCTGGCGGGCGACCATTCTCTCGAGGAGGGCCGTTACCGGGCGCTTGTCGCCACGCGGCAACTGGCCAAGCGGCAGATCACCTGGTTACGTTCTGAAACGGAATTAAATTGCTTCGACCCCCTTGAAGCCGCGACAATTGACGATATATCAGCATTTGCCTGTGCTAGTATTTTTCAGGCATGAAGGAACTTCGCGATGGGCAGTCGGCGCCACCGGCTAGCGGGTTCGAGAAATTTAACAATAAGGAGACCCAATCATGGCTAAAGGGCAATCGTTGCAAGATCCGTTCTTAAATATTTTACGCAAGGAAAAGGTTCCTGTTTCTATCTACCTCGTCAACGGCATCAAGCTGCAGGGCCAGGTGGACTCATTCGACCAGTTTGTCGTTTTGTTGAAGAACAGCGTGAACCAGATGGTATACAAGCATGCGATATCAACCGTGGTACCCGCACGCAATGTGCGTCTTCCAATGCCCGATGGCGATGGAGATGGCGACGACTAGTCTTTGTTTAACGTCGCAGGAGGTCGTGTTTGTTTGAACGACCGCAGAGCGGCGAACGTGCAATCCTCGTACACGCGAGCCCAGACGGGGCACCCGACACGTCCGAACGTGAAGAATTCGCAGAGCTTGCGACTTCGGCGGGCGCTATTGTCGCGGGTGAGCTGGTCAGCGCGCGACGCAAACCCGATCCGCGTTTTTTCATCGGCCGTGGCAAGCTCGAGGAGCTGGCTGAGCTCATTCACGAAAGCTGCGCGGAGCTGGTAATTTCCGGCGCTGCGCTCAGCCCGAGCCAGGAACGTAACCTCGAAAAAGAACTCAAATGCCGTGTGCTCGACCGTGCCGGACTGATCCTCGATATTTTCGCGCAACGTGCCCGCAGCCATGAGGGCAAATTGCAAGTGGAGCTGGCGCAGCTCAAACATCTGTCCACCCGACTCGTGCGCGGCTGGACTCACCTGGAACGGCAGAAGGGCGGCATCGGTCTGCGCGGCCCGGGTGAAACGCAGCTCGAAACTGACCGTCGTTTGCTGAATAACCGCATTCGGCAGCTGAATTCACGGCTGGATCATGTGGATACACGGCGTTTGATGAATCGCCGCAATCGCATGCGCGCCGAGATTCCTACAGTGGCGCTGGTTGGCTATACCAATGCCGGCAAGTCGACGTTGTTCAACAAGCTCACCGACGCAGGTGTGTATGTGCAGGACCAGTTGTTCGCGACGCTGGATCCGACCGTGCGCGGCCTCAAGTTGCCGGATGGCAATAAGGTCGTACTCGCGGATACGGTTGGCTTCATACGCGATCTGCCGCACGAACTCATCGCGGCGTTTCGCTCCACGCTGCAGGAGGCACGTGAGGCGGACCTGATTCTTCATCTTATCGACGCCAGCGACCCGAATCGCTGGCAGCGGATTCGGCAGGTCAACGCGGTGCTAAAAGAGCTTGGCGCAGAGGACGTGCCACAGATTCGCGTTTACAATAAGATAGACTTGCTGGATCGCAGCGCGCGCGTCACGAATAACTCCGAAGGGGCCGGACGTGCAGTGTGGCTTTCAGCGACCACGGGCGACGGCTTACCATTGTTACTCGATGCTATTGCAGCGCGCCTGAGCCGGCATACGGTCAATGGCATCGTGCGCCTGCAGCCGTCACAAGGTCGGCAACGGGCAAAACTTTTTGAACTGGGCGCGGTCCTCAATGAGGATATTGCTGAAGATGGCGGCTGGGTTCTGGAATTGAAAATGGAGCAACGCGATTTGCGTCGCTTTATCAAGCGAGAAAACCTCGCCGACGACTTACTTGAGAAGAGCTATTAATTATGGGTTGGAATGAAGATGGTAATGGCAAGGACCCGTGGAAACGCGATGGTAACGAGCCAGCGGACCTCGACAAGGTCGTAAAGGACTTCCGGGACCGCATTGGCGGCATGCTGGGCGGCAAGCGCGGCAGGTCCGGAGGTGGATCAGCCGCCGGGGTGGTAATAATCATTGGCGGGCTGGCATTGGCTTGGGGCCTGTCGGGTCTGTACCTGGTTGACGAAGCCGAACGCGGCGTCGTGCAGCGTTTTGGAGCCTACAAGGAAACCACGATGCCGGGCCTGCGCTGGCATCTGCCGTATCCCATCGAGACGGTTAACACGGTCAATACCATAGCGATCGACGATTACGCCTATCGCACGGAGATGCTGACTGCGGACGAGCAATACGTCTACATCGACATGGTCATCCAGTACCGACGCTCAGACCCGGTTAAATACAGCTTTGAGGTCGTCGAGCCTGACCTGACCTTGCAGGACGTCACCGAGAGCGCCCTGCGCGAAGTTGCGGGCACCAGCACGCTGGAGTCGCTTGTCACTGGCAAGCGCGAAGAAATTGCCTCGCGAACCAAGGAGGTCCTGCAAACGACGCTGGACTCCTACCAGGCCGGCATCACGGTGACTTCGATCTCGTTGGAAACCGTCAACTATCCGCAGGCAGTGCAGTCGGCGGTTGATGATGCGCAGAAAGCGAGAAATGACAGCGAGCGCTTCGGCCTCGAGGCGGATGCGTACGCTAACGACGTCATTCCGAAAGCTGGTGGTGATGCCGCAAGGGTGATGCAGGATGCAGAGGCCTATCGTGACCGCGTCGTAGCCGACGCCGAAGGTGAGGCTTCCAGGTTTCTTGCAGTACTGGCGGAATACCAGAAAGCCCCGCGCGTAACGCGCGATCGCCTCTACATCGAAGCGATTGAAGAGGTTTATGGCAGCGTCAACAAGGTACTTATCGACAAGGAAGGTGGCGGCAACCTGCTGTACCTGCCTTTGGACCAGCTAATGCAACAAACGGGGCGCGGCACTGTGAGCGGCAGTGAATCCAATCGTTCGGCTGACTCACAGTCACAACCGGACTCAGGCAATTTGCAACAGCCAGATGCTCGCGAACGGAGGGTAAGACAATGAATCCCGTAAAACCTGGTGTATTCGTCGTATTGGGTATCGCGATTATCGTGTTGTCGTTGTCTGTATTTACGGTTGATGAAACCGAGCAGGCGATCAAGCTGCAATTAGGACAGGTTGTGCGCTCCGACTATGCGCCGGGGCTGTATTTCAAACTCCCGGTTGCACAGAATATTCGCAAGTTTCCCAACCGTATCCTGACCATCAGCGATCGCCCTGAACGCATCTTTACGGCTGAGAATGAGGCTCTTGAGGTCGACTTCTTCGTGAAGTATCGCATTGTCGATCCGGTTCGCTTCTACACGTCAACCGGCGGCTCGCTGACCATCGCCAATGACCGACTGGGCGAGATCATCAAGAACGCCATCGTGACCGAATTTGGTAAACGTACTGTGTCGGCATCGATTTCGGTTGGGCGCGCAGAATTAATGCGCGACATGCTGGAACTCGCGGCACCTACGGCCGAGGACCTCGGCGTTGATCTCGTTGATTTTCGCGTCAAGCAGGTTGAGTTCATGGTTGACGTGCGCGAATCGGTGTACAGGCAGATGGAAGCTGAACGTAAGCGAATTGCTGCTGAACGTCGCTCTCAAGGTCGTGCAACCGCAACTGAGAAACGTGCCGATGCTGACCGAAAGGTCACCGTTATTGCGGCTAACGCCTATCGTGATAGCCAGAAGATTCGCGGTGCGGGTGATGCAATGGCGGCGGAGATTTACGCCAATGCCTATACCCAGGACCCCGAGTTCTACGCGTTTTACCGCAGTATCGACGCCTACAGGAAATCGTTGGGTAACGATGGCGATATTCTGGTCCTCGATCCGAACAATGAGTTTTTCCGCTACCTGAACCAGTCTGACGGCAATCAGTAACGCCGGGGAGTAGTCATGCCGTGGACAGAAATCCTGACGGCGCTGGCGCTCGTCTGCGTGATTGAGGGACTGTTACCGTTCGCGGCGCCCAGAAAATACCGGGAGATGGTGGCGGAAATCTCTCGGCTAAGTGACAATTCGTTGCGCAGCGTCGGCCTGGCGATCATTATCGCAGGCCTTCTATTGTTGTTTTTCGTACGCTAGGCAGGAGCATCATGGGCAAGAACGTCGTTGTCATCGGTACCCAGTGGGGTGACGAGGGCAAAGGAAAGATCGTTGACCTACTCACAGATCGCGCATCGGCAGTAGCGCGCTTTCAGGGCGGGCACAACGCTGGACATACGCTCGTCATCAACGGTGAGAAGACGGTACTGCACCTGATTCCCTCCGGTATTCTGCGTGACGGTGTGCAATGTCTTATCGGCAACGGTGTCGTGCTGGCGCTTGATGCTCTGATCACGGAGTCGAACGCACTCATTGAGAGCGGTGTGCCGGTGTATGAGCGGCTTCGCGTATCGCCAGGATGTCCGTTGATCCTCGCGTCGCACGTAGCGCTCGATATAGCGCGCGAGAAGTCGCGCGGCTCTGCGGCCATTGGTACGACCGGTCGCGGCATTGGGCCCGCCTATGAGGACAAAGTTGCACGGCGTGCGCTGCGCGTGTCTGACCTGTTCGTGCGCGAGAAATTTGCCGCCAAGCTCGGTGAGATCCTCGACTATCACAACTTCCTGCTGAAGAACTACTTCCGCACGGCCACCGTTGATTTCGCAAAGACGCTCGAAGAGTCATTAGAGGCAGCTGAGATCATTGCGCCAATCACGGCGGATGTCACACAGGTGCTGCAGGACCTGTCGAATGAGGGCAAGAGCATCTTGTTCGAGGGCGCGCAGGGCACCTTCCTCGATATTGATCACGGCACGTATCCGTTCGTAACCTCATCCAACACCGTGGCTGCAGCCGCAAGCACAGGCACCGGTTTGGGTCCGCGCAATCTCGATTACATCCTCGGAATCGTCAAGGCGTATACGACCCGTGTCGGCGCCGGGCCGTTCCCAACCGAGCTGTTCGATGACATGGGCCAGCATATTGCGCGGGTCGGTGCAGAGTTTGGCGCGACCACCGGTCGACCACGCCGTTGCGGCTGGTTTGACGCAGTGGCCTTGCGTCGCTCAATCGTTAACAGCAGCGTCTCCGGTCTCTGCGTCACCAAGCTGGATGTGCTCGATGAGCTCGAGACGATCAATATCTGCGTGGGCTATGAGATCGACGGCAAGCCTATCGCCGGCGTACCCGTGGTCGTGGACCGCTTTGCGGAATGCAAGCCGGTGTACGAGGAGCATGAAGGCTGGCAGGAATCGACGGTCGGCATAACCGACTTCAATAAGCTTCCAGAAAAGGCGCGTAACTACCTGATGCGAATAGAGAATCTCGCCGGTGTTCCTGTCGATATTATCTCCACAGGGCCGGATCGCGAGCAGACGATAATCAGGCAGCATCCTTTCGAGTAGCCACTCGCTGGCGGCGTGCCGCCAGCAGTCCCAGGCACAGCAGCAACCACTGCACAGAGCCGCCGCCGCCACCGCCGCTCGATTGACCGCCGCCACTATTCGGCTTCAATACGGTCACTGATGCAGTCGACGTGTCGCTCGATCCGTAAATATCGGTGACTTTAAGGTCGAAGCGAAACAGCGTGTCTGACGTGACCGTGGGCGCGGCGAAACTGGCGCTGACGCTGCCAGCGTTGCTCAGCGTTACTGTCGGGCCCATCGTCTGTAACCATTCATAGCTGAGGGTATCGCCGTCCGGATCGTTGGAGGCGCTGCCATCCAGTGTCACCGTCGCACCGATGGCGACATTCTGGCTGCCGCCCGCGACCGCGTTCGGTGACTGGTTCGTCTGCGAGCCGTCTTTGATGGTGAGCATCGTCGTACTTCTGGCGCCAACACTGGCGCCGCTCGGGTTGCTCAGTGACAGCTCGATAAATTCATCGGGCTCTCCGACGCCGTCATCAACAAGGTCGAAGGTGAGCGATTTCGGGTTTGCATCGCCATCTGCCCAGCTGACCGTCCCCGTGGTTGCGCCGACATAGTCGGCGCCGGCGGTGGCATCGCCGTTCGACAGGGCGTAATCCACTGAAACCTGGCCGCTGGCGGTGCCGCTTCTTTGCAGCATCACAACTGCAGTGCCAAAGCCGCGTTCGCTTACGGCTATCGCGGACTGGCCGAACTGCACTTCGGCCGAGGTGCCCGGATCGTTAGCGTAGACATGCGCGATGCTCGGCGACGATAGTGTGGCGCCGCCGGAAGGGGCGACCAGCTTGATGAGCATGCTTTCCATGCCTTCGCTAATACCGTCGTTAACAAAGCTGAGATCGATGGTCTTTGCAGAAGCGTCGCCCGCTGCCCAGTTGATGGTGCCAGACACAGCATCCACTTCGCCAAGTTCGGCAGTTGCAGGAATTGCTTCCCAGCTGACACTGACGGCGCCGCTCGAGCCGCCAATACGCTCTACGCCAAGAGCCGCAGACTGTCCCTCAGCTGCAGCGTAGGAGGTATTGCTGAAGGTGAAGCTGCCTTGCGGCACATCCAGAGTACTGTCAGCTGCGAGATAGAAACCGCTGTCGATATCACTAATTGCGATATTGCCGCTTGGCAGATAGGGATAGGCGCCCCAGGCACCCACGAAACTCGCATTATTCGAAAACGGGTAAGTATCGAGCAGGCCGACCTGGGTCGGTGCTGTCGGGTCGCTGATGTCGAGGATGGCCAGACCGCGACTGTAATTAGACATGTAATAGCGGTTGCCGCGCACGAAGCCGTTGTGATCGATGGCTCTTTCAGGTCCCACCCAGTTGCCACTGGGCTGCGGGTTAGTGAGGTCGGCAATGTTGTAGCCGCGCAGCGTGGTCTTCAGATTGCTGATTCGCTGTTCGTCGAGTTCGTCCTGCACAAACAGGTACTGCTTATCCTCGCTGACCCAGCCAGAATGCACATAGCGTGCTTCCCCATAGCTTGTGCGGCTTAGCCTTACCGGGTTCGAGGGGATCGTTATGTCCCAGATGTCGACCGTGGACTCGTTGAAATCAAACAGCACTTCACAATAGGTGCTGGCATTGACACATTGCGTGTCTTTGCGCGAATCCGTGATGATCATTGACGCCGCGTCGTGCATGTAGTCATTGCTGTTGCCGTTTGGCATGGAGACGAAGCGCGGCTGAGCCGGGTTGTCGAGCGAGTAGGCGCGATACAGGCCCGAGCCGATGCTGGAGCCCGCAATAATCAACGATGGCGTATTGCCAGTGGCGGACAGGCCGGTTGCGAAGTCGGTGTTTGCGGCGAAAACATTATGGGCGGCGAGAAAGTCGCTGCTGTAGCTGACTCGACTGATGCTATGCGGCAGGCCGCTCATGTCGATGACGAACATGCCATCGCCAGCGCCATCGGTAGTTACGTAGGCATATGACCGCCAGCGCTCTGCAGCGGCGTCGTAGTGCTGGTGAACCTTGATGTCCCGCCAGATAGCATTCTGGCCCTGGACAAAGCCGACTTCCCGCGGGTTTTCGGCGTCACTCACGTCAAAGACGGCTGTGCCGATATCGTAGCCGACGATCACGTATTCACGGTGGGTGTTGAGGTCAAAAAAGCCCCAAACGTCGGCCGCTGCTGCAGGATTGGCGCTGACATCGTTAAACGGAACATGCGCCAGCAGGTCGACATTGTCGCAGGGCAGGCCATTCACAGAGCCGGCAGAGCAGGGCGCTGTCTTGAGACTTGTTTGCATTGCTGTCTTTTGCGACAGCAGTTTGTTGGTCTTGCTGATGACGTCGCGATCGATGCTCTTGCGATCAGCAAGTACATGGAATCCTTTGGCGGACAGAGTCGAGCGGTATTCCAGTGGGACGCCTATGAGCGTGGTCAACTCACCTGTGGGTGCGGCAAACCCGTCAGTGACGTCGTAGCTGCCCTGTATGTCGACACCACCACTAACGAGGTGGAACAGGTCTTCTACATTCTCAACGTCAAAGCTGCCACCGGCGATGCGCACCGAACCGCCCTTGCCAACCATGCGCAGTGCATATCCGATTGTGCGGCACGGCGACGTTGCCTCGAGACAACGCCCGGTATCGACACCGTCGCTAGCCACGAACAGCGGTTTGGCCATGTCGCTGTGCGCCAGTGCCCCTGCTGAAAACAGGATTAGCAGGATGCAGCCGATGCGCGCCAGGTTTGTCATACGTTGTCCCCGAAAGTCGATTCCCAAATTCTACACTGCTGTACAATGCGCGTTTTTGCCGATTCGCGAATTATGTCAGACAGCGGAAACGCCCTGGTGTTCAAAGCCGGGGCAGGGGCCATGGAATCGGTCCGAAAGCACGGCTTTGCCCCAGAGCTAATCGGCACCATTGCCGGAGCATCCGGCGGCGCGAAGTGGCTGGCTCTCAGCCAGCTTGACCGCTATATCGTGAGCGAGCTGTTGCCGAAGATGGATGCCCCGGTGCATCTGGTCGGCTCATCGATAGGCAGCTGGCGCTTCACCTGTTACGCGCAGTCAGATCCGCTTGCCGCGATTGATCGCTTCGAGTTGGCGTACCTTGAACAGTCGTACAGCGACGCGCCTGATATTCACGAGATTACCGCCAAGGGTCGGGAGATTCTCGACTTTGTCCTGCGCGACCAGGGCATTGAGCAAATACTAAACAACCCCCTGGTGCGGGTACACATCCTCACGGTTCGCGCACGTCACGTGCTGGCGTCGGAACGGCGCTCGCTGCTGGCCGCGGGCCTTATTGGCGCGGCGATGCTGAATACCGTCAGCCGCGCATCACTCGGGCTGTTTTTCGAACGTGCGTTGTTCTTTGATACGCGAGATGAACCGCCGTTCCTCGGTATGCGTGGGTTTCCGATACAGCGCGTGCCGCTGACAGCCGAAAACTATGTTGACGCAGTCGCAGCCAGCGGCGCCATTCCACTGGTCCTCTCCGGCGTTCGCGACATTCATGGCGCCGAGCGCGGCGTCTATCGTGACGGCGGAATTATTGATTACCACCTCGATATCCCACAGAGCGCAGCCGACAGGCTGACCTTGTACCCACATTTTTTCGACCGCATTGTCCCGGGCTGGTTTGACAAGAAGATGACCTGGCGTCGTCCGAGGCCGGCCAACGTGGACAGGACGATACTTGTAAGTCCATCTGCCGAGTTTGTTGCCAGCCTGCCGAACGGCAAAATTCCTGATCGCACTGATTTTGAGAGCTTCACGCCGTTGCAACGCAAGCGCAACTGGCGCGAGTCGATCATTGCGTGCAGGCGCCTTGCCGATGAGTTCCATGAGGTCATCGAGAAAGACCAGCTGGCAGCGCGTCTGCAGCCACTATGATAGGCTTTCAAAAAAACAAGAACGGGGGCACATCACGTGAAAGCGAATCACTCCGCGGCAGCTTATCCTGAGTTAACCTGGGTAGCCGTCATTGTCGGCTGGTTTCTTGGCTGCATCATTGCGGTATCCATCGGCTACGCAGCGCTGATCCTCGGTTTCT
>Ga0316189_10003098_pt1 | contig 16180 bp, 13 predicted proteins | sample LowCovwburrow_MG_FD_204930 | JGI IMG/M metagenome (GOLD analysis project Ga0316189, IMG submission 204930) | Coastal sediment microbial communities from Maine, United States - Lowes Cove worm burrow | ecosystem: Environmental > Aquatic > Marine > Coastal > Sediment | place: USA: Maine... | reverse complement strand
TGGGCAGGGCGCGAGCATCGCCGTTGTAGATTGAGCCGAGGTCGGTCGAATCCGCGAGTGACAGCTCCACCGCGGCACCGTCGATTCCCACGCCGTCTTCGTCGCGGACCCACACGTGCAGCTCGTTGCCGTTGTTGGGCTGCTCGTCACACGTCCACATGTGGTTGGACGTGATCTTGTAGATCCCGCCGTCGATCGGTGGACCCGCGGGGCGTGGGGTCACCGTGAGCTTGGCCGAGACCTCGGGGGCGTCGTCGATCAACCCGCGGAAGCACAGATCGCCTTGTGGGACATCGGCCACGGTGTAGTAGTAGATCGCCTCACCGCCCTCGATGGTCTGGGACGCGTAGGTGCCGAGCCCGTTGGCGCTGTCGACCTCGAGCATCATCGGTGGGGCGTCGGGTCGGCCGAGTCCATTGGTCGCGCGCACGATGACGGTGACCGCGTCGCCAGGGTGGGGCGTCTCCGGATCGAAGAGCACCTGTCCGGCCAATACGGGGGATGCGGTCGGCTCGACGTCGCACGCGTAGGGCGGCGGCGGAGCTCCCGTAGACCCCGTGTCGTCGTCGGCGACGCCGTCCGCGGTGCCGCTGTCCGTGCCTGAGGATTCGCCCGTGGCAGGGGCGGTGTCGGTGCGCGAGTCGTCCGCCGCGCTGGTTTGATCGCCACCGGTCCCAATCCCCGTGGCAAAGCCATCGGGCTGTGAATCCCCGCGTGCGCAAGCGAGCGATCCGAGGATGACGGCGACGGCGATGGTTCCGAGCTTCATCCTGGTCGCGAATCTACCACGGCGACTCGAACAGGCGGATGTGCGAGACGGCGGGGCTATGGGTGGAGCGGCTGCTGCCTCCGGTGGGGTGCCGACCATGGGTCTTGGCGTCGCCCGGGCCGATGGCCGTCGACTGGGCTACGATGCTGTGTTGTTCGGCGCGGCCTGTCGCGTGTTCACAACGCGGCTGAGCAGGAGCGTGCGGGGCAGCGAATCGGATTGGCCCGAACGGTCAACCGACTGGCCGCGTCGGTCAAGAGGCGTGACCGCAACGTCGGTACGGTCGTCTTCGGAGCACGCCGAATGAAAATTATCAGACCATCATCGCACCTGATCTCCATGGACAGGAGGAGGTTCCTAAAGACATCGGGACTCACAACGGCGGGCCTGGCCATGGTGGCTTGCAACAACGCGTCTGCTGGGGGGGACGCAGACGGCGGCGGCAGCGGCAGCGGCAGCGGCGGTAGCGGCGGCGGCGGCGGCAATACCGGCAACGCGGACTGTTCATTTCTTTCCCTCATGACCCCTGCGAGCGCCGCAATCATCGCCCCTGGAGAGGGCGAAGTGATCGACGACGAAGACGGCCGCTACAAGATTCGCGCGGGCGACCTCGGCAACCACCTTTCGATCATGGAGATGACGCTCGCGCCGCTGCAGCTCCTCGCACCGCATACGCACCAGGAGTACGACCAGGCCGTGTACCTCATCGAGGGCGAGCTCGGTTTTGAGTTCGGCGGCGAAGGGGGCCAGGTGCTGTCCGGCGGTGCGGGCAGTTACGTCATCAAGCCTCGTGGTCTTTCCCACACGTTCTGGAACACCAGCGACACCACCACGGTGCGCTACATCGAGCTCTCGATGAATATCGTGTTCGAGCAATTTGTCGATGCGGCAGGGGAGGTCGATGGCCTCGAGGAGACCAACGAAGTCGCAGCAGCGCACGACGTCGAGTTCCACTACGATCAGATCGTCCGCCTTCTGGCAGAACACGGCCTCACGTCCGTGAAAGGGAGCGCGGTCACGCTACCCCAACTCGACGACTTCCCGGGTGGTCCGCCGGGCCCGTAGCAACGTCACGCGCGCAGCTAGTGTGAAGTCGGCGTTTGCGATGTCGCGCTGCGAGTCGCGAACGCCGTGGGCGTTTCGCCCGTCCACCTTCGAAAGGCCCGGCAAAAAGCGCTTGTCTCGGAGAACCCGACCAAGAACGCAATCTCAGTGATGTCGGTACCACAGCGTAGATAGTCGCGAGATACGCTCTCGCGTACGTCGTCGAGCACTCTGGAATAGCTCGTCTGCTCGGACGCAAGTCCGCGAGCAAGACTGCGCACGCTGAGACCTAGTTGTCGTGCCAAGTCGTCGCGACGGGGCGCTCCGTCCGGCAGTACGCGAACGAGGAGGCGCCGCAAACGGCTCGCCAGCCGGAGTTCGTCAAGCCGCCCGAGGTACGCAACGACGACACCTTCGGATTGCGCGGCGATCTGAGGGTTGGAGAGCGGTAGCTCGCGCCCAACCAGGGCCGAATCCCAAACCAGCAAGTTGCGCTCACTGTCGAAACAAAGCGGACATTGGAACAGCTCGTCGTAGGGCTCGATCGCAACCGGGCGAGGCCTCCGAAGCTCCATCCTGATCGGCGCCAGGGTGCCATCCATGGACAAGCCGCGTGCTCCAAAGACCATGCTCGCGGCCATAACGTCCGACGGATGCCAGCGCCCCACCTCCGGCTCTGGAACGGAGAACGACATGCGCAGCGTGTCGCCCTCTGGCGTGACTTCGAAACCGAGTCTCTCGCTCACCATGGCTTGGTAACGACTCAGACGTCTCCACGCGTCGCCCAGTGTGTCGCTCGCGGCCATTGCGAACGACAGCTCTCGGCTTATGGCGCGATGCTGCCGAGCAAATCGCAGCGCGAAAGCGGGGTCGCCTGATGCATCCGCCGCCATGGCCATGAAACGATCGAGCGTGTCGGAGGTCAGGCGGGCCCCACTGTCGGTGAACACCGCGTCCGCGACCCCCGCAAGGCGCGCGACCTCGCGCCCATCGACACCATACGTCCCGAGCGCACGGACCAGGGACGTGGCAGCGGTGCCCGCGGCCGTGGGTTCGGCGTCGGTCGTCATTGCGAAACTGTACAACACGTCATGCGCGGGCGACGCTCCGACGACCGAGGGACGGGTGAGTCTTTGACGGTCGGAGCGGTGTTCTCTGGGACGATGGGTCACGTGCGCCACGGCGACGCGAAACGAGCAATCCCAGCGCGGTGAAGCGGGTTCAGTCGTCGTTGAGCATGCGGAGCGGGGGCGTGTCGAGGTCGTCGAGCTGGCCCGCCGCCACGATTCGAACAAACGCAGCGATGCCTGCACCCGCGAGAATGAGGGCTATCGGGAGTGCGATGTATAGGACGGTCATGCGGACTGCCTGAAGCGGAGTGTGAGGGCCAGGCTCACGACGGTGAGCGAGCTGATGGGCATGAGCACGGCGGCAACGAGCGGGCCGATCAACCCCGCGGCGGCGAGCACGACCGCGACGGCGTTGTACGCCAGCGAGACGCCGAAGTTTCGGACGATCGCACGCATCGTTGTTTGGCCCATGTCGAGCAGCTCGACCACACCGCCCAACCCAGGACGGCCCAGGTAGACTGGGGCGGCGCGGAGACTTGCCTCGGCCCCGCGGTGCGTGGCGATGCCGACCGACGCCGCGGCGAGGGCGGCGGCATCGTTGACGCCATCGCCCACCATGACCGACGTCGCGCCGTTCTCTGCACTGCGTGCGACGAAGGCGACTTTGTCCTGGGGCAGGAGGCCGCCGTGGCACATCGATGGCGATAGGCCCAGCACGCTTGCGGTGTGGGCGACGACGTCGGGGTGGTCACCGGACAGGATGCCGACGGCCCAGCCACGGTCTCGCAGTCCAGCGACGGCATCACGAGCATCGGCACGCAGCGGGTCATCGACGCCCGCGACCGCAGCGACGGCCCCATCCACGCAGACGTAGATCGGTGAGGCGAAACTTGCCAGGATGCTTGCTGCGACGCGCTCGACATCGGCCTCCAGAGGCGCGCGCAAGTGGGCCCGCACAAACGGTGCGTTGCCGATCGCAATCTCGTGTCCCTCCACCGTTGCGGTCACGCCGCCGTGGACATCATGCTGCACGTTTTCGATCTTGTAGTCGTCGCCTGTCTGGGCCCGCGGGTTGGCGGCCAAGGCCTGCGCGACGGGGTGGACACATTGCGCTTCGACGGCCGCAACCCACTCGGCAAGCGCCGCGGGTGCCACCGCGCCGACGTTGCGCCACGACACAACCGCCATACGACCCTCGGTGACGGTGCCCGTTTTGTCGAGCCACACCATACCTGGGCGTGACAGTCGCTGCAGCACATCGCCGCCCTTGATCAGCACCTTGCGCTGAGCGGCTCGGGCGATCGCGACAGAGAGCGTCAGGGGGGTCGCGAGCGCCAGGGCACAGGGGCAGGCAACGATCAGCAGAGCCACCGCGTGGTCGACGGCATGGCTGGGCTCCATGATGAGCCAAGCGCCCAGCGTTGCCACCGAGGCGGCGACGATGGCCAGTACGAACCGGGCTCCAATCCGGTCGGCGAGCGCGACGATGGCCGGCCGTGATTCTGCGGACGACTCGATGAGCTCGAGAATTCGCCCCATCTGCGTCTGCTCGCCCACCGCGTCGAGCCGCACGATGATGTGTCGCCCGAGGTTGAGGGTGCCCGCCGCAACCTCGGCGCCGGGCCCCACGGCGAGCGGTGCCGCCTCGCCCGTTAGCACAGAGACGTCGACGCGAGTTTCGCCCGAGAGGATCGTGCCGTCGCCCGGGATGACCTCGTCGGCCGCGACGCGAACGACATCACCGGGCTCGAGCACGGTGGCGGGAACCTCCACAAACGCGTCCCCGACCCGCCGATGGGCGGTCTGCGGGGTGATGCGGCGCATGACGTCGAGCGTCGCTGCGGCCTCGCGCTGCTGCCGGAGCTGGATCGCGCGACCCACCAAGAGCAGGAAGACAAGGACGCACAACGTGTCGAAGTACAGCTCGCCCGTGCCGCGAATTGTGTTGATCGTCCCGGCCACACCGCCCACGGCCAGAGCGAGGGCAACCGGCAGGTCCATGTGGGGCGTACGCGATCGGAGCGCTGACCAGGCACCGCGAAAGAACACCCGCCCGGGCCACGTCAAGGAGACCAGGCCCACGAAGCAGCTCGCCCACCGCAGCAGCTGCTCGATACCCGCGTCCATCGAGGAGAACATCCCCAGGTACAACGACGCGGCGATCAGCATGTTGTTGCCGGCCGCGGCAAAGGCGACGGCTATCGCCACCGTGCGCTGTCGATCTGCGCTGCGCCGCGCCTCCGCTCGGTCATCGCGTCGCAGGGGGTGCGGGCGGTATCCGAGACCGGCAATGCCCTCTGCAATTGTCGACAGCGAGACCGCGCTTGTGACCCAGCGGACTTCGAGCGTCGCGCGACGCCAGTTGACGCGGGCCTCGACGACGCCAGGAACCACGCGGTCGAGACGCTCGAGCAGCCAGATGCAGGCTGCGCAGTGCAGGCCTTCGATGCCCAACACAACGGAGCGCTGCCCGTCGTCGTGGAGCACGGTATGGCCCTGGATGAACGCCTCGCGGTCGAACTCGGCGTAGCGGACCGTCTTGTCCCCGGTCACGGTGGGCTCGCGAGTTCTCTCGCCTAGCCGGTAGTACTGCTCCAGGCCGTGGCCCATGATGATGGTGTGCGCGGCACGGCACCCGTGACAGCAAAACTGCTTGTCGGCGCCCGGCTCCAGCAATCCCGCTGGAACCGCAAGAGTGCAGTGCGCACACTCCATCAGTGGCATGGTGCGTCCTGGGGTGCCTCGACAGGCGCCTGCACCGTTTCATCGAGGTCGTCCTCGGATACGGTCGGTGCGGGGCGGTAATCGATTGCCGTGGGGAGGCGTGCGCTGAGTGTGTACACGCCGACGGCGATGACGATGACGGGAGCGACCCAGGGGCGGTTTGCCGTCAGCCGCCGCGACACCGCATGGGCGCCGCCGCCAAAGGCGGTCAAGGCCGGCGCCGAGCCAGCCCACAGCGCGACCATGACGGCCGCGCCCCACAGCGGTGAGCCCGTGCCCGCAGCCGTGATGACAAACGCCCAGAGCCATCCACACGGCATCAGGGCGCTCAGCGCACCCAAGGCGACCGCGCGCCGCTTTGGCTGCCGGACCGCGCCGCCGACCAGGCGCTGCAGCAGGCGCGGGGGTGCAAGCGTCTGCGACCGTGGGCCGATCCGCAGCCCCGCGACCCGCAGGAGGCTGATCGCCCCCACGACAATCATGCCTCCGCCCGCGACCGCGGCCGCAACGCCCGACAGGCCCAGAGCAGCCCCCGACGCGTCGACGACAGAACCCAATGCGCCCGCCAGAACGCCCAGCATCGCGTACGCGAGCACGCGGCCGCCGTTGTACCCGAGCACGCGCGAGCTGATGGAGCTGCCCCCGCTTGTTGCGCTGTCCGCGGTTGGCGCTTGCGGCAGATGAACCCGGCCTGGCGGTGTCATCGCCAGCACGACGAAGGGCCCGCACATTCCGACACAGTGAATGCTGCCGATCAGGCCGGCGGTCGCCACCGAGATCAGCAGCGCGATCATAGGGCGCTTCTCCGCGAGCTGAACTCAGTGACCTGCGTCGCGAGAAAGTTCGCGTCTCCCTTGCGCGCGTCGATCGCGATACGCCACTTGCCTTGCCGGGTCGCGTCGAACGTCGCGGCATAGACACCGGGTGCGGTCGGCAGCAACTCGACGGTTCGCTTGTCGGCAGCCGCGGACTGGTGGAATACGGTCGCGAGCACGCGGTCTGCCGTGACCGCGGTCTTCTCTTTGTCGGCGATCTCGACGCGCAGCGTTGCGGCGCCCGATGGGGTGCTGCGCATCTGCACGGAAGCGTCCCAGCCGAGCGCGGCCGATGCGTCCTGTCGGGCCCGGTGTTCGTCCCAGTGGAGCGCGATGTCATCGTAGTTATCGACAACGGCATGCGATGGGTCCGATGCCACGCGATTCAGTGCGAACGTCCAAAGGACGGCCTGCCCGGCAAAGAACATCAGGATGAACAGAGTCCAACGTCGGCGGGCACTACGCTCAGCTCGGGCATCTGCTTGCTTTTCAACCATGGTCGTTCACTTCGGCTTGCGGTTTGCGGGTGGGGGGAGAGTGTCGGGCCCGAGCAGCGAGTAGCTGACGTCCCGGACGTCACCGTTGTCAGCGGTCACCCGAAGCACGAGCTCGACTTTGCCTCGCGACCCAACGAAGAGACTCGCGGGGCTGAACACGGACAAGGGGAACGTCTCGACGGCCCCGGCCGCGACGAGCCATTCCCGGCCGCCAGCGTCGATCTCGGTGGAGTTGGGCGCCTGGACTTGTACGGTGTAGCGCGAGACCGCGTCGGAACGATTGGTCAGCTTGAGGCGGACGACGTTGCGCACCTGCCCCTGGGCATCGGTCGTGAACGGGTGGCCCTGGTTGCGGAGCAAGACCGCGTCGAACGACTGCTTGGATGCCAGTACCGTCACGAATAACGCGGCGAAGACGGCGATGAGGGCGGGGTACACGATGATCCGCAGGCGTCGGCGCGGCGCCTTGCCCGAGACCGAGTCGGCGTCGGCACGCGCTGAGCTGTAGCGGATGAGGTTGGGCGCGCGGTCGAGCTTCTTCATCACCGCGTTGCAGGCGTCGACGCACTGCATGCATCCGACGCACTCCATCTGCAGGCCGTTCCGGATGTCGATGCCCGTCGGGCAGGTCGACGCGCAAAGCCCACAGTCCACGCAGTCGCCCTTGGGCTGTTCGACGACGGGCAGGTTCTTTCGCTTCTTGCCGCGCGGCTCCCCACGCGCTTTGTCGTAGCCGACGATCAGCGAGGACTCGTCGAGCAACACGGACTGGAGGCGTCCGTAGGGGCAAGCAAGAATGCACATCTGCTCTCGGAATCGAGAGAAGTTGAACATCATCGCGCCCGTGATCACCGTGACGAGCAAGAACGGGCCCGGGTGTGCGAAGGGAGGCCGATGCATCCACTCCCAGAGCTGCTCGGCGCCCACGAAGTACGCCAAGAACGTGTTCGCAACGAAGACGGACAGCAGCAGGTACACGGCGTACTTCAACGCCACTCTCACTGGCGCGGGCGGACGTCTGGGCTCTCCGCCGCGGCCCGATGTCCCGTCGAGCAGCCGCTCCAGCGGCCGAAAAAGGAACTCGAGGTAGACGGTCTGCGGGCAGGCCCATCCACACCACACCCGCCCCAAGAGCGCCGTGAGCAAGAAGAACCCGAGGAGCAGGCCCATCATGGCCAAGGCCAGCAGCAGGGTATCGGTGGGCAAGAACGTGAAGCCGAAGAGGGTGAACCTTCGAGCCGGAACGTCCAGCAAGATCGCTGGGCTGCCGCCTATTTGTACGTGGGGCCCGAGGGTGTAGGCCGCGATGAGAAGGTACGCGACAACGCGGCGGCGGTTGAGGAACGCGCCCTTGCTCAGCTTGGGGCGCAGCCAACGGCGGGAGCCGTCGCGCGCCATGGTCGACAGCACCAGTTCGTTCGGGTCTTGCGACGAGGCGCCCATAGTCGATGCCGCGCCGTTACGGCGCCGCCGCATCCCAGGCGGGGATGACGTTGCCCTCGGCGGCCTTGCCGGTGGCACCGCTGCCTCGCAGCGAGGCGACATACGCTGCCGTCAGCACGATCTGATTGATGTGGCTGAGCCGGTTGCGCCACGCAGGCATCGCTCCGTTTGCCGCGCCGTCCTGGATGACCTTTGCGATGTCCTCGATGTTGGTCACATGAAGCCACGCGTCGTCGGTGAGATTGGGCCCGACGTTGCCGCCGCCGTCTGCCCCGTGGCAGCTGACGCAGTTGGTGTTGAAGACGGCCTTGCCGACGGCGAGCCACTCGGTCTCGTCCTTGAACTTCATCAAGGTCTCTCGGTCGGGGCTCAGGTCACCGAGCTCCTTGAACCTCAGCGTGAAGATGCGGGCCGTCTCGTCTTCGTACTGCGCGTGGATGAGCTTGCCGTCGCCGCCGCCGTGGAAGTACAGCAGGTAGATCGGTGCAAACAGCGTGCACAGGGCGAAGATTGCGCTCCACCAGCCCGGCAGCGGGTTGTCGTATTCGGTGATCCCATCGTAGGTGTGGGACGTTGTCTCCGTTTCGTTGGTTTCACTCATGGCGGGTGTCCGAGTCCGACAGCACCAAGGCTGCGTGTCGCTCCGTTTGTTCACGCGTGGTCAACAGTGTGCGGAGCGCGACCGCGACAAACACGGTGGCAAAGATGAGCAGTGAGACCTCGGCCCAGATCGAGAGGTCAATGGCCGATAGAAGTTGCTTGATCATCGGGGGGCCTTACGGCTGCGGGTGGAACGGGGACTCTTCCGTGGCGTGCAAGTCCACGCCCACGCGTTGGATGTACGCGATGAGCGCGACAGCGTGGCTGTCCTCGAGGCGAATGAACTTGCTCTCGTCGTCGTACGCCGCCGGGTTGTTGGCGTCGGCGGGATTGAGGAACGTCCTGTCCGGTCCGCCTTGTGCGACCAGGTCGGCCACGATGGCGGTGGCCTGCAGCCGAGCCATGTCTTCGGCGTCGGTCAGCTCGAGGCCGTAGGGCGCTCCGAGCCAGGCGGCCGCTTGCACCCGGTCGGGGATGCTCTTGAAGTTCAAGCGCGTCATCTCGAGGTGCTCGTAGCTCGGCATCACCGAGCCCTTGGTGACGGCCTCTGGATCCCGGAAGTGCCGGAGATGCCAAAGGTGAGACTGCTTGCCACCCTCGCGCGCCAGGTCGGGGCCGATGCGGCGTGAACCCCACTGGAAGGGGTGGTCGTAGACGAACTCACCCGGCTTGGAGAACTCGCCGTAGCGCTCCGTCTCGGAGAAGATCGGCCGGATCATCTGCGAGTGGCAGTTGTAGCAACCCTCGTTGACGTAGATGTCACGCCCCGCGAGCTCCAGCGGTGTGTACGGCTTGACCGTCGTGATCGTCGGGACGTTGGAGCGGATCAAGAACGTCGGGATGATCTCGAAGGCAGAGGCAACGAGCACCGCGATGGTCACGAAGATGGTGAACTTCATCGGCAGCCGCTCCCAGATCCTGTGCCATGCGGCTTGCTGCCACACGTCGAGGCGCTGCGCGAACTCGGGCACGTTCGTGATGCGAGTCTTGGGCGGCGGGTCGTCTTGGAACGTTGCGCTGAGCGGCGCGGCTTTGATGACGGGCTCTTCGTACTTGGCCGGCCGGTTCTTCCACGTCATCACGGCGTTGACGAACAGGAGCACGATGCCGCTGATGTAGACCGCACCTCCGAAGACACGGGCCCACCACATCGGGATGATCGCTCGCACCGTCTCAGAGAAGTCGGGGTAGGCCAGGTTGCCGGCCTCATCGAACGCGCGCCACATCAGGCCCTGGGTCAGGCCGGCGACGTAGATCGGGACGATGTACAGGACGATGCCGATGGTCCCGAGCCAGAAGTGCGCCGTGGCCAGCTTCTTGCTGTACAGCTTCGTCTGGAACAAGCGCGGGAGCATCCAGTACAGCATCCCGAAGGACATCATGCCGTTCCACCCGAGCGCGCCTGCATGGACGTGGGCGATGGTCCAGTCGGTGTAGTGGGACAGTCCGTTGACGCTCTTGATCGACAGCAGCGGTCCCTCGAACGTCGCCATGCCGTAAAAGGTGATGCCGACCACGAAGAACTTGAGTACGGGGTCTTCGGCGACCTTGTGCCAAGCGCCTCGCAGCGTGAGCAGTCCGTTGATCATGCCGCCCCATGAGGGCATCCAGAGCATGACGGAGAACACCATGCCGACCGACGTCGCCCAGGTGGGAAGCGCGGTGTAGTGCAGGTGGTGCGGCCCGGCCCAGATGTAGATGAAGACCAGCGACCAGAAGTGAATGATGGAGAGCTTGTACGAGAAGACCGGGCGGCCGGAGGCCTTGGGCAGGAAGTAGTACATCAGCCCCAAGAACGGGGTCGTCAGGAAGAAGGCGACCGCGTTGTGCCCGTACCACCACTGCATGAAGGCGTCCTGCACTCCCGCGTACAGCGGGTAGCTCTCGAACAGCCCGACCGGAACGACGAGGTTGTTGAACACATGGAGGATCGCGACGGTCACGATCGTGGCGATGTAAAACCACAACGCGACGTACATGTGCCGCTCTCGCCGATGCTTGAGCGTCATGAAGAAGTTGACGCCGAAGAACCCGACCCAGACCACGGCGATCAGCAAGTCGATAGGCCACTCGAGCTCGGCGTACTCCTTGCTCTGCGTGATGCCCAACGGCAGCGTTATGGCCGCGCAAACGATGACGAGCTGCCAGCCCCAAAAGTGGAGCTTGGACAACCCGTCGCTCCACATCCGCGCTTTGCACAGACGCTGCGTCGAGTAGTAGACGGCCGCGAAGATGGCGTTGCCCCCAAACGCAAAGATCGCTGCGTTTGTATGGAGCGGGCGCAGCCGGCCGAACGTGTTGTACGGCAGACCGAAGCTCCAATCGGGCCGAACCAGTAAGAGCGCGACCCATAAACCTGCGAGCGTGGCGACGCCGGCCCAGACCATGGTCGCAACCATGAACTTCCGGACGATCGCGTCGTCGTAGGAGAAGGAGTCCAGGGGGGGCGCAGCGAGCTCGGAGCTCGGGGCGTTCGTCTCGTCGTCGGACATGCGTGAGGCCGGCCTGGCGGTACGCCAGTCCTGGACAAGACTGTCGTACGCCGTTCCGCCTCCGGTAACGAACGATTTGCGGTGTTTTACCGCCCGCGGCGCAGATCTTGCGCGGTCCAAAAAAGCCGAGCGCAGCCTCGGAATCGCCCTTCGGCCACGCCGCCGGGCGCAGATTCTGCGGCTGCGCAAGGTCCAAACGAACCCACATTGGGGTCATGGAAACGAAACCGAAAAGCGGGGCGCACACCGTTGGTGAGTTCATGACCCGCGGGCTCTGCGTGGCGGACACGGGGCTGCCGATCGACGACGCGATGGAGCGCATGATGCTCAACAGAATCCGGCACCTTGTGGTGCTGGAGAACAAGAAGCTCGTGGGCGTTGTGAGCAGTCGTGACCTTGGGTTCGCCACTGGGTTTCCGGGGATCGACACCAAAGTCGCTGAGCTCGGGAGCGCGATCACTGGCCCCGCGCAAGTCTGCGAGCAGGATGCCCCGGTCGGTGAGGTTGCGCGCGTGATGGAAGAGCATCGGTTCGGCTGCGTCGTGGTCGTGGACGACGGTGAGCCGGTCGGTATCTTCACAACGACGGACGCGCTGCGTGCCCTTCGGCAACTGGCGACCGGTGAGGTCGCCGATCGGCCGAACCCCCCAACGCATCAAATCGAATCCGACCCCGAAGCGTTCCGGACAGGCCACTATGTACGGGCGGCGGACTCCTGCACGCTGAAGGCCTGGTAGTCGCTGACGCCCGATAGGGTTCGAGAACGCTTCCCGCCCGCGGGGTGCAGGGCGAAGAGCCCCGCGCCCGCGGTCACGCCGCTGGTTGCGGCTTAGGCTCGAACGTATTCGAAGTCGACGGCCTGGCCCCCATTCCCTTTTGTGGGCGGCTTGATCCAGTTGGCGAACTCGCCGGGCTTCGTCACGCGACGCGAGATGCTCTGGATGTACGCACGGTCTTCGGCGGTCGACAGCCAGGTGTCGCGCCCGCGTTCCCACTGTGCGTCGTCGATGAGCTCGCCCGCAGGGTTGAACTTCAGGTTGCGATACAGGCCCTGGTGTCGGTTGAAGCGCTTGTGCGGGAGCGTAAACACCCGCGAGTTGCCCATCGCGTGGAGCTTCTTGTTCCAGCGCGCGACAACCCGCTCGCAGTCGGCCGCGTAGTCGTCCCGCAAGACCTCGTTCATTGCCGAGCGAAGCGGCACCTCGCGCGTGGTCAGTTGGCCGTCTTCGACCACGGGCACCTGGTACCACTCCTCGTTGGCGCCATGCTCGGTGTAGCGCTCGGCCTCACGAAAGCGACCCTTGAGCCCCGCGCCGAAGTAGTCCGCTGCGTTGTTGGAGATCTCGCCTCCGAACAGGTCCATGCAGTTGGAGAACCAGTAGTTGATCGAGCGCTGGATCGTGTCGAAGTCGATGCCGCCCTGGGCCCGAACATCTCCGTTGGGGTCGAGCGCCTCGAGCTCGGCCGCGCGCAGAATGATGCGCTCAATCCCGGTTTCGCCGACAAAGAGGTGAAACGCCTCTTCGGTGAGCATGAAATCGCAGCTGCGGGCGAGCGGCTCAAACGCGCTCTGTGCCAGCGCGCCGAGCTGATACTTGCCGTCGCGGTCGGTGAACGCGGTGAAGCAGAAGAAGCTCAGCCAGTCGTCGCACGGGCTGTTGAACGTCGTGAGGATGCGGGGCTTGTCGGCGTCGCCCGCTCGCCGCTCCAGCAGCTCGTCGGCTTCGTCGCGACCGTCGGCGCCAAAGTACTTGTGCAGCAGGTAGACCATCGCCCACAGATGCCGACCCTCCTCGACGTTGACCTGGAACAGGTTGCGGAGGTCATACAGGCTCGGGGCCGTTGCTCCGAGCTTGCGCTGTTGTTCAACGCTCGCTGGTTCCGTGTCGCCCTGGGTCGTGATGATGCGTCGCAGCGGTGCGCGGAACTCCCCGGGTACCTGGTTCCACATTGGACGACCCGCGTCGTCCCCCGCAGGAATCGCTGCGTCGCGCTTGGGGGGAGCGAGGAAGATTCCCCAGCGGTACTCGGGCATCTTTACGTAGCCCCAGTTCGCCCACCCCTTCGCGCCCACGCCGACCGCGGTTCGCAGCCAGACATCCTGCGTCTCGAAGCTCTCGGGCCCCGCAGAGCGCCACCAGTCGACATACCGCGGCTGCCAATGCTCGAGTGCACGCCGTACTCGAGGGTCGTCGCCAAGGCCGACGTTGTTGGGGATTTTGGCGGAGAGGTCGGTCGCGGGAACTGCCATGCGGCCATCATTGCTGACGGTGGTTTTGGGCGCGGTGCAACTCCTACCCGGCAACGCGGCTCCCGTGAGCGCGGGCACGCAGCATTTTCTGTACAGACGAGCGCCCATAGTGAGTGGCGTGTTCCTGGCCTTGACAGACTTCTCTGAGTTGGCAGCCTCCAATTGTGAGCGAGCCGCCCGAAGTGTTCATGACCGATGCGGAGGCGTGGATCGTCGCGCTGGTTCGCGCGACGCAAGACGCTGTCATCACCATCGACCCCGACGGTCGGATCGACCAGTTCAACGCGGCCGCCGAGCGGATGTTCGGCTATACCGCCGAGGAAATCCGAGGCCGCGAGGTCGAGGTACTGATGCCTGAGCCGTATCAGCACGCCCACCGTGGGTTTATCGAGCGATACGAACGGACGGGCGAGCCGCATGCGATCGGTCGTATTCGTAGCGTGACGGCCGTTCGCCGCAATGGTGAGGAGTTTCCCGCGGAGCTCTCGGTGACCGAGGCTCGAATCCGGGGCGGCACGCGCTACGGTGCATTCCTTCGGGACATCTCCGAGAGCACGAAGCTACACGACGAACTGGTCCGCAAAGAGCGGCTTGCCGCGATCGGAACGACGGCCGCCAAGTTCGCCCACGAGGTCGCCAACCCGCTCAACGGCATGTACACGCAGGCGCAGCTCATCAAGCGCTGGCTGGGGCGCGACACCGTCAAAGACGGCAGGATCGTCGCGGGGGTCGAGACGCTGCTCAGCGACATTGAGCGCCTCAACGCGCTCCTCCTTGAGTTCCGATCGATGTCGCGCAAGCAAGAGTATCGGTTCGCGGCGACGAGCATTGCCGAGCTGTGCGAAGAGCTGTGCAACTCACAGCGGCTGACGCTCGAGGACCGCGGTGTCAGCCTCACCGTCAACCTCGCCAAGGAACTCCCCCTTGTTCAGGCCGATGCCGCCAAGTTGAAGCAGGTGCTCCTCAACCTCTTCAAGAACGCGCTGGAGGCCATGCCGAACGGTGGCGAGATTGCGGTACGTGCCGCAGTGGACGACACAGTCGTCGAGGTCAAGATGGTGGACGGAGGCGTGGGAATCCCCGATGACTTCGACGCTTTCGCGCCATTTGAGACGACCAAGGCGGCGGGCACGGGGCTCGGTCTTCCTATCGTGCGCGAGATCGTCCAAGCGCACGGTGGCGACGTGACCTACGCGGCGGCGCCTGCAGGGGGCACGGTGTTCACCCTGCGACTGCCGATCGAGCGCGGCTGAACCTATCGTTCAGCCCTTGGGCTTGCGCTTGGACTCCGCGTTGCGCTTGCGCTCCCAGGCCTTGCGCTTGCGCTTGATGTGCGGCTTGTACACGCCCTCGGGGAGCAGAGGGAGCCCGTCACGGGCACGGATGAAGTTGGGCAGCTGACCCATCACGGCGCGTTCGCAACGCTCCGTGTGCTTGACCGTCTCGCGACCCGCATGCGCCAGACGCTGGGCAGCGGTGTAGTAGCCGCGTTCGGCCGTCTGCTCAGGAGAGGGGATGCTGTACGAGATCCGCACCAACTCCACCTTCTTGGGCGCCTCGCCGCCGTGGTTGCGGGCCCACTGTCGGCACTCGTAGCGCGCGTACCACTTGCGATACCAGCCGGAGCCCCCGGACTCGCCGCCGATGATGCGGCGGTTCATCTTGCGAATCCTCGTGTTCCAGATCCACGGGATGGGCATGTTCTCTTCGGCGTAGACGTCGGTTCGCAGGTCCCAAACCTCGCCCGCGGCGTCGGTGACGAGCACCTTCATGAACACATTGCTGCGCGGTGGGTTGGGCGCAAACATGCCCCAGCCTTGATCGGTTGTGGTCGTGCGCAGCCATGTGGTGAACGAGCCACGGGCTTTGGAGCGAAAACTGGACAGGCAGTCTTTGCCCGGGAGCAGCCACGTCGCCACGGCGGTGAGGTGCCAGATGAGGCCCGCCGACACGAGCACACGCCCGAGCGGGCCGTATGCCCACGGGCGGCCCGTGGTTGGCGTTGCGGGCCGCTTGCGTCGGAGCCAGCCAAGCGCCCCGAGCGCGACGACCGTTGCGAGCCACCACAGGCGCCAGTCGGCTCCGTCGTCGCTGCTACGAACTTGCACGACGATCCCAGCGAGCACGGTGAGCGCGCCGACGGCGAGCCACAGGTCCGGGATTCGGGCGCCGTCACGATGCGTGTGCGGGAGCGTCGGATCCTCCGATGGGATGATCGGATCGCCACGCCGCACGCTCTGCGGAATGAAGGGGACGCCCCACTTGGCGAGCCGGTACCCAACGTCGCGGAGCAAGGTCGCGATCTCGTGACCTTGCAAGAACACGAACAGGGCGGACAGCATCACCGTCTGGAACTGGCCCACATTCATCAGCGTGAAGATGTGGGCGTGGAACGCCATGTGCCACACGAGCAGGACGCGACGTCCCAGCACCCAGCGGCCTAGCCACATGCGGTCGATCACCGCGGGCTCGCGG
>Ga0316189_10003097_pt1 | contig 16188 bp, 6 predicted proteins | sample LowCovwburrow_MG_FD_204930 | JGI IMG/M metagenome (GOLD analysis project Ga0316189, IMG submission 204930) | Coastal sediment microbial communities from Maine, United States - Lowes Cove worm burrow | ecosystem: Environmental > Aquatic > Marine > Coastal > Sediment | place: USA: Maine... | reverse complement strand
ATCGAGCGCTTCGGTGGTCGCCTCGAGCTCTCCGGTGAGGTGACGCACGGTGGGGACCAGGTCGAGTCGATAGGCGTCGGTGACCTCGACCTCGGGCGTGATCCGGACCGGCGCGGCGCCGTCCAGGACGGCGTCGGCGACCTGGACGAGGCTGTTGCGCGCGCCCGTGGCGATGCGCTCGGCGGCGGTCGATGCAGTGGCTGCGAGCGCGGACAGCATGGGGCGGTCTGCAGCCGGGAGCGCCGACTCGGGTCCGCCGTGCTGGGCGACGAGGCGGGACAGGGCGCCACGGTGACGGCGGGTGTCGATCAGGCCGCTGGCAGCGCGTCGGATCGCCAGTGCCGAGAGCCGCTCGGTGGCGACCCCGGTGGCGGCGTCCTCGATGTGGTGGGCCTCGTCGATGACGACGCGGTCGTAGCGGGGCAGGAAGCCGCGCCCGACGTCGGCGCGCATCGCCAGGTCGGTCAGGAGCAGGGCGTGGTTGACCACGATGACGTGTGCGGCGGCGGCGTCGCGGCGGGCGCTGTAGTAGTGGCAGGCGCGATAGTGCGGGCAGCGAACGGACAAGGTGAGGTCGCCGTCGGACATCACGCGGTCCCACAGGGCGGGCTCGACGGAGACCCCGAGGTCGGACCGCGCCCCGACCGTGGTCGTCTCCGACCACGCGTCGAGTGCTGTGAGGGTGTCGGCCTCCTCGCCCTTCGGGTCCTCGGAGCGCGCGAGCGCGAGGCGGCGGCGGCACAGGTAGTTGTTGCGCCCCTGGAGCACGGCCGCGCGGACCTCGTGCAGACCGCCGCGGGCGAGCGCCGGCAGGTCGGCGGTCAGCAGCTGGGCCTGCAGGGCGAGGGTGTAGGTGGAGACAACGACCTTGGTCTCGTTGGCGAGCGCCCACAGCGCGGCCGGGACGAGGTACGCGAGCGACTTGCCGGTGCCGGTGCCGGCCTCGCAGAGCAGGGGGCGGTCGTCCTGCAGGCTCTCGGCGACGCGGCGGGCCATCTCGAGCTGCTGCGGCCGCGGCTCCCACCCGGGCAGCGCGGCGGCGAGTCCCTCGGTGAAGAAGCGCTCGAGGCGGGCATCGTCGACGGGCCTGGCCTGTGGTGCGTGGGGCTCGACGACCCAGTTGTCCTGGGTCACGCCGCTGTTGACGATGACCACGCCCACCCCGTCCTCGCCGTACATCGAGGCGAGGCGGAGGTCGGCGCCGGACGGCCGGAGGTCGCCGGAGGGGTGGTTGTGGATGACGGCCTGGCCGGCGCGCGGGCGGTCGATGAGCGCGGGCACCTGGTCGGGGGTGCCGCGGCAGCTCACGGTGACCGAGACGATGTGACCGTCCCGAACATCGCCGATCGCGAACACCTCGACGCCCCCAGCCTGATGGATGGCGCGGCGCAGGTCCTCAGCGGCGGCGGGCTCCATCCTCACGGCCATGGGGGACTCTAACCGGGCGTGATCCGAGGCGTGGCGGGCGAGGCCGACGGGCCCCCGAAGCTTCCTTCTTCCACGCTGTCGATGACCTTCGACACCCGGCCGAGCTCCCATCGGGGGCGCGACGCTCCGGGTCTCGATGGGGAGATTGTCGTGTCTCGCAATCCAGCAACACCCCACCTTCCAGGTCCCTTCACCCTCTCATGTGCTGCCCGCGCGTGCACTGTTTGCTTGTTTGGGGCCGACAGCCCAGTGGTATCGACCTCTTTGACACGAATGGCAGGCGCACCGCAGGCCGGTCCAGCCGACAACGATGCGCAACGCGCAGGGCAAGCCGCCCGTCGAATGTCCTGCAGGAAGCTGCCGACTGGCCGACTTGGGGTTGACTATGGCCATGTCACCAGTGAGGTCGACATGCATGCGCGCGACGCCGCACCGCATCCGATCGAAGACCTACCGGTCCTGCCATCCGTGCTCGTGGCGCTCCTCCGGCTGGACCCGAGCGCCGAGGAGTACTGTCCGGCCGCGGCCAGCGTCTCGACGATCGCTTCGTCGGCGGACCCACTCAAGGCGTCTCCACCTCGACCACCAGCCCGCGGTCCCAGGCCTTCTCGTCGTCGTTGTAGTAGGGGTAGGCGCTGCTCGCCGGTCCTGTGAAGGTGCCCGGTACCGTCGCGACCAGATCCAGGTTCACCCGGTGCTTCTCGCCTCTGTGCAGGCCGTCCCAGTACAGCGTGACCTCGCGCAGCCGGGTCTCGAAGAACGCGACCTCGCCGCGCTCCTGGAGCTCCTTCAGCTGCCACGTCTGCGCCTCGAGGCCGGCCGGCAGGCCGATCCGAGCGATGGGGCTCGGCACAATGCGGTCGGTCTGGTTGTCGATGGTGGCGGTGAGCCGCACGGTCTCGCCCATCGCAGCCCGATCGGTACTGAGCGAGGTCTTCAGGCTCAGCTCGGCGCCCGGTGAGGTCATTGGTTCGATCGAGGTCCAGCCCACTTCCACCGTGAACGGAAGGGCGGCGCCGCCCTCGTGCACGAGCACGATGTCGTTGTCGCCCTCACGCAAGGCGTCCTGCCAGCCGCTCAGCTCCAGCGGCTCGTTCTGCCGAGCAGAGTACGACACGGTTCCCATCGACCTGCCGTTGACCTTCAGCATCAGCTCCCCGCTGCTTCGCGGGACCTTGTTGACCTCGGCGTGCGTCGTCAGCGCCGCCAGGGCGAGCGCAGTCGCCTGGGTCGCGCCCCAGGTTCCGGCGCCTTGGCGGTTGTCGATCAGCCACCCCACGGCCTTGTCGACGACCGGTCGCGCACGGCCGGACTCCATCAAGGCCAGCGCCGCCAGCGCGGTGCTCTCGACCAACAGGTTGGCCTCGTCGCTTCGGGTGATGCTCGACGCAGCACCGGGGAAGCTTCCGTCCTGGGCTTGCATGGCGGAGAGTCGCTCGACTGCCCGGCTCGCCTCGGGGTGGTCCGCGATCCACAGGGTCCGGGTGGCCAGCGCGAGGACGTATGGGTCGGTGGTGGACCGCGCCGCCGCGGCCTGGTGCGCAATCTCGGTGCCGAGGTCGTCGGTGTGCCCGGTGGTCACCAGTGCGTAGGTGATGAACCCATCGAGGACCGCGGCAGGAGCGCTGCCATAGCCGTGGGCACTCTGGCCGGTGTTCGCGAAGCCGCCCTGTCCTGTCCGCACACTCATCAGGTAATCGGTGTCCCGCGCCAGGATCTCGTCGGCCACGGGGTACACTTCTCGCATGTCGGCGAACTGAAGCAGGCCGAACGCCGACAACGCCTCCTTGCCCGGGCCGGTCCCCCACGTCTCGAAGCCACCGGCGTCGACCTGGTAGCCAATGAGCTTGTTGTAGCCGACCTCCAGCGCCTGGGCGCTCTGCACGATCAGCCGAGGGTCACCGTCGTGGGCTTGCAGATACGACAGGATAGCGACGTTGGGCCAGTTGGTGCTGCTGGTCTGCTCGAAGCAGCCTCCCGGGCTGCGGATCAGCCCCTCCATCCCGGTGAGGAGCGTGGACGTGGAGCTGGGGTGCCAGACCACCGACGCAGTCAGACTGTCGGCGACCACGTCGTCATCGAGTTGAAACGCCAGCTTGGTGATGTCCTCGGACTCTCCCGACGCCGACCACGTCCGGGGGAAGCCGGCGGGCACGATCCGGAGCTGTGTCTCGACCGCGTCCAGCATCCCGCCGCCCTCGGCCCGCAGCCGAATCGTCGCGGTCTCGTTGCCTGCCCCGATCGCCGCTGGGACCCAGTAGGTGTCTGTGGATCCGGCTGCCAAGGTCAGGCCGGCGGTGCGGTTGTGCAACGACACGATCTCGGAGCGGGTCGAGGCCGAGACATCTACCTCGAGGGCCACGTCGCGGCTGTTGCTGACCGTCAACGGAAGCACGAGCGTGTCGCCCGCGGAGACCGCCGCAGGGAGCTTGGTGGCGACACTGACCGGGAGCACTGAGCGAAACGTGACCTCGTCGTGGCCCGCGGCGTCGGGTCCGAGGCCCTCGGTGGTCACCCGGAATGTGGTCACGGCATCGGAGAGGTAGAACCGGACCTCGGCGGTACCGTGGTCGCTGGTCTGGATGGTCGGCGCCCAGTGCACGGTGTCGCGGAAGTCGGTGCGCGTTCCAGAGAAGCCGTCGCGGTAGTCGGGCTTGGGGAACACGCGGGCGGGAACCCGGCGGATGGACCTGTCGAGGACCTCGGCCAGCATCGGCTGGTCGGCGAACCGTCCTGCTACGTCCCGATGGGGCTGCTGCTGGCGCTGCTGTGCGGCCCCGTCGTCGACACGCTTCTGCTCCTTCATTTCCTTGATCGGGGCCGGGGGCCTCATCCCTGGCGCGCGAACCTCGGCGTCCTTGAACCCATCGACGCCCTCTGTCGCCGCGGCGAGCTCGACTGCGCCCCCCATGAGCGCGTTCATCGCCTCTTGCTCCAGCTCCCAGACTTCTTCTTGCGGCGGGGACCAGACTGCGACCCAGTCGAAGCGGCGCCAGCCTTTGGTGCCCATCACCAGGTCGAGACCACGGGGTGCGAGCACTTCGTCCTCGTCGAAGTACCAGCCCGGGTCGTTCGGGCTGTCGACCAGCTCGGGCTCGAGGTACAGCCGGCTGAGCATGTGGCCTTCCTTGTCGTCGGCCAGGGAGATGACCGCATCGTCGACCACCGCCATGGCCAGCTCGGCCGCGACCGGCGCGCCCGACGGATCCGTGGTTCGAACCGAGAGCACGACCTCGTCGCGGGGCCCATATTGCTCCCTGTCGGCGGTCACCTCGATCGCGAGATCGCGGCCGGCGTTGCGGTAGACCAGTCGCTCGGCCAGCGGGTTCAGATCAGGATCGAACACGGTGACCCGCACGGCGCCTTGCTTGTTGGCGGGCGCGTCGAGATAGAGGACCGCGTCGTCGTGAGGTCCGGCCTCGACCGTCGCTGTGTCGACAACGCTCTCCCGCAACACCCCGGCGACCAGCACCTGCTGTGTGTCGGTGCACCGCACGGCGACCCGGACCGCAGCATGCTCACTGTCTACGTCGTCGAAGGAGCGCAGGGCGCAGCCGTTCTTCTTGGAGGCGGGCAGCGGGAACCCATCGGTCACACCGGGCGGCGAGGTCACGTGGGCGACGTACAGGCGACCGGGCTTCGGTGTGAATGCCGCCCGGCCCAGGCCGTCGTGCACGCTGGAGAACTCCGCGACCTGCTCTCCGTGGTCATCGCTGATGGTGCCGCGGATGTCGGCGGGCTCCCCGTGGCGGTTGGTTCCCTCGAAGTACACCCGCCCGGGCAGACCGGCGATCAGGTCACCACCTTCCGGAAAGAACGCGATCTGGAGATCGGCGAGCACGATGGGGACCGACCGACTGATCGACTCGGTGATCCCTCCCTCGTCGACGAGCAGGGTCAGTAGACCGTCGCTGCTGGTGAGTTCTGAGGGCAGGTCGGCGCTGACGAGGACGGCACCACTGTCGTCGGTGGTGAACACGTCTTCGAGCACGGTCTCACCTGCCACCTGGAGCAGTGCGCGGACCTGGATGTCTGCCAACGGGCCGCGGGTGGGATGCTCCAGCTCGAGCAGCGCGTCGATCTGCTCGCCAGGACCGTAGGCCTCACGCACGAACTCGAGCGTCTTGCGAATGCGCGGTGGCGTATAGCTCGACACCACGAACGGCCGCTCGTCGACCTCACCGGTTGGCAGGGTCGAGCGAAGGGTCCACTGGCCACCCGGCGCGTCGGCATCGAGGGCGAAGTCGGTGGTGGCAGTCCCGTTGACCTGCTGGACTGCCTTGGTGACGACGACCTCGCCACGGGGGTTCAGCAGCTCACACGTGATCTGTCGGTGGTGGCTGCGCGCCAGGCCGCGGGTGGCGACGCTGTAGGTCTTGACCCAGATGTCCTCGCCCGGCCGGTACAGGGGGCGGTCGAGCTGGGTGTGGATCCGCTTGGTCCCCCGGCCCTCGAAGTGGCTGTCGATGCGACCGGCAAGCTCGGCCGGAAGTGCGTCGTCGAGCCGCTCGGACGCCGGGGGTGCTTCGTCGAATGCGTCGGGCAGCTCGACGGCCTCGACCTGAGAGAGCTCAGGACCTTCGACACGCGGCCGATCTCCCATCGGGGGCGCGACGCTCCGGGGCAGGCCGCAGCTCGCGGCCAGGAACAGAACAACGGAAGAGGACCAACGCACTGTGAACTCCGGAGGATGGGACAGCTCCACAACGATGCCACAGCCCACGCGCTTACACCCGCCAGCTCCGAAAGACCTCCGGGCGGGTTAGGCCACGGCCCGATGGAGGCCAGCATGGGCTCGGTGACCCTGCACCTGCGAGCCCGGCGCGGCCGACTGGTGGCGCGTCACCACCTCGGGCGCACTGGCAGCAGCGCGACGCAGGCGGTGTCCGACCTGGTGGCGCTGCACTCGAGCGATCCGCTGACGCCGCACCTGGCGCTGTGGGCCCGTGTGCCGGACTACCAGTCCGGGCAACTGGACGCGGCCCAGAGCGAGGCGGGCGGCCTGTGGCGCCTGCACGCGATGCGCCGCACGCTGTGGGTGGCGGCAGCCGGTGAGGTCGGCATGATGTACGCGGCCGCTGGCGAGGCGGTCGCGGCACGGGAGCGCGCGCGTCTGCTGGGCTGGATCGAGCCGGTGCGCCCCGACGCGGTGGACTGGCTCGCGTCGCTGGAGCGCCGTGTTGTCGAGGCCATCCGCGCTCAGCCCGGGGTCAGCACGCGCGCGCTGTCCAAGGCGCTGCCCGAGCTGACGACGCGCATCGAGGTGGGCTCGGGGAAGTGGAAGACCCAGACCGCTGTCGGGCCCAGGGTGCTCTACCAGCTGGCGATGGAGCTCACGCTGATGCGCACGCCACCCGCGGGCTCGTGGCGATCGAGCCAGTACGGCTGGGCAGTGGCCGGGGCGGTAGATCGGGTCGACGCCGACGCGGCGCGGGCGACCCTGGTGCGTCGCTATCTTCAGCGCTTCGGTCCGGTGACGACGGAGGACGTGAAGTGGTGGACGGGCCTGACCATGGCCCAGACGAAGCGCGCGTTGCGGGCCTGCGAGACGGTCACGGTGGCCCTGGCTGGCGGCGACGCCTGGGATCTACAGGGGACCGGGTCGGACGACCCCACGGGCGTCGCCTTGCTGCCGGGCCTGGACCCGACGCCGATGGGCTACAAGGTGCGCGGGTGGTTCCTGGGGGACCACGAGGCGGCGTTGTTCGATCGGAACGGCAACGTGGGGCCGACGGTGTGGGTGGAGGGTCGCATCGCCGGTGGTTGGGCCGTGCGCGCGGGTGGGTCGGTTCGGGTCAAGCTCCTGGAAGACGTCGGCGCCGAAGCGAGTGCGGCGGTGACGCGCCGCGCGGCTGAGCTCGAAGCGTGGCTCGACGGAACGTCGATCACCCCTCGGTTTCGGACGCCGCTCGAGCGGGAGCTCACCGCGAGCTGACCCCCGGAGCTCGGGCCTCCATCAGGGGGGCGCCCTATACTGCGCGTCGGAGGACCCATGTTCCAGCCCCTCATGCTGCTCGTCGCATGCGCCGCTCGGCCGTCTCAGCCGCCTCCAGCGGTGGCCCAGGCTGCGCAGCCCGAGGCCGATCCGGGCCCGTTGTTGTCTCACGAGACGCCGCTCGGTGAGCTCGTCGTCACGCTCGTCTACCACGGCACCGTGAAGCTCGAGTTCGGTGACCAGGTGTGGTTTGTCGACCCGTGGTCCAAGGCGCAGCTGACCGGCACTGCCGACGTCATCCTCCTCACCGATGTTCACTTCGACCACCTGGACAACGACGCACTGAAGCAGGTCGAGGACGCCGACACCATCTACGTCGCACCGCAGGCGGTGGTCGATCACGAGGGCTTCGCAGCGCGCACCGCACACCACGTGCTGGCCAACGGCGAGGCCGTCGAGGTCGGGGGCGTGCACATCGAGGCCGTGCCCATGTACAACCTGATCCGCGGCCCTAAGGAGGGCGGCGTGTTCCACGACAAGGGTCGCGGCAATGGCTACATCCTGACTGTCGGGGACACCCGCCTGTACATCGCCGGCGACACCGAGTGCACGCCGGAGATGAAGGCGCTGACTGGCATCACCCATGCCTTGCTGCCGATGAACCTCCCGTACACCATGACCCCGGCGGAGGCCGCCGAGTGCGTGCGCGCCTTTGGCCCCAAGATGATCACCCCGATCCACTACGCAGGCACATCACAACAGGACATCTCAGCCGCCCTCAGCGGCATCAAAGGCTCGCTGCTGATCGAAAAGGACGCCTACCCGGGCGGCGCTCCCTGGTGAAGCGCGACAGGACGAGCCACAGCGCGCCGCGCCGCCCAGGCGGCGATTGACGCAGGTGCGGAATCAGGCAGGCCGCCAGATCACCGACGTCCCGGTCCGCACGAACCACAGCGCGACGCCGTCCACACGCTGGCCCATCCGGCGGAGGGCTTGCGCGTAGGCCGCGAGCTGCGGTGCGTACGTGCGAAGGCTGGCGCCGTCCTGCAGATCGTCGTACCCGGTGGGGAACTGGCCACCGGCCTTGAAGTCCACGATCCACAGCCCGCCTGTCTCTGGCTCGATGCACAGGTCCACTCGCCCCGAGAGCAGAACCTGGCGACCCAGCTGCTCGCCGAGCCCCACGAGTGGCAGCTCGAAGTGCAGCCGCGCGCCCGGCGAGGTAGCTGTGTCCCACAGCGGGCCGCCGACCCGGGCAAGACCGGTGCTGACCGCGGCCAGCCAGGCGTGCACGTCGGGGTCCGCCGCTCCCCAGGTGCGGGCCAGCCAGGCATCCAGGGCCGCTGCGTCGGGCGTCCCAGCGAACTGCCACTCGGCGAGCCAGCTGTGCGCGAGCTCTCCCCAGTCCGTCGCGTGCAGGTGCGGCAGCCGGCCCGTCCGCGGGGCGACCTCCGCGCCGCCGAGGTGCAGTCCTCCCGCCAGGCGCACCCGGGCGACCACGCTCTCAGCGAGCTGGCGCCGCGCAGACGAGCTGAGGTGGGCTCCCATGGACGAGGGCGCGCGCTCCTCGATGCCCTCGGTCGGGGTCGGCACTGACGGGAGCGCCGGGACCGACGGATCCGCGGCGACCCATGCGGGCGCGGGGGCCGGCGCCTCGGGCGGCGTCTCGGCCGGGACCCGGACCACGCCGGGCGCGCTCCAGTCGGGCTGGAGCCACGCCTCCTTCAGGAGCTGGGCGACGTCTCGCGGCCCTTCGTCGCGGCGGGCCGACGTGGTCCCGATCCCCAGCGTCACGCTGCGGCGCGCCCTGGTGACGGCGACATAGAGCACCCGGGCGCTCTCTTCGGCGCGTCGGTGCGCGTGCAGGCGGGCGCCCAGTCGACCCATCGGGTCCGCGTGGGGCGTGACCCCCCCGTACGGGTCGAAGTGGACCCCCTCGAGTCGGACCCGCTCCCCGGCGAGCGCCATCCAGGCGGCCGCGTCTCGGACGGGCTGCCGCGAGGTGGCCCCCGGTCGCAGGACGCACACGTGGTCCCAGGCGATGCCCTTGGCCTGGTAGACGGTGGTGCATGTGACGTGTGCGCCGGGTCGCTGCAGGTGGATCCGGGGGGCTTCGAGCTCGCCGCTCGCGAGGTGGGCCGCGATGGCGCCCGCCGCAGTGCCCTCGTCGTCCAGCGCCCGAACCCAGTCGAGCAGCACCTCGAGCTGCGCCGCGTCGTCTCGACCGCCCGGACCCGCCATCAGCAGGACGCGCCAGCGAAGCGCGGTGACCAGCCGCTCGAGGATCCGTGCGGTTCCGCGCGTCCCGAGGTCGCGCCGCGCGTCCCGGAGGGGCCCCACCGCGGCGTCGAAGGCGGCGCGGTCGTCGTCATCGTGGGGTGCGGCCAGGCGGTCGCAGTCGATGGTCCACCCCAGCCGGGCGCATCGTCCGGGAGCAGCGACCCAGCCGGCCTCATCGTCGCGGGACTGCAGCCCCACGCCGGCGCGGATCCGCGCGAGCGCGAGGTCGGACAGGCCGATGGAGGGGTGCTTGAGCACGGCGAGCCAGGCGATGTCGTCCGCGGGGTCGACCAGCGCGCGCAGCCACAGCTTCAGGTCGGACCCGACGCGCCCCGAGGCCCAGCCCGTCGCCCCGTCGACCCAGGCTGCGCCGTCGTCTCCCGCCCAGCGCCGCAGCTGGTCCCGCGCGTTGCGGGCGGCACTCCAGGTGGTCGTCAGCACGACCGCGGTGTCGCCCGCATGCCCGGGCTCCCCCCGCGCAGCTTGCACTCGGCACCAAAACCTCCACAGCGCTGCCCGATCGGCGTCCTTCTGCTTCAGGTCGCGGCCCGACACCAGCAGCACCGGCTCGGTGGGCTCGTGGTGTTCCGCCGACAGCGCGAGCTGCGGCTGATCACTGCGCCACTGCAGCGTGTCGAGCGCCGCGGGCGGACTCCAGCGCTGCCGCCGCATCGGGCTGTCCAGCGCCCCGAACAGCGCGCGGTGGGCCTGGACGAGCAGGGGAGCGGACCGGTGGTTGACCAGCAGCTCTTCGGTGTCGGCGCCGGACTGCTGCGCCAGGTCGACGAGACCCTGAGGCTCTGCGTGGCGGAACAAGTAGATGGACTGGCGCGAGTCGCCCACGAAGTAGGCTGTCATGGGCGGGGCCCCTGGACCCGTCGGCAGCGCGGCGAGCGCCTGGTACAGCCGCAGCTGCGCAGCGTTGGCGTCCTGCACTTCGTCGACCAAGAGCGCGCGGAACCGGCCTACCATGCGCGCCGGCGGGTCTGCGCACAAGGCGATGGCGGCCTCGACCCACTCGTCGTAGCCGAGCTCTCCCGCGTGCGCGGCCTCCCGCAGACCGACCCGGAGCACGCGCTGGCGCAAGCGATGCAGTCCGGCGCGGATCGCGTCCGCTTGATGCAGGTGACCTTCCTGGTCGTAGGGGTACTCCATCGCCTGGACCACGTCCCACAGTGAGAGGCGCCCCATCCCAAAGTCGCGTACCGTCTCCTGCAGGGACGTCCGGATCGCCTTGCGGGCCTTGCTGCGGACGTTGAGCCCGACCAGCCAGCCCGCGAGCTCGTAGGGCGCGGCCTCGATGGGTGCGCCGGCGGCGATCCAGGACGCGACCGCGGGGACGGCCCACTTCCCCGACTCGCTGGTCCGACCGCGCAGGGCTTCCGCGATGGCCGCTTCGTCCGCAGGGACGGGGACGGCCCAGGCAGCGAGGAGATCGTGCTGGGCCAGCGCCCGCGCGAGGTCGGTCGCCAGCTGCGCCATCACGACCACGCCCGCCGCGGGAGGTAGGGCGTCGTCGGGCGTGCGCTTCACCACGGCGTGGCGGATCTGGTCGAGCGTGAGGTGGCGCAGCAGGGGTGCGACCTCGGGGTCCAGCCCCCCGTCGGGCGGGTCGAGGAGCCGTCGCGCGGCGCGGTCGAGGGAGCTGCCCACGCCGCGCCCAGCCTGGATCGGCACGTCGAGCGGGACCGGGTCTCCCTCCGGGAGTGGCAGGGCCGCGTCGACCGCGAACTCGGTCAGCAGCCGCTGTACGAAGCCGTCGGTGGTCCCGATGGGCGCGTCGGGAAGCCCCTCGAGCGCGCGCAGACGCAGCTCGGGGTCGGTCGGGGCGGCCTGCTCGTAGCGCTCCCACACCGCACCGAGGTGGGCGCGCGCAGCGGTGGCGGCCGGGCCCTCACCGCTCGCCCGCAGCGCCAGCGAGACCCGCTCGATCAGCTCTGCTGCGGCGCGGCGTGTGAAGGTGATCGCGACGAGGTTCTCCACCGGGACACCGTCCGCGACCAGTCGCAGGTAGCGCAGTGCCAGGTCGGTGGTCTTCCCGCTGCCGGCTGCGGCGCGCACGACGACAAGGCGCCCGCTCACGAGGCCTCAGCGGGGAGGGCCCGCAGGCGGCACGCGCCCACAAACGGGCAGTAGTCGTGGCCGAACTGCTGCAGCTGCGGGCAGGTGTCGCCGCGGGGCCGCAGCGTCCACTGGCCATCCCGCGCACGGTCGAGGAGCGCACCGAGGGCGTGTCGCGCGCGGTCGAGGAGCGAGGTGTCCACCAGCAGCCGGGTGTCGGGGACCTCCAGGGCGTCGCGGCGCGTCGGGCGCGCGTAGGTGTGCCGGACGTGATCCCAGGCCACGATCGCGACACGCGCACCGCGCAGCGGCTCAGGCAGCGCATCGCCGGCGTGCTGCAGGACGGCGGCGTACACGAGGAGCTGGGGATCGACGAGGTCGATGACGTCGCGCTGAAACGCCCACACCGCTGGCGGGCGGCCAGTCTTGTAGTCGGTGACCTCGAGCAGCGGTCCGTGCTGGGTCGGGAGGACGGCGACCCGGTCGATTCGGCCGACGAGGCGCACGTCGGCGCGACCCAGCGGCAGCGAGATCGGGCCGACCCGGACCTCGACCGACTCGCCGTCGCGCAGGACCAGCAGCGCGGGCTCCGCCTCGTCGTTGCCGAACGGAAGCTCCGCCAGCACGGCGGAGAGCGGCTGGCTGGTCGCTGCCGCGCGCCACTGCATGTTCCGGACCACCCGGCGCAGCTCGGCCGTGTCGGGGTGCCGGATGAAGTCGGGAAGGTCCGGGAGGAGTGTCTCGGGCAGCGGCACCCTCCGCAGCCCGATCAGCTGGATCGCTGGCGCGAGCGCCAGGAAGGGCTCGACGGCGACCTTCGCGATGCTGATGAGCCACTGGACCATGATCCAGTCGTCCACCTCGCGCGCGGCGGGGATCACGCTCCGTGCGGTGTGGAGCGCCACGAGGACGGCGGGGTGCTTCTTGATCTGATGGTACAGCTTCCAGGGGTCTTCCAGGGACTCCGGGCGCGCCAGGCGAGAGGCAGCGAACGCGGGCCAGTGGGCGTTCCAGCGGTCGAGCCGCCCCTGCGCGGAGGTCTCGCGCGCTGCGGAGAGCGCCCCGAGCGCGGCGGTGGCCTGACTGAAGGTCGCGCGGGTCTGGACCCGGAGCTCCTCGCCGAGCTCGTCTGCGCGTGCGGCCTCGGTGTCGCCGCGCCACAACAGCGGCGCCGTGGCGTGCTGGATCGCGTCGTGCACCGCGCGACCGATCTCGGCCGGGTCGAGGTCCATAGCAAGCTCGGGGTGGGGGCGCAGACCCAGCACGTGGGTCCCGTAGGCCTGGTACAGGCAGTGGCTCGCGGCGCGCAGCAGCCCCGTGGCGCTGTGCGGGCCCTCGGGGAGCGCTGCGATGGGGTCGTCGCCGGTGTGACCCAGGTACCGCGCGACCCAGGGCGGAGCGGCCTCGCCGTCGTGCTGCAGGAGGTCGGCCAGGGTGGGGGCGGGCGGCAGCGACTCTGCGGTGTGGCCGCTCCGCGCGCCGCGACCGGCGCGGACCCACTCCGCGGTGGCTTGCACGGACATCCGCGAGAGCGTTCGGTCGGGATGGCTGGGGGCGACGGGCGCCGTCTCAGCGCCGCGGATCAGGCCCGTGATCTGCGCGGTCTCTGGCAGGCCCTCCAGGCCGAGGCCGTAGCTGTCGACCGCGGCATCCTGCAGCGTGAGGTCGAGCCGGACAGGCGGCGTGACATCGCGGCCGTCGGCGTCGCGCCGGGTCACGAGGACCAGGGACGCCTCGGCGCCAGCGAGCGCGCGCCGGGCCTGGTCCAGGCGGTGCGCGACCCGGATCGGGCTCGCGGCGCCACCGAGGGCGGCGATCTCCGCATCGGTGAGCAGCGCGTCGGGAGCCGGGCGGCGCGCCAGGCCGCGGTCGTGGACGTCGAGCAGCACGACCCGCCGCGCGGGGCGTCCATCCCACTCGTCGACCGCCACGACGCTGATGCCCTCTGTGAGTCGCCCCGGATCGACCGCACCGCCGAGCGCGTGGTGCACGTGTGCGGAGGTGGCAGACCACGCTGCGCGGCTGGCGAGGGCTGCCAGGATCGCACGCGCGACGGGGTCGGCGTGGACGCGGACCCGCAGGTGAACCAGGAAGGCCTTGAGCGCGCCCAGGGTACCGGCCCCCGGGGCGTCGGCGCCGGCAGTCTCGCCGAGGAGCTCGGCCATGATCGACTCGAAGTCGTCGAGATCGAACGACAGATCCGGAGCGACGGACGCGAGGGCCTGCCCAGGGTCCTGCGCGGTGACCGCGGCGTGCAGCAGCCGCAGGCGCACCTCGATAGCGGCGGCCCGCGCGGCGCGGCGCAGAGCGGCGGGATGGTCCTCGCCGGGCACCGACAGCTCCTGCAGCCGGGCGATCCAGCGGGACAGCGGCGCCTCGAGGAGTCGGGTCGACCCCAGCACGGTGACGGCCCCGCGCTTGCTGAGGCGCGCGTCGGTGCGCGAGGCGCCGATCGCGGCGAGGCGCTCGTCGAGCAGCGCCTCGGCGGCGGGGTGGAGCGCCCGGCCCAGGACGGTCTGAGACAGGACTGCGGCGAGGTCTCCCACCTGGACCCACGGGTCCGGCTTGCCGTTGAACCAGCGCGCAGCGGCCACCACGACGCCGGCGAGCGTGTGGGTCCGCAGCGGGAGACGGTCGCGCCAGGCGCAGGGCAAGCCGCTGCGGTGCAGGGTGTCGCGCACGCGGCGGGCGGTCGCGTCGGTCGCCGTGAGGACGACGGAGTCCTCTGGGTCCATGGCGATCCAGGCCACGGCGACGCGGGCCTCTGCAGACACGTCGGGCACGCGGAGCGCAGGCCAGGCGCCGGACAGCGCGGGAGAGCTGGCCGTGGGGACACTGGCACCGAGGTGCCCGACCAGCGCGCGCTCCCAGGGCGCCACGACGCCGTCGGGGGCGTCGAAGCCCAGCGCGACGACCCGGTCCCAGCTCCCGCCGTCGAGCAGGGGCTTGCCGGCGGCTGCGGTCTGCAGCAGCCAGCAAAGGGCGTGATCGTCGGTGTCGCGGCCCCAGCCGGCGCGCGCGAGCTCGGTGAGCCATGCAGGGGCATCGGTGGCGGCGCCCGCGAGCGTGTTGAGGCGATGCAGGCGAACCCACCGCCGTGCCACCGCCGCGAGCCCGGGGCGTCCGGCCAGCAGGGTCGCCGCTTCGGTGCCGGCGGGGAGCTCGGCGCCGGTGTCCGGTTCGCCCACGGCCGCATCCGGGCCGAGCAGGGGGGCGCGCGCGAGCTGCGCGGCGAGCCCTGCCGGGGTGCCGACGTCCAGACCGTGCATCCCGCCGCGTCGGACAACCCAACGGCGCACGAGCGAGACCGTCGCCCGGCTTCGGCACAGCACGAGCGTGCGCTTGCCCAGGCGCTTGGTGGGCCGGATGTGCTGCGTCAGCCAGCGATCAGGCACCGGCCTCGAAGCGCTCCTCGGCGGCCTGTCGCGCTGCTTGGCGAGAGCGGATGTGGGCCAGGTCGTCGCGGGGGATGGCCGCGATGAGCTCGCGGGTGTACTCCTGCTGGGGCGCCTCGTAGATGGCGTCAGAGGGGCCCGATTCGACGATGACTCCCTCCTTCATCACGTACATCACATCGCTCATGAACTTGACCACCGACAGGTCGTGGCTGATGAAGATGTAGGTGAGACCGCGCCCGAGCTGGAGCTGCTTGAGCAGGTTGAGCACCTGCGCCTGCACCGACACATCCAGTGCGCTGACGCTCTCGTCGAGGATGATGAACTCGGGCTCCAGACCCAGCGTGCGCGCCACGCTGATGCGCTGTCGCTGCCCGCCGGAGAACTCGTGCGGGTACCGGCGCAGGTAGGCCGGGGCCAGGTCGACCTCCTCGAGCAACGCGGCAGCGCGGTCGCGCCGGTCGCTGTCGGAGGTGCCGATGCCGTGCACCTTCATGGGCTCGGTGATCGCTTGCTCCACCGTCAGGCGCGGGTTGAGGGAGCTGTAGGGGTCCTGAAACACGATCTGGAGGTTGCGCCGGATGGCCTTGAGCTGCGGGCCCTTGAGCGCGCGGAGGTCGAGCCACTCGCGCCCGTCGTGGATGGGACCGTCCGCGATCAGGTCTCCGCGCACGCGGTTTCCGAAGTGCAGCTCGCCCGATGTGGGCTCGATCAGGCGGAGGATCGCGCGTCCGGCGGTCGTCTTGCCGCAGCCGGACTCGCCGACCAGGCCCAGGGTCTGCCCGGAGTACACGTCGAATGAGATGCCGTCGACCGCCTTGACCCAGGCCGTGGGCTTTCCGAGCAGGTTGCGCTTGAGCGGGAAGTGGACCTTCAGGTCGCGCACCTGCAGGACGGGCTGGCCTTCGCCCTCGGGCTGCTTGGGGCGGCCTCCTTGCTCGAGCTGGACGATGCGCTCGGGCGTCATCTCCTTCTCGAGCATCTGCAGCTCGCCGTCCACCTGGGTCACGTCGAGGTAGTCGTCGACCGTGGGCAGGATCCGGAACGTGGTGTCGAGGCGCGGACGGCACGCCAGCAGACCCTTGGTGT
>Ga0316189_10003096_pt1 | contig 16189 bp, 14 predicted proteins | sample LowCovwburrow_MG_FD_204930 | JGI IMG/M metagenome (GOLD analysis project Ga0316189, IMG submission 204930) | Coastal sediment microbial communities from Maine, United States - Lowes Cove worm burrow | ecosystem: Environmental > Aquatic > Marine > Coastal > Sediment | place: USA: Maine... | reverse complement strand
CAAGCCTTGTAGACGGCAACCCGGGCGCGCGGTGCGACACCTTCTATACGACCGATAAATGAGCCGAAGATCGACGCCTTAACGCGGTTGCCGGCAGCCGTCGTCGCTGTGTGCGTGCCGTGACCATCCGCATCTCGCGCAGAGCGAATCTCGCCGTCGTCGATAGGACCGCTGGCCTCGGCGCCCGTAACAAACCAGCGTGCGCCAATGAGTTTGTTGTTGCAGGCCGTCGACTCAAACTGATCGCCGGACTGGCAGCTTCCGTTCCAGTTTTCGGGCGGCTCAAATAATAATACGTCTTCTCGCTTGTCGAAGCGCCTGCACAGCCAGCGGCCGAGAAGCGAGTTCTCGGCCCAGTCGCCGCTGCAAAGTCGCGGCCTGTCTGCCTCGCGCGTGTCGGCGAGCGATGGGTGTTCGGGCGCGACACCACTGTCGATAAAGCCGATCACAAGGCCATCGCCATCGAGGCCCGGCGCGCCGCGCAGACCTTTTTCAGGGTCGAACAGACCCAGGAAATCGAGGCTGAAATTTGTGGCGAGTGGCCGAATCTCATCCTCCCAAACGCGCAGAACATCGGGCAGGTTCTCGAGTTTATGTGCCTGCGACGGATGCATTCTGGCGGCGAAGCCATTGAGACCGTATTGATAGCGGTAGATCAGCTCAGTGCCGGCACCGGCGCGAGCAAGCACCTTGTCCTGTTTGTCGGCCAGCCGTGCCGTGTAGCTTTGGATGGCAGGGCTTGCTTTGTCGAGGTGCACACGTGGCTGACCCGTTGCGCTCAGCTTCAGCGTTGGCCCAAGTCGCAGGGCGTGAAAGTCAGCCGCGGAAGGCGCCTTGAGTTGAACGATGTAGACCTTGCGTTGATTCGGGTCTTCACTGCCCGCCAGTCGAATGGCGCCGAGACTGCCAGCGTCGCGCAGATCAGTTTCGAACTGCGCAAAGACGCTGACTGAAAACAGCGCCGACATAAGCAGCAGTGCACGCAGCCAGCTCATCTAGTTGTCGCTGTAGCCGCTTATTTCATCGGCCGAATAATCGACGCCAAGACCTACAACGATTCGATTAACAAAGTTGAAGTAAGAAACGATAAGCGTCAGGTCAAGAATGTCCCTGTCGGATAAATCCACCGCACGCAATTCGCCCAGGTCGCTTTGCGTCATCGCCGCGGGCGCCGACGTGAGTTTTTCGGCATGTCGCACGATATTGCTGAGGCGCGGCTCGAGAGTCTCGAGACCGTCAGCCGACGTCAGCAACTCAAGCGTTTCGTCGTCGTCAATGTAATGTCGGAGTGCTTCAGCATGATGGTTGACACAGTATGCGCACTCATTGTTAGCTGAAACGACGACGGCTATGGCCTCTCGCTCCATACGGCTTAGCCCGGAGCGGCCGAACATTAACGTCATGTAAAGGTCGAGGTGGCCCTCAAGCGCTTCAGGATTAAGGCTGTGAACCTTGAGGATGTTGGAAACTTTGCCGCGCTTTTTTATGAGCTCGGCATACACTGCCGCCAGCTTGCCGTCGGCATCACTGACTTCGATTTCATCTATCCAGGACATCTCTCGACGTTACCACTCATGCCCGCAAAAGAGAACGCTCTGCCGGTCACGTAGCGAAGATCCGGCTTGAATCTGCAAAACTTTTGAATTCAAGAGCATTTCCAGATGGATCGAGCAAAAACATTGTTGCTTGTTCGCCAACTTCACCTCTAAAGCGAATCCTGGGTGCGATGAGAAAGTTGCAGTTGGCCGCTTGCAGCTTGTCGGCCAGCAACTGCCAGTCAGGCATAGGCAAAATAACCCCAAAGTGTCGTGCCGGCACGCTGTCGCCATCGACCGGGTTCGTCGCGGGCGCATCGCCGGGCTCCTCGACCAGGTGCAGGGTTACCTGGTGCCCGAAGAAATTCAAGTCGATCCAGCGTGAGTCGGTTCGCCCCTTCGAAAACCCCATCAAGCCACAATAGAAAGCTTCAGCCTGCTGCAGGTTCGAGACGGTGATCGCAAGATGAAACGGACTTAATGTCGAATTCGTGTTGTCAGTCATTGATCACTTGTCTTCTATTTTCAGCCAATCGCGCGGCAATAGAAAGTCGGTGTACAGACGGGCCTCGGCCGTGCCGGGCTCTGGGTGCCAGTCATACTCCCAGCGTACGCGCGGAGGTAGCGACATCAGGATGGACTCGGTGCGGCCGCCGGACTGGATTCCAAAAACCGTACCTCTGTCGAAGAGCAGGTTGAATTCGACGTAGCGGCCACGTCGATACAACTGGAACTCGCGCTGACTTTCACCGTAGCGATGATCTTTGCGCTTTTTGACGATCGGGCGGTAGGCCGGCAGGAAGCTATCTCCTACCGACTGCAGGAACTCAAAGCTGCGATCAAACCCGCCCTCATTCACATCATCGAAAAACAGGCCGCCAACGCCACGAGTCTCATCGCGATGTTTGAGGTAAAAATAGTCGTCGCACCACTTTTTAAATTTGCTGTAGACGTCATCGCCGAAAGGATCGCAGGCGGCTTTCGCGACCTCGTGCCAATGAACGACGTCTTCTTCGAAGGGATAGTAAGGCGTCAGGTCGAAGCCACCGCCGAACCACCAGACGGCCTTGTCGGCATCACCGGCCCTGAAGAAACGGAAGTTGGCGTGCGTGGTCGGTATGTATGGGTTCTGCGGATGGATAACCAGCGATACACCAACGGCCTCGAATCCGCACCCGGCAAGGTCGGGACGATTTTTTGTCGCAGAGGGCGGCATCTGGTCGCCGAAAACATGTGAGAAGCCGACACCGGCCTGTTCGAATACAGCGCCGTTGCTCAACACACAGCTCGTGCCACCGCCACCGCCAGGGCGCTGCCAGTCGTCGCGTCGGAATCGTGCTTTGCCGTCGAGCTGTTCAACTTCCGCGACGATGCGTTTCTGCAGCGCCTGAAGGTAATCTTTGACCTGCTCCAGTTCGTTCATGCTGTGCGTGGCCTTAGGGTACTGCCTGTCACCAGGTCTCGAATTTCTGATGGGCCGGATGACGAATCACAGTCACCGGGCACGACGTAGTCTACACAAGCGGCAAAGTTACGGCGAAGTACGAACTGGTTTTGCGCCACAGGCTTGCCGGCGATATTGGCGCTGGTTGAGACTATCGGCGACGAGACCGCATCACAAATTGCTGCAGCAATGGGGCTGCGCGTCAGGCGCACAGCGATACCCTTGTTAATGCCGCGTATCAGCTCCGAAGCCAGGGGCCCTGGCGGCGCAATCCAGGTGATCGGTGATGATGGATCTGCTGGTGGGATAGCTCCGCAATCCGCAGCTATCCAGCCCTGCAGCTGCTCTTCATTTGATGCGATGAGAATCAGGCCTTTGGCCGGGTCGCGCTGTTTGATCGCCAACAGGCGGCGCAGTGCGTCGGCATCGTCGGGCATGCAGCCGAGTCCGAAAACGCCTTCGGTCGGATACGCGATAACACCGCCCCCGAGCAGTGCATTGGCAGCCCGGGCGATGATCATCTTCATGCAGCTGTTCCGCTAACTATTTGCTGGCTTTCTTTTTAGCGGCTTTTTTCTTCGCTGTCTTCTTCTTGCTCTTTTTCTTCGCAGCTTTCTTCTTGGTTGCTGTCTTCTTGGCTGCCTTTTTAGCCGTCTTTTTCTTGCCGCGCCGCCCGCGAACAGGCGCAGCCGCAAGCAGCTCTTTGCATTCTTCGAGTGTCAGCGATTTAGGCTCGCGGTCTTTCGGTACCCGCGCGTTCTTGGTTTTGTCAGTAATGTACGGGCCATAACGGCCGTTCAAAACCTGGATACCCTCATCTTCGAAATCCTGGATGACCCGATTCGCATCGAGGAGCTTCTTCTCTTCAATGAGTTCGAGTGCGCGCGGCAGTTCGACCGTATAGGGATCGTCTTCTTTCATGGAAACGTACTTGTCGCCATAGCGAACGTACGGGCCAAACCGCCCAACGCTAGCCGACACAGCCAGGCCATCGGCTGTCTCGCCGAGCTTGCGTGGCAGCTTGAACAGCTCAAGCGCCTCTTCCATGGTGATCTCGTTCATCTTCTGGCCCGGACGCAAGCCAGCAAATTTCGGTTTGTCTTCATCGTCCTTGGTGCCGATTTGCACAAACGGCCCATAGCGGCCCATGCGAACCGTCATTGGTTTGCCGCTCTTCGGGTCGGTGCCAAGTTCGCGGGCCTGTGCAACCTGTTCCCTTGTTACCGAGTCTTCCTTGTCATCACACAGCGCCTTGAACGGCCCCCAGAAAGAATCGAGGAGCGGCACCCAGTCTTTCTCACCCAAAGATACGGCATCGAGATCGTCCTCGAGCTTGGCGGTGAAGTCGTAGTCGACGTATTGCTTGAAGTGCTCGGTCAGGAAGCCGATGACTATGCGACCAATGTCGGTCGGGAAAAAACGCTTGGCATCGATTTCGACATACTCGCGGTTCTTCAGCGTCATGATGATGTTCGCGTACGTTGACGGCCGGCCAATGCCGTACTCTTCCAGCGTCTTGACGAGACTTGCTTCCGTGAAGCGCGGGGGTGGTTCGGTGAAATGCTGCTCAGGTCGCAGCACGTCGAGGTTGATAACATCACCCTCTGCGATGTTAGGCAGCAAGCGATCACCGTCGTCGTCTTTCTTGCTGTCGTCCCTGCCTTCTTTATAAACGGCCATGAAGCCGGGCTCGACAAGTATCGAGCCGTTGGCGCGGAAACGATGGCCGTCAGCTTCGGGTCCGGCCGCCAGCTCGATGGCAACCGTGTCAAATATCGCAGGCACCATCTGGCAGGCCATCGTGCGCTGCCAAATTAATGAGTAAAGCCGGAACTGATCTTCGTCCAGAGCCTCTTTGAGTGACTCGGGCGTGCGCGCCACGGAGGTCGGGCGAACCGCCTCATGCGCTTCCTGTGCGTTCTTGGATCGGTTCTTGAATTCGCGTGGCTCTTCGGGAACATTCTGGCTTCCGTAGCGCTCAGCGATGAGGTCTCGAATTTCGTCAACCGCGACGGCGGCCAGGGTCACAGAGTCTGTGCGCATATAGGATATGAGTCCGACATTGCCTTCGCCGGGTAACTCGATACCTTCGTAGAGTTTCTGTGCAACGCGCATCGTCCACTGTGTATTGAAGCCGAGTTTGCGCGCTGACTCCTGCTGCAGTGTTGACGTAGTGAACGGAGCGGCCGGGTTTCTTCGCCGCTGGCGCTTGTTCACGCTGACCGTTGTTAGTTTGCCATCGGCAGCGGTGTTGATGGTTTTCTCAACATCGCGCGCTGCGTCTTCGTTTTCGAAGCTGAACTGCTCGACCTTCTCGCCCGCATAACTAACGAGTCTCGAGAGGAATGGTTGTTCGTTCTTGCTGACGTCTGCCTCGATCGTCCAGTACTCGCGAGCCTTGAATGCTTCGATCTCCAGCTCGCGCTCGACGATCATACGCAGAGCCGGGCTCTGCACCCGGCCAGCGGACAAACCGCGCTGCACTTTTTTCCACAACAGGGGCGATAGGTTGAAACCGACGAGGTAATCAAGCGCGCGGCGTGCTTGCTGTGCGCCGACGAGATCGTTGGATAACTCGCGGGGGTTATCGACGGCATGCCGCACAGCAGCTTTGGTAATCTCGTGAAAAACCACCCGGTGTACAGGCTTGTCCCCCAACGATTTGTTCTCAGCGAGCAATTCGATGAGATGCCAGGAAATCGCTTCACCCTCGCGATCCGGGTCAGTCGCCAGGTACAGCGCATCTGCTTTCTTCAGCGCTTTTGTGATGGCTTTTACATGTTTCTCGTTCCGCTCGATCACCTGGTATTTCATTGCGAAGCCGTTTTCGGTATCAACGGCCCCGACTTTGGGGACGAGGTCACGTACGTGCCCGTAAGAGGCCATGACCTCAAAGTCCTTGCCCAGATACTTACTGATCGTCTTGGCCTTTGCAGGCGATTCGACAATTACGAGGTTTTTAGACATGAATTTCCCAAGCTTTAGAAACAAACAACCGCGGACAGTGCCGCGGTTGAATACAATGCCTGAGCATGGCGTGTCAAGGAATAGCGCTCGGCTCGCTAGTGAATCGACCCCGTACTTTCTTCAAAAACGAGGTCTTCCATACGCGCGTAGGCCTGTTCCTGCCCTGGTTGGCTGAACAGCACCATGAGCACAACCCACTTGATTTGCTCTTCGTCGATATCAGCTGACTCGAGCGCTAACAGGCGGTCAATAAGGATCTCACGCTCTGGCGGCGACAGAATCCCGATCTGTTCGAGGTACGTTACGTAGCCGCGACACACCGTATCCAGACGCTTCTGCTCGAAGTCGTTGTAGATCCGCATGCCGCGTTTCGTCTGCGTATTGAAGGCGAGATTGTCCTGGTGGTCCGTGAGGCCATCCAGCCAGTCAAGTGCGCGATCAATTTCAGGGTCGCCGAAGCCTGCCCGCGCAAGTTCGACGCGCAGTTCGTTTTGATCGGCTTCGGGTTCTTCTTCGGTGTCGACGTAGGTCTCGAACAGATACATTAATACGTCGAGTACATTTTCTTTCATGCCTGGAGCGGCTCCCTATGCGTTATCCAAACCAGTTCTTGTCAGCCCAGCAGTGAGTATCGACCACCTGACAGTGACTCGACCTTTCCCTCTAGCTCCAGGATCAGAAGCATGGAGGAAACCTGCTCGATCGTCAATCCGGAGTTGCTCGCGAGTTCGTCGACGCCTATCGGGTCATGGCCGATGAACTTCTGGAGCTGCAAATATTCCTGCTCGTCGCTCGGTGTCGATGTGTCGTTCGGCGTTGATTCCACAGCATTTTGCAGAAGGTGGCCGGCGAGTGGCGCTAATTCGGCGACGATGTCGTCGGCTGTTTCCACCAGCTTTGCGCCTTGCCGGATAAGTTGATGGCATCCGCGCGAGAGTGGATTATGGATAGAACCGGGTATTGCGAATATCTCCCGGCCCTGCTCGCCGGAAAGCCGCGCTGTTATCAGCGAGCCACTGCGGCGAGCGGCTTCGACGACCAACGTGCCGAGACTAACGCCGCTGATCAGGCGGTTGCGCTGTGGAAACAGCTCCTTGCGCGGTTGCATGCCGAGCGGAAATTCGCTGACCAGGGCGCCGCTGCGCGCGATGAGATGAGCCAGTTCGCGATTGGCGGCCGGATAAACCCGATCGATGCCATGCCCCAGAAACGCAATAGTCGCCGCTCCCGCGTCCAGCGCGCCGCGATGAGCGGCCGTATCGATACCCTGTGCCAGGCCACTGACAATACAAAATCCGCAGGATCCCAGGTGCCGGGCAAACTCGTACGCATTACGGATGCCTGCCTGAGTTGGGTTGCGACTGCCGACGATTGCCAGCGCCGGCAGGTGCAGTACGTCCGGGTTGCCGTTGATGTAAAGCGCTTTCGGTGGCCCCGGGATCTGGTCGAGCAGTTCCGGGTAACCGTCGTCGCCGCGGCTGATCAGATGATGGTGTGGATCGTGTAGCCATTCCTCGCTCATCTGCCCAGTGTAAAAAAAACGGCGCAATTAAGCGCCGTCTTTATTTATCGACAAGCGGCAGAATCAGGTCGGATTACGCACGTAGTCCAGAACATGAATAGCCTGCGTCGCTTCCATGACGAGTCCATAGCTGATTTCGCCGTAGGATTTGAAGATCATTATCGTGCCGGCTTCCTCTTCAGGCAGCTTCACAGTGCCGCCCGCGACCTTGTCACGAACAACATCGCCAGCGCGGAAAGCTGTCAGGACATCACCAACCGCAAGTCCGTCATTCACACCGCGATTAATAACAACAACCTGGTACTGACCGATCTGCGAAACGCCGTCGACGACATGCATAATCCGTCCGTTGATCGAGGTTGATGGTGCTTGCGGGAAGAAGTTCATCGGAACTTCGACAGCTGCCGGAACGAGCCGGTCACCCTGTTTGGCCTCACGCTTGGACATGGTAATTGCAAACGAGGCCGGGTCGCCGCCACGTCGCAGCGTGCCTTCGCCGATCAGGACGCCATGGTAGCCGACGAGATGATTGTCATCGGGATCAACAAGCTCGTCACCGACATGCACGATGTTAAATCGCGCGCCGGGCTCTGCGCTCGTTCCGCGCACATAAACTGTGTTGCCGGCAGCAGCGATCAGATGTTCGCCCTTGGTCGCAACGATATATGGGAGCTGGTCAACCTCGTCCTTCTGCAAAACGATGCCGGAGCTGAGAAACGCGGAAATCGAATCATACGGGACGCTGGTAATGGCCTCGTTCAACGGCGTGATGCGAGCCTCGGGGGACAGGCGATAGCTGGATCCGCGCGCAGTGGTTATGCGCGGCTTGCCGTCAATATAAACAAGCGCAAGTACGTCACCGGGATAGATAAGGTGCGGGTTCTCGATCTCGGGATTGACATACCAGATTTCGGGCCAATACCAAGGATCATGGAGGAACGTCGCAGCGATGTCCCAGAGAGTGTCGCCAACCTGAACGACATACTCATCAGGAGCGCCCTCGGCGAGCGGAGCCCGATCCTGTGAAAAGGCAGCGAGCGAGCCGAATACCAGCGACGCAACGAGTGCGACAGTGGTCATCCGGAGGCGGATATTCAGGTTACTTTTGCGGAGGGACATAGGTTCTTCATGCTCCATACAAGGCCTTGAGGCCTGTGGCTTTTTTTACGTTGATATAATATGTCGTTCCGGTGCCGTTGAGACTGCTAATCACGTCACATTTCCAGCTCAGAACTCGCGCCGGATTGCAATTAGCTGGCGGCAATTGTCGACCATCTTATTCAATAAAGTCAAACATTTAGCTCATTTTTATACGAATTTACGCGAATAATCACTAGAATTACCTCAAACAAATTATGGCAAAACTAACAATTTTGGAGTTTCCGGACCCGCGACTCAGAACGCGGGCAATTCCGGTCGAAACCGTCGACGACGAGCTAAATACGCTGATCGACGACATGTTCGAGACAATGTATGCAGCCCCCGGCATCGGCCTGGCCGCTACACAGGTAGATGTGCACAAGCGACTGCTTGTTGTGGATGTGTCATCGGACAATAGTGAACCGAATGCGCTGATTAATCCCGAGATTATCGAAATGGATGGCGAGACCGTGTCCGAGGAAGGCTGTCTTTCGGTACCGGGTTACTACGAAGAGGTTAAGCGCGCGGAACATATTCGAGTGCGCTTCCTGAACCGCAAGGGTGAGGAAGTGGAGCTGGAAGCAGAGGGTCTGCTCGCTGTTTGCATACAGCACGAAATAGATCATCTCGAAGGCAAATTATTTGTCGACTATATTTCGGAGGCGAAACGGCAGCGGATTCGAAAACGACTTTTGCGCGATAAACGGCATCAGGCCGAAGTTGCCATGTAGGCGCGTCGTTGCAACGAACGCCAGTCCCTCATCATGAACAGCCTCAACGTCATTTTTGCCGGCACGCCCGATTTCGCGGTGGCGTCGCTGACGGCCCTGGTTGAATCCGGCATCACCCCGATTGCTGTGCTGACGCAACCGGATCGCCCCGCCGGTCGTGGCAAGCGTTTGTCGGCGAGTCCAGTCAAGCAAGTTGCCGAGGAACTGGGCATTCCCGTATTGCAACCAAAAACGTTACGCGACGCGAGCGTTGTCGCCGAACTCGAAGCGATGCGGCCTGATCTGATTGTGGTTGCAGCCTATGGTCTGCTGCTGCCGCAGAACGTTCTCGAAATTCCACGCGCGGGTTGTCTCAACGTACACGCGTCTCTGTTACCGCGCTGGCGCGGCGCAGCACCCATTCAGGCGGCGCTGCTTGCGGGCGACAAGAAAACGGGCGTGTGCCTGATGTCGATGGAGGCCGGCCTCGACACGGGGCCCGTGTACAGCAGTGACGCAATAACAATCAATGATGGTGAGACGGCTGGTGAGCTACATGACCGTCTCGCAAAGCTCGGTGGCCGCGCATTGGCGCAGCACGTCAAAGAGATCGCCGCAGGAAAGCTCGCAGCAATAGCTCAGGACGATAGCCGTGCGACCTACGCCGGGAAAGTCGCAACGGCAGATGCCGCAATCGACTGGCGACGCGCCGCCCCGGAAATCGAGCGTCAGGTGCGGGCGTTTAACCCGGTGCCCGGCGCCTGGTTCATGCACGGTGACGAGCGCATCAAGTGCTGGCGGGCGCAGGCAGTAGCCGGAGTCGATGCTCCACCGGGCACGGTTGTGGCAGCAACGCAGGCAGGCATCGTTGTTGCTTGCGGCGACGGAGCCCTGAGTATCGAGTCGTTACAGCGGCCCGGGAAGCGCAGCGTTACGGCGGGGGAATTCGCAAACCAGGTCGACCTGACCGGCCAGCGCTTGTGAGTGACCAGAAGAAGGGCGCGAAACTGCGAGCAACGGCAGCGCAGGTTGTTGACGCGGTTGTAACAGGCGGTCGCTCGCTGGATGCCGCGCTGCTGGATGCCGAAGACCGGGTTCTGACCGAAGACCGCGCGTTGCTGCGCATGCTTTGTTACGGTGCGCTCCGCCAACACTGGCTGCTCCAGTTCTGGATCGACAAGCTGCTGGACCGGCCGCTAAAAAAACGCGATAGCATCATCAACGCATTACTCGCGGTGGGCCTCTACCAGATCAGCGACACGCGTATTCCTGACCATGCCGTTGTCTCGGCGACGGTTGAAGCAGCGCGATTGTTGAAGCGACCCAAGCACGCTTCTTTAATCAACGCCATTTTGCGGAAATTTCTCCGCGACCGATTATTTGAGCAGCAACCGTCTAACGAAGAGGCCAGGCACAATCATCCGCAGTGGCTGCTGGACGCACTTGCGGCCGACTGGCCGGACGACTGGAGAAGCATCGTGAGCGCAAACAACGGCCGCGCGCCGATGTGGTTGCGCGTTAATGCGCGGTACGGATCGGCAGGCGATTACAAAGAGCGCCTCGAGGCGCAGGGCATCGAGGGCGAACTGCTGGCGGCAGCGCCGCAGGCAGTGCGCCTCGCTGAGCCCCGACCGGTCGCAACGTTGCCCGGTTTCGCCGAAGGCCAGGTCTCGGTACAGGATGCTGCGGCACAACTCGGTGCAGCATGGCTTCTGGAGCGTCTGGACGGGCGGGTTCTGGACGCCTGTGCCGCGCCGGGAGGAAAAAGCGCGCATCTGCTGGAACTTGCCGGCGCGGGAATGGCTCTGACCTGTATTGATATTGATGAAGCGCGGCTCGCAAGCGTTGCAGAAAATCTCGACCGGCTCGGACTGGATGCAACCCTTATTGCCGCTGATGCATCGAACACAGAGGAGTGGTGGGATGGCGAGCCGTTTAGCGCCATCCTGCTCGACGCACCGTGTTCGGCGAGTGGCGTGATCAGGCGTCATCCGGACATAAAGTTGTTACGCAGGCCAACGGATATAAAGCCGTTGGCTCGATTGCAATCGAAAATGCTCAATGCCCTTTGGCCGCTGCTGGCTCCGGGCGGACGCCTTTTGTACGTGACCTGCTCAGTGCTGGCCGCCGAAAATGACAAGGTTGTGGCGGGCTTTCTCGCTGGCAACGACGACGCAAAGGAAGACCAAGTGTTGCAAGATTACAACATCCGCGATTTAATGCGCGACAAGGCCTGCGGTCAGCAGATTTTGCCGGGAACGGCAGAGCTGGATGGCTTCTATTTTGCAGGTCTTGTGAAGGCCTCCTAGAAAACACCATGTCTCTGTCACCTACTTTGCATTCCAAACGACGCTTGAACAGCTTCTTGTCGGTGCTGCTCCTGTTGTTCGTCGCGGGCAATGGCATCGCGCAGGACGAAATCCAGCGCGAGGGCTATTTCGAGGTTCGCTCGGCGGCGACACGGTTGGCGGACGGAGTGCACACGCTTGATGCACGTTTGCAGTTGGTTCTCAGCAATGAAGCGCTTGGAGCTTTATCCAACGGCGTCGCGCTGAGGATTAACCTGCAAATGGAAGTCATTCGGGAGCGGCGCTTTTACGTGGACGCGACCGATGCAGAGCTGACGATTCGGTATGAGCTCGAGTATCGTCCGCTCAGCCAACGCTACCTTGTCCGAAACTTAAGCAGTGGTGATCAGGATTCCTTCGCAACACTCTACTCCGCGCTGAACAACCTCGGCCGTGTGCAGGGTTTGCCAGTGATTGACGATGCATTATTGGAGGCCGGCAAGGGTTATCGTGTGCGGCTTCGCGCGTTGCTCAGCACACGGCAATATCCGGCACCGCTTCGGCTGTTGTTTTTCTGGCGTGACCAGTGGCAGCTGACAAGCGAATGGTTTGAATGGTCGCTCGAACGATAAAAAGAGCTACATACACACTACTAGCCGCGACTGGCGTCGGCCTTGTCCTTGTCGCACTTTTCCTGCTGGGCCGAATGGCTCAGAACTCCGACGAGTTTGATCGCCTGCATAACGTCATACTTGGGATCAACATTGCTGGCGTGCTCGTATTGTTTATTTTGCTTGTCGGCAATCTCATGCGATTGCGACGCGAGTATCGAACGCATGTGCCTGGCGCGAAACTAAAGGCTCGAATTGTCGGTATGTTCGTTGGTCTGGCAGTCCTGCCGCTTCTCGTCGTCTTCTATTTCTCGATACAGTTTATCAATCGCGGAATCGACACCTGGTTCAATGCCGACGTCGAAGCGGGGCTGGAGAATGCACTCGACCTGTCCCGTGCGGCTCTCGAAATGCAAATGCGCCAGCACCTTTTTTCGACGCAAAAAATCGGACAGAGACTGAGCGATGTCAGCGAGCGTCAACTGATCTTTGAGCTCAGCATGTTGCGGCGGGAAAGTGGCGCCAGTGACATTACGATTTACGGCAGCAACAACCGCATTCTTGCGACGAGCTCGGACAGCTCCTCTGCGGCGCTTCCAAGGCCGCTGGCAGAAGAAGTCGTTATGCAGATGCAGCAGAACCGGCCATACGTGATGCTCGACCCGGACACTTATGAAATTCGTACCGCCGTACTGTTTTCATTTCGCGGCAGCGCCGAACCTGTTGGCATCATTCAGGCGCATTTTCCGGTTACCGATCGTCTTGCGCGGATGGCGGATAGCGTCGACAAGTCCTACAGAGAGTACAAGCAGCTTTTATTCCTTCGTGATCCGCTCAAAAGCACCTTCTCGTTGACGCTAAGCGTTGTGCTCCTGTTGAGCCTGCTGTCGGCAATTTACGGAGCCTTTGTCCTTTCGCGAAGGCTTGTTGCGCCGATACAGGATTTGGTGGCCGGCACGCGCGCGGTTGCGGAGGGAGACTTCGATACGCGTTTACCCGCGCCGGCGCGAGATGAAATCGGGTTCCTTATCAACTCCTTCAATGACATGACGCAGCGTCTTGCAGCGGCGCGGCGAGAGGCGAGCCTTTCGCAAGCGCTCGTCGAAGCCGAGAGAATGAATGTCGAAGTTATTCTCGCAAGGCTGTCAACCGGGGTGCTCGCTCTCGAGTCTGACCTTCGAATTCGCACTGCCAATCAGGCGTCCGGTGCGATCCTTGGCGTCGATCTGGAGAACAGGTCGGGCGAGTATTTACCCGACCTTGCCAAGGGGCAACCGCTGCTCGGGCAATTCGTCGATGTTACGCAAATGCACCTCGGTGCAGGTGAGACGGAATGGCGCGAGCAAATCGTGCTGCGCGGTGAGGTGGGTCGTCGCGTGCTGTCATGCGCCTGCACAACATTACCGGGTGACGAGAATCATGCCGCGGGCTACGTCATCGTATTTGACGACATTACGGCTCTGCTGCAAGCACAAAGAGATGCCGCCTGGGGCGAGGTCGCGAGGCGTCTCGCGCATGAAATCAAAAACCCGCTTACGCCAATTCAATTGTCGGCGGAAAGATTGCGTCGAAAGTACCTGGACACGATGTCTGAAGAGGATGCGCAGGTTCTGGATCGCGCGACACATACGATCGTGCAGCAGGTAGAGGCGATGAAAGAAATGGTCAACGCCTTCAGCGACTATGCACGCGCACCGGATATGGAAATCGGACGCTTCAATATGGACAAGCTGGTGCATGAGGTTGTTGATCTATACCGGGCACAGGAAAGTGGTATCAAAATCGTCCTGACTTCAGATCCGTCCATGTCGATGATCGACGCCGATATTGGCCGGGTGCGACAAATCCTGCACAACCTGATTCGAAACGCGACCGAAGCGCTCGAAAATACTGATAATGGGCAAATCGACGTGCATGTCAGCGTTGCGGAGTTCGATGGTGTCAACGTCGTGCAGATCAAGGTTGAGGACAATGGCCCTGGGTTCGCAGAAGGGTCGCTTGACCAGGTGTTCGATCCATATGTAACGACCAAGCCGAAAGGCACCGGGCTGGGCTTGGCAATCGTCAAAAAGTTGGTTGAAGAGCATGTTGGCTCGATTCGAGCCTACAACCGAAGCGAAGGTGGCGCGGTCATTAGTATTCGACTGCCGCTCAACGAGGCGGCGCGCGAGGCGCTGATCGTCAAAGCGGCCCGTGCCTAGATGAGGAGGAACATAGCGTGACTAGTTCTCATGTTCTTGTAGTTGATGACGAGGTCGACATTCGTGCCTTGATTCAGGACATCCTGACCGACGAGGGTTACGGCGTAACAGTTGCAGCGAATGCAGAGGAGGCGCGCAAGGCGCGCGCAGAGCAAAAAATTGACTTGATCCTGCTCGACATCTGGATGCCGGACACAGACGGCATTACGCTGTTGCGCGAATGGTCCGACGCTGGTGATCTTCAGTGTCCCGTCGTCATCATGTCCGGTCACGGCACCGTTGATGCAGCTGTAGAAGCAACACGGCTGGGCGCGTTCGACTTTGTAGAAAAGCCTTTGTCGCTGGCGAAGTTGCTGCGCACAGTTGAAGCGGCTCTGGAGCCGGAAGCTAAACATTCTGCGGGCGCACGCGGCACATTGCCGTCGCTGTTGGCGCCGGTCGGCCGCAGCGAACGCATGCAGGGATTGCGCGAAAAAGTGCAGCAATACGCCCAACATGACGAGTCGGTGTTATTGAGTGGCGAGCCGGGCACGGGCCGCGGAGCTTTTGCGCGGTACCTGCATGCATTGAGCCGTCGGGCTGACGAACCACTGATTAGCATAACGGCAGCTTCACTCACCAACGGCAGCGCAGAAGAAAAACTTTTGGGTCGCGAGGAAAGTGGCGAGATACATGCAGGCGCATTTGAACGCGCCGGCAGCGGCACGTTGGTTATCGATGAACTGTCCGACCTCGGCGAGGTGGCACAGAGGATGTTGCTGGCCTGTCTTGAGGATCGATCGTATCGACGCGTCCGCGGCAAAGAAAACGTCAGGATAAAGTGCCGCGTCGTCGCAACGGTTGGCGCCGACTACGATGCCAAGGTCGAAAGCGGAGCGTTACGGCGTGATCTCGTCGCGCACCTGAGCGTTCTAAGCCTCAGGATTCCGCCGCTTCGCGAGTACTCGGAGGATGTGCCCGAATTATTGGCCTACTACGTGGACAAGCTGGTTGACTCGGAAAACCTGACATTTCGCCGCTTTAGCCTTGCTGCACAGAATCGATTGAGAAACTATCCGTGGCCAGACAACGTTCGCGAACTCAAGAACCTTACGCGACGCTTGTTGCTGTCAGGTTCCGATGACGACATTTCCCTTGAGGAGGTAGAAGCAGAGATTAGTGCGGCCGCACCAACGAACGAGCCGCTGGTTAAGCAGGATCTGCTATCTCTGCCGCTACGCGAGGCCCGCGAGCAATTCGAACGCACCTATCTGCAACAACAATTGGTTCTTTGTGACGGCAAGGTGGGACAACTCGCGAAGCGAGTTGGCATGGAGCGCACACACCTTTACCGCAAACTGAGATCGCTGGGTGTGGACTTCAAGTCGGTTGGTTCGGAGGACTGAGGCAGTAATCTGCCGTCGGGAAGAAACGCCAAGCCGGGATTTTCGAAGTCTTCGATACTGAGACCACGCATCAAATTGAGTGCGCGGTGTTTCTTGTCGATGCTGGGGCCGTCCGGTCGTAGTTGCACGGTTGAAACGATCTCACCCTCTACAAAGCGACCCTCGCCATCAAGCGTTGCAGTGAGTATCGGCGCGACACCCTTGATACCGGCAACACTAATACCGTAGTAAGTGGCGAAGTTCCCCAGGCTGTAAGCAATCAGCCGGTCTTTGTATCGCTCGGCCGCGCGCACGACATGCGGGCCGTGACCAATCAGCAAGTCCGCGCCCGCGTCCACCATGCGATGGGCAAACATCACGACGTCGCCGCGAGGCTCGCCAAAGTA